>Ga0208735_100801_pt1 | contig 9881 bp, 7 predicted proteins | sample Subbio12Aug_8Aab_FD_184829 | JGI IMG/M metagenome (GOLD analysis project Ga0208735, IMG submission 184829) | Serpentinite rock and fluid subsurface biosphere microbial communities from McLaughlin Reserve, California, USA - CR12Aug_8Aab (SPAdes) | ecosystem: Environmental > Terrestrial > Deep... | reverse complement strand
GTATAAGGTCATCGTAGAAGAAAAAATCGCATCATAAGCAGCTGCTGAATGTTCAGGGGCTGCGAAATTAGCTCTCTCGTAGCCTTGTTTTGTGTTGCCTTTCAAAGGCAAAGTGTTTTCAGGGTAGTTAATGGTTAGATTCTACCTCTGTTATATTTTTCCTTTATTAATTTTGGATAATCCGGGCCAAATTGAGCCACTGTTCCGGTGAGTGAGAGCTATGCGTCCGGTAAAATTGAGCCACCCTTCCGGTTACCGAGAGCCAGTTGAACCGAGTCTCTTGTAGTGTAGAATGTATGTATGCGATGCACTAATCAGTGTAAATACGTTCTAAAGGAGACCATTCTATGACTAACTACCGGGAAATCCCATCAGGGGAAACTATGCCCATCGCCATTCCCGGCACTCACTGTGTGCAGGTACAGTTCATATGCACCCTTTGAATTTCGCAAGCTATTGGCTGCCGTCCAAATAAATCCCTTTATCGTAAAAGTATAGCACACTCCCTCATGATACCGGATGCCGAAGCCTAAACCTAATCCCTTTTAAAAAATTATCTCCAACCTTCTGCCGTCACCCTCGTCCGTCCCTCACTATCAATACCTACGGTTAGTCAAGACTTGATGGCCAAGTTGCCTTTGGAAGCTACTGACTATATTGACGTTGAATAGAAAAAAATTTAGTTGTTTTTTGAAATCCTGCGTATTTGCGAGAATAAGGGGAATAGACTCTAAAGTTAGGGGGTTAAACCGCTACCATGTAGCCACGATTCACGGCTTCTGTCTCCTCTCTAAAATGAGCTCGTATGCGGCTTTTGTCCGTGTCCATTCCAACAATCAGTGACAAAAGTCAGACAGCACAACACCCCTCCTCTGGAAACCTTGAAGGTCTGGAGATATTGCAAAACAATGCCACTTACCGCAAGCCCTCTAGCACCTTTTTCGATTGAGAAGTAACTAGGGCCTTCGCATCGTCATATATACGGGCGAATTGAAGCCTAAGTGAACAGTGTGCGTGACTAATCTGATCCAAATACTAATGGCCATTGGTTGTTATAATCAACAGCCCGCCGCGATTTGTCCCTACCAGTATCCAGCCATGTTTTGCTTGTGCCCAATTAACCCAGCCCAGTGGGTCAATTGCTGTCTTTATACCTTCTCCTTCGATGAGGACGCTAAAAGGGCTAGTTAGACCGTGAGCAGGAGCCACACTAATAACCTTGCCTTGCGCTTCTGTCGTATGTGCAGGTAACGGAAACTCAACAGGTGCTTCATGCTCTCTCCCTTTCAATTGCCAGGAAACTTGGCCTGAGTTCTGGTTAATCCTGACGTGCATCGTTAAGGCACCATCTGTAGTAACTATATACTCGTATTGGTAAGCGAGTTCGTCGGAATTAACCCTTTTAAGAACGCCGTCCAGCAAAAATGGACTTGCTGCACCTCTGGTTACTGGAGCCAAAGTTAACCCAATAAAACCAGCTTCTTCAGCCGTTGGCCTGGGGATCCGCGCCAGCAATCTCTTCCGACCTTCAGCAAGATCGACCTGGTAAAGGCGTCCCGTTCTATCGACAATATAGGCAGCATCTTCTTCCACCAGGGGAAAGCCAAGCTCGCCATCACCCAACATGAGACGCTGTACGCTGACCGTCTCCTCAGCCAAGTGCCACGCCCCGTAGTGAAAGGTATAGTAATAAGCGGTGCCTGCCGACACAGCCATCTGGAGTACCATAGCCACCAAGTAGATTTTTTTCTTTCTCGTTTCGGCTATGTTCCAGAGCAGGACTACAACAACAGCCGGCACAGCCCAGGCAATAGTTAATGAAGCCAATGCGCGATGAGCCACAAGAGCTTTAACTCCGTCTCTGGATACCATCATGATCTCGAAGAGGCCAAAGCCGAGTAAAATTAAATAAGGTATGGCAATCAAAAGTCCTATCCTTTTTTTTGAAGCCAGAGCCAAACTAGCTGGTACTAAAAATATAAGATGGAACGCCATATGATGCATCGGATTGAACAAAAGTGCACTAACCCAGGGAGGCCAAAAACCAACATGATCTGTAATCCAATAATAGACCAGTAAAGAAAACAGCATGGAAACAGAGGCCATGCCTTCTTTGCTTAAGATATATTCTTTGGCAGCTCTCTTCTTTAATGCAACCCAGATTTTGGTGTTTTTTATCATATTTTCTTTGGCAACACCGGACTTTTTTGCTGAGGAAAGAGCAAGCAAAGCATAAAATATAAACAAGAATAGCACCAACCCGTACAAAGCAATGTAATTGATAAATCCTTCCACAGTCTGCACACCGCCTTTCCGGTATAATATCGGTTAGCGCGTAAGTAAACGCAGTAATAAAAAAATGGGAAAGGCGATGAACAAGTCTCAATATTTTTGTACCATCAGCCCTTCCCTATAGACCGTTTTAGTTAATGCGACATTCCTCTAAAAGCTGTTACTGCCTGATGAAAATCGGGCTGGTATAGATGGTATCATTAGCACCACCGGGGAGTATATGCTCCACTATTACATGGTAACTCCGCTGTCCGCCAATGAAGCGGAAACTGACAGGAAAGCGGTATATCGACCCGGCTGATGGCGCCCAGATGAAGCGGTAACAAAAGCTTTATTTTCTCCATGCGACCAGAAATCAATCAGATTTCGTCAGGCGCAAAGTGGAAACCAGCATCAATAATGTAGAGTACTCCTTGCTCTGTCCCGGCAAGCAACCATCCTTGCCCAGCGTAAGTCCACAATACGCTGCCTTTAGGCTCAACTGTTGTCTCTACCCTTGCACCCGAAATCCGCATCGGGAAAAAATCACTTAAGGCATCGAAGACAGGCGGGAAAATAGTAATTCCTGCATCCTCAGCCGGTTCTGGAAGGCGGTAACCCGGACGATCTATGTAGCCTGTCGGTCGCCAGGAGACTTGAACAGATATCTGATTGACTGTAACTTCCAGCGTTAAATGTTTGTCCTGAAGTCACTGGTCAGTATCTCTCCACAAGGAGTAAACAACTTTAAGGGTAAGTTCATCCTGTGTCTTTCGAGCGATGCGTCCTTCCGTCAACCCAACCCCGCCTGTATATCCGGGATAACCAATTTCTGCCGGCTCCGGCAGGGAAATGCGTGCAAGGGTTTTCTCTCTCCCAGTAAGTAGGTTGACTTCATGTAAGCGTCCGTCTCTGCTGACCAGATATGCTACCCCTTCTTCAACAAACGGGCGGCTGAGAGGCCTATCGCCAAGCCTTATCTCCTTGACATCAATCGGTTGACCCAGGTGCCGGACGGCGGGAGCAACCGCATAGTAATAAACCGCCCCAATTGCCGCAATCAGCTGTATCATAAAGGCCGCCCAGAATATTTTTCTCTTTATTTCGTCATCGTGCTGTTGCGTATACCACAGAACTGCCGCCAGAAGAATCGGTAATAAAAGCAAAAACAAGATGACGAAGACCAGAGCAACGCCGGCGGGAGTGTCCGACAAACCGCTGGGCCTAAACATGAAAAGCATGCTTAATGTCAACAATGCTCCTTGTACTGTTAAGAGCGCCCGTTGTGCCCATTCCCTGCTTTTAACAGTCTGAAGCCAAAGGAAAAAAAGTATTAAGCACAGCGCACACACAAAGACTAGGGTAAAACCAAGTATCAGAAGGATATGTTCGCCTTGTTCGCCTGCCAAAAACCAGAGCAACTCATGAAATTTTGTTTGCACTACATCGATGTGCTCCAACGAGTATAACAAACCCAGTGCACCCAATCCCGTCCCGGCAAAAATAAATGAGTAGTATGACTTAATGAGCAGGGAACAATTAATAATGCCGGACAGCCAAAAAAAGAGATTGGTCCATAAGCTGCCTATCCCAAAAGCGCCGATTTGGTATTCAAACGAAATATATGCGCCGGCACCTACAAACCATGCTAAATTAAGCATAAGAGAAGTTAGCGCCACAGGGCCGGGAGCGCTTTCTTGACTGCCTGCTTCCGCGAATAGTTTCGCCATTGCCAAAACCCGTCTAAATTTAGGCAGATTTATCACCTCCGGCTGGATAAGGCGAGATTAAATAATTTTAGGCAAAAAACATAAAGGTTGACGCCGAAAGCACCATTAACAATAAGGCTCCCTGATATATTTTTTGTCGTTCCTTCTCATTTTTGTACGCTCGAATCAGCAAAGGCACGCAGGTTGCGAAGAAAAGAAAGAAGAGCAGACTGAGATACATAGGCCTAGCATCACTATATTGAGCAGAAAAAGCTGCCACAAAAAAAGCGATAGGCAAGAATAAAAGGATTGGCAAGGCAAGGAAAATATTTTTTAGACCTAAGGCAAGGGCTGCAGCAGTAGTTGCCAAAAAGGTGCATAACCACCAATAGAGGAATTGTCCTCTTACGCTATTCTCAAAATCTGGAACGAGAACAGTTGCAATGCTGGAACCTCCAAACCAGTGCCACGGGAAAAACAACAAAGTTAGACCCCACGCGAAAAGGACAATAGTCTTTTGCGTTCCCAGCATCAAATTCCGTACCTCCTTACCTTGCCATCCGTTTCCTTAAAAATTCCAGCTTTACTGCCTGATAAAAATCGGGCTGGTGTAAATGGTGTCATTGGCGCTTATAGAAGAATGTTCGACAGTGACGTGGTAGAACCTCTGCCCGCCTAGGAATGTGAATCTGACAGGTATAGTAATGGTGTTGCCAGCAGTCATTGAGTGTGTTGTATCGTGGATCGTACGCAAAAAATCATTCTCAATTACCCTTACTCGGTGGCTACCTGACCGGGCAGCCCGCAATATAATATTTCCTTCAACAGAACTGTTCACAGGCATCGTGAACTGAGAACCTATTTCCTGCAGTCCCCCTTGCGCATTTCTCAGCCTGAGAGAAGCCACGCCGCCCAGGCGGCTAGCTACCGTACGCCCGGCATGCAACGCTGCGTCCACACTGGTTTGTGTCAGTTGTCGCATATCGGCTGGTCGGGATGGAATACCAATAAATGTGTAAAAAGATATTTCATGGAGTCCGCTCACCCAAGGGTTACCCCAATCGCTTCCTGTTCGTGCAGAAGGAAAGCCGTTACCAGCAAAAGCTCCGGAAAGGCGGGCAGATAGTTCGCTCCTCCATCTAACTATAGGAGCATAGTTAGGATCAAAGCGAGTTTGACCTGCACGCATCAATTCATAACCATCGTAGCGGGAGGTTATAGACGGGCTCCAAACCTTCCATGGATGGAAACCAGATCCAGGATGAGCTATGGCGGCGGACGAAACTCCAGGATTATTAGCGTTGATGTTACTTAATAATGTGTTCGGCAAAAACCAATTGTATCGAAGACCTCTACTTTCAAAAGTGAATGGGATCGCCATGAGGTTTTGTATACCGTAAGCTAAGGCGTGTCCATTGTGTCGTTCCTCAAAGAAAGGAGGAGAGCCCAGCGATAAAACATGTTCTCTTTCCCGGGTCGAAGCAGAGATTTCTGCTCCTGGAAACATGGCCACTTGGACGGTAGAAGCTGCACGCACTGTGTCTCTGTACTGAATCCAAGTGGCACCATTACTCATTCGCGGAAGGATAGTCGCGAGATTCGTATCCCAGCCGACAGGCTCATCGGTCACATAGCCAATCGCATATCCTCTCTCTGCGAGAAGTCCGGCAAGATCAGCTGGCGTGCGCGGTCCACCACCGAACGTACTGTGGATGTGCAGGTCCGCTGGCGTCCAAACCGGGTTGGTGGTCAGCGGTTCCACATCTACAATAAGTATTTCTCCTTCCCAGGCAGTACTTACCTGGCCCCTTTCCACAACTGCTCTAACCCTGTAATGACCGTCAGCGGCGACCTGAAAAGGCAGGCTGGTCACATCGACCAGCAAAGAAACTGGTGTAATTTCTCGGCGCTGTCGCATAATCTCCCGGACACGCGAAGATCCTTCCCTGAACTCGCGCTCTTCAGCGGGGGAAAAGGATATCTTCTCGTCATTTCTTACGCGGAGGATTGCCGCCCGTTTTCGATAGTTATTCCATGTTCTGAAATTTTCGCGGCCTATTTCATTGTCCAGACGATGAACTGGCAACGTTCTCTGAGGCTCGGGGACAAGCTGAAGAAGGTCGTGCCCGTCAATACTAAACTCGACCAATCGGGTCGTTCCGGCGCCCGGGCCAAAACCAGTTAACGTCAGAGGAAATTCCCATTGGATGGCATCAAGGTCGTATGTCTGCACATCAGACCCAAGCACCATGATCTCCGGCTGAACGTCAGCCGGTGTGGAAAAAGCAAACCCCGCCAGTGAAAACACCAACAACAAACAACACAGCGTCGCAAGCACCGGACGCTTTCTAGCCACATTCGCCAATTTTTGGTTTTTTCCTGCCAACATAGGAAGATCACTCTCCTCAATATTTGTTTCAGCAACTATCACCGGCACTAGGCTACCTCGCTTACTGCCTTTTTTTGGCAATAGCTGCTATATCTCATTTATCCCCCCCTAGTGCTTGTCAAGGCAATAATTGTTAATTGTAGGTAAAATTTGATCTAACGACCAAGACCCTCTTTTTAGGGAAATTAGATCCATTTGCCTTTCCTTAAAATCATTGCTTTGTCATATGAAGAGAGGGAGTGCAATTATTGGTTAAGTTGATATCATCTGTAATGGAACGTGTAATAATAGACAGATCCTATTGCCAAAGCTAACTGGATTGCAAAAGCCCCTGCATATATCTTGTTTTTCATTGTGGCATCCTTTTCCCAGAGCAAGGCAATTATAGCTATCGGCAAAGCCAATGCGTAATATATTTGGGAAACGGCACGAAGTGCAACACCTGCCTCACGTTTGCTTTCTGCAAGAATCCACGCAAACCAAAAAAAGCCTTCTCCAAGTAATAGCAGGTACGGCAGCGCAATCAGCAAGCCTTTGACTCTCTTTAATGCAAGAGACAAACCTGCAGAGACTGCAAACAACAGAAATATTGGCCAGAAATGCATCATGTTGCCGAATAAGCCAAGTCTATGGTTAAATATAAGCCCAAGATTTTCTATCCATAACCAGGCCAACAATGAAAGCACCATGGAGAGAAGGGCAATGATTTCCCTTTCTGGCCAATTCAATGAGATATTAATCGTTCTAATCCCCGCAACAGGTCGTTTTGTCAAAGATATGGCGGATGTAACGAGAACAACATAAAAGAATAGAAAAATAAGCGGCCAATATGTGGTTACAAAATTAATAAAAGTGAGCACTAGCCCTTCCCTCCGATTATACAATACAAGTTAACCCTAAGAGGTTATTGCCTGATGAAAATTGGACTAGTATAAATGAAATCGTTAGCTGCTGAAGCATCCTCAACAATGACATGATAACTCCTTTGTCCTCCTTCAAAGCGAAAGCTCACAGGAATTGTTACAGTTTGACCAGCATTCACATGCCGTAATGAATCGTGCCTCGTGTCAGCCAAACCACTTCTCCCGCTGCTGTTTTCAATAATTCGTATACGATAATTACCGGGAACGGCGGCTCGAAACACTATTTCGCCACTAACAGTGGCTCCTATCGGCAAATTAAACCACGAGCCGAGTTCCTGTAGACTTCCTTGAGCGTTTCTAAGCCTAAGTGTAGCAAACCCTCCCAAGCGACTAGCCACTGTGCGCCCGGCACGCAGTGCCCGATTGACGCTAACTTGAGAGAGAGTCCTCATATCTGCTGGAAGAGATCCAATGCCTGTTATCCCAATGTATGTGTAGTATGAAATGTCGGTAGCCAAGTCCGTAAACCAATGGTTGCCCCAATCGCTACCAGTCCTCGCAGATGGAAAGTTGCCTCCACCCAAAACAACACTTGTGAAAACACCAGGCAGCCGGTGAACGAGTTCACTCCGCCATATCTCCATTGGAAGAGCATTCGGTCCAAATCCACCTCGCGAAGGCAACCCCTGTCCAGCAGTCATTAACTCAAAGCCATCGTAGCGCTCAGTTAGACCTACTCCCAGAAAGAGGGGGTTCCATGGATGGCCTATAGTAGGATGCGCAATAGCGGCAGATGACGGCCCTGGGCCTGGGGCAACAGAACCCGGATTGTTTATGTTAATATTATGCAACAACTCATTAGGCCTGAACCAGTTATATCTGAGCCCCGTTGTTTCAAAGGTGCCGATGCCTGATCCAGTGAGGTTTTGGATACCGTACGCCAAGGCATGCCCATTGTGTATTCCTGAGTAAGTTCGGTGCAAGGTTGAAGCAGAAATTTCAAGACCAGGAAACATGGCTACTTGTACAGTTGAAGCATTGCGCACGGTAGTGCGGTATTGATCCCAAGTAGCCCGTGGGGCACCTATTCCGTGCCAACCGCTGCTGCCCATAGTTGGAGGAATTGTTGACGCCGACATATTCCAACCAGCAGGCTCATCAGTCACATAGCCAATTCTGTACCCTTTTCCGGCGAGAAGAGACGCAAGCTGAGCCGGTGTGTTCCTTCCGCTGGGATCGCCAAAAGTGCTATGGATATGCAGGTCTGCCGGAACCCAGATCGGATTTGTCGCTAAAGGCTCTACATCTACAATAAGTATTTCTCCTTCACTAACAGACAGATGCCGACCTCTTTCCACAGCTATTTTTACATGGTAGTAATCCCCGGCGGCAACTTTAAAGGGCAAATCGCTAACTGCAACCGTTATCTCAGCTATCTGAGGCGCGTCTGTATCGCGACGCCTGTCGCTTATATCAATTATACGATTGGTCAATCCCCTGAATTCATGCTCTTCTGTTTCGGTAAAGGATATTCTTTCATCGTCCCTTACGCGCAAGACCGCTGCTCGCCGACGGTAATTATTCCATCTCTCGAAGCTCTTTGAGTCGATTTCATTATCCACACGGAGAACAGATATGGTTCTATTCGACTTTGGCACAAGAGGAAGCAGGTCGTGCCCGTCAATACTAAACTCCACGAGGCGGGCAGTCCCAGGCCCCGATCCAAACCCAGCCAACAACATCGGGAAATTCCACTGAGTAGCATCCAAGTCATAAGTTTGCATATTCCTTGTTATAACAAACAGTTCAGGCTGGTTCGGCTGTACGTCAGCCGGTGTGGAAAAAGCAAACCCCGCCAGTGAAAACACCAACAACAAACAACACAGCGTCGCAAGCACCGGACGCTTTTTAGCCACATTCGCCAATTTTTGGGTTTTTCCTGCCAACATGGGAAAATCACTCTCCTCAATATTTGTTTCAGCAACTATCGCCGAACTCACGACATCCCTCCTTGCAATTTTTGGCAATAGCTACGATATTTTTATTATAGCGCGCCCCCCCCCCTCGCCTGTCAATCCAAATTTTGTCAATTTTGAACAATTTTACAGTTCGAGAAGAGATGTGCAGGCATAAAACTGTGGATTACAAAAAGGCATCGAAAATGCTGCCTTGCAAGCATCTACTGTGCCTAAGTCAGTTTATGCTTTGAACTCCTTGCCATCTTTAAACTCAAACAGCATCCTGCCGTCCACCATTACCTTGACCTTCTCGACCGACACCGCCCACAACTTCTCGTCAAATTCTTCCAAAACCAGCGGTTGGGATTCAATTCCCCTGATAAAATTGCTAAGAACTAACGACTTGTTCTGGCGCTCACGCTTCAGCCTCTCAAGTTCGGCAACCCGCTCTATTGCCTTGCGGTGCCGTTCCAGATAGCTGTTGTTGCGCTCACTCCACTCATCCTGACTGGCAGGAGTCCTCGCGTTCTCATAGATTGCGTTTTTGGACAGTTCAGTAACCACAAAGATAGGAATTTGCTTTCTCTTTAGTCATACAATATCATAGAAACCGGAGCTAGACAATTCTTCTTCTAGCATAATATTCCATTATAGGCGTTGTTACAATCTATTCTCCATTCAACAAAAGAAA
>Ga0208735_100799_pt1 | contig 9903 bp, 8 predicted proteins | sample Subbio12Aug_8Aab_FD_184829 | JGI IMG/M metagenome (GOLD analysis project Ga0208735, IMG submission 184829) | Serpentinite rock and fluid subsurface biosphere microbial communities from McLaughlin Reserve, California, USA - CR12Aug_8Aab (SPAdes) | ecosystem: Environmental > Terrestrial > Deep... | reverse complement strand
ACGAGTTTGCGCGCCTCAACCTCACCTACGTGCTCACCAGCAAGCGCAAGCTGGCGCAACTGGTCAACGAAGGCCGCGTGCGCGGCTGGGACGACCCGCGCCTGCCCACCTTGGCCGGGCTGCGCCGACGCGGCTACACCCCGAGCGCGATCCGCCTCTTTGCCGAGCGCATCGGCGCCAGCAAAAGCGACTCGTGGATCGACTACGCCAGCCTCGAGGGCTGCCTGCGCGAAGACCTAGAACACAGCGCGCCGCGGGCCATGGCGGTGCTCGAGCCGCTCAAGCTGGTGCTGAGCAACTGGGCCGATCTGTACGGCAGCCCCGAGCACACCGAAAGCTGCACCCTGCCCGCGCTGCCGCACACCCTCGAGGGCCAGAGCGCGCTGGCGCCGCGCCAGTTTTTGCTCGGGCGCGAGCTGTGGATCGAGCGCGACGACTTTGCCACCGTGCCCCCCAAAGGCTACAAGCGCCTGCACCCGCCGCAGCCCGACCCCAACCACCCGGCCCAGTGCAGCCCCGGCAGCCGGGTGCGCCTCAAGGGCGCCTACGTGGTCGAGTGCACCGGCTTCGAGACCGACGCCAGCGGCCACGTGACCGCAGTCCACGCCGTGCTGCTGCCCGGCACCAAGAGCGGCAGCCCGGGTGCCGACAGCGTCAAGGCCAAGGCCGCCATCACCTGGGTGGCCGCCGCCGACGCCGTGGCCGCCGAGGTGCGCCTGTACGAGCGCCTGTTCAACACCGCCCAGCCCGAAGCCGGTGGGGCCGATTTCCTGCAGGCCCTCAACCCCGACAGCCTGCAGGTGCGGCAAGCTTGGCTCGAGCCCACGCTGGCGCAGGCGCAGCCCGAGCAGCGCTTTCAGTTCGAGCGCCACGGCTACTTCGTCGCCGACCGGCACGACCACCGCCCCGGCCAACTGGTGTTCAACCGCATCGCCGCGCTCAAGGATTCGTGGGGCAAGTGAGGCTGGGCGTGTAAGGCCTTGCCGCACGGGCGGCGCAGCACCGTCGCTGGGCATGAGCGACAATCGCTGCGATGCGCATGCCCCTCGCCGCCGAATTCCTGCTCTTGGCTGCCCTCTGGGGCTCTTCGTTTTTGTTCATGATGCTGGGCGCGGCTGAGTTTGGGCCTTGGGCCACCGCCGGTCTGCGCGTGAGCGTCGCGGCGGCGGCGCTGTTGCCGCTGTTGCTGCTGGCCGGGCACTGGCGCCTGCTGCGCACGCACGCCGGGGCGATTTTTGTTTCGGGGCTGCTGAGCTCGGCCTTGCCCTTTGCGCTCTTTGCCTGGGCGCTGCTGTCGATCTCGACCGGCTTGTCGGCCATCTTGAACGCCACCACACCGCTTTTTGGCGCGCTGGTGGCTTGGCTGTGGCTGCGCGAGCGCCTACCAGCCGGGCGCGCGCTGGGGCTGGCGGTGGGCTTTGCCGGCGTGCTGCTGCTCTCGTGGCCCAAGGCCGATTTCGCTGGCGGCGGCACCGGCTGGGCGGTGCTGGCGTGCCTAGGGGCCACGCTGTGCTACGGGCTGGCCGCCAGCCACCACCGGCGTTATTTGAGCGACGTGCCGCCGCTGGTGATCGCCGGTGGCAGCCAAGCCGGGGCGGCGCTGGCGCTGGCGCTGCCCATGGCCTGGTTCTGGCCGGCACAGACCCCCAGCCTAGGGGCTTGGGGCGCGGTGGTGGCGGTGGGGCTGCTGTGCTCGGCGCTGGCTTACCTGCTGTTTTTTCGCCTGATCGCCCGCGCCGGGGCCAGCAAGGCGCTCACCGTGACCTTTCTGATCCCGGTTTTTGCCCTCATCTACGGCGCGCTGCTGCTCGGTGAGACGATCACGCTGGGCATGGTGGCCGGTGGCGGCGTGATCCTGCTCGGCGTGCTGCTGGCCACCGGCGCCCTGCGCTGGCCCGCTCCCCAACGCAGCGAAAACAACGCACAATCCGGGCCATGAAAAAAATCCTGCTCCTCAATGGTCCCAACCTGAACCTGCTGGGCACGCGCGAGCCCGAGCTCTACGGCCACACCACGCTGGCCGACGTGCAGGCGGCATTCGAGCGCACCGCCGCCCAGTTGGGCTACGCCGCCGAATGCCTGCAAAGCAACTGGGAAGGTGCGCTGATCGACAAGCTGCACGAGTACGGCCGCCTGCAACGTGAGGGTTTGGCGCTGGGCTGCGTGTTCAACCCCGGTGCCTACACCCACACCTCGGTGGCGCTGCACGACGCGGTCAAGGGCGTGCCCCAGTTGCCGGTGATCGAGTGCCACATCTCGAACGTGCACGCGCGTGAGCCCTTCCGGCAGCATTCGTACCTCTCGCCTGCCGCCGCTGGAATCGTGATCGGCTTCGGGGTCGAGGGCTACCAGATCGCGCTCGAGGCGCTGGTGCGCAAATACGGGGCTGGCGGGGCCTGAACCACAGGCAAAAAGCGCTCAACCCGACGGCGCCGCCGCCGCAATCGGCGCCTGCTCCAGCCGCACATCGCCGCACTGGGCGCGGTGGCGCAGCGCGTGGTCCATCAGCACCAGCGCCAGCAAGGCCTCGGCAATCGGCACCGCGCGCAGGCCCACGCAGGGGTCGTGGCGGCCCTTGGTGAGCACCTCGGTCGGCTGGCCCTGCAGGTCGATCGAAGGCCGTGGCAGCAAAATCGAGCTGGTGGGCTTGATCGCCAGCGTGACCTCGATGTCTTGGCCGCTGCTGATGCCGCCCAGCACGCCCCCGGCCTTGTTGCCCACGAAGCCGGCCGCGGTGAGCGCGTCGCCGTGCGTGCTGCCCAGATCGGCCACACAGCCAAAACCGGCCCCGATCTCCACCCCTTTGACGGCGTTGAGGCCCATCATGGCGTATGCGATGTCGGCGTCGAGCTTGTCGTAGATCGGCTGGCCCAGCCCGGCTGGCACCCCTTGCGCGCTCACGCGCAGCCGCGCCCCGCAGGAGTCGCCGCGCTTGCGCAAGTCGTGCAGATACTGCTCCAGCGCCGACACATCCGAGACCGGGGCAAAAAACGGGTTGTGCCCCACGTGCTCCCAGCCCTCGAAGGGGATTTCGAGCGCCCCCAGCGCCGTCAGGCAGCCGCGAAAAGCAATGCCGTGCTGCTGCTGCAGCCACTTTTTGGCCACGGCCCCGGCGGCCACCGTGGGCGCGGTCAGGCGCGCCGACGAGCGGCCACCGCCGCGCGGGTCGCGCAGACCGTATTTGCGCCAGTAGCTGTAGTCGGCGTGTCCGGGGCGGAAGGTCTGGACGATCTCGCCGTAGTCTTTGCTGCGCGCGTCGGCGTTGGGGATCAACAGCGCGATCGGGGTGCCAGTGGTCTGGCCTTGATAGACGCCGCTGAGGATCTGCACCTGGTCGGGCTCTTTGCGCTGCGTCACGAAGGCGCTGGTGCCGGGGCGGCGCCGATCCAACTCGGGCTGAATGTCGGCCTCGCTCAGGGCCATGCCCGGCGGGCAGCCGTCGATCACGCAGCCGATGGCCGGGCCGTGGGATTCACCAAAGTTGGTGACGCAAAACAGGGTGCCGAAGGTGTTGCCGCTCATGCGGCTGGATTATCCCGGATTGCGGGTGCAGAGCCAATGGTTCCCGCTTCCCAGCCTCTTAGGCCTTATCAACCGGCTGCGCTGCTTCCTCGGGCCAGTCGCGGATGTAGGCCTTGAGCATTTTGTTTTCGAAGTTTTGCGCTTCCACCACCGCCTTGGCCACGTCGTAGAAGCTGATCACGCCCATGAGCATGCGCTCGTCCATCACCGGCATGTAGCGGGAGTGCTTTTGCAGCATCAGCGGCCGCACCTGCTCGAGGTCGGTCTGGCTGGTGCAGCTCATGGGGTGGTCGTCCATCACCGCGCGCACGCTGCCGGTGCCGCAGTTGCCGCCGTTGCGCGCCACCGTGTGCAGCACCTCGCGAAAGGTGAGCATGCCCACCAGCTCGCCGTATTCCATCACGGCCAGCGAGCCGATGTCGAGCTCGGCCATGGTCTGCACCGCTTGGCTTAGGGGCGCGTCGGGGGAAATGGTGTAGAGCGTACCGCCCTTGACGCGCAAAATGTCGCTGACCTTCATCGCTAAACTCCTGTATGGGCCGACCCCGGCTCGGGCTCAAATATAGCCCACAATGGGGCGCAGATCACCCCCCGCAAACCCGACCCGAGGACAAACCCCCATGAGCGGCCCCGCCGACCCCGGTTTCGACACCCTGACCCTGCACGCCGGCGCCGCCCCCGACCCCGGCACCGGTGCCCGCGCGCTGCCGATCCACCTGAGCACCTCGTTCGTGTTCGAGTCTTGCGACCACGCGGCGGCGCTGTTCAACCTCGAGCGCGCCGGCCACGTCTATAGCCGCATCAGCAACCCGACCAACGCCGTGCTCGAGCAGCGCGTGGCCGCGCTCGAAGGCGGCATCGGGGCCATTGCCACCGCCAGCGGGCAGGCGGCGCTGCATCTGGCGGTGGCCACCCTGACGGGCGCTGGGGGGCATCTGGTGGCCTCGAGCGCGCTCTACGGCGGCAGCCACAACCTGCTGCAACACACGCTGCGCCGTTTCGGCATCGAAACCACCTTTGTGGCACCGGCCGACCTCGATGGCTGGCGCGCCGCCGTGCGCCCCAACACCCGGCTGTTGTTTGGCGAGACGCTGGGCAACCCGGGGCTGGACGTGCTCGACGTGCCCGCCGTGGCGCAGATCGCGCACGACGCCGGCCTGCCGCTGCTGCTCGACAGCACGCTCACCACCCCGTGGCTGATGCAGCCGCTGGCGCTGGGCGCCGACCTGGTGCTGCACTCGGCCACCAAGTTCCTGAGCGGCCACGGCACCGTGATCGGCGGCGTGTTGGTCGATGGCGGCAGCTTCGATTGGGAGCGCGCCGGGCGCCACCCCGAGCTGTGCGCCCCCTACGCCGGCTTTCACGACATGGTGTTCAGCGAGGAATCCACGGTCGGCGCTTTTTTGCTGCGCGCCCGCCGCGAGGGGCTGCGCGACTTCGGCGCCTGCCTGAGCCCGCACAGCGCCTGGCTGATCTTGCAAGGCATCGAAACCCTGCCGCTGCGCATGGCGCGCCACATCAGCAACACCGCCGAGGTGGTGCAGTTTTTGGCGCGCCACCCCTTCGTGGGCCGGGTTGGGCACCCGCTGCTCGAGTCGCACCCCAGCCATGCGCTGGCCCAGCGGCTGCTGCCGCGCGGCGCCGGCAGCGTGTTCAGCTTCGACCTCAAGGGCAGCCGCGCCCAAGGCCGCGCCTTCATCGAGGCGCTGCAGCTATTTAGCCACCTAGCCAATGTGGGCGACTGCCGCAGCCTCGTCATCCACCCGGCCAGCACCACCCACTTTCGCCTCAACGACGCCGAACTGGCAGCGGCCGGCATCGGCGCCGGCACCATCCGGCTGTCGATCGGGCTCGAAGACCCGGCCGACCTGATCGACGACCTCAAGCGCGCCCTCAAGCTGGCAGAAAAGGCAGGAGGCTAAAACCATGTTGATCGACCTGCCCAGCGGCCCCCTGTACGCCTACACCGGCGGCCGCCCCCTGGCGCCGCAGCGCCCGACCGTGGTCTTCATCCACGGCGTGCTCAACGACCACAGCGTCTGGATTTTGCAAACCCGCTACCTCGCGCACCACGGCTTCAATGTGCTGGCCATCGACCTGCCCGGCCACGGCCGCAGCGGCGGCGCGGCGCCGGCGAGCGTCGAGGAAGCCGCCGCCAGCGTGCTGGCGCTGCTGGATGCGCTGCAGATCGAGCAAGCGGCGCTGGTCGGGCACAGCTGGGGCTCGTTGATCGCGCTGCACGCCAGCGCCACGGCGCCGCAGCGGATCAGCCACTTGGCGCTGGTGGGCAGCGCCTACCCCATGCGCGTCGCGCCCGCCCTGCTGCAGCAAGCGCAAGAGCAGCCACTGCAAGCCATCGAGCGCATCAACCAGTACAGCCACAGCAGCTTGGCCAGCGGGCCGTCGGTGCTCGGCCCCGGCACTTGGCTGCGTGGCTGCTCGCGCGCCCTGATGCGCCGCGTGCTGGCCAGCAACCCCCAAACCAACCTGCTGCAACGGGGCTTTGCGGCCTGCGACCGCTACGACCAAGGCCTGCAAGCGCTGCAGCGCCTGAGCCGCCCGCTGTTGTTCATTTTGGGCCAGCACGACCAGATGACGCCACCCAAAGCGGCGCAAAGCCTGATCGAAGCCGCCCCAGCCGGCAGCCGCGTGCTGCGTTTGGCTGCGGGCCACGCCCTGATGAGCGAAGCCCCCGAGGCGGTGCTGCAAGGCCTGCGCGACTACCTGCCGCCACCCTGAACAGGCGCCGTACTCAAGCGCCATGCCATCATCAGACACTGTGATGCGGCAGCAGATCGGCCAGCCGCGCCTCGCTCCAGCGGCTGCGCTGCCACAGCGCCAGCGTGCTGGGCTCGACCGGCAGCAGCAGGCTTTGCAGCAGCGGCGAGGCGGCGGTCTGCGCCGGGTCCACCAGCAGCACGAAGCGCTCACCGCCTTCGTCGAGCCGCCCGACCCAGTCGAGCGCCTGCAGCGCCTCCAGCGGGGCTTCGAGCTGCAGCGTATCGACGCGCAGCCTTGCTGCCAGCGCGTCCAGCGGCAGGCCGCGCCCCCCGGCTTGGCGCTCGAGCTGCAGCTGCGCCAGCGCCTCCAGCGCCAGTTGCATGTGCCAGCCCGGTGCGTCGCCGCGCCGCGCCACCCCGGCCAGCAGGCTGGGCAGATAAGCCGCCACCACCGCGCCCAGCAGCACGATCACCCACACCAGATAGACCCAGAACAGCAAAATGGGCAGCGTGGCCAGCGTGCCATAGAGCAGCGAGAGCGTGGGCATGGCCACCAGATACCAAGCCAGCAGGCCCTTGACCAGCTCGACCCCAAGGGCCGCAAACAGGCCGCCGGCGAGCGCATGGCTCCAGCGCACGCTGGCGTTGGGCACGTAGCGAAACATGGCCCCGATGGCCAGCACGATCACCGCAAACTCCAGCCCCTCCAGCAGCGTAAACAGCAGCCCGTGCACGCCCTGCACCCAGCCCTGCGAGACCGAGAGCGCATACGAGCTCAGGCTCAGGCTCAGGCCGATGAGCAACGGGCCCAGTGTCAGCAGGCTCCAATAGATCAGCAGCCGCTGCATGAACGAGCGCATGCGGCGCACGCGCCAGATTTCATTGAGCTTGAGGTCGATCGACCAGACCATCACCAGCACTGTGAGCAGCAGCCCCACCGCCCCGACCCCGCCCATCTGTGTGGCGTGGGCCGAAAACTGCGACAGGTACTGCGCCATGGGCTCGGCGATGTGCGGCGGAATCAGGCCGCTGAGCAGCCACTGGCGCACCTGCAGCTCGACGCGGGCAAAGGCCGGAAACAGGCTGAACACGGCCAGCGCCACTGTGATGAAAGGCACCAAGGCAAAGGCGGTGGTGAACGACAGGCTGGCGGCAGCGTTGCTCAGGTCGTCGGCGCGAAAGCGCGCGCGCAGCGTCTGTACTGTGGTGCGCCACGGGAAGTGCAGCAGCCCTTCCCACAGGGTCTGGGCCGGTCGGCGCAAGATTTGGGCCGCGCCCATGGCCCCAGATGACAGTTTGGATGCCCGCATGGCGCTATCATGCCACCGTCCATGCCCCACTCCATGAACCCAAGCCCCTCCCCCGATTTCGACGGCACTGCCGCGCACCTGGCGCTCGTATCCACCCCACCCTCGGCTGCTGCGCGGCGCACGCGGTTCATCGCTGTGGTCAGCGTGCTGGCGCTGATCGTGGTTGGCTTGGCTTGGGAGCTGTGGCTGGCGCCGCTGCGCGAAGGCGGCTCGTGGTGGGCGCTCAAGGTGCTGCCGCTGCTGCTGCCGCTGCCGGGCCTGCTGCGCCTGCGCATGTACACCTACCGCTGGGTGAGCCTGCTGGTGTGGCTCTACTTCCTCGAGGGCGTGGTGCGTGCCACCACCGAAGCGGGCTGGTCGCAAGCGCTGGCCACGATCCAGGTGCTGCTGTGCTTGGCGCTGTTCACAGCCTGCGCCATGCACATCAAGCTGCGGCTGCAAGCGGCCAAAGCCATGCGCGATGCGACGGCGGCTCAGGAAACAGCTCAGGCGGCAAGTGCATCTGGAGCTGGCGTGGCCGAGGCCGGCGCGGACGATCCCGGCCAGCGCAAGGGCGGTCCGGCGGGTTCATGATCAGGCCCATGATCCGGCCCATGACCCACCCCGCGATCCGCCCCTGCACCCCATGAGCGCAGCCGCACCCGACCCCTTGCTCGAGGCCCTGCGCGCCTGCGTCGGCGCCGCCTACGTGCTGGCCCCCGACGCGCCCGCGGCCGAACTCGAGCCCTTCGAGCGCGACTGGCGCGGCCGCCAGCGCGGGCGCGCGCGCGCCGTGGTGCGCCCGGGCAGCACGGCGCAAGTGGCGGCCGTGGTGCGCGCCTGCGCCGCCGCCGGGGCCCCGATCGTGCCCCAAGGCGGCAACACCGGGTTGGTGCTGGGCGGCGTGCCCGACCCCAGCGGCACCGAGGTGCTGCTGTGCACCCGGCGCCTGAACCGCATCCGCACCCTCGATGCGGCGAATCACAGCCTCACGCTCGAAGCCGGCTGCGTGCTGCAAACGGCGCAGCAGGCCGCAGCCGAGGCCGGCCTGTGGCTGCCGCTGAGCTTGGCTTCGGAGGGCAGCTGCACCATCGGCGGCAATCTGGCCACCAACGCCGGCGGCACCCAGGTGCTGCGCTTTGGCAACGCACGCGATCTGTGTCTGGGGCTCGAGGTGGTGTGCCCCGATGGCGCCATCTGGCACGGGCTGAGCGGCCTGCGCAAAGACAACACCGGCTACGACTTGCGCCACCTCTACATCGGCAGCGAAGGCACGCTGGGCATCATCACCGCCGCCACGCTCAAGCTGCAGCCACAACCGGCGGCCCAAGGCTGCGCCTGGGTGGGCGTGCCCTCGCTGCCGGCGGCGCTGGAGCTGCTGGCGCTGGCGCAGCGCACGCTGGGTCCGGGCTTGAGCGGCTTTGAGCTCATGGGCCAACTGGCGCTGCAACTGGTGGCGCAGCACCTGCCCGCGCTGCGCCCGCCGCTGTGGCCCGATTGGCCCTACTGCGTGCTGATCGAGCTGAGCGAAAGCGCCGCCCCAGACCAAGGGCAGTCCCACCCGCAGTCCCAACTGCAGACCCGCTTGCAGTCCTTGCTGCAAAGCGCGCTGCAGCAGGGTTGCGCGGGCGATGCCGTGCTGGCCGAATCGCTGGCGCAGGCGCAGCGGCTCTGGCACGTGCGCGAGAGCATCCCGCTGGCGCAAGCGCAAGAAGGGCTCAACGCCAAGCACGACATCAGCCTGCCGATCTCGCGCATCCCCGCCTTTTGCGCCGAGGCCGAGGCCCTGCTGGCGCAGACCCTGCCGGGTGCGCGCTTGGTCAACTTTGGCCATCTGGGCGACGGCAACCTGCACTTCAATGTGCAGTGCCCCGCCGGGGCCGACGCCGCCGCCTTTTTGCGCCTGCACGAGGCGCGCATCAACGCGCTGGTGTTCGACTGCGTGCAGCGCCACGGCGGCTCGATCAGCGCCGAGCACGGCATCGGCACCTTGCGCGCCGCCACCCTGCCGCGCTACAAAGACGTGCAAGCGCTGACCCTGATGCGCCAGATCAAGCAGGCGCTGGACCCACAGGGCTTACTCAACCCCGGGCGGGTGCTGGCGCGGCCCTTGCCGGATAATCCCCCCCCATGAGCCCGCCGTGCCCCATCCGCACCCCCTACGAAGACCTGGGGATAGGAAATCCAACCGCATGAGCACAAGTATGGCACACGTTTGGGGCGTCTCAGGCATGCACACAGGGGACTGCTGGGTTGATTTCTCAAAGCCAGTTGCCCGAGATTTTTCGGTATGACCCGTTTTTGGCGGTGACAGGCGCAGCGCTGCCTCGCAACGTTGGCAAAACCACTGTTAACCGCTGTTGCCACCCTAC
>Ga0208735_100791_pt1 | contig 10016 bp, 8 predicted proteins | sample Subbio12Aug_8Aab_FD_184829 | JGI IMG/M metagenome (GOLD analysis project Ga0208735, IMG submission 184829) | Serpentinite rock and fluid subsurface biosphere microbial communities from McLaughlin Reserve, California, USA - CR12Aug_8Aab (SPAdes) | ecosystem: Environmental > Terrestrial > Deep... | reverse complement strand
AGTGGGTGCTGCTTAATAGGAACTGGTGGGCTCGAGCCTGGTTGTCGATGGAGATTACCACCAAGGGAGGCTCGAGCGACACCGACATAAAGGCGTTGACCGTGATGCCGTGTACCTCACCGTCGTGCGGGATGGTGACAACGGTGATGCCGGTAGCAAAACGGCCTAGCGCGTTGCGGAACTGGCGGTGATCGATCTCAGCAGGGTAGGACATGACTGGCAGGATAAGCCGCGTAGGGTTCAGCCGTGGCAGTAAAGGCGACAACGCCGCTGGGGTGCGGGTATCATGGGTCATACCTGCCAGGGGAGAAGGTTCGCCCTCATTGCCTCCATTATGGGTGCAGCGCAACCCTTATACTGTGCCTCAGAACTCTAAAGGAGCCCTTTATGACCCTTACCCCCCCTCTGCGCGCCCCGCGCGGCGCCACCCGTACTGCCAGGGGCTGGATTCAGGAGGCCGCTAAGCGGATGCTGTTAAATAATCTCGACCCTGAGGTAGCCGAAAAGCCTGAGGAGCTTATCGTCTACGGCGGGCGGGGCAAGGCGGCACGCTCGTGGCAGCACCTCCAGCGTATCCTCGAGACGCTGGAGCGGCTGGAGAACGACCAGACGCTGTTGGTCCAGTCCGGCAAAGCGGTCGGCGTGTTCAAGACCTTCCCGCTAGCGCCGCGGGTGATTATCGCCAACAGCAACTTAGTGCCGGCTTGGGCTAGCTGGCAGGAGTTCGACCGGCTCGAGCAGCTAGGCCTGATGATGTACGGCCAGATGACGGCCGGTTCGTGGATCTATATCGGCACGCAAGGGATCTTGCAAGGGACCTTTGAGGCCTTCGCAGCGGCGGCCAGGAAGCACTTTGGCGGGAGCTTAACAGGCACGCTGACGGTCACTGCGGGCTTAGGCGGGATGGGCGGCGCGCAACCTTTGGCTGTGACCTTAAACGGCGGCGTGATTATCGCCGTTGAGGTAGACCGGCAGCGGATCGAACGCCGCAAAAGAACCGGCTACCTCGATACCTGGACCGCTAGCCTTGATGACGCGCTCAAACAGGCTACGGCTGCGCAACAGGCCGGGCGGCCCTTATCGATCGGGCTGCTCGGCAACGCCGCCGAGATCGTCCCCGAACTCGTTCGGCTAGGCGTGACTCCGCAGCTTGTCACCGATCAGACCAGCGCCCACGATCCGATGTACGGCTACATACCGCCGCTAAGGGCGGACGAAGAGGCCGCCAAAGCCCGCCAGGCCGATCCGCAAGCCTACTACCGGCGTGTTCTTGACGCAATAGTGGCGCACTGCGCGGCCATCGTCGAACTTCAGCGGCGCGGCGCTATCGCCTTCGACTACGGCAACAACCTCCGTGCCTTTGCCAAGGCCGGCGGCTTTGCGGATGCGTTTAGCTACCCCGGCTTCGTCCCGGCTTTTATCCGCGACCAGTTCTGTCAGGGGCGGGGGCCGTTCCGCTGGGTGGCGCTATCGGGCGACCCTGAGGATATCTACCGGACCGATCAGGCCATCCTGGAGCTGTTCCCGGATAATGCCGAATTAAGGCGCTGGCTGACTGAGGGGGTCAAGACCTTTACCTTCCAGGGGTTACCGGCGCGGATCTGCTGGCTCGGTTATGGCGAGCGCGACCGGGCGGGGCTGCTGTTTAACGAGCTGGTGCGCGCCGGCGTGTTGAAGGCGCCGATAGTGATCGGCCGCGATCACCTGGATGCGGGCTCGGTGGCCAGCCCGTACCGCGAGACCGAGGCCATGCCGGACAGCTCGGATGCGGTGGCCGACTGGCCGCTACTCAACTTTGCCTTGAACGCCGTCTCGGGCGCGGGCTGGGTCAGCTTCCACCACGGCGGCGGCGTGGGGATGGGCTACAGCCTGCACGCCGGGCAGGTGAGCGTGGCCGATGGCAGCGCCGAGGCGGATGAGCGCCTGGCCCGCGTGCTGCTCAACGATCCCGGCACCGGGGTGATGCGCCACGCCGATGCCGGCTACGCCCGGGCCCAGCAGGTAGCGCGCGAGCGAGGGCTGGACTTACCCGGTGAATAGCATCTTTACCGGCATCAGCGAGCTCTATACTCCGACAGAGCGGCTGACGCAGGCTGCGCTGGCAGTCAGCGAGGGAGAGATAGTCTGGCTCGGCCCTGAGTCGGCGCTGCCCGAGAGCTATCGCGGCTGGCCCACTACCGGCCTGGGTGAGCGCGGGGTATTGCCCGGTCTGGTCGATAGCCACACCCACCTAGTTTGGGCTGGCGACCGGCTAGAGGAGTACTTAAGGCGCGCACGAGGCGAGTCTTACGAGGCGATTTTGCTGGCCGGTAGCGGGATCCATCAGACGGTAAGCGCTACCCAGCAGGCCTCCGAAGACGAGCTGTACGAGTTGGCACAGGCTCGAGCCCGGGTTCTCTTGCAGGGCGGCGTGACCGCGCTCGAGGTCAAGTCCGGCTACGGGCTTAGCCTCGAGCACGAGCTGAAGATGCTCCGGGTGATCAGGCGCTTGCGCCAAGCCGGGCCGCAGCGGATTACTGCCACACTGCTCGCGCACGTCATCCCCAGCGGCGTTAAACGCGACGGCTACCTGGAGATGTTCACCACCGAGCTGATCCCGGAAGTAGCCCGCACCGGCCTGGCCGAGGCCCTGGACGTATTCATCGACGAGGGGGCGTTTAGCGTGGCGGAGGGTAGGAGAGTATTCGAGGCTGCCCGCCGGCACGGACTGGCGATCAAGGGCCACGCCGAGCAGTTAACCCACACCGGGGCGACCCGGCTGATCTGTGAATTAGGCGGCCTCTCTGCTGACCACCTGGAGCAGGCGACCGAGCAAGATTGGCGAGCCCTGGCCGGCTCGGGTACCGTCGGCACGCTGCTGCCTCTAGCGGCGCTGCTGCTGCGTAAACCCTTCCCTGAGGCTCGAGCCATGTGGGACTTAGGCGTTAAGGTGGCAGTAGCAACCGATCACAACCCGGGCTCGAGCCCCCTATTTAGCCTGCTCTTGGCCTTGCAGTTGACCGTGGCGCTGGGTGGGCTGTCGGTGGAGGAGGCGCTCGTAGCCGGGACGCGCCATGCTGCTGACGCACTGGGCCAAGTGTGCTGGGGACGGCTAACCCCCGGTGCGGTGGCGGACTTTGTTGTGGTCGATGGGCCGCAAGCGCTAACACCTTTGTATCACTGGGGCCATGCGCCGATTGCCGGCGTGTATGTGGCCGGGCGCCCGGTGATGGCCGTGCGCTAACGCCTGTCGGACCAATGGGCCAGCATCTCGGCCAGCAACCGCGCCGCCACTAACGCCGTCAGTCCGCTGGGGTCGAGGTTGGGTGCAACTTCAGTTAAGTCGCAGCCGATCACCTCGTTGCGCTTGAAGGTGGCGCTTAGGAGTGCGATAGCTTCGGCGTAAGTCAAGCCGTCCACCTCCGGGCTGCTGGTGCCGGGGGCCAGGCTGGGGGTAAGCGCGTCGATATCGAAACTCAGGTACACGCTTTGGCCCTGGGGGAGCAGGGCGATGACCCCCTCGAGGTCCTGCCGGATGCGCCGCGCTGTAACCAGGGTATGGCCGCGCTCCTGGGCGGCCTGCCAGGCCTCGGGGTCGGTGCGCAGCCCGCGCAAGCCCAGCGTGGTGATGTGTAGGTCCGGCAGCGCCTCGGCCGCGCGGCGGAAAGGGCTGGAGTTGGCGTAGCGGGTGGCGTTGCGGCTGTCGCTGAAGTCAAGATGGGCATCAAACTGCACCACGTGCAGCTCACCGATTTCCTGGTAGGCCAGCAGTACCGGATAGCTGACGCTATGGTCGCCGCCCACGAAGACCGGCAGCCGCACCCGCTGGCGCAGCTCCTGAGCGGCCTGGGTAATGCGGGCAAAGGTCTCCTGGTGCTCGAGCTGAGCCGGATCGACATCGCCGGCATCGACCAGCGATACGCCCGACAAGCGGTAGCGCTCACTCTCAAGGTCAAAGTAACCGGCCGGGCCGAGGGCGTAGCGTCCGGAAGCCTCGCGCAGTGCGCCTGGAGCAAACCGGGCGCCGGGCCGGAAGCCAACCGCAAAGTCGTAGGGTAGGCCAAGTAGGCCGACATCCGCCTGCCACTCCTGGCTGAGCGGCCGGTAAGGGGCCTTAAAAAAGGTGGCCGGGCCGGTGAAGGGGAGTTCGCCATGACGCATGACTTAGTGTACTTAAAGATATGCCCGGTGCTTAAATAAGCCCCCTTAACCCCCTGTCATTCTGAGGAGCATAGCGACGAAGAATCTCGCCAGCGAAGAACCCGAGACCCCTTCGCGGAGCCTGCCCTGAGCTTGTCGAAGGGCTCAGGGTGACACCAAGGCGAGCCGGGGGGATTCCCCGCAACCGCTACGCACTTCACCAAAAGTCTGGGATGGGGCTCATGCTAACAGCCATCAGCCAAGCGTACCCACCGCCTGTTCCGCAACGCTAACCAGCTCGCCGCTGCGGATCAGCTCGCGCAGCTTGTCGAGCTCTGGCCGCAGGTAGCGGTCGCGATCCAGGTGCGGAATCTCCTGGCGGATGCGGGTATAGACCGCGTCTACCCCCTTGCCGGGGCGCAGCGGGGCGTGAAAATCGAGCGCCTGTGCCGCCGAAGCGACCTCGATGGCCAGCACCCACAGCACGTTCTCGAACACTTCTCGAGCTTTGCGGCAGGCGTGGGTGCCCATCGAGACGTGATCCTCTTGGTTAGCGCTGGTGGGAATCGAATCGACCGAGGCCGGGTGGGCCAGCACCTTGTTCTCGCTCACTAGGCTGGCGGCGGTGTACTGGCTGATCATTAACCCCGAGTGCAGGCCGCCTTGCGTCGCCAAGAAGGCCGGCAGGCCCGACAGCGCCGGGTTGAGCATCTGCTCGATGCGCCGCTCAGAGATGTTGGCCACTTCGGCGATGGCAATGGCGGCATAATCGGCTGCTAGCGCCAAGGGCTGGCCGTGGAAGTTCCCCGCCGAGATCACCCGCCCCTCGTCCCACAGCACCAGCGGGTTGTCGGTAACGCTTCTCAGCTCGCGCTCTAACACCTCCCGCACATGCCTCAGCGCGTCGCGCGAGGCGCCATGCACCTGGGGCACGGCCCGCAGCGAGTAGGCGTCTTGCACTTTGTCGCAATCGGCATGGGAGGCTTCGATAGCGGAGTTAGCCAGGAGCTTGCTGAGGTTACCGGCGACCGCTGCGGCGCCGGGGTGCGGGCGCAAGCGTGCCACTGCTGGATGAAACGGCTGATGGCTGGCTTTTATGGCCTCGACGCTCAGGGCGGCGGCGACGTCGGCGGTCTTCAGTAGCATCTCGGCATCCCAGACCAGCAGGGCCAACAGGCTGGTCATGGCCTGGGTGCCGTTAATCAGTGCCAACCCCTCCTTGGCCTCGAGCGTCAGCGGGTCCAGCCCCAGCTCAGACAAAACCTCGGCGGCGGGCCGGAGTTGGCCCTGGTACTCGACCTCGCCCTCCCCGATCAGCGGTAGACTCATGTGGGCGAGCGGGGCCAGGTCGCCCGAGGCGCCGACCGACCCTTGCGACGGGACAACCGGCTGGACGCCATGATTAAGCAGGTCCAGCAGCCGCGCTACGATCACGGGCCGCACCCCCGAGTAGCCGAGGGCCAGCGACTGGGCGCGCAGCAAGAGCATCCCCCGCACCACCTCGCTGGGGAAGGGCTGGCCCACGCCGATGGCGTGACTCAGCAGCAGGTTGCGCTGCAACTCGCGCAGCTGGCTAAGAGCGATGCGCACCTGGGCAAACTTGCCGAAGCCGGTATTAATCCCGTAAGCCACAGCGTTGGACTCCAGCAGCCGCTCGACAAAATCGCGCCCTTGCTGCAACCGCTGCTCGGCTACAGGCGCAAGCTGCACCGGGAGGCGGTTCCTAACCACCGCCACGAACTCAGACAAGCTGAGCTGCTGATCGAGACTGAGCACGCCTCAGATATACCAGATCAAACCGGAGCTCGAGCCGATTTCGGAGCGATGGTTACGACGAAGCGCCCCACCTTTTTAATTTACTATTTAGACGCCTGCGGTTAGTCTAGACCCTAAGGCGCGGTAAGCTAGCCTAGTGAACTCTCCTTATGTCGACTTCGAGCGCTCGGCCTGGGCGGAGCTGCGCAACTCGACGCCGTTAACTTTGACCGAGCGCGACTTAAGCGAGCTGCAAGGGATCAACGAGCAGCTCTCGCTAGATGAGGTAGTAGCGATCTACCTCCCGCTGTCGCGCCTGTTGAACCTCTACGTGGCCGCTACCCAGACCCTCCACCGGGCGACCGATACCTTCCTGGGCCGCCCTTCAGCCAGGGTTCCCTACCTTATCGGCGTGGCTGGCTCGGTAGCGGCAGGCAAAAGCACCACGGCGCGGCTGTTGCAGGCGCTCCTGTCGCGTTGGCCTGATCATCGCCAGGTCGATTTGGTTACCACCGACGGCTTTCTGTATTCGAACGCTGTTTTGGAAGAGCGCGGCCTGATGAACCGCAAGGGCTTCCCGGAGAGCTACGATCAGCGTACCCTGTTGACCTTTGTCGCTGCGGTGAAATCGGGGCAGCCGGAGGTCACCGCGCCGGTCTACTCGCACCTCAGTTATGACATTGTTCCGGGCGAAGTTATCAAAGTGCGCCAGCCCGATATCGTGATTATCGAAGGGCTTAACGTGTTGCAGGTCGGGGCGCGCCTCGCGGTTTCGGACTTCTTTGACTTTACCATCTATGTCGATGCTGAGGAGGCTTGGCTCAAGAGCTGGTATGTCGAGCGCTTTTTGCGCCTGCGCGAGACGGCCTTTAAGGATCCGGCCTCGTATTTTAAGCACTTTGCCGAGCTGCCCGAAGCGGAGGCCATCAGCATCGCGAAGCAGATCTGGGACGAGATTAACGGGCGCAACCTGCGCGAAAATATCCTGCCCACTAGGGAGCGGGCTACTTTGATCCTGACCAAAGGGGATAGGCATCGGATTGAGCGGGTGCGGCTGCGCAAGCTGTGAGAGGACTTTCGACCCTACTGTACGTTACTTCTAGCCTGATACAACGAAGCGTATGGTGGTCCCCGGTGAGGCAGAATGAGGCGGTCATGCAAACATTGCAGAGCTTAATCGAAAAACTCCAGCGGGAAGCGGTCGAGGAGGGCCAGCGCCAGGCTCAGGCTATCACTGCTGAGGCCCAAGCCAAGGCGATCAAAACGGTCAAGGAGGCTGAGGCTAAGGCAGCGCGCATCCTCGAGCAGGCCGAGCAAGACGCCAAAGCCTTTACCGAGCGGAGTACCAGGGCGCTCGAGCAGGCCGGGCGCGACCTGTTAATCTCGGTCAGCCAAGGGGTGGAGAGCATTCTGGCCGGTCTGGTGCGCGAGTCCTTGCAGCAGGCGCTAACTCCTGAAGTGTTGCGCGAAATCCTCCTTAAGATGACCGAAGCCTACCTCGTGCGCGGCGGGCGCGAGCGGCGCATGACGGTTTTGCTCAGCCCTGAGGATCACGAGCAGTTGGTTAAGTACTACGCCGAGCTATACCGCCAGAAGCTGGCGCAAGGCGTGGAGCTGAAGCTCGATAACGAGGTGGTCAGGGGTTTTCGGGTGGCCATGGATGAGGGTTATATCGAGCACGACTTTACCCTGTCGGCCATCGCCGAGGCGCTGACCTACTACCTGCAGCCCCATCTGGCCCGGATTATCCCGCGCACCGCGCCCAAGCTGTCTCAGGAGGGCTAGTGTTCACCTATCTGCTAGCCAGCCTCCCAACGCTAAAACTTACTGAGGCACCAAACCTCAGCGCCGAAGCCTTCTTGGCCTCGTGCGAGCGCTTTGTCTCCGTCGCCGGGCAGGCTGATCTGCAGGCGGTGTTCAGCCCTACCGAAGACCCCCCCAGCACCGCCGTAGCGGCAACTTGGCTGGCCTGGGAGACGCAGTGGCGCAACGCTGTGGCGCAGCAACGCGCAGCGCGGCGGCGCCTCGAGGCATCCCCCTACTTGCGCTCGCACCCAGGTTATCGCGTCGATATCGCCCTGCGGGTAGCCGAAGCCTATGCCAGAGAGACGCCGCTGGCGCGCGAACTGGCGCTTACGGAGCTGTGCTGGCGACTCCTCGACGAGTTGGCCTTACAGGACTCCTGGGGCTTGGCAGCCCTCTACGCCTACGCTGTTAAGCTCCGCCTGGCCTGGCGCTGGGCCGGTTTGACCGATGAGGCGGGGTGGGTGGCGCTCGAGGCGGCAGTGCGGCAGCTTGAGGCTAGTCATGGCTAACACCGGGCGGATTGTGGCGGTCAGCGGCAACCTGCTCACCGTGGCCTTTGATAAGCCGGTGATGCAAAACGAGGTCGGCTATGCCGTGTTGGGTCGGCTCAGGCTAAAAGCCGAGCTGATCCGGGTGCGCGGCACTCACGCTGATATGCAGGTCTTTGAAGACACTACCGGGCTGTATGTAGGTGGCCAGGTGGACTTTTCCAACGAACTGCTGGCCGTTGAACTCGGTCCGGGACTGTTGGGCCAGATCTATGACGGGCTGCAGAACCCACTGCCGGAGCTAGCCGAAGCTAGCGGCTTCTTCCTGCCGCGCGGGCTCTACCTTGATCCCCTCGATAGGGAGCGCCGCTGGGCTTTTAACCCTACCCGTACCGGTCAGCAATTGATGGCTGGTGATACCCTAGGAACCGTACCGGAGGGGGTATTTACCCATCGCATCATGGTCCCCTTGGCGCTGCCGGGCTGGCTTACGCTTAGGTGGCTGGCGCCGCCTGGCGAATACACCGTTGCTGAGGTGATCGCCAAGCTCGAAGATGAGCGCGGGCGCGAGCATGCCGTGAGCATGTTGCAGCGCTGGCCGGTCAAGATCCCGATTCGTGCCTACCGTGAGCGGTTGCGGCCCAGTGAGCCGCTAGTCACCAAAATCCGCCTGATCGACACGCTCTTTCCGGTGGCGCGCGGCGGCACCTACTGCATCCCCGGCCCCTTCGGGGCGGGCAAGACAGTTTTGCAGCAGCTCACCAGCTGCCACGCCGAGGTCGATATGGTGATTATTGCGGCCTGCGGCGAACGCGCCGGCGAGGTGGTCGAAACGCTGCGCGAGTTCCCCGAGCTTACTGACCCTCGCACCGGCCAGAGCTTAATGGAGCGGACCATGATTATTTGTAACACCAGCTCGATGCCGGTAGCCGCGCGCGAAGCCAGCGTCTATACCGCTGTCACCATCGCTGAGTACTACCGCCAGATGGGGCTTAATGTCCTGCTCCTGGCCGACTCGACCAGCCGCTGGGCGCAGGCGCTGCGCGAGATCTCGGGCCGCCTGGAGGAGATTCCCGGTGAGGAGGCCTTCCCGGCCTATCTGGAGTCGGTCATCGCCGCCTTTTATGAGCGTGGCGGGGTAGTGGCGCTGCGCGACGGCTCGGTGGGCAGCGTGACGATCGGCGGCACGGTCAGTCCGGCCGGAGGGAACTTCGAGGAACCGGTCACTCAAGCCACCCTCAAGGTGGTTGGGGCCTTTCACGGCCTGTCGCGGGCCCGTTCGGACGCCCGCCGTTACCCAGCCATCGACCCCCTAGAGAGCTGGAGTCACTACGCCAGCGTGGCGCCCGAGGACGAGGTTGAGACCGCCAAGACCGCGCTGCGGGGTGGCTACGAGGTCGAGCAGATGATGAAGGTGGTCGGTGAGGAAGGGACCTCGCTCGAGGATTTCGTGCGCTACCTCAAGGCCGAGTACTTAGACGCCAGCTACTTGCAGCAAGACGCCTTTCATGAGGTCGATGGGGCTACTAGCGCCAACCGCCAGCGCTATGTCTTTAGCCGACTGGTTAGGATCTTGCGCGCGCGGCTAAGCTTTAACGACAAAGATGCGGCGCGGCGCTTCTTCCAGGAGCTGACCCAGCTCACTAAGGAGTGGAACCGCAGCCCTCAAGGCAGCCCTGACTTCACCCGGCTCGAGCACCAAATAGCGGTGCTGGTGGAGGGGCTTGCCCCGAGCCAGGTCGAGGGGTCGACAGCTCATGTATAAGGTCTATACCCGCCTTGAGCGGATCGCCGGCAACGTGCTGATGATCCAGGCCGGCGACGCTACCTACCGCGAGCTGGCGCTGG
>Ga0208735_100788_pt1 | contig 10074 bp, 11 predicted proteins | sample Subbio12Aug_8Aab_FD_184829 | JGI IMG/M metagenome (GOLD analysis project Ga0208735, IMG submission 184829) | Serpentinite rock and fluid subsurface biosphere microbial communities from McLaughlin Reserve, California, USA - CR12Aug_8Aab (SPAdes) | ecosystem: Environmental > Terrestrial > Deep... | reverse complement strand
CGAGCAGATCGCCGTCGAGAAGGCCGGTATCATGCGCACCGGCAAGCTCTGCCTCAGCGGGGCGGAGGGCGGTGCGCTAGCAGTGCTGCAAGACCAAGCTAAAGCCTTTGGAACCACGCTGCTGACGTTGGCAGAGCTGGCCCTTACTATCTGTCCGAAAGGTTGGCGCGGGGTGGCAGTAACCCTAACGAGCCCCTGGGGCGAGTTAAGCGCCAGCTCACCCTTGATCGGTACACATCAGGGCCGCAACGCCGCCTTGGCTATGGTGGCCGCTCAGGCGCTGGGGATCGATGCCGCCACCATTCAGCGAGGGCTGGCGCAGACCCGCTGGCCGGGGCGGCTCGAGCCCTTAAGCTATCAGGAACGGACCTTCCTGCTTGACGGCGCTCACAACCCCGAGGGCGCCATCCGCCTAGCCGAAACGGTGCAGGCTTTGCAGGTAGCGCCGCTGCCGCTGATTGTGGCTGCTTCGGCGGATAAGGATCTAGCCGCCATCGCCGCTGCCCTAGGTAGGGTAGCCAGCCAGGTGATCGTTACCCGCGCCCGACTTAGCCCGCGCTACTGTGACCCGAGTACCTTGGCCGCGCACTTTACCGTGCCGGTCACCATAAGCCAGAGCCCGGCTGAGGCGCTAACACAGGCGCTCCGTCTCACAGCGCCGGGCGACACCCTGCTGGTAGCAGGGAGCCTGTACCTAGTCGGCGAGCTGCGGCCGCTGCTGCTGGGAGTGCCGGGCGAGGGCTGGGAGCGCTGGCAGTAGGCCGGTGGTACGATGGCGCTCGTGACCCATGGGCTTACCTTCATGCACCCGGTCCCCGGTGCGATGCGCACCCCGGACGGTTACCGGATAGCCTGGCGCGGGGTGGCGCTAATGGGCGTGGTGAACATCACCCCGGACAGCTTTAGCGACGGCGGGCGTTACCTGGCGGCTACGGCAGCAGTGGCCCAGGCTCGAGCATTGACGGCGCAGGGGGCGCTGATCATCGATCTCGGCGCCGAATCGTCCCGCCCGGGGGCCGAGCCGGTCTCGGCTGAGGAGGAGCTGGCCAGACTGTTGCCGGTGCTGGCGGGTCTGCGCGACCTTGCTGCCCTTATCTCTGTGGACACCGCCAAGCCCGCCGTGGCCGAGGCGGCCCTGGCGGCCGGAGCGCACCTGATCAACGATATCGGCGGCCTGCGCAAGCAGGCCATGCTGGAGGTCTGTGCGCGCTACCGGGTGCCGGTGGTGGTGATGCACATGCAGGGCGAGCCGCTCACCATGCAGCAGGCCCCGCACTACCACGACGTGGTGGCCGAGGTGACGGCGTTCTTGGCAGCAGCAGCCGAGCGGGCGCTTAAAGCTGGAGTGCCCAGTGTCATCCTCGACCCCGGCATCGGCTTTGGCAAAACGCTGGCACACAACCTGGCCCTGCTGCGCGGGCTTAACCGCCTGGTGGCGCTGGGGCATCCGGTGTTGGTGGGTGTCTCGCGCAAGCGGCTGATCGGCGAGCTTACCGGTGTAGCTGAGCCGAGTGGGCGCGATCTCGGCAGCATCGCCGCGGGCCTTTACGCGGCGGCCCAAGGCGCAGGGTTGCTGCGGGTACACAAGGTGGCCGAGCACACCCAGGCCCTGAAGGTCTGGCAAGCGTTACAAAGGGATAACGGTGGATAGGATCGTCTTGGTGGGGCTCGAGTTCCACGGTTATCACGGCCTCCACCCTGAGGAGCGCGCCTTTGGGGCGCGCTACATCGTCGATGTGGAGATGGAGTTGCAGCTCAGCAGCGAGGACGCACTCTCGGCTACCATCGACTACTCGGCGGTCTATGCGCTGGTGCGCCGCGAGGTGACCGAGACGCGCTATAACTTGATTGAGGCGCTGGCCGCGCGCTTAGCCGAAAAGCTGATGGTGCGCTACGCCAAGCTAGTGCGGCTGACGGTGCGGGTACACAAGCCGCACGCGCCGCTGCCGGGGGTGGTGCGCGACATCTACGCCGAGGTCGTGCGTCAGCGTGAGTGAAGCGGCCTTGATCGGACTGGGGAGCAACCTGGCGGACCCGCAGCGGCAGCTAAGTATCGCCGTGCTGGGACTGGCGCGGTTAGGCGTGGTGGTGGGCCGCTCGAGCCTCTACCAGAGTACGCCCTTGGGTGGCCCTCCCGGCCAGCCCGACTACCTCAACGCGGTAGTGGCGCTCCTGCCGACCTGTAGCGAGCCAGAGCAACTGCTAGCCGGGTTGCTAGCGCTCGAGCGGGAGCAGGGGCGAGTACGCTGCCAACCATCTGCCGCACGCACCATCGACCTGGACTTGCTTTGCTGGGGGAGTCGGGTGGTGGTTAGCGAGACGCTGCTACTGCCGCATCCGCGCATGATGCAGCGCGCCTTTGTGCTGGCCCCGCTGTGCGAACTCTGCCCGGCCTGGCGGCACCCCGTTAGCGGCGTATCGGCCTGCGCGTCCTTAGCAGGCCTGACCGAGCAGGGCTGGGTCAAAACCGACTTGCCGTGGCTGACTTGATAAGCTAGCCCTTATGCGCGTCTTTGCCATCGCCGATCCGCACCTGTCGCGCGCCGCCCCTAAACCGATGGATATCTTTGGAGCGCACTGGGAAGGCCACCCAGCAGTGTTTTTTGAGCGCTGGCGCGAGGTCGTGACCCCGGAGGATCTGGTGCTGATCCCCGGTGACATCTCGTGGGCCATGAAGCTCGACGATGCTCTCTTTGACCTTCACGACCTCGCTGCATTACCCGGCCAAAAGGTGCTGCTGCGCGGCAATCACGACTACTGGTGGCCCTCGATCAGCCGCCTTAGGGCCGCCCTCCCGCCGGGGATGTACGCCTTACAAAACGACGCCCTCAAGTTCGGGGCGGTGGTGGTAGCTGGCACCCGCGGCTGGCTCTGCCCCGGCAGCAGCGAGTTTGGCCCCGAAGACGAGAGGATCTACCAGCGCGAGTTGCAGCGCCTCAAGCTGTCGCTTCAGGCGGCCCGTAAGCTCGGCGGCGAGACCCTCCTAGTGATGCTGCATTTCCCACCTACTAACTTGAGGCTCGAGCCCTCGGGTTTTACCGAGCTGCTGCTTGAGTACTGCCCCGATCACCTGCTGTTTGGGCACCTGCACGGCGATGATGGGCGCCGTGTGATCCAGACGCTCGGCAACATCGCGGTGCATTTTGTGGCAGCGGACGCGCTTAGTTTTACTCCTAAGCGGATAATTTAAGGGTCATGGCTCCTTGGTGAGGGCCTTGTGGCACCGATGAGGAGTTCAGCCAATCGCTCATCGGCTTAGGTTAACAGCAGCCCAGTAGATAACCACCACTAGCGGCAGCGCCGGCAGCATACTGGCTACCCGCAGGCGCTTGATCTCCAGCAGCGCCAAACCTAGCCCCATGATCATCAGGCCGCCTACGCCGTTTATTAGCAACACCCGCGGATCGCCGACCGGGTCGGGAATGAGGTTGGCAACGAGACCGGCCCCAAGCGACAGGCCGCCCTGATAGACGGCGATCACCACGGTCGAGAAGATGACCCCGAAGCCGAAAGTAGCCGCTAATGCCAGCGAGGCAAAGCCGTCCAGGGCAGACTTTAGCAGCAAGAATGAGTTATCGCCTACCAGCCCGTTCTGGATGCTGCCCAAGAGCGTTAGTGGCCCCACGCAAAAGAGCAGGCTGGCAGCCACGAAGCCTTCGGTGAAGCGCCCCTGGCCCTTAAAGCGCTGCTTGAGGGTGTGGCCGAGCGCCTCTAGGCGCTCCTCGAGGCGCAGCCACTCGCCGAGCACACCGCCGAGGGCTAAAGCGATCAGACCGATGATGATGCCGGGTGGCTGGCTCACGCGGGTGAGATCTAAGGCGTTGGTGATACCGATAAATAGCGTCGTTAGGCCGATAGCCTGCATCACCACCGTAACGATGCGCTCCGGTAGCCGTCCGCGCAGCAGCAGGCCGAGGCTCGAGCCCAACAGCACCGTGGCGATGTTGACCCAAGTGCCCGAGGTCTGCTCGAAAAAGCTCAAGCCGCTTTGGCTGCGGGCTTGCTGCGCAGCACCAGCACTGTGACTACCACAGCGGCCAGGAGGGGCAGACCGATCAGCCAACCCAGCCAGGCCCAAAGGTTCTCCGGCGGGACGACGGTAGGCGGGAAGATGAAGGTCAGCGCCTCGGGATTAGCGGCCTCACCGACTAAGAATGTTAGCTCGGCGTTAGTCTCTTCCTGGGGGTAGGTTTGGTCGCGCATCAGTATGGTCCAGCTCCCGGCCGTAGGCAGGCTCAGGGTGGCCTGATAGGTGCCAGGGCTAATCTCAGCAAAATCGGCCCGGATCGGCACCGCTTCAGGCTGCTCCGCAGGCCGGAACTCAGCAAACACTACCGCCCTCGGCACCGGCGTTCGGGTCGGGTCTTCGAGCGTTAGCAACAAGGTGAAGGGTTCACCGGCCTGGGGGGTCTGCGGCGTAGCGCTCAGCGTACCGATCACCACAAAGGCGTGGGCCAGACCGACCGACGCCAGGCACCAGAGTACAGCTAGGGCCAACGGGCGCATCACGCCTTCAAGCATACGAAATTATCGAGGCAGCTTGACAAGAACCTTTTGACAAAATATCATCATATGTTGATATGATTATCAATACCCTAACGCCTGGTGATGAGCAGGGCCTCAACCTCAAGGCTAAACTGTTCCGGGGTTTTGCCGACCCCTCACGCCTCGCCATCCTCGAAGCGCTTCGGGAGGGCCCGCGTGCCGTAGGGGAGATCGTGAGCGCCACAGGGTTAAGCCAGCCGAACGCCTCCAATCACCTTGCTTGCCTTAGAGACTGCGGCCTGGTGATGAGCGAGAAGCGTGGCAAGTACGTCCACTACCAGCTCAGCGATCCGCGTGTCGGTGAGCTGCTCACACTTGCCGCAGCGTTACTGGCTGATGTTGCCCAAGGTGTTTACGCCTGCACGCGCTACGGGAACGAGGAGTAATGAAGGCCCAAACCGCCGAAATCAACGTGCGCGGTATGGACTGCGCAAACTGCGCCAGCACCATTGAGCGCGCCGTCGCCAGTTTGCCCGGCGCCCTGGCCGTTCACACCGTGCTGGCGTCAGAAAAGGTGGTGGTCACCTTCGACCCGGCGCGCGTGGACGCTGCGGCTATTTCCCGTGTCATCGAGGGGGAGGGCTATGCCTGTAGCCTGGCGCCGGGTGATAAAGCGCAACCGGGTGCTGCCACACCCACTGCCAGCCGCGCGGTGCTGACCCTGTTCGGCTTGGCCGCCGGGGTGCTGCTGCTGGCGGTCGTCCTGGGCGAGTGGCTGGGCCTCTTCGAGAGGATTACCGGGCAGGTCCCCTGGTTCGCCTGGCTCGCCGCCATCCTGATAGGCGGCTATCCCGTCTTTCGCGGCGTCGTTCGGGCGGCTCTTGGGCGGCGGATCACCTCGCACACGCTGATGACGGTCGGGCTACTGGCGGCCCTGGCCGTGGGCGAGTGGACAGCGGCACTGCTGGTGGTCTTCTTTATGCGCGTGGCCGACTACACCGAGCGTTTCACCGCGATGCAGGCGCGCCGGGCCCTGAGGGACCTCACCGCCATGGCCCCCCAGACGGCGCGGGTGTTGCGGGAGGGGCTCGAGCACGAGGTGTCGGTAGCTGAAGTCGGCGTGGGCGAGATCGTGGTGGTGCGCCCGGGCGAGCGCATCCCGGTGGACGGCGAGGTGGTGTGGGGGCAGGCCACCGTAAACCAGGCGGCGATCACCGGCGAGGCGATGCCGGTCGAAGTCGAAGGCGGGAGCCAGGTGTTTGCGGCGACGCTGGCACACCTGGGGAGCCTGCGCGTACGGGCCGACCGGATCGGCGAGGACACCACCTTCGGGCGCGTCGTTAGATTGGTGAGCGAGGCGGAGACGAATCGCGCCGAGGTGCAACGCCTCGCCGACAAGGTGGCAGGCTACTACCTGCCAGCGGTAAGCGGGGTGGCGCTCTTGACGTTCATCTTGAGCCGCGACCCGCTGGCGACCGCGGCGGTGCTGCTGGTCGCCTGCTCCTGCGCCTTTGCCATGGCCACGCCCATCGCCATGCTCGCCTCCATCGGGGCGGCGGCCAAGCGCGGGCTCCTGATCAAGGGCGGTAAGTATCTTGAGCTGCTCGCCAAGGCCGACGTGCTCCTGTTGGACAAGACCGGCACCGTGACCCTGGGCAGGCCGCGCATTACCGACGTGTATCCTTTTGGTAGTGCCACTACGGACGAGCTTCTCACCCTGGCGGCTGCGGCGGAGCGCGATTCGGAGCACCCGCTGGCCGAGGCGGTACGATCCGAGGCGCGCGTCCGGGGCCTGGTGCTGCCCGAAGTCACACGCTTCGAGGCGGTCCCCGGCCAGGGGGTACGCGCCGAGCTTGCCGGTGCTGTCGTGGCGGTGGGGAGCCGGCGCATGCTGTCTGAAGCCCTGAACACGCCCGAGGCCGAGGCGCTTGAGGCCGCCGGCAAGACACTGCTCTTCGTCCTCAAAGACGGCGAGCTCGTCGGCCTCCTGGCGGCCGCCGACACGCTCCGCCCCGAGGTGCCGCGTGCGCTCGAACAACTTCGCGCCCTGGGTGTGCGGCACATCGAACTCCTCACCGGTGACAACGCCCGCACCGCGGCGGCCATCGCCGCGCCGCTTAACATCGGCTACCAGGCCGACCTCCTCCCCGAAGACAAGATCGGCATCGTCCGCCAGCATCAGGCGGCGGGGCGCACCGTGGTCATGGTCGGCGATGGCGTCAACGACGCGCCCGCCTTGGCCCAAGCGGAGGTCGGCATCGCCATGGGGGCGGCGGGGACGGACGTGGCTTTGGAGGCCGCCCATGTCGCACTGATGCGTGACGATTGGTTGCTGGTGCCGGAGGTCTTCGCCCTCGCCCGGCGCACCATGCGCGTGGTGGCGGGCAATCTCGCCTTCACTATTGCCTTCAACACCGCCGGCCTGACCTTGGCCGCCTTTGGTTTCCTGCCGCCGGTGGTTGCAGCGGCGGCGCAGGCGCTCCCTGACCTTGGCATCCTCGGCAACTCGTCGCGGCTGTTAAGGCCGAAGCGGGCGCCGCGGCATGAAGCGCGAGGAGAGCCGCAACCTCACCTGGAAGGCTCCCAATGACCCATCACTTTCACCACCTGCACCTGGTTACAAGGTCGGCCCCAGAACGGTGCCGCGCATCTCCATCGGTTGGGCCAGGATCCAGATCGAGAGCGCAGCAAACAGTAGCACCAAGATCAGCATCGGCCACATGGCCAGCACCCCCTGGCGCCCAAAGTCGCGCAGGCCGATGCGCATGGTCAGATAGACCGCCAAGGCGGTATAGAGCGCTACAAACAGCGCCCCGATCGGAAACAGCCAGGCGGTTGGGACGAGCCGCGCCACCCGCCAGTTGGGCTCAATATCAAAACCCCAGTACCAGAAGAAGTGCTGCACTACCGGGAGAGTGCTAGGCGCCCCGGTCAAGAAGTGGAATAGGTAGTGTGCGCCCCAGAAGCCAAAACCTAAGGGGAGTGTGACGTAGCCCCAGCGCAGCAGTGCCGCCATAGGGCTACCGCGTAACCCGCCCAGCCGGTCGGCTAACCAGGCCGCTGCGGTAGTTAGGCCCAGGCCGCCAAGGCTTACAGCAGCAAACAATAGGCCCAGGATCAAGGCTTCGCTGTCGGTACGCAAAGCGGCAGCCAGCCACTGCACGGTGTCGTAGTAGGGGCCGATCATGGCCATAGCGTTGAGCAGGCCCCAGAAGGCCAGGCCAACCGCCAGAAGCATTAGTCCCAGCCGCCCGCGCCGCGCCCAGGGGGAGTGAGCCCACTCCCAGCCGGGGGGGCGCACGGTCAGCGCCACGTTGTCATAGGGGCAAGCCCGCACGCAGTTAAAGCAGTAGGTGCAGTCCATGTTGGACGCAATAGTGGGTACAAACAGCTTGGTCTCACAACCGGGGAAATACCCCTGGCCGTTGGCGTTAGTAACTTCGCTCAAAGGGATAAAGGCCGCCCTGGTTTCTCTACCCGAGAGACTGGGAGGGGTAGCGTAGGTCTCGCGCCCATGCAAGCACGGCTTGTGCTCACAACGGCGGCAGACCTCAGGGTCGGCGGCGGTGATCTGGGTGGGCGAGGCGGTGGCGTAGACGAAGTTGAAGTTGCCCAAGAGGCAGACGTGCCGACAGAAAGTGCCGGCGGGGAAGAGGGTATCGACCAGCAGGGCGGCGCCGAAGTAGCCGATGATCAACCAGGCGGTGAGCCAGGGGCTGGCCCACAGGTCAAATAGCTCATAGGCCAGGAAGTACGCGACCAATAGGACCAGTAGCAGTGCCTTGTTACGCAGCATGCTGGGCCAAACCAGCTGGCGCGGCAGCAGGCGTTCAAGCCGCCTGCTTAGCCCGCGCGTCAGCATCAGCGGGCAGGCGGCGCAAAAGGCGTTGCCGATAATCGCCAGGACAATCACCATCAGGCCGCGGTAGTGCAGCCAGACGCTGGTGGTAGCGACGTTGCGCGGGGCAAGCTGCGAACCGGTCAGGCCGTCAAAGATAGCCCACAGCGCTAGCAGCAAAAGCGGTAGCTGAAAGGCTAGCCGGGCATAGCGCCAGCGCACCAAGCGCCGTAACCCCAGGCGGAACAGGTCGAAGCCGCGCGGTTGGAGGCTGTCCTGAGCCTGTCGAAGGATGATGGGCAGGGGGATGCGCTCTGAGCCGGTCATGGGGCTACCCGCTCCACCCGCACCATTTTAACCGCCACGGCGCGCTCGCCATTGGGCAGGCGGGCCTCGGCGGTAATGAACCAGTCGCCGACCATATCAAAGGCAAAGGCATCAGCGCGGTAGCGTCCGGGCGCAAGCTCCGTCGCCGCAGCCACTACCGGTATCATCCCGGCGTGGGTCATATCGCCGGTAACGGTCACGGTAGCCCCGGCTAGCGGCGCGCCGTCGCGCGTGATGGTAATATTCACCGGCACGGTCGCGACGCGGGGCTCGGCGTCCAGCGCAATCTCGACTGTCACGCCGGGGGGCAGCCGCGCCGCGGCCCCGGCGCCGTCCGGTGGCGGACGGCAGGCGGCCAGAGTCAGCACCAGCGCCAGCAGGCAGATCGCGCGGCAGAGCATAGCGCCTTAAGTATGGCACAGGGGCCGTAAGTGGATTGTTAGGACATTTGTCCTAAAGCCCAGCGGGCCAGCCGCGTGTGAATCGCACCCTTGGCGGTCAGTTCGCTAGCGAAGAGCTCAACCTCGCGCACCTGCCAGGCCGGTAGCATAAATCCAGCGTGGCTGTTTAGCAGCTCTACCAGCACTGTTTGAGGCGGTGGCGTCTTACCCGAGCGAAGCGAGAGTGATTTCTGACCCGAGCGAAGCGAGAGTGATTTCTGACCCGAGCGAAGCGAGAGTGATTTCTGAAAGCGCCCCAGGGTCAGGTGGAAGTCGCGGTTAGCCTGGTGCTCGAGCCCGCGGCAGAGGTCCTCGCTCAGGGCCGTGAGCACCGCTAGATCGCCCGCTACGCCGCACCACAGCACCCGGGCGCGGTAAGGGTTAGGAAATACCCCCAGGCCCTTGATGCTCAAGCTAAACGGTTGGTGAGCAGCACAGGCCGACGCTAGCTGCGAGGTTAGGTCAGGAAGGCTTGCGGTGTTGACGTTGCCCAAAAAGAGCAGCGTCAGATGGAGCTGCGCTTCGGGGATCAGGCGCAAGGTGTGCGGTGGGAAACAGTGGTAAAGGTCTCGGCCCAACTCGGCTGCGGCCTGTTTGAGGGCCGGAGGCGGCGTTAGCGCCACAAAGCAGCGCAGGTGACTAGAAGCCATCTCAAAAACCCTTTTGGGGCTCGGCTCCAAAAGGGTTTGGCGAGCGGAGCGAGTAAGATTCGATCCACGAGAACAACCAGAGCCATTTTTGCGATGAGTTCTAAAGCCGCTCACCGGTAAGCCAGAAGATGGTGTGCTCGTTGACGTTCTCCAAATGGTCGCCCAAGCGCTCTAAGTACCGCCCCACATTCATCAGCCTTAAGGCCGTAGTGATCACCTTCGGGTTCTCCATCATATAAGTCAGCAGCTCCCGCTGTATCTGCTGGTATAAGTCGTCAATCTCGTCGTCCATAGTCAGCCCCTGCCGTGCCGCCGCTACATCCCCCTCGGCAAT
>Ga0208735_100782_pt1 | contig 10148 bp, 7 predicted proteins | sample Subbio12Aug_8Aab_FD_184829 | JGI IMG/M metagenome (GOLD analysis project Ga0208735, IMG submission 184829) | Serpentinite rock and fluid subsurface biosphere microbial communities from McLaughlin Reserve, California, USA - CR12Aug_8Aab (SPAdes) | ecosystem: Environmental > Terrestrial > Deep... | reverse complement strand
AAACCCTCGGCCGCACAGCGCTGCGCCAGCCCGTGCAAGTGGGTGGCGTAGAGCGCTTGGGTGCGGGGCGCGAGCCGTTTTTCGACCCGGATGTGCAGCAGGTAGCGCGCCAGCCAGTCGGCGTCGGTCGAGGCCAAAACGGGGGTTGGTGTGGGGGCCGATTCGGCACCGCTCGGGCCGCGCGGGAGCGACGCGCCTGCCGGCGCCCGTTTCGGGTTGCGCATGGGGGATTGGCGCGCCACGATGCCCTCTGGTGCCTTTGCGCTTTTCAGGCTTTGCCTCTCAGGCGGTGCCGATCGGCGCACGCAGACGGCTCAGGGCCGCGGCCGCCAGCTCGGCGATGCGCTGCAGGAAATCGGTGCCCATATCAGCTTGAAAACGCAAGGGGTCGTCGGACGCCAGCAACAACAGGCCAAAGCAAGGCTGGCTGGCGGCGGTGCGCAGCGGCAGCAGGGCCAGCGAGGCCGCTGATTGCGTGGGGAGCAGCCACTGCGTCACCTCAAAATCCCGGTTCGGGCCGCAGTAGGGCTGCTGCAGCGAGTCCGCCAAGGCCCGCGCTGCAGGCGTCACCCCTAGGCAGTACGGTGCCTCGGCATGGATCGGGCTCAAATCCCACAGGCGCAACGCCACATAAGGCACAGAAAAATCGGCCAGCAAGCCGTTTTGCAACGCCTCGGGCAGGTCGGTGGCGCCGGGCACCGCCAGCAGGCGGCGCGTCCAGTGGTGCAGCAAGCCCTCGATGCGCGCGTTCTCAGAGCCATGGCGAATCATGTCGGCCGCCTTGAGTTCGAGGTGGCGGATCTTTTCGCGCAGCAGCTCGGCCTGGCGCTCCTGCAAGCTGACGGCGCGCTGGCTGTGCGGACTGGTCAGCTGCACGTGCGCCAGCACCTCGGCATGGCGCTCAAAAAAATCCGGTGTGTGGAGCAGAAACTGGGCGATGTCGTCTTCGGTGATGGGGGGTACGGGCTGCACAGGCACTTTCCTTTGATGATGAAACCGGGCGCGCACCTTGGCGACGCCCTAGTCGGTGTGGGGTGGCGCGTCGAGGCGTAAAGACGCGATTTTCCGCCAAGCGCTCAGCCTCTCAAGGCCGCTCGGGCAGGTCCGGCAGATCGGGCAGATCGATCACCCCCTCATAGACCGTCTCGGCCGGGCCGATCAGCTGCACGGCGGCGGCCAGACCATGGCGCGACTGCGGCCATTCGATGCGCAGGGTGCCGCCGGGCAACTGCACCTCGACGGCCTCGTCGAACCAGCCATGCCGGATGCCGGCGACCACCGCCGCACAGGCCCCGGTGCCGCAAGCCAGCGTTTCGCCCACCCCGCGCTCGTGCACCCGCAAGCGCGCCTGCTGGCGCCCCAGCACCTGCAAAAAACCGACGTTGACACGGCGTGGAAAGCGGGGATGGTTTTCGAGCCAAGGCCCCCACTGCGCCACCGGCGCCTCGGCCACCGAGGCCACGCGCAGCAGCGCGTGCGGGTTGCCCATCGACAGCACCGACAGCTCAACCTGCTCTGGCTCTGGCTGATCGGATTGAGGCGCGGACCGATCGGCCACCAGCGCCGCCGGCAGCGCCAGCGGCCACACCTGCCAGCCGCCCTGCGCCCGCGGCTGCAAACCCGCCGCGTCAAAGGGGATGCGCTCGAGCTCGAACACCGGCGCGCCCATATCGACCCCGACCCGGCCGTCGCGGCCCAAGCGCAACTCCAGCACCCCGGCGGCGGCTTGCACGCGCAGCGTGGGGCGCGTGTTTAGGCCGCGCTCGTGCACGTAGCGCGCAAAGCAGCGCGCGCCGTTGCCACAGTTTTCCACCTCGCCGCCGTCGGCGTTGTGAATCGCGTAGGCGAAATCGACGCCCGCGTGTGGGGCGGCGCGCACGCTCAAAATCTGATCGGCCCCGACGCCAAAGTGCCGGTCTGCCAGCAGGCGGTACTGTGCGGGTGTGAGGCCCAAGCGGCCGCGGGTCTCGTCGAGCACGACGAAGTCGTTGCCCGCACCCTGCATCTTGGTGAACGGAATGCGCATGGCTGCATTATCGGCCAGCCGCCGCCCAACTTGGGACCCCCACTCGGGCCTTGGCCGACCGCTGCGGGCCGGGACTGCGCTTTAGCGCGGCGCGGTTTCCGCCATGAAAATCTCGACGCGGCGGTTTTGCGCCCGGCCGGCCGCGGTGTCGTTGCTGGCCACCGGCTCGCGCGCGCCACGGCCGTCGATGCTGATCGCACCCATCGGCACACCGCGCGCCACCAAGTAGTCGCGCACGCTGGCGGCGCGGTTGAGCGAGAGCGGGTTGTTGATGGCGTCGGTGCCGGTGCTGTCGGTGTGGCCGATGATGCGCACGCGCGCGTTGGGGTTGCGCACCATGCCTTGGGCAAAGGTGTCGAGGATCGGGCGGAAGTTGGGCTGGATGTCGGCGCGGCCGACGGCGAACGAGACATCGCTGGGGATGTGGAGCTTGAGCTGGTTGTCGGCCGTCTGCGACACTTCGACGCCGGTGCCGCGCGTGCTTTGCTCCATGGCGCGACGCTGCTCCTCCATGCGCGTGGACCAGATGTGGCCACCGATGGCGCCCACGCCGGCGCCGATCACGGCCCCGCGCAACGCACCGTCGCGGCCGTCGGCGGCGGCGCCGATCACGGTTCCGGCCACGGCACCGATGGCGGCACCGCGAGCGGCCCCTTGCTGGGTTTCGGTCATGTTGGCGCAGCCGGCCGTGAGCACCACAGCGGCGGCCAAAGCGGTGTAGGCGGCATAAGGGGCGAAGCGCATGGTTTTTCCTTGGCAGTTGACAATGCTGTCATTATCAGCCCAGCAATGCCGCACTGCCCAGCCGCCAGACCCAAATTTACAGCCCTTACGATTGCACACCTTTGCCAGCCTTTGCCGCCTATCTCTTGTTGCCGCGCCACCCGCACAACCCGCGCACCATTCCCTGATCCGACCATGATCCACCCCCTGCCCTTGCACGACCCGCCCGACTGGCAGCACGAACAGCCGGTGGCGCTGCGACCCCATGTGCTGCGCCTGACGGCCCCCAACGCCGGGCTGATGACCGGCCCCGGCACCAACAGCTACCTGATCGGCGCACCCACCAGCGGCTACTGGGTGATCGACCCCGGCCCGCTGGATGCCGCCCACGTGCAGCGCCTGTGGCAAGCCACCGCCGGCCAAATTTGCGCCATCGTCTGCACCCATTCGCACCCCGACCACGCGCCCGCCGCCTTGCCGCTGCAGGCGCTGTGCCGCCAAGTCCCTTCAGCGCACCCGACTGCACCAGACGCGCCGATCTTGGGCCTGCCCAGCGCCCCCACGGCGCGCGAGCACAGTTTTTTCCGCCCCGACCGCACCCTGCACGATGGCGAGGTGCTGGAGTTACCCCACCCCGACGGGCGCTCGGCGCCGCTGCGACTGCGCACCCTGCACACGCCCGGCCACGCCGCCAACCACCTGTGCCTGCTGCTCGAAGGCGACGGCCTGTTGTTCAGCGGCGACCACATCCTCGAGGGCAGCACCACGGTGATCGAACCGCCCGACGGCGACATGAGCGCCTACCTCGATGCGCTCGATCGCCTGGCGGCGCTGTGCCTAGACGCGGGCGTGACCCACATCCTGCCCGCACACGGCCATGCGCTGGCACAACCCTTGCAGGCTATCGAGCGGCTGCGCCGGCACCGCCTGCAGCGCGAGGCGCGGGTGCTGTCGGCCATGCGGGCGCTGCCCAAGGGCCAAATCGACGACTGGCTGCCCGTGGTCTATGCCGACGTGCCTGCGCACCTGTGGCCGGTGGCGCGGCGCTCGCTGCTGGCGCACCTGCAGCGCATCGAGGCGCTGGGCCTGTTTAAGTCTTGAGCCCGAACACCCGGTAGCGGTTGCGCCCCTCCTGTTTGGCCTGATACATGGCTTGGTCGGCATGGCGCAGCAGGGTATCGGGGTCGGCCGGGTCTGCGGGCGTGGCCGGAAACAGCACCACCCCCACGCTGGCGCTCGAGGCCACCGCGTGGCCATCGATCTGCACCGGCTGCTGCAGCGCCTCCAGCAAGCGCTGCAACACCGGCTGCCACTCGTCTTCGTGGCTCAAATCGGCCAACAGCAGCACGAATTCGTCGCCGCCCAGCCGAGCCAGCGTATCGGCGGCGCGCAAGCCTTGTTGCAAGCGGCGCGTGATCTCGATCAGGAACCGATCGCCGGCGGCGTGGCCGAGCAGGTCGTTGATCGGTTTGAAATTGTCCAGATCGAGGTAGCACACCGCCAAGCGGCTGGCCTGACGGCGTGCGCGCGCCAGCGCGACCTGCATCCGGTCTTCGAGTAGGCGCCGGTTCGGCACCCCGGTCAGGGGGTCGTAGTGCGCCAGCCGATCAAGCGCCTCGCGCTGCTGCTGCAGCAAGGCCCGATCCGCCTGCAGCTCGCGCTTGATGCGCACCAAGCGCTGGGTATTGAGCCCCAGCCCCAGCGCCAGCAGCAGCACCAGGCTGCCACTCAGGCCCAAAGCCACGATCCAGAGCTGGTAGCGCAGCCAGACATCGGCCCAGGTCACCGTCGGCAGTTGATCAAAGGGCGGCATGCGCAGCTCGCGCATCACCCGCTCCACTGCGGCGTAGTCGGCCGGGATGCTAAAACCATACAGCCCCGCCTGCAGCGCCGCCAGGTCGTTTGGGCGCAAGTCCATCAGCGCCAGCGCCACCTGGTGCGAGAGCTCGGGCGGCACGTGCACGGCGGCCAAGAAGGGCCATTCGGGGTACAGACGGGTCGAGAGGCGCAGCGCAAAACCCGGTACCTGCTGCGGGTTCAGGTGCACCAGTTGCCCCGGCTGCAGCTTGCCCTCGCGCTCCAAGTCTTCCAGCACGCTGGTGCGCACAAAGCCGGCATCGACTTGGCGCAGCAGCACCGCCTCGACCACCCGATCCACCGGCTGCCCGGTCTCGACGATGTGCAACTCATGCAGCGGCACCCCGGCTTGCAGCAACTCGGCCGCCGGGGCCATGTACGAACCCAGACTCTCGCGGCCCGAGACCGCGATGCGGCGCCCGCGCAGATCGGGCAGTGTGGCCAAATCGGTGCGCTCGGGCAGGCGCACGATCACCCCGCCGATGCCGTGCACGGGAGTTTGACCGTGGCGCATCACCATGGAGGCCAGCGAGCCCGACAAGCGGCCGCCGTCGCGCAACAAGTGAAAATGCACCGGGTTGGTGAGCACGAAATCGACCCGCCCGGCCTCGATCTCTTGCTCCAACTCGGGGCCGTTCAAGGCCAGCACCTCGAACCGGTAGCCCGGCACGCTGGCGCTCAAAAAATCGCCCAAGGCGGTGAAACGCTGGAGCATGATGGGCTTGGGCCGGTAGGCAAACACCCCCAGCGTGAGCAGCGGCCGCGCATTGGCCACCGCAGCGCCGTGCTCATCCAGACCGGGCTGCGCCCAAGCGGCACCCGATCCCCAAATCAAGCACCCAAGCAACAGCCACGGCACGCAGCGCCTGCCTGCCCACACCGAGCAGACGGCCCACAACGCGTTCGATCGTCCCAACTCACCACCTCTTGTTGTTTTTCGGCTTCATCATACTCCGAAGTGTAGGCAGTATCGTGGGCTGCCTGCCTAGGGCGGCCATGCCCGCTTTCGCCGCAAAATTCGCTTCCCTGCAGCCCTTGGAAGCGGTATATTGGAAAGTTAAGCATGCAAACCCACCCACAGCCCAGACACAGCGCGCCGCGCCCAGCGCGCCGCCGCGTGGGCGCGCATCTGCTGCGCTGCCTGTTTGCGCTGGGTGCTGCGCTGCTGGCGCGCAACCATGCGCTGCCGGCTCGTACCGCTGCACTGCTGGCGCTGGCCGCGGGTCTGCTGATGGGCACGCCGGTCTTGGCACAAACGCCCGCCGCATCCGGGCCACCCGCTGCCGCCGTGGTGCTCGAGCGCCTGCCGCACGGCCTGCACCTGCAAGGGCGCGTCGCCTTGCTGGCCGACCCCACCGGCGCCTTGAGCCTCGAGCAAGTGCGCCAGCCGGCACAGGCCGCGTCTTGGCACTACCCCGCGCAGATGCTGCGCGCCCACGGCCCGACCGTGTGGTGGCTGCGCATCCGCGTGGTGCAACCCAGCCCTAGCGGCCACTGGCTGCTCGAACTGCCCACCACCGCCTTGCGCGACGTCACTTTTTATGGGCCGCTCACGGCCACCGGCGAGCGCTTGGCCGCGCCGCTCAGCACCGGCTTGATCCACCCTTTTGCCAGCCGCACCTTGGGCAGCGAGCGCGCCGTCTTTCCAGTGGCCCTGCCGCAACCCGGCACCTACACGCTGTACCTGCGGGTGCAATCGAGCATCCCCCAGCACATGACGCCCACCCTGTGGGATGCGGACGACTACCACCTGAGCCGCCAGCACCAGCGCCTGTTCGACGGCTTCATCTACGGCATGCTGCTGACCCTGCTGGCGGCCATGCTGGCGCTCTATCTGGCTTTGCGCGACCCGGCTTTTCTGGCTTTCGGCGCCATGGCCGCATGCGCCAGCCTGTCGCTGGCGAGCTTCAACGGCCACGCCGCCCAGTACCTGTGGCCCGCCAACCCGTGGTGGATCGAGCACAGCTACGTGATTTTTCCGGCCCTGTGGCTGGCCGCCTGCGCTGCCTTTGCCCGTGGTTTTTTGAACAGCCACGGCAAAAACCGGCGCATCGACGGCTTCCTGCTGGGCTTTGTCTGCCTCTGCGCCTTGGCTGTGCTGCTGGGTGTGCTGGGGCATACCGTTTGGGCGCAGCACCTCAACGAGGCCGTGGCCGTGGTGGGCAGCGTGTGCCTGACGCTGATCGCGGCGCGCCAATGGCAACGTGGCTACCGGCCGGCACGCTGGTACCTCGCCGGCAGCTTGCTGCCCTTCATGGCCGTGGGTGCGGTGGTGGCGGTCAACTGGGGCTGGTCGGAGCAGCTGTTTTGGTTGCACAACGGCCTCGAGGTCGGTATCGTGGCGCAGTCGCTGGTGTTTGCGGCGGCCCTGAGCGCCCGCATCCGCTTTGTGCAGCTGCAAAACACCCAACTCGAACAGCGCAGCCGGCACCTGGCAAAGGCCGCCCTGACGGACACGCTCACCGGCCTCTACAACCGGAGTGGGCTGGATGAGATCGGCAACGCTTTGTTGCGCCGCCCCGGTCGCCACGCGCTGGTGTTGTTCGACCTCGACCGCTTCAAGCCCATCAACGACACCTTGGGTCACGAGGCGGGTGACCAAGTGCTGCGCGAAATCGGCCAGCGTTTGCGCCTGCACTCGCGCGAGCGCGATTTGGCCGCGCGTTTGGGTGGCGACGAATTCGTGGTGCTGCTCGCCCAGTGCCCGGCGCGGCCCGAGCTCGACGCCATGGTCGAGCGGCTGCGCCATGGGCTCGAAGCACCGATCGAATACGGGGCCCAGCGTTTGCAGGTGTCGGCTTCTGCCGGCGTGGCGCTCACGCCCGATGACGGCAGCGAGCTGTACGGCATGCTGCGCGCTGCCGACCTGGCCATGTACAACGCCAAGGCCAGCCGCAAGGGGCAGGTGTTTGCGGCCGATGCACCGGCCCTGCCGGAGCGCTCGACGCTGCCGCAACCCGCCTGAAGCCGCAGGTGCCGGGCAGCGCTCGGGGTGAACCCCCAGCAAAAGTGTGAAGCCTGCCGATACGCCGGATTCTGTGCGCGGCGGTTGCCCGCCGCGTGACCGCCATTTCTCTGGGCCGTGGGTCGCCCACACGGCTCGGTGCCACCTACCCGCCAGCTCCGCGGAACCACGTCAACGCTGGCCTACTTGGTGTTGCTGCGCGCAGAGATTGCCCGTTTCACCCCCCAGGCTCCGGCCGCCGCAGCGGATGGTTCCCAGGGACTCGTCTCTGTTGCTCTGATCCTCACCTCGCGGTGGGCAGCCGTTAGCTGCTGCGCCGTCCTGTGCAGTCCGGACGTTCCTCCAGCGCGCCCTTTCGGGCCTTGCGCCAGCGGCGGTCTGGCAGGCTTCACGGCTTCGATTATCCCGGATTGCGCCCACCGCTTGCACCGAATGCTTCAGCCGCCTGCATCAGCCGGCTCGAGCCGGCGTATCATCCCGTTCCCGTTGCTTGATGAATACGAGCCCGCCATGCTGCGCCTGTCTGAACTCAAACTGGATTTGTCCGCCCTGCCCGCGCCCACCGAGGGCGATTGGGGCGATTTGGGCGCTGCACACCCACTGGCGGCGCTGCGCGCACTGGCGGCGCAGACTCTGGGTGTGCCCGAGCCGCAGATCACGCACTTGCAGGTGCACAAGCGCAGTTTCGATGCGCGCTCGGTGCAGCTGCGCGTGGTCTATGTGGTCGATCTGGCCTTGGCCGACCCGGCGCAAGAGGCCGAACTGCTGCAGCGCCTAGCCGACCGCCCCCACATCCAGCCCAGCCCGGACATGCGTTGGCACCCCCCGGCCTGCGCCCCAGCCGACTGGCCCGCACGCCCCGAGCGGCGCCCGGTGGTGCTGGGCTTTGGCCCCTGTGGCCTGTTTGCGGCGCTGGCACTGGCGCAGATGGGGCTCAAACCGCTGGTGCTCGAGCGCGGCCGCCCGGTGCGCCAGCGCACCGCCGACACTTGGGGGCTGTGGCGCAAACAGCAGCTGCAGCCCGAATCGAACGTGCAGTTTGGCGAAGGCGGCGCGGGTTTGTTTTCGGACGGCAAGCTCTACAGCCAGATCAAAGACCCGCGCTGGCTCGGGCGCAAGGTGCTGCAGGAGTTCGTGGCCGCCGGCGCACCGCCCGAGATTTTGTACCAGGCCCACCCGCACATCGGCACCTTTAGGCTGGTCAAGGTGGTGCAGGCGCTGCGCGAGCAGATCATTGCCCTCGGCGGCGAGATCCGCTTCGAGCAGCGCGTGAGTGCCTTGCTGCTGGAGCCCGATTCGCCCGATGAGCCCGATGAACCCGACCGTGCCCCGCCGGGGAGCCCGTCACCAGTTGCCGACGCACCCGCGCCCCAAGCCCTGCGGCTGCGCGGCGTGCGCGTGCACGACCAAGCCACGGGCGCCGAAACCGAGCTGCCCTGCGAGCGCCTGGTGCTGGCGCTGGGGCACAGCGCGCGCGACACCTTTGCCATGCTGCACGACGCGGGCGTGGCGCTGCAGGCCAAGGCGTTTTCGATCGGGGTGCGCATCGAGCACCCGCAAAGCCTGATCGACCGCGCGCGCTGGGGCCGGCACGCCGGCCACCCCCTGCTCGGTGCGGCCGACTACAAACTGGTGCACCACGCGCGCAACGGGCGCGCCGTGTACAGCTTTTGCATGTGCCCGGGCGGCACGGTGGTCGCCGCCACCAGCGAGACCGGGCGCGTGGTCACCAACGGCATGAGCCAGTACTCGCGCCAAGAGCGCAACGCCAACGCCGGTTTGGTGGTGGCGATCGAGCCGCGCGATTTCCCGCAAGCATTTCCTGCCGACAGTGCGGCTTGGGTGGCTGCTTTTGGCTCCGAGCGCGGCCCGCTTTACGCCCAGCAGGCGCAAGCGCTGGCCGAGCGCGGCCAAGTGCACCCCTTGGCCGGCGTGGTGCTGCAGCGCGACCTTGAGGCGCGCGCCTTTGTGGCCGGCGGCAGCAACTACTGCGCCCCGGGGCAGCGCGTGGACGACCTGCTGGCCCAGCGCCCCACCAGCGCCTTTGGCAGCGTGCAGCCCTCGTACCAGCCGGGCGTGCACCCCACCGACCTCGCCCGCGTGCTGCCCGACTACGTGCTGCAGGCGCTGCGCGAAGCCCTGCCGGCCTTTGGCAAGCAGATCCGCGGCTTTGACTTGCCCGACGCCGTGCTCACGGGTGTGGAAACCCGCACCTCGTCGCCGCTGCGCATCCCGCGCGGCGACGATTACCAAAGCCTGAACGTGCGCGGCCTGTACCCGGCCGGCGAAGGGGCGGGCTATGCCGGGGGGATATTGTCGGCGGCGGTGGATGGCATCCGCGTGGCCGAAGCGCTGGCCTGCCACGCGCTGGGCCAGCCGGCGCCAGCACCGGACCGGGGTGCGCGGCGCGAGGCGGTAACCTATGGTTGAACACCAGCAGAGGGCTGGTCTAGCGCCTGCGGTTTCAGTCTCTGAGAACCTGCAGCCAAAGGTCAAGCGCCTGCGGATTGGCGCTCGAGCCGAGGAAAAGCCGCCTCGGTTTTAACCTTGTTGCTGTTGCAGCGCCGCGATGCGCTC
>Ga0208735_100777_pt1 | contig 10179 bp, 10 predicted proteins | sample Subbio12Aug_8Aab_FD_184829 | JGI IMG/M metagenome (GOLD analysis project Ga0208735, IMG submission 184829) | Serpentinite rock and fluid subsurface biosphere microbial communities from McLaughlin Reserve, California, USA - CR12Aug_8Aab (SPAdes) | ecosystem: Environmental > Terrestrial > Deep... | reverse complement strand
CGAGCCGCTGACGCGCACCGTCTGCCGGTCGATCTGCCTGAAATCGGCGTCGCGCACGTCGATGACACCGTCAGGCTCGTAGATGAGGAAAGGATTGCCCTGCTCGTACATCGTGTGCGCGGCGACCGACTCCGGCGTGCAGACGCGCTGCGACGCCAGCGGGCGCACGAGGAAATGGTCGCGACGCAGCGTGCCGAGCAGGCAGTCGTTGGCTGCCAGCGGCACTGCGCACTGGGCGCCACACTCCATGATCTTCGCCATGTGGAAGGCAAGCGCCGGGTCGTAGCCTTTCCAGATCGGATAGGCGGCGTAGATCGACGTGTCGCAGGAACGACCGGCAATCACGACGTCGGCGCCGAGTTCGAAGGCGCGGATGTACGGCGAAGTGCCCATCTGGCCGACGATATGAATGCTCTGCTCGACGTCGGACGCCTTCAGCGGCGGCGCACAGGGCATCGCCTCGATACGGCCGGCCGCAAGCGCCTGCAGCACGGTGGCCTTCGGCACGTCGGAGGCGATCACTGCCAGGCGGAAGCGCAGTCCTTCGTCGCGCACGACGGTATGCAGGATGTCGAGAAAAAAGTCGAGATTCGGACGGGCGCCGGCGAAGCCGGCCGAGCCGACGACGAACGGGATGCCGGCGGCGCGTGCCCGTAACAGTGCCGGTTTCAGGTCGCGAACGATCTGCTCGGCCTTGACCAGCGAACGGCCGCTGCCGAGGTAGTACGGACCTGGGTCGGTTGATCCCGAGTCGCAACCAATCAACTGCGGCGCCACCCCGATGCCGGCTTCGAAACTCGCCCGGTCATAGCCGTAGCCCAGGCTGCCGTTGAGGGCAAAGATCCGCAGTTCTTCTGCCACATCATTCCTTCGGCACGCCGGCCTGCGCGATTACCGCCGACCATCTGGCAACCTCGGCCTTGAGGTGCTCGCGCAGTGCCTCTGGATGCGCTCGCTCTGCTGCCACTGGCTCGGCGCCAAAATCGGCGAGCCTTGCCTTGAAGGCTGGGTCGGCGAGTGCCGCGCGCAGAGCGACGGCGAGTTCGTCGATCACCGGCCTCGGCGTGCCCTTCGGCACCCACAGGCCGTGCCAGACGACGAGATTGAAGCCCTGCACGCCCGCCTCGTCCAGGGTCGGTGTCTGCGGCAGTGGCGCAATGCGGCCCTTGCGGGTGACCGCATATGCCTTCAGGTTACCCGAGCGGATCTGCGGCAACACGCTCGGGGCCATATCGCAGAGAAAATCGACGCGGTCGGCGACCAGATCCATGATCGCCGGGCCGGCACCCCTGTAGCTGACCATCGTCACGTTGCTGGCAATTGCGTTCTGGAGTAGCAGCGCGCACAGGTGCGTGGTCGTGCCGACGCCGGCGCTCGCCCAGGTGATCTTGCTGCCGCCGCTCTTGACGTCGCGCAGCACCTCGCGGATGTTTTGCGCCGGGTAGTTCTTGCGGCCGACAATGACCATCGGGAAATCCGCCACCAAACCGATCGGCTCGAAATCAGCGATGGGGTCGTAGGGCAGTGTTTCGAACAGCGCCGGTCCGGTCGACAGGCCAAGGTTCTGGAAGAAGACCGTGTAGCCGTCGTTCGGCGAGCGGGCCGCCCTCGCGGTGCCGATCCTGGCACCGGCGCCGCCGACGTTCTCGACGATGACCTGCTGATTCAGTGCGGCGCCCATGCCCTTTGCGAGCAGGCGGCCGACCACATCGGTAGTGCCGCCAGGCGCCGCCGGCACAATCATCGTGATGAACCTCGATGGGTAGTCCTGTGCCGAAGCAACTCCGGCGCCGAACGCGACCGTGAGCGCCGCGAGCCAGCTTGTCAGCTTGCGAATCATCGTCGTTTCCTTGTGGTAGGGCTGAGCGGACGCCAACGATATCGGCGCCGCCGCCGGCGAGCACGCCCGCGGCGCACATACCAGCATCGTCATCAGCAGCATAGGCTGAACATTCGCCGCAAATAGCGAGTCTGTTATGCAAGCGCGGCGCGGCACGCTTCTCTAGCATGCTCGGCAACTTTTTCATCGGGAAGAAATGAGATGACTGCCGCAGTCCTGGGTTTTGTCGGCGTCGGCAAGATGGGCGGGCCGATGACTCGCCGCCTGCTCGCTGCCGGCCACGAGGTGCACGTGTTCGACCGCGATGAGGCGGCAGTGCAGGCGCTCGTGCGCGGCGGTGCCAAGGCCGCCGGCTCGGCGCGCGCTGTGGCCGAACGCGCGCGCACGGTTTTTCTCAGCCTGCCCAATCCGCAGATCGTCGAGGCGGTCGCGCTCGGCGCTGGAGGCCTCGGCGAAGGCGGCGCGGTGACGCACGTGGTTGATTTCTCGACGATCGGCCCGCGCATGGCCGGCAGCGTTGCCGCCGAGCTCGGCAAGCGTGACGTCGCCTACGTCGATGCGCCGGTCAGCGGGGGTGTGGCAGGCGCTACCAACGGCACGCTTGCCGTCATGGTTGCCTGTCCGCGCGCCGTCTATGCCGACCTGGAGCCGCTGCTGCAGACGTTCGGCAAGGTGTTCCTCCTTGGCGAGAAGCCAGGCCACGCCCAGACGATGAAGCTGGCCAACAACCTGCTGGCTGCAGCGGCGATCGTGTTGTCGTCCGAGGTGATGGTGATGGGCGTCAAGGCGGGGCTGAACCCGCGCATGATGCTCGATGTGATAAACGCTGGCACCGGGCGCAACAGCGCAACGCAGGACAAGTTTCCGCGCGCGATACTTCCCGGCACTTTCGACTTCGGCTTTGCCACCGGCCTGTCATACAAGGACGTGCGGCTGTGCATCGACGAGGCCGAAGCGCTCGGCGTGCCGATGGTCGCCGGCGCGGCGGTGCGGCAGATGCTGGCGATCACGCAGGCGATGTACGGCGCAAATTCCGACTTCACCTCGATCTGCCGCGTCGTCGAGTCCTGGGGCGGCGCCGAGGTCCGCGGCTGAGCGTCGCAACCACTTTTTGAGGAGCAAGCAATGAACCACGAACTGTTCGAAAAAGGTTTGGAAATCCGCAAGGCGGTCCTCGGCAAGGAATTCGTCGAGAAGTCGATCGCCTCGGCCGACGACTTCAACATGCCGATGCAGCGGCTGACGACCGAGTACTGCTGGGGTGCGGTCTGGGGCCGCGAAGGGCTGTCGCGCAAGACGCGCAGCATGCTGAACTTGGCGATGATCGCGGCGCTGAACCGGCCGCACGAACTGAAGATGCACATCGCCGGCGCCCTGCGCAACGGCGTCTCGAAGGAGGAAATCCGCGAGATCCTGCTGCAGGTGGCGATCTACTGTGGCATTCCCGCCGGCGTCGATTCGTTCCGCATCGCCAAGGAGGTGTTCGCCGAGCAGGCGCGCAGCTAGGCCGCTGGTATCTTTCGGAGTCGCGACATGGAGCAGCATCGGATGCTGATCGGCGGCCAGTGGGTCGCCGCCGCTTCGGGCCAGTGGTTCGAGTCGTACAACCCGTTCACTGGCCAGCCGTGGGCGCTGGTCGCGCGCGGTGGCGCAGACGATGTGCATCGCGCGGCTGCCGCCGCGCGCGCTGCCTTTCGCGACCGCGCTTGGCGAGGCATGCCGGCATCGGCGCGCGGCAACCTGTTGCGCCGTCTCGGCGACCTGATCGCGCGCGACGCCGACCGACTGGCCGAACTCGAGGTGCTCGACAATGGTAAGCTGATCGCCGAGATGCGGGCGCAGCTTCGCTACATGCCGAACTGGTACTACTACTTCGGCGGCCTGGCGGACAAGCTCGAAGGGCGCGTGATTCCGATCGACAAGCCGGGCTACTTCAACTTCACGACCGAGGAACCGCTCGGCGTGGTCGCGGCGATCACACCGTGGAACTCGCCGCTGATGCTGGCGACATGGAAGCTGGCACCGGCGCTGGCCGCCGGCAACACGGTAGTGTGGAAGCCGTCGGAGCACTCGTCGGTGTCGGCGTTGGCCTTCGGCCGGCTGTTCGAGGAGGCCGGGCTGCCGCCGGGTGTGGTCAACATCGTGACCGGCCTCGGCAGCGAGGTCGGCGAAACGCTAGTGAGCCATCCGGACGTTGCCAAGGTTGCCTTCACCGGAGGCGATGGCACCGGGGCCCAGGTCGCGGCGCTGGCGGCGCGCGGCATCAAACCGGTGACGCTCGAACTGGGCGGAAAATCGGCCAATGTCGTCTTCGCCGACGCGCGTCTCGACAACGCAGTCAAGGGCGTAGTCGCCGGCATCTTCGCCGCCACCGGCCAGACCTGCATCGCCGGCTCGCGCGCGCTCGTGCAGCGGTCGATTCTCGATGTGTTCACCGAGCGGCTGGTCGACTTCGCGCGCGCCGCGCGTATGGGCAACCCGCTGGAAATGACGACCCAGGTCGGCCCGATCACGACGCGACCGCAGTACGAGAAGGTGCTGCAGTACATCGACATCGCCAAGAGCGAGGGCGCGCAGCTGGCGCTCGGCGGCGGCCCGGCGCGGCGGCCGGAATGTGGTAGCGGCTGGTTCGTCGAGCCGACGATCTTCACCGCGGTGGCGCCGGACATGCGAATCGCCCGCGAGGAGGTGTTCGGGCCTGTGCTGTCGATCCTGCCTTTCGACGACGACGACGACGCGGTGCGCATCGCCAACGATTCGGCATACGGACTGGCGGCCGGCCTGTGGACGCAGGACCTGCGCCGGGCACTGAACCTGCCGCGGGCGCTCGAAGCGGGCACGGTTTGGGTGAACACGTACCGCGCCACCAGCTACATGTCGCCCTTCGGCGGCTACAAGCGATCTGGCATTGGGCGCGAAAACGGCCTAAGCGCGATCCGCGAGTACCTGCAGGAAAAGAGCGTGTGGATCGACACGTCGGGTGAGATGGCGAACCCGTTCGTGAGCCGTTGACTCAGTCATGCCGGCCCCAGGCGCCCGCCTTCTCTAGCGCGAGCACCTCCATGCGCACCATGCGGGCGAGTTCGCGCGCAGCCTTGGAAATCGGCCGGGAAGTCGTCGTCGCCAGCATAAGTTCGCGCGTCATCGACGGTATCTGGATCGGCCAGGCGCGCAAGCGCTGCTGCGCGACCAGTTCGTGCACGCACGAGTACGGCAGGATCGTGTAGCCGAAACCGCACTCGACCAATTTCAGCGTCGACGGCATGGCGTTGATCTCCAGCGTGATGTTGCCCGCGTGGCCGCTTTTCTCCAGCGCGCCGTCGAGTTGCATGCGGATCGCGTGCGGCCGGCTCGGCAGGATCAACGGCAGGCTCGCCAGTCGTTGTGCGCCGACGACCTGGCTGCCGACGCCCGCCGGATCGGACGCCGGCCCGAGCAGCATCAGTTCTTCGGTGAACAGCGGTTCGAGCAGCAGGGAGGCGATGGCCGGAACGTTGTACAGGATCGCCACGTCGAGCCGGCCCGAGGTCAGCCACTCAAGGACATGGCCGCTAAAGCCTTCCATCACCACGAGCGACGCTTTCGGAAACTCCTTGCGGAAGCGCTGCACCAGCGGCACGGTGAAGACGATCCCGACCGACGGCGGCATGCCGATCACCGCGCGCCCGGACGGTGCGCCGCCGAGATCCTGGATTTCGCTTCGCGCGCGCTCGGTGCGCTCGATGACGCTGCGCGCGTGGTCGGCCAAAATCCTGCCGGCGTCGGTCAGGACGATGCCGCGCCCCGTGCGATGGTAAAGCTCGGCGCCGAGTTCCTCCTCCAGCGCCTTGATCTGCCGGCTCAGCACCGGCTGCCCGATCGACAGCAGCATCGCCGCTCGCGAGAACGCGCCCGATTCGGCTACGGCCAAAAAATACTCAAGTTGCCTCAATTCCATCTGCGTGCGTATTCCGGCGAACGTGACCGGTCATTCCGGCGCAACGTGACCGCGTGTTCCGGCGCATCGTGACCGGTCATTGCGGCATCGTGACCGGCCGATGTGGGGCGGCTGCTGCCGGCGTAGGAGTGCAGTGTAGGAGTCGGGGGTTTAGCGCATCGGTGCCTCCTGTTGCGGTGGTCGGAGCGACGAAGTTTTGTCGGCGGCGTCGGGTCAAGGGCGGGCGCAGCCCGGCGACGCGAGCCGCGCACCCTTGAGGCGCGGGGCGACGACGACGACGCGGACGCTGCGGGCTCGCGGGCAGGCAGGGTTCTCGTGCCTGCCCCCGAGCCCATCCGGCGACAGAGGATCGTGCAAGCCCACCGCGGCGCCCGCCGCGGTCTGTCCAGGGGGTTGGATGCGGGGGCCGGCACGATGACCGCGGCTAGGCTTTCTTGCCGGCCTTGGTCGGCGGCTTCGGGCCGGTACGGCACGAGTCGCCCTGCAGCGTGAAGCGGTGCGCGCGCTGCAGCAGTCGATCGAGGATGGCGTCGGCCACGGTGGCGTCGCCGATCCAGCCGTGCCAGTGCTCGAGCGGCAACTGGTGCGTGATGATGGTGGCCTTGCGGGCGGCGCGGTCGTCAACGATCTCCAGCGGTCGTTGCGCATGCCCGGGTCGAGGACGCCGGTGCCCCAGTCGTCCAGGACCAGCACGTCGATGCGGGCCAGCTGCAGCAGCCATTTGCCGAAGGAGCCGGCGCCGTGCAGCACGCGCAGTTCCTCGGCCAGGCGCGGCATCCGCAGGAACAGCGCGCTGTGGCCCTGGCGGCAGGCGTACCGGAACGTGTCCATGGACGCGCTCATGTCTTTCGTACGCGACAACGTTGCGCTGGGCTCCACGGTGCGCACCGACGGGTCGCCGATCTACGAGCCGCTGAAGAACCTGGGCTTCGGCCACGACGCGCACGTCATCTTGGGCTCCAAAGTCAGTAGTGTCCGGACGTTAATCGAACAGAATCAATTGGTTTGCGGCGTCGAGGAGATTTTCGTCACGCATGTTCTTGCGAAGTAGTTGATCCAGCGGCATTTGTTCGAACATGGTCAGGCTCAGGATTTGTAGGATTTCGTAGAGCGAGGCGGTGAGGTTCAGCCGCTTCTTGATGATGGCGACGAGCACGTAGGCGGAGACGGCGATCCAGACCTGGGTCTTGACGGCGTTTTCCGAGGTTCCGAAGAAAGACTTGATCCGCAGATGCTGCTTGATCCACTTGAAGAACAGTTCGACCTGCCAACGCTGGCGATAGAGCTGGGTGACGGTCAGCGCCGACAACGCGAAGTTGTTGGTCAGGAAGATCAGCGTCTTGCCGGTGTCGGGGTCTTTGAAGCGAATGCGACGCAAGGGCGCTTCGAAGCCCTGACGAGAATAGAAAACGGTGAGCGTCACGGTCTGATCGCAGATCAGACCGGTGCTGCGGTCCACGGGATGCGAATAACGCCGCTGGGCCCTGAGGTTGGACTTGGCGCGCGTTACGAAGAAGCTGCCGGCCTCGTGAAATCGGTACAGGCGCGCGAAGTCGAGATAGCCGCGGTCCATGACGTAAAAGGCGCCCGGCTCCGGCAGCAGGTGATCGAGGATATTGACGTCGTGCCACTTGCCGTCGGTGATGTGAATGAACGACGGGATGTTGCCGCGCAGATCCAGCAGCGTATGCAGCTTGATGGCCGCCTTGGTCGAACGAAACGGTGCCCAGGCGAACACCGACAGGCACAAGTCGATCGTGGTGCTGTCGAGCGCATAGACGGTCTCCTTCAAGTCGACGCCGAAGGGCTCCTCAACATACAGTGTGCGGGCGATTCCAATCAGCCGCTGGGCGAACTCGGCGTAGATGCGCCAGTCGCGCACCTCGTTGGCATCGGCCAACGTGCTGCGGGAGACCCGGCCCCGAATGCCCATGTGGTACAGCTTGGCGACCTGGGCACGCAAGCAGGCTTCGATGTCGCGCAGGCTCTCGCGGAACGTCAGCTGCGCGAACGCCATGCACAGATACTGGTCGAGGCACGAGAAGCTCTTGACCTTGTGCTCGCCGTCGTACTTGGCCACGCAACGGCGAAACGTGGTCAAGGGCAAGTGCTGCGTGATCTGAGCGAAAACAAGCTGACCCTGGTTCATCGACGATCCCTGCGACAAAAGTCACCGCAGGATCGCCGATGCCACGATCGGGTTTCAAATCGAGACCAGACAAAAACATGAACTATCCGTTCCGAGTCAGTACCTTACAGACGAACGCCCGCTCAACGTCCGGACAGTAGTGCGCTGAACTACGTCGTTTCAACCCACGCCGCCGAAGAACTTGAAGATGACAACCTCTCGATCCTCGACCTCGAGAACATCGTCCTCACGGGGCAAATCACGGAGCGCCAGCGCGACGCCCAAACCCGCGAAGTCAAATGCGTCGTCGCGGGCGTCACGCTCGACGGTTCGGCCGCAGAAGTCGTCGTCAAAGTCGGCTTTGGCGGCAAGCTCGTCGTCATCACTGTCTACCTCTGCTGAGCGGCGGTGCGCGCATTGCGGTGCTGGCTCGCCGCAACTCAAGTACGTCACGCGCAGCTTTGGCAAGGGGGCGGCGCTCCTGGTCATTGAGGGCATTCCCATGTGGTCTTGCTCGCGCTGCGGCGAGTCCTACTTCACGGCGCAGACCATGCACGAGATCGAGCGCATCAAAGCGCTTCGTAAGTCGGTGGCTGTGAGTCGCTCTGTGCACGTAGCTACGTTTGAAGCCACGGACGCATAACCCCTCCATCGAGCGGACGTCCAAAAGCTTGCTTCGCAAGCTTTCGGCCGCCGCTCATGTCGAACTACAAGGGCTTCCCCATTTGTCAAGCGAGTGAACTCCTCGAGCCGCGCAGCGGCTCGATTCACGTCTGGCTTTGCTTTTGATACCTACAGCGTCACCGCCCTCATGCGCATCGTGTCGAGTCTTCGAGCCAAGGTGCGGACGGACAAACTACAACCGGTCATTGATGCAGCGCTGCTCGTTGCCGAGCCTGGCTGCGGACCCTGATGAAAGACGCGCGCGGGGGCCTCATTCGTTAGCCGCGGTCAGCCGATGCTGCCGCCTCGAGCTGATCAGGCACACCCCGCGCAGGTCCAACCTTGCTCATCAACGCTGTTCGCATCACGCGGTGGGAGTCTTGGACATCGATCACGGCCCGGATGCCGTTGCGGCACCCTTGCCGGGACCGGCAAGGGCGGGGGGATGGGTCGAGCGTGCGTCTGACATCGCCGGCCTCACGCCGGCAGCTTGAACTGCTCGCCGCGTGCCAGCATCGGCCAGCACATGCGCGCGTTCTTCGCCGCGATGGCCACCACCGCCTTGCAGTAGCCGCGCCGCTGTTCGAGCGCCATCGCCCATCGGCTCACCGCGTCGGTCTTGTTCTTGGCCGCTACGAGCACCGCGCGCGCGCCCAGGATCAGCATCGTGCGCAGGTAGGCGTCGCCGGCCTTGGTGATGCGACCCAGGCGCGTCTTGCCGCCCGAGCTGTACTGGCCCGGCGTCAGACCGAGCCAGGCCGCAAACTGGCGGCCGCACTTGAACTCGTGGCCGTTGCCGATCAGGGCCAGGATCGCCGTGGCCGTGGTTGGGCCCACGCCCGGCAGGCGCATCAGTTGCCTGGCCCGTCCGTCCTCGCGCGCGATGGCCGCAATGTGCCGGTCGTACTGCTCGATGCGTTCATCGAGCCGGTGCAACTCGCTGAGCAGGTCGCCGACGACGGTGTTGGCCCAGCCGGGCAGGTCCCCCAGACAAGCGCCGGCCGCGCGGCGCACCGTGGTGGCCTTCAACGGCAGCACGATGCCGAACTCGCTGAGCAGGCCGCGCACGCGGTCGATGGTGGCGGTGCGTGCCTCGACAAACCCTTGGCGCGCGCGGTGCACCATCAGCCGCGCCTGCGGGTCGATGGATTTGACGGGTACGAAGCGCATGCTGGGTCGCTGCACTGCCTCGCAGATGGCCGCGGCGTCGGCCGCATCGTTCTTGCCGCGCGCGCCGCTCATGCGGTAAGGGGCGACGAACTTCGGGGCAATGAGCCGAACGCTGTGGCCGCAAGCAGCGAACAGGCGCGCCCAGTGGTGACCTCCCGAGCAGGCTCCCATCGCCACCGTGCACGGCGGCAGCGAAGCGACAAGCTCGTGCAGCCTGGCGCGCGGTACAGCAGGCCGAACCAACGCGGGCTTGCCGTGCTCATCGATGCCGTGGACCGCGAAGACGTTCTTGGCGAGATCGATGCCGACGAATACGATAGCCATGACTTCCCCTCTCGCAGGTGGTTGATGGAAACGAACACTTCCCATCTTGGCACTTCGATGCCGTACTCCGCTTCGCAGCGGGCACCTCGGGACGGGGAAGTCCCTTTCATTCGTTAG
>Ga0208735_100776_pt1 | contig 10194 bp, 11 predicted proteins | sample Subbio12Aug_8Aab_FD_184829 | JGI IMG/M metagenome (GOLD analysis project Ga0208735, IMG submission 184829) | Serpentinite rock and fluid subsurface biosphere microbial communities from McLaughlin Reserve, California, USA - CR12Aug_8Aab (SPAdes) | ecosystem: Environmental > Terrestrial > Deep... | reverse complement strand
CTTAGCCGGCCTCGGTCAGCGTGGTGGCGTCGGCGATGACGAAGGGGACGTTGAGCAGGCGCGCGAGGGTCTGGGCGAGGAGCGTCTTGCCGGAGCCGGTCGGGCCGACCAGCAGGATGTTGCTCTTCGACAGTTCGACCCCGTCCTTGCCCTCCTTGCCGCCCGCCTCGCGCAGCCGCTTGTAGTGGTTGTAGACGGCGACGGCCAGGATTTTCTTCGCGCGTTCCTGGCCGATCACATACTGGTCGAGCACCCTGAGGATCTCGCCGGGAACCGGCAGGTTGCCCGTGCTCTTGGCGGTTTCTCCGCCGTCCGCGTCGTCGCGGACGATGTCGTTGCACAGGTCGATGCACTCGTTGCAGATGAACACCGAGGGCCCGGCGATCAGTTTCTTGACCTCGTGCTGGCTTTTGCCGCAAAACGAGCAGTAGAGCAGTTTTTCCGGCCCGGTTTTTTTCTTCTCGACCATTACCCGGTCTCCTTGGGGGTATCTCGGGACGCATCGGCGCGGCGGGTCAGCATCTTGTCCACCAGGCCGTATTCGACGGCGGCCTCGGCCGACAGGAAGTTGTCGCGATCGGTGTCGCGATCGATGCGCTCGATCGGCTGCCCCGTGTGCTGCGCCAGCATGGCGTTGAGGCGCTGCTTGAGGTAGAGGATTTCCTTGGCGTGGATTTCGATGTCGGAAGCCTGGCCCTGGAAGCCGCCCATCGGCTGGTGGATCATCAGGCGTGCGTTCGGCAGGCAGTAGCGCTTGCCGCGGGCGCCCGCGGCAAGCAGGAAGGCGCCCATCGAGGCGGCCTGGCCGACGCACAGCGTGGACACGTCGGGCTTGATGAACTGCATGGTGTCGTAGATCGCCAGCCCGGCGGTCACCGCACCGCCCGGCGAGTTGATGTAGAGGTAGATGTCCTTGTCGGGGTTCTCCGACTCGAGAAACAGCAGCTGCGCGACGACGAGATTGGCCGTCGCGTCGCTGACCGGCCCGACGAGGAAGATCACCCGCTCGCGCAGCAGCCGGGAAAAGATGTCGTAGGCGCGCTCGCCGCGGCCGCTGGTCTCGATGACCATCGGCACCAGGCCGAGAGCCTGCGGCGCCATACCGGCCTGCGGTTCGAAGGGGAAGGGTTGTCCCGGCATGCCCTGCATCATGCCGCATTCCCCATCAGTTCGTCAAAGACGGCCGGCTTCTCGGTCACCTGGGCATGGGCCAGCACCCAGTCGACGACGTTGTTCTCGATCGCCAGCGCCTCGGCCTCGGCGAGCCGCTGCGGCTGGCTGTAATACCAGCGCACCACCTCCTGGGGATCCTCGAAGGTGGCGGCGAAGTCGTCGACCACGGCGCGCACCTGCTCGGGTCGGACATGCAGATCCTTGGCCCGCACCAGTTCGGCGATGATCAGGCCGAGTTTGACCCGTTTCGCCGCCTGGTCGGTGAACCAGCTCGCCTCGACCGGCATGTCCTTCATCTGCGGATTGCGCTGCTTGAGGTCATCGAGCGCGCGTTCGGCCATCTGCCGGGCCTCGGCCTGCACCAGGGCCTGCGGTACGGCGATCGGGTGGGTCTCGACCAGGGCGCTCATGGCCTGCTCCTTGACGCGCGCGCGCAGGCGCTTGGCCACTTCACGTTCGAGATTGGCCTGGACTTCGGCGCGCATCTTGGCGATGTCGCCGTCCCTGACGCCCAGCGCACGGGCGAAATCGGCATCGACTTCCGGCAGCTGCGGCTGCTCGATCCGCTTGACGGTCACGGAGAACTGCACCCGGTTGCCGGCCAGCTCTTTGGCGTGGTAATCGTCCGGGAACCCGACGTCGAAGGTCTTCTCCTGGCCCGCGCCGACGCCCTCCAGGGCGGCCTCGAAGTCGGGCAGCATCATGCCGGCGCCGACGTAGACCGGATAGTCGGTCGCCTTGCCGCCATCGAACTCCGCGCCGTTCTTGCGGCCGATGAAGTCGATGATCAGGCGGTCGCCCTTTTGGGCGGCACGGTCTGCCGGCTCGTAGGTCATGCGCTGCTTGCGCAGCACCGCGATGGTCTTGTCCACTTCGGCGGCGCCGACCGTCAGCACCGGCTTCTCGATCGAACGGGCGGCGAGATCGGCGATCTGGAACTCGGGATACACCTCGAAGATGGCGGTGAATTCGATTGTGTCCTCATCCCCGGACTGTTTCGGCTCGACGCGCGGCTGGCCGGCGATGCGCAGATTCCGGGTGCGCACCAGTTCGCCGAAGGACTTGTCGATCGCCGCGCCGATCGCGTCGGAACGGGCCTGGCCGCCGTACATCTGCGCCACCCGCTTCATCGGCGCCTTGCCCGGACGGAAACCGGCCATCTTGGTGGTCTTGGCGATACGCCTGAGCTGCTGCTCCACCTGGCGTTCGATGTCGGCGAGCGTCACGGCCATGTCGATACGGCGCTCAAGGGGGTTGGGCGCCTGGGCCTGGGTGTCCTGACTCGTTGTTTCCATGAAGAATCCTAGATCGGAACGGGGTTGATCGGTCGGCGCCGCGCGCCTGGTGCGACCGCGGATTCTAGCGCCGAAACAAGGCGCCCGCTCCGCCAGCCGCTATCTGCTCCCGCCCTCCGGCCCGGGGTCGCGCAGCAGCCGCACGGCAATGCCGATGCCGCAGACCATGTTCCCCAGCGCGAAGCCCGCCAGGATCAGGATCACCGCCACAGGGAAGTCGCGGGTGTGCAGCAGGTAGGAAATAACGGACGACAGGGCATTGACCAGGATGAAGGCCCAGAACAGGGGGTTGCGCGGCTGATAGAGCCTTGCGAGTCGCATCGACGAATTAACCCATGGACCCCATGGGAAGATCAAGCATGCGAGTTTCTTGAGAAGTACGGACGGCGACCGTTCATGCTCCGCTGAATGACTGCCGTCCCGCCAGCGCCGACTTTTACGCCCCACCCCGCAAGACCAGCACCCGCAGCCAGTGCGCCCGCCAGGCCAGCAGCAAAGCTATCGCAGTGGCAGCGCCGGCCAGCAGCATGACCCAGACCAGCACCGCCATCGAGGGCCGGTCGGCGATGAAGCAACACACGGCCGACAGCAGCAGAGCAGTCCAGCCGGCCAGACGCAGCCCGCTCTTGATTATCGCGGTCAACACCGCCCTGCGGCCAAAAAGCTGCCGCCAATGGACTTCGAGACTGAGCGCCAGCCAGCCCATGCCGGCGAGCGAGAACAGTGCCGCCAGGCACAGTGCCAGTGCATCAGCCATGGGCCACCTCCGCAGCCATCGGCGTTGCGGGCGCCTGTTCCCACCGCGCCAGCCTGCGTGCCGCCCATGCCGCGATGCCGGCACTGGTCAGCAGGCTGAGATCAACCCCGGCCACCGCCCAATAGGGTTCGCCGATCATGGTCTCGATCAGGTGGTCGCCGGTGGTCAGCCAATTGAGGCCGACGGCAGCCACGGCCAGCACGGCAATGCCCCAGCACTGCTCGCGCCAGGCTGGGTTCATGCGCGCCTGGGCGACTGGGCCGCTGCGCACCAGGGCGTGCAGCAGCGCCACGCTCCAGATGCCCCAGAACGCCAGTTTCTCCCAATCGCCCTTGCCCACCAGATCGGCCGGCAGCAGGCGATTGGCCACCAGCATGCCGATGGCGGCGATGAGCATGCCGGTCACCGTCGTCACCGCCAGCGCATCGACGAGGCGGCTGCCCTGACTGCCCGCCGCGGCGTGCTGCTTCTTGCGCTTCTCGACGAAGAGGAGGAAGCCGGTGGCAATGCAGACGCAGCCGAGCAGCCCGCCCAGCACGTACAGCCAGCGCAGCAGCCAGTGCTCGAAATGCTGCAGGTGCAGACCGGTGAGGAATTCGTTGATGCTGCCGACCGCGCCGGGCGGCGGCTCTTCGCGCAGCACTTCGCCGGTGCTCGCCTTGAAGTGGATGGCCTGCCCGACCAGCGCCACCTGGTCGCTGCCGGCGCGATACAGGCTGACATAGCCGTTGGCATCGCCCAGGTGATTGATCGTGAGCAGCCCGACCTCGCCCGGCATGTCGCGCGCCGCCCAGCGGCGCTTGGCCTCGGCGACCATCGCATCCACGCTGGCCAGCGGCGCGGCGACGCCCGCCGGCTCGTGCGGCAGGCCGGTGCGCTGCGCTTCTTGCACCTCGTGCTGCTTGTGCAGCGGCTTGAGCAAGGTATCGCCGACCGGAAAATACAGCCAGCCGGCGAAGATCACCAACCCGGTGAAGGCGAAGAAGAAATGGAAAGGCAGCGCCGCCACGCCGGTCAGGTTGTGCAGGTCCAGCGCGCTGCGCCGGGTGCGCTTCCACGGCCGGAAGGTGAAGAACTCGCGGAAGATCTTGCAGTGCATGATCACCCCGGTGACCAGCGCCACCAGCATGGTGAAGCCGGCCAGGCCGACCAGCCAGTAACCGAGATTCAGCCACGACCAGTTCAGGCGGTAATGCATGGGGTAGTACCACTCACTGCCGATCTTGAGCTTGTCGTCCTGCAGAAACTCGCCCGAGCGCGGGTCGATGGTCGCCCAACCATGCACATGCGCATGCTCGTCGGCGTCGTCCTTGAGCTTGTTCGGCACGTCGAACTCCGCGCCGACGCGCAGCACCGGGTCGCGGTGCGTGGTGTAGGCCCAGAGCGAGGACATCGGCATTGTGTCGGGGTGCGGCAGTGGGCCGAGCACGCGCTTCTGCGTCGCCACCATGTCGTCCGGGTGCGGCTTGAGTTGCGCATACACCGGCTGGAGCACCGTGTCGAAGCTGGGCATCGGCTGCGGGTCGAAACGCGTCTCGGGAATCGCCCAGCGGTCGATCTCGCGGTCGAATACCGACAGCGCGCCGAAGAAGAAGGCGGCCATCAGCACAAAGCCCAGCACCAGCCCCAGCCAGGTGTGCAGCCAGGTCATGGCCCGTAGAAAACCCTGTTTCATGAGAAACTCCCTGTGACGCTCATTTCAAGCGGAATTCATTTGTCGTTTCAAGCTCTATACTCCGCAGCAAAGCAATACGGTCGGGAGCCATCCACATGCTGTTGAATCAACTGCTGGCCCAGAAGTCCGCCATTGCCGCCTTGGGCAGCCAATACGGCGCCCGGCACATACGGGTGTTCGGTTCCGTGGCGCGCGGAGAGGAAAGACCCGACAGCGACGTGGATTTCCTGGCGGAATTCGACCAAGGCTATGACCTCTTCACGCAGCGCCTGCCGCTGGCCAGGAAACTTTCCGAATTGATCGGCCGCCCGGTGGACCTGTTGCCGGAACACGAACTCAACCGCCACCTGCGCGATAGCATCCTGAAGGAAGCGGTCGAGTTATGAGCAAAACCTGGCAGCCCCACGCCCGGCACATTCTTGACGCCATCGCCAAGATTCGTCGCATCCAGGCGCGCGGCGACCTGACCCAGGACGACATCCTCTTCGATGCCGCCCTGCGCAACCTCCAGACGCTCTCCGAATCCACCCAGCATCTTCCCGAAAGCCAAAAAGCCGCATGGCCGAACATTCCTTGGCGCGACATCAGCGGTTTTCGCAATATCCTGGTGCATAACTACCTCGGCGAAATTGATTCGAAAACGGTTGCTGCGGTAATCGAGCAGCATCTCAATGCGCTGGCAAACTGCGTTCAGGCAATGCTGGACCAGAATCCAGACTGACCTCGCCGGCCGTGCCGCCGGACGCCGGGGACGAAATGCCTCGCTGAGCGCATCGGATCAAGCAATCAACACCCGCTGCAAGCCCCAGGCCGCGGCGGTCATGAATATCGCCCCGCCGCCCAGCACCGCCCAGACGCGGACAAGGCTGGCGGCGGCGAAGGCCCAGAGGAACAAGGGCTGGAAGACCAGGAAGGCGAGCAGCAGCAGCGCCGTTTCCGCTTCGTGGAAATCCACCCCCAGCGCCACCAGCCCTGCCACGCCGAAGGCGACGAGGCCCCAGGTGAAGGCGTAGCCGCCGAACAAGGCGACGGCGAGGCGGTGGATGAGGGACAAGGGCATACGGTTCCCAATAGAAGGACGCAATCCCGAGCCATTGGGCAATGTCGCGTCCGGTGGTGTGAGGTTGATCGTCATGAGCGCCGGTGTTTGCCGAAGTACCGTTAAAAGTGGAGGGTTGCGCTCAGGTTGATTGTGCGAGGATCGCCCGCCTTGATGTAGTTGGCGTACTGGTACATCCAATATTTTTTGTCCAGCAGGTTGTTTACGTTGGCCCGGAAAGTCATGGGCCGGCCACCCACCAAAGTGTCGTAGGAGGCACCGAGGCTGACCAGGGTGTAGCCGTCGACATCGACCGTGTTATCGGTGCGCAGCGGCGTCTTGCCGGTGTATTTGGCGCCGAGGCGCAACTGGAGTCCGCTGATCTCGGGAACCCGGTAAGCGAGTTGCGCGGTCGCCACGAGCCGGGGCGAACCCGTCACCCGCTTGCCCACGATGGCCGCGTCGCCCGACGCATACTCGGTATCGAGCACCATCAGGTTGCCGCCCAGGCTCCACAAATTGCTCAGACGCGCAGTGGCGCCCAGCTCCAGCCCCTGGAAGACCGACTCCCCACCCTGGACCTTGGTCAGGCAGGCCGTGCCGCAACTACGGTCGTACTCCGTGGTCTTCGCCACCCGGAACAGGGCGGCGGTGCCCGACCACCGGGCGCTGTCCTTCTTGACGCCCAGTTCCCACTGCTTGCTCGTCAGCGGGTTCAGCATCTCGCCGGCGTTGGTATAAATCGGCAGAGTCGAGACGATGGCGCCCTGCTGCAGGGATTCCACATAGCTGGCGTAGGCCATGGTGTCGTTCGTCACCTTGTACATCAGCGCCGCCGTCGGCGTGACGATGCCGCTTTCCTTGTAGGGAGTGTTGGCGGCCCCGGCGCCGTTCCAGCTCAACTTTTCGTACTGGGTCCAGCGCAGGCCGCCCAGCACCGACCAGCGCTCGTTGATCTCGATGCGGTCGCTCGCGAAAATGGCCTTCTGCGTAACTTCGGTCGAGCGGTACAAGCCCAGGCTGTCGAAGGAACCAACGCTGTCGTAGCGAATCGTGTTCTGGCTGCCGAGTTTGCCGGTGCCCAGGGCGGGGATGTACACCCAGTTGCGGGAATCGTCGTTCATCTGCTTTTGCCAGGAAACGCCGAGGACCACGTTGTGGGTCATCTGCGCGATCCCGATGCGTCCCTGCAACATCGCATCCCAGTAGCTGTACCGGTAGCGCTCGCCGTAATCGGAGCGGTCATTGATGTAGTCGCCGGCGGCATTCTGCAGATTGAGCACGGATTCGTTGCGGCGTGTTTTCGAATAGCTCTGGCTGAAATTGGTTTGCGCCTGCCAGTCGTCATCGAGACGGTACTTCAGGCCGGTGGCGACGAAGCCGAATTGGTTATCCACGTAGTTGCCCGGCCCCACGAGTTTTTTGTCGTTCCTGATCGAACCGGGCAGGCGGTTGCCCAGTGACCACGTCGTGATGGTCGGTTCGGTATCCTCCGTCAGACGATCCTGATAGATGGTCTGGAAATCCCAGCTCAGTCGATCCGACAGCTTGGCATCCAGCGCCAACAGGAAGGAGCTGCGCTTGAGCGGCCCGTCGTTGGCGGCCCGGCCTTCCTCGTGCGTGATGTCGAAGCGATAGCCCAGGGCGCCGTCTTCGCCCAGACGACCGCCCAGGTCGGCGTTGGCGCGGACAATGCTGCTGCTGCCGTAACCCAGTCTGGCGCTGCGCAGCGGCGTGGCGGTCGGCTTCTTGGTCACGTAGTTGAGCATGCCGCCCGGCGCACCGAAACCATACATGAATCCCGTTGCCCCCTTGAGCAGTTCGACCTGTTCCAGATGCTCGTACGGCAGGGTCACGGTGTAGCCCAGAAAGGGCTTGCCGTCGATGCGGTACGAATTTTGCCAATCCAGGTCCATGCCCCGCACCGTCAGGAACGTAGCCCATGCGGTATAGGTGCCGCTGTTGTCAGAGACGGACGCATCCTGGATAAACAGGTCGCCCAGCTTCTGCGAGGCCTGTTCCTGGATCTGCTCGTTCGTCACCACGGCGCTGGAAAACGGCGTGTCCTTCTGCGTCACGTCGCCCAAGGCACCGGCTTTCACCTTTGCCGCCAGGTTCTGCGTCACGCCGAATACGGCCGGCGCCGTCACCGTCACCGTCGCCAACTGCGCCTCCCCGCCACGGTCGACTACCGGCGGCGCCGGCCGCAAGGTGTAACGCCCCTGCGCATCCGCCACCGCCTGCAAGCCGGTGCCGGCCAGCAGCGCCGCCAGCGCGGCATCGGGCGGCAGATTGCCCCGCACGCCGGGGCTTTGCTTGCCCTGGGCCAGGTCGGTGCTGCCGGAGAGCAGCACGCCCGATTCGCCGAGGAAACGGGTCAGCACCGCGTTCAGCGGTCCGGCGGGTATGTTGTAGCTGCGGGCGCTGGCGGCAGCGGCCGTTTGTGCCTGGGCGGCGCCGACCCAGCCGCCGACGACAACGCCGGCCAGCAGCAGGTGGACGGCGACAGCCGTGGGACGCAGGGTGAAGCGCGGCGACGGGCTGCGGCGCGCGGCTTGCGGTGTTGGGTGACGAGACATGTGGTTTACCCCTTTTCGGTCAGATTGGTTCAAGTAGCGGACACGGGATAGGTCGGTGTGTCCTCGACGGGTAAACCGGATGAGGGGAAAAAATGTGGAAGTTTTTGGCGAAATTTTTTTCGAACGCCTGGCAAGCCGCTGCCGGCAAGGCGCTCGACAGTCAGCGGGCGCGGGCTTCGATGGTGGTCCACCAGGGCAGCGGCTGGCGCACCTGGATGGGCAGGGCCTGCTGGAGCATGGTCAGGGTGCCGTTGAAATCGTCCAGCGGGTAGCTGCCGAGCACGGTCAGGTCGGCAACGTCCGGCGCCACGGCGATGTGGCCGCGACGGTAGCGGCCGAGTTCGGCGACGACTTGCGCCAGCGACATCTCCTGCGCCAGCAGGATGCCGCGCGACCAGGCTTCGCGCGCCGGATCTGCCGCCGCCGTTTCCTCCAGCCGGTCGGCGGTGAAGCGGACCTGTTGGCCGGCTGCGACGACGGTGCTTTGCCCGCCGTGGGCCAGCGTGATTTCCACCGCGTCTTCATAGACGGCGAGCCGGGTGCCGCCATCGTCGTCCAAGCGGACGTTGAAGCGGGTGCCGAGGGCGCGCAGGCGCCCGTGGGCGGTTTCCACGACAAAGGGGCGTTCGCGGTCGGCGGCGGTCTGGATCAGGATTTCGCCGCTGCGCAGGCGCAGGCGACGCAGGTCGGCGCGGTAGTCCTGGTCGAAGGCGCTGGCGCTGGCAAGCCAGACCTGGGTGCCGTCGGCAAGGACGACATCGCGCCGCTCGCCGGCGCCGGTGTGGTGGTCGGCAAACCGGGCGAGCAGCGGGTCGACCCAGCCGGCCTGCTGCCAGACGGCCCAGCCGAGCAGGCTGCCGCTGCCGGCCATGGCGGCGAAGCCGAACAGCAGCGTGCGGCGCTTTGCGAGGCGTTGATTGGCGGCGTGCAGCGCATCGGCCGCCAGGCGCGGGGCGGGAACGGCCTGCAGGGGGGCGAAGCGCTGACTGACGCGCTCGACGAAGGCCCAGGCGGTCTGGCTTTCGGGGCCGCTGGCGAGCCAGGCCTGCCAGCGGGTGCGGTCGGCGTCGGTGGCGTTGCCGGACTGGAGCAGCGAGAACCAGGTGGCGGCCTGTTCCATGGCCTCATGGCTGGGCGCCCGCAGAAATGACGGAATGGCGTTCATGCGGGCACGCCGCCTTGCTCGACCAGACGGGCGGCTTCGAGACGCATGCAGTGCAGCATCGTCTGGGTGATATAGCTGCCGACGGTGCGCGAACTGACGCCCAGTTCGCGGGCGATTTCCTGATGCGTCATGCCGCAGGCGGTGGACAGCACGAAGGCTCGGGCGGCCTTGGCCGACAGGCTGCGCAGCATGGCGTCGATCTCGCGCAGCGCCTGCAGCACGATGTGCTGATCCTCGGGCGACGGCGCCTGGGCTTCGGGCAGCACGGCCAGGGTGTCGAGCCAGGCGCGCTCGACTTCGCGGTGGCGCCAGAGGTCGACGCACAGGCCGTTGGCGACGACGCGCAGGTAAGCCCGCGCCTCGGGCTGACTGTCGAAACGCTGCGGCGAGCGGAGCAATCTGACGAAGGTATCGTGGGCCAGGTCGGCCGCTTCCGCCGCGCAACCCAGTCGCCGCCGCAACCAGCCCCGCAACCAGCCGTGATGGTCACGGTAAAGCTCGGCGATGGCGG
>Ga0208735_100768_pt1 | contig 10260 bp, 9 predicted proteins | sample Subbio12Aug_8Aab_FD_184829 | JGI IMG/M metagenome (GOLD analysis project Ga0208735, IMG submission 184829) | Serpentinite rock and fluid subsurface biosphere microbial communities from McLaughlin Reserve, California, USA - CR12Aug_8Aab (SPAdes) | ecosystem: Environmental > Terrestrial > Deep... | reverse complement strand
TGAGATAGAGTCAGGTACAGCCATGGCTTTGCGGCGGGGAGGGTCAAGCTGGTCGGGAGCTAATAAGGAGTTTGGCCAGATATATGTGTGCGTCATTTGACGCTTACAAAGAAAAGAGGTGATGATAATTGAAATTAATCAAGAAAAGGCTACTTATCTATACACGGGCAAGCATATTTGGAGCGATAGCCTGCTTGCTCATGTTGATCAAGGATGTCGTCTCAGGGCAAAATGCAGAAATCCTGTCAATAGTGGTAATAACCATGACGATACTTCTCGCAGTTTTTTCTGTTCTTGAATACAAAAAGCTGGAAGCGGCAGGTCTAATTATCGAAAACCAAATCATGCATATTCGGCCTGCAGTGATAGACGTGGGTGAGCATGGAAGAGAAGCGGTGGATTCTCCCCGCGAAGTCAGAGAAGTTTTTATCTCCTGTTTTGGCATTCTTTTGGGTTCAAAAATCGTCAAGTTCAATCATGGTGGTGTTCATTTAAAGGCCGTGGAAATCGGGTGCGATTTTATTTGTCTGACTTATGGAACGAATAAAAGGACACAAAAAATACAGGTTCTTCATTCAGCAATTGATAGCCAGGAGATCGATAGCATTGCAGACAAATTTCGTTACGAAACGGGTGTTATACCAAACATAGCAAAGATGTGACTTTGCTCGCATCTGTGAACTATTTGGAGGGGTGATTATATGGATTGTGAGTTGTGCGGCGCCGTTGCATCAGATAAAACAAAATTTTGTAAAGCCTATAGAGGCAGGCGGGTTCAGCAGCCTGAAACTGTATAGCCCAATATTAATCTGCGCATTGTGGGTTTTTTCTCTAAGATCAACGATGATGCGTTCGGGAATTAAAAAAAAATTCGAACCGGTGGTTCGCTATTTTTCTATTGGTTCCGGTGTAAGTGTCCTTTGTTGAAATAAAAAATATTCGCAGATAGTTTTGAAGCTGTGTATGACGGTGGTGGCGGGGTATAAATTCCCCCGATAAGTTTTCCGGTCCATCAGGTTTTGTGGAGCTCCTTAAATTTTCGCAGAAGGGAGCGGTGCGCATGAAGAAAATGGCATTGCTAATGTTTGTTTTACTAGTATTCGGTTTGTTAGGCTGTGGCGAGAAAGAATCTACTAAAGGCAACCCGGGTGAATTGGTAGTAGGTAAAAATGCTTTCGGTGTTAAAGCATATGTTAGAAACATGACTTCAGAATATGTCACCTTTATAGTTGTTCCCTATGGGGGAGAATTTGTAGGTACAGATAAGGGCGAGGTCGATGGTCCCGGTGGTGTTTTCGGATCTGTTGGTTTGGTGCAGGGTCATAAAAGAGGCAATAAAGTCGAATTGGACGGTTCCTTTACGATTTATGCCCACAACTTGAGCGGCCCATCTGTCGTAATTCAGGTAAAAGGAATGTATGTCATTAATGAGTTAAAAAACAATTTTGCTACCATGCATTTCTACCTCTATAAGGATGGTGAATTCAGCAAATCCGACAAAGCAACGGTTTATAAGTAGTGAAAAGATAAATGAAGGAGAATGGAGAGAATTAGTTTGATATGTTAAATTCTCCAGTCGACCGGAAATGGGGACCAAGCCTGACGAAACCGATAAAGGAAGGTGTAACTATGGAAAATATTAAGCCATCGCTAGTTAGGACCATTTTTGGCATGATGATCAACCCGGGGGGAACATTGAAAAATTCCCTGCTCACCACAAGATGGTATTTTTCCGTCGCAGTTTCGGCAGTGGCCTTCAGTCTGTTTTTCGGGCAGACAGGGCTTGATCTGTACAAGACAGGACAGAAAGGATTGGAGTTTGTCTTACTTGCAAGTGCTATCGGGCTTGCTTACGGACTACTTGTCATTCCTCTCATCGGATTTTTTATCTGGACGGTTTTAAAACTGTCCAAAGGAGAGAGAAAAATGAGAGAAACCGTATCAGCCTTCTGCCTCAGCTACAGTGGGGCACTAATTTACGGCACGATTGGGCTTGGTTTTTCCCTTGCATTGGGCTGGAAAACCTCTGTGGCGTTTGGCGTGACAGGCGTTTTATGGGCGATCGGGCCCATGATTATTACTATCAGGGAGCTGACCAGCGGGAGGAGTGCCCTAAGTATCCCTATTGCTACAACAGTAGGCGTAGCGGTACTAATTTCATGGTCAATTTTTGGAAACATATAGGAGGTGAAGCACTTGGAAAAGGATAGAAGGACAGAAAAAATGGGGTTAAACTTTGTAAGAAGGTTATGCTTTATAGCCATAGGAATCAGCGCCTTCTCCGACTCAATGGAGCGTTTAAACCCCTACAACATGATGTTTGGAGCATTGGCCGGTCTTTTGTTCGGCTGTCTATTTAGAAAATTTCTCGGAAGCTTTTTAAGTCTGTTTAACGGTAAATTCAAAAGAGAAAATGGCAAGGAGCCCATCCGCGATGCTGTAGACAGGGGGATGCTGTTCTTAGTTCCCTTCGCTGGTATGCTGTTGCTTGCCGTCTATTATCTGGACTGGTCTGAGACACGAGGATTTGTAGCGGCAGGTATTATGGCGGTAGGGACAGCGGCAGCCATCGAGTTGGGTAAAGTTAAGGGCAAGCAGGAGATTAGAGACATCCTGGCAACATCAGGGATAGCATTCCTGTTTTCCTTCCTGTGGACCCTGTCCTATGCTTATCTGGCAAAAGCTCCCTCGTTGCTTGAAGGCGGGTTTGGGTTGATTAGAGGATTTGTATCGGGAGGGGGAATCGGATTATGAAAAAATGGATTGCTAAAGTTTTTGTCTTTTGCTTTACACTTTTAAATCTGCTACCTCTTACTGTATTGGCGGCAGAAGATAATGTGGCTCCTGATAAACCCTATGAAAAGATCGCAGCTAAAAGCGGACGCTGGTATGCTGAACCGCTTGCGCACAAAGGAAAAACAAATCTGGTGGTGGGCTATACCGGAAGCTGGAAAAGCTCCGGAATAGCGCAGATATCGTTTGAGATTAAGGAAAAGATTGTGCTGTCGGGTGTTTATCTCCCCCTTGCGGGAACCGCGGAGGGCGAGGTTGTTTTACACCTGGTGGACGCTGTTGGGAATAGTTACAAAGGTTTTACAGTGGAAAAGCAAAAATCCGGCGGAATCAGAGAATCCGGGCAGCCTGGCTCGTCAGAGATCCGAACCACATGTATTTTCATCCCAAACGGTGACATTGCCCTACCCAAAGGGCAGTATACCCTGTCGGTAGGAGGCTTGGAAAATCTGACTGGTGCCTTTTTGGTGAAGGGCTTTCATTTTGGAGCCTATGAGAAATACAGGCAGTCACTTCTTGCCTGGGAGTTAGAAAATAATCCGACTAAAGGCACGGACATAAAAACCGAAAAATCCTTTGGAAGGGAAGAGCTTAGCAAAAACACAAAGGCGGAGTATGAATACGGTGAAAGCGAAGTAGCCCGTCCTCCTGTGTTTGCGCTCGATGCTAAATATCAGATTGATGAAATTATCGTGAGTACTTTTAACGATGGCAAGGGCGCATCTCCCGGTAAAATCTCAATTATCAGCGCAAACGGAAGGACGGTGTTTGTTGGCCAATCTTACGGGGTCAGCATTGAGAATGTCGCCAACGGGGCCTGGAAAATCGCTCCTGCTATGCTGTTGCCTGCCGGTAATTATTCCATTGCTCTGACCCAACCGAAGGTATTAAGCTATGATCAAGCCGGCGAACCTCTCTTTTATGTCAAGGTTTCTCTTCCCGTGCAGCTACGGGAGGATTTTACAGGAATCTACAGAACAAATCTAGACTTATTTAGAATAAGCACTTTGATGGGGAAAGTGGAAGAGAAGAGCAGCAGTTTTTCTCTGAAAGATTTCGAGCTTACGGTTCTCGATAAAGGGACGGAGCTAGAGTTGATTGGGCAGTACGAGGGTCTGCCCTTTTCCCAGCGCTGTGAAATTGTAGAAGAAACCGCAGAAAAAATTGTTGCCCGGTTTGACTTCGCCGCGGATCTTACTAGGCTGCCCTACAAGGCCAAGCTTTCGGCGAAAGCGACGGTGACCCTGGTCAAAGTTGCTGGCGGCGCCATGAAAATTAGCATGAATGGTACCGGTGGTTACGACCGCGCCGCGAGCGCAGAAAAGGGCGCAGATCGCAACACCTACAACTTAAAAGCAGCGGGAATCATGGCTCAGCGAGAGATCCCCCCCTTCGTGATGACGGCGCTGGGTAAAGTTGGCGGAGTGGGAAGGATTCCGGGGCCCGACAATACTGCCCAGGCTGCGGCAGGAATTCTGTTTCCTCCCCTCGCAGGACTTGTGGTCAGCGTTCTGCAGGAAGCGCTCAAGCCCAAGGTTCCTGCTAAAAGTGTAGTACGCGATAAGAACTGGTACAAGGAAAAATATCCGGGTAAAACCGACGAGCAGCTAGCTATGATTATGTTGGGGGATGCCATGGGCAATACCGACAATCCTGATGAAGGGGATGCTGTTTCCGTCGGAGACAATGAATACAGCGCAAGCAGTACCGAGCCTTCTGCGGGGAACGAATCTGGAAGCGATTCTGAAGAGGACGCCGAGCCGGCTTGGGAAACGAAAGAAGATCAAGGATCAGAGCCAGAGACTGGGTCCGATAGTGAACAGAGAGAAGAAAAGCCGGCTATGGAAGCTGAACAATCTGAACAAGAACCAGAAACCTTGGTAGTGCAGACCTCGGCTAGCGGTGCGCAAACCCTGTATGTTAAAGACCCGAAAACAGGTGAATGGGTGGATCCGCAAACAAACAGTGTTCTGGATATCGAAAAACATGGCGCGGCATTGGAGCAGATGAAAAAGGAACAAGATTGGAGCAACAAGGAATTTGGGAAGATTAGCGCAGGAGAAAGCGAACACGATAAAGCTCTGCGTGACAGTATGGCGAAGATTTCGCAAAAAAAAGATAAGGAAGACTATAAAGATCTTTTGAAATCAAAATACGGCACTGACAATCTGGCTGAAATTTCAATTCTGGTTAATGAGAGGCAGAAACAAGCCGCCGAATGGGCCGAAATCTGGCACAGAAACGACAAAATCATGGGGGTAATGGAAATTGGCGCAGTAGCTGTCGGCGCGGCCGCAGACGTGGGTATTGACGGTCTTGCTCTCATCACGCCGGGGGGCAGCAAGATCAGCGCCGGATACAAGGTGCTCAAGGGAGTGGCCGGTACCATGGCAGAGGCTGGAGCTAAGGGAAAGGACGCAGTTACCCTGGCAAATTTTGCGGAGGGGTTGATTAAGGGCGGAGCTGATGCTGCTCTTGATAAAATTCCAAGCGGCACCGGTCGCCTGGGCGGAGTGATGAATACTATAGCTAAAGCATCTCTTACCACTGCGGGACAAGCGACAGGTTCGGGAGTTGGTGCAGGGCTGCGGGGTGAAGATGTGGGCGAAGCAGTAACTAAGGGTCTGAAAGACGGTGCCTACAAGGCTGCAGTCGGAGCTGTGACAGACAAGTTAGCCGGCAACCTGCCCAACCCTGTCATGTCAAGAGGTTCTTTTAAAGCGGTGCCCAACCTGAAGAATGTCATTGTCAGCAAAGCGGGCGCAACAAAAATTGGTGCTGCACTGGTAGACGAATTTGGCGTGAAACCTGTTGTGTTGGGTGGCTGACAGACAGACAGACAGACAGACAGACAGACAGACAATATATCTATGTAGGAGGGAGAATAAACGATGAGATTAAATAAAAGGGAAATGTCTTTTTTGGCAAAAAAGTTCTCTAATTCTAACCCACTGAGCCTTCTTTCCAGTGCCGATACGACGCTACGGGGTGATGAACAAAATGCATTGGAGGGGAAGGGTGTTCTGGCCGGAGGAAAGCTTACGCAGGAGGCCGGTAAGCTACTCAGCGTAGCGGGAAACCCACAGCGTTGCACAAGGCTTGTCTTGAAAGACGGCTCATATCTAATTGAAAAGTATGCGTACAAGTCAGGTGATGCCTATACCCTGGCAGAAAACGACGGCGGGGAAGTTCTCTTTTCTCCGCAGGAAAAGCTAGATGAGGCCTTGTTTCAGCTTTCCCAGTGGATCGGCATGTCTGATTTGAAAACCTTCGATCTACATACAGTGCTTTCATGGGATGAGCTTTTGGTGCTTTTAGCCATGGTGGATATCTGCCGGGTCAATGAATTGCGGTCTTATTTGGGGATGGAGACAAAAAAAGAAATTCCCTTTGCCCAGCTACGCCAGCAGCTTGACCAGCCTGAGCCGGGCAGTCTGACTCGCATCCTCACCGGGAACTACAACTATGCCGTTCCTAAAATTGAAGACACAAAGGCAATTTTAGATCAACTGACAACAAAAAAAATAGCGGCCTATAATGAAGGCTATTTGCTTCTCGGCTCATATGCGGAATTCGCGAAAAAATTCCTCATGCCGCAGACAGTCGTTATGTTGGAATCCTTTAATCTGACAGAAAAAATCGAAATTGTAGGTGCGGGTGTGTTGTGTGTGTGTGCGGGGTTGCGTGAAATTGTGTCCGTTGTTTTCAAAGAAGGGGCCGTAGAGCTGGAATCGCTTTCGAGTCGGCAGCTTCTAAAAATGATGGAAGAATTCCTTAATTGCCCAGACGTGCTTTGAAAGGTAGAGTATCGTCCGGTGCTTGGTAGTGCCAATATGGAGCGCACCCGCCATAGTCACAAGTATCCGCTGCGAAGGCGGTATTTCCCAGACTGTCCATGTGTCGATGCCATGGAGCAGGATACCGGGTTCGGAGCGGGGTAGCTGGTCTATATTTTTACAGGGGGCGTTCAACTGACAAAAACATTCTAGGAGGGGTGAGTGTGGGCTTCTTTACCGCGATGATTCTGCTGCGTACCGGCATTACACTGACGGCAGCACGCTTTGAAAAAGAGTTGGCAGATATGTGGCCGCTGCTGCCGAAACCGATATCGAAAGCGACGCATGCCGGTCAGGTATCGCTGTATGTTGGGGATGAAAGCGCTAGGGCATCTGGAGCTCGAGGCGACGGATGTACCGGAGCCGGACGAGAAATTGTGGACGCGCCTCTACGATATAGTCGAGTATATTCTTGAAAATGGAGCAGTCATTGCTGATGGCGATACTGTTGGTAACAACAACGAAGAACGAATTCGGGTAGTATATGGGGCCTCCGCATACGGCAGAGAAGGGGATGTTATGCGGCTGGAGTATCAGCAGCCTAGCAGTCGCAAGCTGCCATTCCGAAAGAAATAGCGCTCGCACAAAAGCACCCCGAGCGATACCGGGGTGCTTTTTTGTGGCTCACCCGCGCCGTGTGTCTGCGCTCTAGAGCAGCTCGAAACGGTCGGCGTTCATCACCTTAGTCCAGGCGGAGATGAAGTCATGGGTGAATTTGTCCTCGGAGTTGGCACAGGCATAGACCTCGGCGATGGCCCGGAGTTGGGAGTTTGACCCGAAGACGAGATCAACGCGAGTGGCCGTCCATTTGAGTTCACCCGTCGTGCGGTCACGACCTTCGAACACATCTCCGTCGTGCGATACCGGCTTCCAGGCGGTGTTCATATCGAGCAGATTCACAAAAAAGTCATTCGTGAGTGTCCCGGGACGCTTGGTCAGGGCGCCGTGCTGAGACTCAGCGTAGTTGATATTTAACACGCGCATACCGCCGAGCAAGACGGTCATTTCCGGCGCTGTCAAGGTCAACAGTTGGGCCCGGTCAATGAGCAACTCCTCTGCCGTGACAGAGAATTTGGCTTTAAGGTAGTTGCGGAACCCATCCGCTTTCGGTTCGAGGACAGCGAAAGTGTGGACTTCGGTCTGCTCGTCGGTGGCATCGGTACGCCCCGGGATAAAGGGCACCACTACATGGCGACCGGCATTTTTGGCTGCTTGCTCTATGCCCACGCTACCACCAAGCACAATCAGGTCAGCTAGGGATACCTTTTTGTTGCCGGTTTGCTTGTTGTTAAATTGCTGCCTTATTTTTTCAAGGGCCTGGAGCACATCATGCAGCTTGGCCGGCTGGTTGACTTCCCAGTCTTTCTGTGGTGCCAGACGGAGGCGCGCCCCATTAGCTCCGCCCCGCTTATCGGAGCCACGGAAAGTCGAGGCCGAGGCCCAAGCAGTAGAGACCAATTGGGAGATAGAAAGGCCGGAATCCACGATGGCGCGTTTTAGGTCGGAGATTTCTATTTCGCCAATCAATTCATGGTCGACTGCGGGGACGGGGTCTTGCCAAATCAGCTCTTCTGCCGGAACCTCAGGGCCGAGATAGCGAGAGCGTGGCCCCATATCGCGGTGGGTCAGCTTGAACCACGCCCGGGCAAAGGCGTCATGGAATTCCTCGGGGTTTTGTTGGAAGCGTCTGGCAATGGGCTCGTAAATCGGGTCGAATCGCAGAGCAAGGTCGGCCGTGGTCATCATGGGTCGGAACTTCTTGGTTGCGCCATGTGCATCAACAACCATGTCCTCGTCGGCCACGTCCTTGGCCAGCCACTGATGAGCACCGGCCGGGCTTTTGACCAGTTCCCACTCGTACTTAAATAGGACGTTCAGATAGCCCATGTCCCACTTAGTTGGGTTAGGTTTCCACGCACCCTCGATGCCGCTACCGATGGTATCGCCACCTCGGCCGCTACCATAACTACTCTTCCAACCCAGGCCTTGCTCCTCGATGCCTGCAGCCTCTGGATCCGGACCGACATGGGTTGCCGGGGCCGCCCCATGGGATTTTCCGAACGTGTGTCCACCCGCGATGAGGGCGACGGTCTCATAGTCGTTCATGGCCATGCGGGCGAAGGTCTGGCGAACGTCAAAGCCGGAGGCCACCGGATCTGGGTTGCCGTTTGGACCCTCGGGATTGACATAGATTAAACCCATCTGCACAGCGGCAAGCGGATTTTCTAAGATTCGATCGCCGGAGTGACGCTTGTCACCAAGCCACTCTGTTTCGGTTCCCCAGTAGATGTCTTCCTTCGGCTCCCAGACGTCCTCGCGCCCTCCGGCAAAGCCGAAGGTTTTAAACCCCATCGACTCCAGAGCACAGTTGCCGGCGAGAATCATCAGGTCGGCCCAAGAAATACTGTGGCCATACTTTTGTTTGATTGGCCACAGCAAACGACGGGCCTTGTCGAGGTTGATATTGTCGGGCCAACTGTTGAGCGGTGCAAAGCGTTGTGCTCCGCCATCTGCTCCGCCACGACCATCCCCTAGGCGGTAGGTGCCGGCACTATGCCAGGCCATGCGGATGAAGAGAGGCCCATAATGACCATAATCCGCCGGCCACCAGTCCTTGGAGTCCGTCATGAGAGCATACAGATCATTCTTCAAGGCTGGGAGGTCGAGTTTTTTGAATTCTTCTGCATAGTTGAATTCCGCATCCATCGGATTACTCAGGGCAGAATGCTGGTGGAGCGTTTTGAGATTCAACTGGTGAGGCCACCAGTCTCGATTAGCGGTACCGCCACGTGTTGTAGCTTTTCCGGTCTTGCCAGTCACAGGGCATTTTAATTCTTCCAAACAAAAAACCTCCTTCGTAATTTTTTGGCACACCTTTTATATATTTAAAAGGCCCGCGAGGCGGATACCTATAAAAAATACGTTATCGGCGCACTCTACAGCAGTGTTTGTCTCCAGATATAGCCTTGCACGACAGAATAAAAACTATTATCATTACTATCAAATTATAATCGATAATTACACAGGATGCAACAAATTTGGCGCCCCCCTAGGGCAACCGCGAGGGCTGCCCCATGATGTCTTGCTGAGGCCGCTACCCTATGACACTAGATGCGTTTGCAGGCCATTAGCATTGCGGTGGCGAAGATAAAGTATTACCGAAAGTGCCGTAAAGCCCCTTGCTTCAGCTATGGGGATATAAGGCACAACCTATTGGAAAACTCGATGTTTTCAATAGGTTTAAATCTTTTGATTGTATAATATAGAAATATGTAGCATAATACATATATGAACACTAAATTCAAGTCGAACAACAACGTTGTGTACTCTTGCAAGTACCATGTGGTCTGGTGTCCTAAGTATCGCAGGAAGGTTTTGGTCGATGATGTAGAACGTCGATTAAAGGAGTTGGTTGCAAGTATCTGCGCCGAACGTCAAACAGAAATCATCGAAATGGAGATCATGTTTGACCACGTTCATTTGCTTGTCGAAGTAAATCCGCAATATGGAATCCACAAACTCATTAAAGAAATTAAAGGTCATACTTCGCGGATACTTCGTAAAGAATTCAAACACCTGACAACAAAACTGCCCACGCTTTGGACAAACAGCTACAGCAATATATTGAAAG
>Ga0208735_100760_pt1 | contig 10435 bp, 11 predicted proteins | sample Subbio12Aug_8Aab_FD_184829 | JGI IMG/M metagenome (GOLD analysis project Ga0208735, IMG submission 184829) | Serpentinite rock and fluid subsurface biosphere microbial communities from McLaughlin Reserve, California, USA - CR12Aug_8Aab (SPAdes) | ecosystem: Environmental > Terrestrial > Deep... | reverse complement strand
ACGGCACCGCGCTAGAGGAGCTCGAGCCTCGCGCCTTCTCGTTTAACAATCCTTACGGCGCCTGCACCGCCTGCACCGGCCTGGGCTTCAAGCAGCAGTTCGACCCGGCCTTGATCGTACCCGACCCGACACTGGCCATTAACCAAGGGGCGATTCTGCCCTGGAGTCACAGCCGCAACGACGGTCATAAGGTTTTCTACTGGGACCGCCTGCGCGCACTGGCCGAGCATCTCGATTTCGATCTCAAAGCGCCGTGGCAAGACCTTCCAACAGAAGCGCAGCAGGCCGTATTGTACGGTAGCAACCAGGCTTTTGAGGTCATCTACCGCCGCGAAGGCCGAGAGACCTTGCGCTTTACCGCTGAGTTTGAAGGGGTTATTCCCAACCTCGAGCGCCGCTTTAAAGAGGCCAGCTCCGACTACGCCCGCGAGAAGATCGAGGCCTTTATGTCCCTGGTCCCTTGTACGCAGTGCCAAGGGACGCGCTACAAGCCTGAGGTGCTGTCGGTCAAGGTGGCAGGCAAAAACATCGCCGAGCTCTCCAGCTTAACCGTACTAGAGGCCAGAGCCTTCTTCGCAGCGCTGGCGTTGCCCGAACCCGCCGCCACGGTAGCGCGGCCCATTCTGCGTGAAGTCGGGGCGCGCCTGGGCTTCTTGGAGAACGTGGGGCTTGATTATCTGACGCTTGATCGCAGCGCCAATACCTTATCTGGCGGCGAAGCGCAGCGCATCCGCCTAGCGACACAGGTCGGCTCCGGCTTAACCGGCGTGCTCTACGTGCTCGATGAGCCTTCCATCGGCCTCCACCCCCGCGACAACCACCGCCTCCTAAACACTCTGCTAAGCCTGCGCGACCTGGGCAACACCCTAATCGTGGTCGAGCACGATGCTGAAACCATGCGCGCCAGCGACTTTATCGTCGATCTCGGTCCGGGGGCCGGCGTCCACGGCGGCCAGGTAGTGGCAGCAGCTCCACCGCAAGAGCTCCTCTATCACCCCCACTCGCTGACCGCCGCCTACTTGCGCGGCGAGAAGCGGATCGAGATGCCGGCCAAGCGCCGCGACGGCAACGGCAAAGCCCTGCGCATCATCGGGGCGCGCGAGCATAACTTAAAAAACCTCGACGTAGCCATTCCACTTGGGCTCATGACCTGCATCACCGGCGCTTCAGGCAGCGGCAAGTCCACACTGGTCCACCGCATCCTGCACGCGGCGCTAGCTAAGCAGCTCTACCGGGCTAAGGAGACCCCCGGCCTGCACACCCGGATCGAGGGGGTTGAGCATATCGACAAGGTCATTGAGATCGACCAGAGCCCTATCGGCCGGACGCCGCGCAGCAACCCCGCCACCTACACCGGCATCTTCACCGACATCCGTGATCTCTATACCCGCGCCCCCGAGTCGCGCAAACGCGGCTACCAGCCGGGCCGCTTCAGCTTCAATGTCAAAGGGGGGCGCTGCGAAGCCTGCAAGGGCGACGGCACGGTCAAGGTCGCGATGTACTTCTTGCCGGATATCTACGTCCCCTGCGAGGTCTGTAAAGGGGCGCGCTATAACCGCGAGACGCTGGAGGTTAAAATCCGCAACCGGTCGATTGCCGATGTGTTAGATATGACCGTGGCCGAAGGGCTAGAGTTTTTTGAGAACATCCCAACTATCGCCCGCAAGCTCCAGCTGATGTGTGACGTCGGCCTCGGCTACCTCAAGATCGGCCAACCCAGCCCGACGCTCTCCGGCGGCGAGGCGCAGCGCGTCAAGCTGGCCGCCGAACTAGGCAAGCGTGCCACCGGTAAGACGCTCTACATCCTGGACGAACCGACCACCGGCCTGCACTTTGATGATGTGCGCAAGCTGTTAGGGGTGCTGCAGCGGCTGGTCGAAGGGGGGAACACCTTAGTGGTGATAGAACACAATCTAGACGTCATCAAAACCGCCGACTGGATCATCGACTTGGGGCCGGATGGCGGCGTGCGCGGCGGCAACCTGGTAGCCGAAGGCACGCCCGAACATTTAGCCCTGCATCCTACTTCAGCAACTGGCTATTATCTGCGGGGCATTAGCGAGATCGCTGCCCGCCTCCCGGTTAAAGAGGTAGCATGACCCGCCCCAGCGACTTTCAGCGCGTCATCATCAGCCTGTTTCTGGTGCTGTTGGCGCTGGTGCTGGTAGTGTCGCCGCTACCCATGCTGCTGCGCAGCCTCGGCATCTTGCTCTTAAGCTACGCCGCCTTTAGCTGGGGCGGCATCACCCTGGCCTATCTGGTAGCCCTGCTGGTCCCACCAGCCGGGCTGCTGACCGGCGACCCGGACTGGTTGGTGATGCTGCCGCTGATTCTCAGCTCGGGGCTGCTAGCCATGGCCGGGCTGGAGTACGCCTGGCGCTACCCGGCTATTTTGATCTCGCCGCTGCTTTACATTGTGCCTCAACTTTTTGTCTGGTTGGTCTCGTATCAACCCCTGTTCGCCATCAACCTTCCCTGGGAGCCCTCAGCCCGCACCTGGATCAGTCTGCACGGTCTGGCCGCCCTGTTTGCCATGCTGTTGCTAATCTATCTTGAGCGGTTCAAGGAACGGCGTGGGCACCAGTCCGCGTCAGCTCGGTCAGGCCGACAAAGCAAAAACTTATAGTTTGGCAACGCGGTCGGGCAAAGGAGGTGCTTATGGAAAACAAGAGGTTGTGTGATGACCGCGCTTAACGACATCCGACAGGAGCTGCTCAGGCTAGCGCGCGAGCTGGGCCAGGAGGCGCGACAGCTCGCCCTCTTGGGTGAGGGAAACGTCAGCGCCAGTTGCCATGATGGCACCTTTTGGATCAAGGCTTCCGGCAGCAGCCTGGCCACGCTCGACGAGGCCGGGGTGAGCCGCGTGCGCCTCGAGCCGGTCTTAGAATTGCTTATGCACGACCATTTAGACGAACAGAAGATCGAAGCGGCACTGCTGGCCGCGCGGGTCGACAAGGCTCATAAAAAGCCCTCGGTCGAGACCTTCTTTCACGCCGTTTGCCTCAGCGAGGGTGGCGCCCGCTGGGTCGGCCACGCGCATCCGCTATCGGCCAACCGGATCCTGTGCAGTCGGCTCGGCGCCAGGCCGTTTCTGGGGCACCTATTCCCCGATGCCGTGGTCGTCTGCGGCAAGGCGCCCGCCGTTGTCCCTTACGTCGATCCCGGTTTCGCTCTGGCCAAGGCGATCCGCGCCGAACTCCAGCGCTACCAAGGCGTTTATGGCGAGCCGCCCAAACTCCTGCTGCTGGAAAATCACGGCGTCACTGCCCTCGGCAACAGCGCCACAGAGGTCATGAACATCCTGCTGATGACCGACAAGTGGGCGCGCATCCTGTGGGGGAGCTATGCGCTCGGCGGGCCCAGCTATCTGCCTACCGCAGATGTCGAGCGGATCGACCGTCGGCTGGATGAGCAACACCGGCGCCGCGAGCTGGTGCGGGAGGGCGGGGCCGATGGGTGAGGTCGGCAACTTTCTGGCCGTCGATCTGGGCGCCTCCGGCGGTCGCGTGCTCCACGGCCGCTTTGACGGCACGCGCTTTAAGCTGGCTGAGCTGCACCGCTTCGACAACCTGCCGGTAACGGTGCTCGGCCACCTGCACTGGGATGTGCTGAGGCTCTGGGCGGAGATCAAAGGCGGCTTGGGTCGCTGCCGTTTGGCGGAGGGGGAGCTGTTAAACGGTATTAGCGTCGATACCTGGGGCGTCGATTTTGCGCTCTTGGACCGGCGCGGGCAGCTGCTCGGCAATCCGCATCATTACCGGGACGCCCGCACTGACGGCGTGCCGGAGCGGGTCTTGGCGCAGGTATCGCCAGAAGCGCTCTACGCCGTGACCGGTTTGCAGATCATGCCGATCAACACCCTCTATCAGCTCTACAGCCTGGTCGAGGCCGATGATCCACAGCTGGGATGTGCCGAGACTCTGCTGATGATGCCCGACCTCTTTCACTACTGGCTCACCGGCGAGAAGGTCGGCGAGTACACCATCGCCTCAACCAGTCAGCTGCTACACGCCGGAGGGAGCTGGGCCGTCGAGCTGCTGGAGCGCCTCGGCCTCCCCTCGGCCATCCTGCCACCACTCAAGGGACCGGGCGAGGTGATCGGGCCGGTGCGAGCGGAGGTTGCTAGCGAGATGGGGCTTGGGCCGGTGCCGGTGATGACGGTCGGCTGCCACGACACCGCTAGCGCTGTTGCTGCCGTGCCCGAATTGGACGAGGCCAGCGCCTTTATTAGCAGCGGCACCTGGAGCTTGGTCGGTGTGGAGGTGGCCACACCGGTGTTGAGCCAGCGGGCGCGAGAGCTGAACTTTACCAACGAAGGCGGAGTCGGCAGCACGATTCGGCTTCTCAAGAACGTTTCCGGCCTCTGGCTGCTGCAAGAGAGTCGCCGCCAGTGGCAACGCGAAGGCGCTAACTACACCTGGCCCCAGCTGTTGGCGCTAGCGTCCGAAAGCGAGGCGTTTCGGAGCTTGATCGACCCTGATGCTCCCGAGTTCCTGGCGCCGGGAGAGATGCCCGAGCGGATTCGCGCCTACTGTCGGCGGACCGGGCAACCTGAGCCCGACATGGTCGGGGCGGTCGTGCGCTGTTGCCTTGAGAGCTTGGCGCTGCGCTACCGCTGGGTCGTTGAGGCGCTCGAGCTGTTGACGGATCGGCGCATAACAACCGTTCGCGTCGTCGGCGGCGGCAGCCGGAACGCGCTCCTCAACCAGTTCACCGCTGACGCCTGCGGCCGCACCGTGGTGGCCGGTCCGATAGAGGCCACCGCGCTCGGCAATCTCCTGCTGCAAGCGGTCGCCAGCGGCCACTTGCGCGATGTCGCCAGCGGCCGCCGGGCTATTGCGGCCTCGGTCAAGCGCCGCGCCTACCGGCCCCAGAGCAATGACGCCTGGCAACAGGCCTACACCCGCTTCGGCGCACTCCTTGCGGAGTGACAGCCCAAGTTAGATTTGATTTTCTTGGCAATGTCAGCGGGGCGCCGAGGAGTTCGCTCTTGTCGGATAAGCGCTTGAAACCCACATTCGAGAGATCTTGCCTGAGGGGTCATGAAGTTCCTGCTTGAGCCACTTTGTGGCTCGTGACTTGTAGGATTGTCCCAATAGCTACGCGCCAGAACTTAGAGCTCTTGCATCGGGCCGTGCTACACTGATCTCGCGGAGCACGAGGTGCACTATACATGGCGAACCTGACGATTTCGGTGGATGAGGAGCTCTTGCAGCGGGCTCGCTTGCGGGCGCTGCTGGAGGGGACATCGGTCAATGCGGTGCTGCGTGACTACCTAGCGCGCTATGCAGGAATGAATCAGGAGCAGCAGGAAGCAGCGCAGGCGATCTTGCGTTTGTCGCATGAAGCGGCCTCGCGGCACGAGGGGCCTCGCTGGCCTCGAGAAGAGCTCTACGAGCGTTAGGTGTGCGTAGCTTTCTTGACACCAACATCTTGGTGTACTTGTTCGATGCTGCTGCACCGGCCAAGCAGCAGCGCGCTCGAGCCTTGATCGACGAGCATGCTCGCGGAGGTACCTTGGTCCTCAGCACGCAAGTGCTCCAGGAATTCTTCGTGAGCGTCACCCGCAAGCTCTCGCAGCCTTTGCCTGCTGCGGCAGGGCTCGAGGCGCTCCGTCACCTGATGGCGTTCAGTGTGGTCCAGGTGACGCCGACGTTGATCTTGCTTGCAGCGCAACGGAGCGGGCGGGAGATGGTGTCGTTTTGGGATGCACTCATTATCGAGTGCGCGCTTTCAAGCGGCACCTCGATCCTCTACAGCGAAGACATGCAACATACTCAGGAGCTTGACGGATTGCGTATCGTGAACCCTTTTCGAGCCTGATGCGCCAGCCGTACTCCGTAGACCTCGGTGGTCAAATTCATCAAGGGAGACCTGTCTGCTGCCGACAGGCTAACGCACAGCTTGCTGGTGTTTCGAGGGCGCCTCTTTGAGTAGTCGCGTGTCACCACCGAGCGCGTGTGTCAGCTCGAGCAACTGCTGATAGAGGGTGCCGAACTTGAGGAGCACCGGGCCCAAACAGAAGCTGCCGTCGTCTAGCCGCCGCAGGAAGACGCGCTCGAGCTGGTGGTCAACTATTACATGCTCATCCGAGCGAAGCGAGAATGACTTTAAGGACCAGCACGCATTGCCACGGATCGAGCAGCTCAGCTACCGCGTTACCGTAGGTCTGGGGGCTTACGCCTGGACCGCTGTAGCCTTATTCAGCCGCTTGGCCAAGCGCGACTTCTTGCGGGCCGCGGTGCGTTTGTGTATGGCCGAACCGGCGGCTTTATCTATCAAGCTGACGGCCACACGCTGGTACCTAGACGCAAGCGTTCTCGCCTGCGGCTCGGAAGCCCCGTCGCCTGACTCTGCCGCCGCCACTGCCTTTTTGGTAAAGGTGCGGATCGCGCTCTTGCGTGAGCGATTGACCAGGCGTTTCTGTTCCGACTGGCGATGATGCTTCATCGCCGACCTGTTGCGAGCCATAGTCCTCCTTGCTGCGCGAAGCAGCCGTAACAGCGTAGCACACCCACCGCCGGCGGGGCAACCTCAGTAAAAGACGGTGCGCGTCCGGTGGCGCGGCAGCGCCTTATAGCGCGCCTCCTGGCCCCGGTTCCAGAGCAGGATATCGAGCTGCTGAGCCGTGACCGCAGAGCCGCCTTCACGCAACACCGCCACCAACCTCTCGACGGCGTGGACGGCTACCGCGCGGATCTCGATCTCCGGTAGCGAACCGGCCTCGAGCAGCTCACCACGTGCGATCCGAGTCGCCAACTCCTCGTCGTAGGTAAGCAGGCCATCTACGCGCAGCACGTGCGGCACCAGGTTATCAGCAAAGATGGTGAGCGCGGCCAGATCGTCAAAGCGCCCATAGCCCTGCCCACCAAACGCCAGCGCCAGGTCAGAAGCGGCAATCTGCGCCCGCTTGTAAAAGGGGACGCGCAGCCCTTGATAGTCGCTGACGTCTTGAAAGTAGGGCATCGGCAAGAGCAGTTTTACCAACCGCTCGGCGGAGTGTTCGGCGGCGTCAACCAGGGCTGTGAAGCTGCCACCGAAGCGCTTAAGCAAGTAGCTCCCCAGGTCGTTTAGCGCCTGGCTAAAGAGGCGCATCAGCGGCAGCCCAGCCGTATGAGTTTGGCCGAACATCGTGGCGCAGCGCTCAACGCTTAAGTCGCGCAGCGCCTCGGCTGAGAGCGGGCCGTCCTGCTCGAAAGCCTCTTTGAGCGACACCGCGACGGTAAAGTACCCCGACAGGCCGGGGCGCTTGTGAAGCTGTGGAAAGTAGCCCGAGCCAAAGTTGACAGCGTCGAGGGTGAGGATATAAGCAACCGTCGCCTCGGGCGAACCCAGATAGTGATGGCGGGTGTCGTAGCTAGGCTGCAAGCGCTCTAGCGGCAACGCCCGGGCGTAATCTGCCAAACGCTCCTCGTTAAGCCGCACCAAGCGGGCGCGCCGGGCCACCTCGGCGCAGGCGTGGCGGATCTCAGCAAGCAGCATTACGCGGGCTTAACCACCACGCGGCGGCTGCGCCCCTCACCATCAGACTCGCTGATCACATGCGGGTCGTCGGCCAGGGTGACGTGAATGATCCGCCGCTCCGCCGCGCTCATGGGGTCAAGCTCGACCGCAAAACCGGTCTTGCGCGCGCGCGCCGCCGCCTGCCGGGCAATCTTGCGCAGGCGCTCATCGCGGCGAGCCTTGTAGCCGCCCACATCGACAGTTATCCGGCCACGGTACTCGCCTTCTAAGTTCACCACCGCGTTGGTGAGGTACTCCAAAGCCGCCAAGGTGCGCCCACCCCGACCGATAATTTTGCCGGGGTCACCACCGTAGATGCTAGCTTGGATGTCGCCTTCCACAGCCTCGACCTCCACCGCATAGGCCGGGTCGATATGGAGCAGCAGGTTGACCAGAAAGGTCTCGCAGCGCTCAATGGCTGAGCCTGTTACTACCAGCGCCAGCCGCCCCTCTTCGACCACCGGCTCGGTGGCCACCTCGGGAGCGCTAAAGACCTCTCTTTCGGCAGTGTTGATACCAAGATTTGCGAGGTAAGCGTCTAAGTCCTTATCAGCCATAACATCCCTCAGGTAGCGGCTGCCTGTGCCGCTACGCTACGTTGAATGAGATAGTGTTGGCCAACCTGCACCAGCATCGAAACAACCCAGTATAACGTAACGCCCGCCGGAAATGCGAAGATGAAGAAAACGAACACCAGGCTAATCATCAGCTGCATCCGGAACGATTGGGGATTATCCTTGGCCATGATGTAGGCTTGGCCCACCATCACCCCAACATAAAGTATCGGCAGAATAAAAAACGGATCGGGCAGCCCTAGGTCAGGGATCCACAGGAAGCCCTCGCCGAATTCAAAGTTGGTAAAGACGCGCCACAGGATGATGAAAATCGGCATCTGCAAAAAGATCGGCAGACAGCCGGCAGCCGGATTAACCCCGGCCTCTTGATAGAGTTTCATTGTCTCCTGGGTGAGCTTTTCGCGATTGTCCTTGTATTTCTTCTGCAGCGCTTGGAGCTTGGGCTGCAACTGCTGCATCCCCACCATCGACCTGGTCTGGACAGTAATCAGCGGCCAGACCAGCACACGAAAGAGCAGCGTTAGCACAATAATGGACAGCCCCCAACCGCCCACCACCCGATAGATGGCCTCTAATACCCAGACGATGCCAAGCGAGAGCTGGCCCATCAAGTTGGGCCGAAACAGCCCGTTTAAGGCCAGGAGGCCCTCTTGATGGAAACGGATCAGCTCGTTAGGGCCACCGTAGAACTGCAATTCAAAGCGGGCCGCCTCCGCCTCCGGTGGCAGCGTGCGGATCATGGCGATGCGCGCCGGCGGGAGCGACAGCGCTGCCAGCTCACCGCCCAAGCCGAGCGCCGGACGCAAGATCAGCGCGTAACCGGTGTTGCGGTCGTTGCTCTGCAATGAAATGTAGTCCGGGTTAGCAACCGGCTGCGGCAGCGGATTGAGGCTAAAAAAGCCGGCTTGGCCGATCTTGATAACCGGCGCAGCTTCCCGCGCAATGCCCGGCACGGCTACGGCCAACTGCACCGGCGCCTCCCGCGGCTCCTCGCCTTGATAGCTCACAGTAAGCGACAGGTCCATGGCAATACGGTTGGCGTAGACCCGCACTTCGCGCTCAACCAGATAGTCACCGAGCCGGTAGCTGAAGACACCTCGGTAGGTATTCTCGTCAAGTCGCTGCCAAGCTCCAGTAGCCTGCTCCGGAACTAGATATTCCTCGTTGATTAGCAGCGCTAAGCCTGGTAGCGCAGCTCGCATCGGGATCAGGTTCTCATTAGCGTCTAGGTTATAGTTACCCCCAAAGTCCTGCCCGCGCTGCAAGCCTTTGGCAAATAGCGCCACCACCTCGCCGGCGGCATTGAACACGGCGTCATAGCCCTTGGTGGTGAGCAGCGTTAGCTCGGCACCCTGCTGAAGGCACCAGAACGAGGCGGCATCCTGTGCGCACAGCTCAGCCAGACGCTGCGCATCGCGGAAATCCTGTACGCTAAAGGGGGTAATTTCAAACTCAACTCGCGCCCAAGCCAGCGAGCTTAGGAGCACCAGACTTATCAACAGTATACGAATCAAGATTCCTCCAGCAGAGGTCTAGCTTGGGGGTGCGCCCGTCTGGGCGGAACGGGGTCGAAGCCGCCAGGGTGGAAGGGGTGACACTTAAGCAGCCGCCACACGGCTAACCCTAAGCCAAGAAGCGCGCCGCGCTGACTGACCGCCTCCGCAGCGTAAGCGCTGCAAGTCGGATAAAAGCGGCAGGTTGGCTGCGGCTTAAGTGGCGACAGCACGCGCCGATAAAACCGTAGCGGGGCCAGCAGCAGGCGTTGCCCCAGCGAGAGCTTCATAATAGCTTTCCTTTCTTAAGCGCCCCGCGCAAATCCCTGGCTAGCTGTTGGTAGTCAGCCTGGGCCGCTTCGGGTTTGGCCACCACTAACAACTCGGCCGCCGTTCTAGACCACTCCGGTCCGCTCAGCAAGGCGCGCAATGCCTCGCGCAGGCGCCGCCTAACCCGGTTTCTGAGCACAGCCTTACCCACTTTCTTGCTGACCACAATACCTACCCGTACCCCCTCTTCGCGACCGGGCAACCAACGAACCCCTACTGTAGCAGCGTGGCCCGTCCGCCCCCGGCGCAAGCGCTGGAAGGCGGCATCACCCCTAAGGGAGCGCAGGCCAGGGCTTAAGCGTCGGAGACAGAGAGGCGGCTGCGGCCCTTGGCGCGGCGGCGCTTGATCACATTGCGGCCCGCCGCCGTTTTCATGCGGGCGCGAAAGCCGTGCGTCTTGGCGCGCTTGCGCCGATTCGGTTGGTAGGTGCGTTTCACGGTTCACTCCTTTTAGCATAGCGCTTGAGGTTAGCTAGGTGGTAAGGCTTGCATGAAAACAAGCCGTAAGATGCTATCACAGATCGCCCTGGCCGG
>Ga0208735_100759_pt1 | contig 10444 bp, 7 predicted proteins | sample Subbio12Aug_8Aab_FD_184829 | JGI IMG/M metagenome (GOLD analysis project Ga0208735, IMG submission 184829) | Serpentinite rock and fluid subsurface biosphere microbial communities from McLaughlin Reserve, California, USA - CR12Aug_8Aab (SPAdes) | ecosystem: Environmental > Terrestrial > Deep... | reverse complement strand
TGGATGCCGATGGACCAGTACATCGGCGGCGTCGAGCACGCCATTTTGCACCTGCTGTACGCGCGCTTTTGGACCAAGGTCATGCGCGATTTGGGGCTGGTGCAGATCGACGAGCCCTTCAAGCGCTTGCTGACGCAGGGCATGGTGCTCAACCACATCTACTCGCGCCGCAACCAGCGCGGCGGCAAAGACTACTTCTGGCCGCACGACGTGGAACACGTGCTCGACGCCAGCGGCAAGATTGTCGGCGCGCGCTTGCTCAACGCCGCCGACAGCGCCGACGGCCGCCTGCCACCCGGCACGGCGATCGACTACGAGGGCGTGGGCACGATGTCCAAGTCCAAAAACAACGGCGTCGATCCACAGGATTTGATCGAAAAATACGGGGCCGACACGGCGCGCCTCTACACCATGTTCACCGCCCCGCCCGAGGCCACACTGGAGTGGAACGACGCCGCGGTCGAGGGCAGCCACCGCTTCCTCAAGCGCGTCTGGGCGCTCGGGCAGCAGCTCGCGCAGGCCGACTGGGCCGCCACCGAGGCCAGCGCCAGCGCGGCGCAGCGCCTGTCTGAAATCGCCTTCGGGCCGTCGGCCAAGGCCTTGCGGCGCGAAGTCCACAGCCTGCTCAAGCAGATCGACTACGACTACCAGCGCCTGCAATACAACACCGTGGTCTCGGGCTGCATGAAGCTGAGCAACGCGCTCGAAGCCGCCTTGGGCGAGCAGCGCCGCGCCAGCCCAAATCCAACCCGCGACCCCAGCCTGGGGCTGGCGCTGGCCGAGGGCATGGGCATCTTGCTGCGCTGCCTCTACCCCGCCACCCCGCACTTGGCGCACGCGCTCTGGCAGCAGCTCGGCTATGCGGCCCGCTTGGGGCCCCTGCTCGACGCCCCCTGGCCGCAGGTCAACCCGCAGGCGCTAGAGCAAGACGAAATCGAGCTGGTGCTGCAAGTCAACGGCAAACTGCGCGGCGCGCTGCGCGTGAGCGCCCAGGCCGAGCGCGCCGCCATCGAGGCCGCCGCCGTGGCGCACCAGGCGGTGCAAAAACTGGCGCAAGGCGCCACACCCAAAAAAGTGGTGTGGGTACCGGGGCGATTGGTCAACGTGGTACTCTGATCGACCCGTTGCCACTTTGCCACTAACGCCACGACCCTCCAACCGCCAACCCACCCCGGCCTCATGCACCACCGCCCCCGCGCACCTACCGAGCCCAGCACCCCACTGTGCGGGCCGGCCGTTGAGCACCCCATGGCTGCCCATCCCCCCGGCTTAAGCACCCCGTCGCGGCGGCTTTGGCTGGCTGGCTTGGCGCTGGTCAGCGCGCCGCTGCTGCTGAGCGCCTGCGGTTTCCGCCTGCGCGGTGCCGCCGCCCCGCTGGCCTTTAGCCGACTGCGCCTGAGCGCGCCCGCGCACAGCCCCGTGGCGCGCCTGCTGCGTGCCAGTTTGCAAGCCAGCGGCGTGGCGCTGCTGCCCGACGACCCCCTTCCGCCCGGCAGCGCGCCGCCCGAGGTGCTGCTCGACATTGCTCTAGACCAAAGTGAGCGCGCCGTCGCCGGCACCACCGCCGCCGGCCAGGTGCGCGAGCTGCAACTGCGCCAGCGCCTGCGTTTTCGCTTGCGCACCTTGGCCGGGCGCGATCTCATCCCCGACACCGAACTGCTGCAGCAGCGCGAGCTCAGCTTCACCGAAGCCCAGGCCTTGGGCAAGGAAGCCGAAGAAGCGCTGCTGTTCCAGGACATGCAGCAAGCCTTGGTGCGCCAATTGATGGCGCGGCTGGCGGCGCTGCGCTCAATCTGAGCCACCCCATGCAAGTTCGCGTACTCGGCTGCTCCGGGGCGATCGCCCGCGATGCCCGCACCACCTCATTTCTGCTCGACGAGCGCATCCTGATCGACGCCGGCACCGGCGTGGGCGACCTCACGCTCGAAGAAATGCTGCGCATCGAGCACGTGTTTTTAACCCACTCCCACCTCGACCACATCGCTGCGCTGCCGCTGATGATCGACTCCATGGCCGCCAGCTTGCGCCGCCCGCTGGTGGTGCACGCCTTGCCCGAGACCATCGCCGCGCTGCGCCAGCACATCTTCAACCACGTGATCTGGCCCGATTTTTCGGTCATTCCCTCGCCCGAGAAACCCTTCTTGCGCTTCGAAGCGCTGCAAGTCGGTGAAGTGCACGAGGTGTGCGGCCAGCGCGTGCGCGTGCTGCCGGCCCAGCACAACGTGCCCGCAGTCGGTTACGCGGTGGCCACCCCCAGCGGGCACTGGGCTTTCACCGGCGACACCTGTTCCAACCCGGCCTTCTGGCGCTGCATCAACGAGCTGCCCTTGGCCATGCTGGTGATCGAAACCGCCTTCAGCGAACGCGAACACCGGTTGGCGCTGCGCAGCAAGCACCTGTGCCCGAGCCTGCTGGCGCAGGAGCTGGCCCAACTCGACACCCGCCGCCACCCCGGGCTGCGCATCGGCATCACCCACACCAAACCGGCCGAGCGGCCCCAGATCGAGGCTGACGTCGCGGCGCTGGGCTTGGCGCAGCGCTACAACTTGGTTTGGCTCGAGGCCGGGCAGCGCTTCGATTTTTGACGCGCCTCCATGGCCATTGACGCGGCCAGCAGAAAACGCTTATACTGATACCTCGTTCAAGAGGATCATGCCATGCGTAAATCTGCTGTATTGCTGTTGCTGCTCTCGGCCGTGGCCGCTGCCCACGCCACGGGAACACCCATCGGATTCGTCAAAACCGTCTCGGGCCAAGCCCAAGTCGTCACCGGCCCCCAGGTACAAACGGCGGTGGTCGGCACGCCGGTGCATCTGGGTAGCGTGCTGCGCACCGGTGCGCGCAGCAGCTTGGGCGTGACCTTGCGCGACGAAACCGTAATGTCCTTTGGCCCCAACACCGAACTCACGGTCGATGAGTTCGTCTATTCGCCGGCCCAGCGCGAAGGCCGCCTGAGCACCCGCTTGGCACGCGGCACGCTCAACTACGTCTCGGGGGCGATTGCGCGCCACCAGCCCGAAAACGTGCAGGTGCGCACCCCCACGGGCACCATCGGCATCCGCGGCACCCACTTCGTGGTCGAAGTGGATGAGGGCACCAGCCAGGTCAGCGCGCGCTGATCACCACACGCCGGTTGCGTGCTTCGCGCACACCGTCTGGGGTGGGCACATCCAGCAGGCGCTCGCCAAAGCCCTCGATGACGATCTCGGTGCCCTGCAGGCCGCTGGCGCGCAGGCGCTGCGCGATTGTTTGCGCCCGGCGCAACGCCAGCGCCTCATTGAGCCGCGTCGATCCAATCGTGTCGGTGTGGCCTGCCACCGTCAGGTCGAGCGCCGTGCGCGCGCGCAGCCGCTGCAGCACCTGCGGCCACTCGGCGGCGCTGGCCCGGGTCAGGTTGACGCTGCCGTCTTCAAAAAACAGCGTAAAGCGCTCCGGCCGTTGTGGCTCGGCAGCCAGGGCATCGCCAAAGACGCGCCGCACCTGCTCTTCGGGCACCGCCACCGCGGCGGCGGCACCGGTCAGGTCGGTGCCCGTGAAAGCTGCACCCAGCACCTGCTGCCCGGCGCGACCCGTCACCACCACCTGGCCCACGCTGCCATCGGGGTTGGGCAGCAACACCACCCGGTCGGCGCGTGCTGCGGGCGCCGGCAGCACCAGCCCCGCCTTGATGCGCTCCAGCGACTCCATGTGCGTAACCTGTGCTGGGCACAGCGCAGCGGCATCGAAGCCACTGGGCTGCGCCCCCAGCGCCTCGAGCTCGGCCTGCCCAGCCGGTGCGGCACCAAACAGGGCCACCAACTGGCCCATCGAAGCCAGCGTGCGCGCCTCGGCGCGCAGTTGCTCGTGCTGCGCATCGACGTAGGTGCGCGTGGCGTCATAAAACTCGGCTTGGGTGTCGAGCACATCGAGCAGGCTGCGCTGCCCGATGTCAAACTGCTGGCGCAAGGCAGTAACAGATTTTTCCACTGCCAGCCGCTGCGCGTCAGCCAGGCGCTGGCGGATGCGCAAGGTTTGCGTCTCGTTAAAGGCGATTGAGAGGTTTTGCTGCACCTGGCGGCACACCGCATCCATTTCAGCCCGCGAGCGCGCCTGCAACTCGGTGGCGCGCCGCAAGGCGGCCGAATCGGCGCCACCGCGGTACAGGTTGTGCGTCAGCGCCAGCTCAGCCACCTGATCGCGGAATTCGCCCCGCACCCCGTCGCGGTTGCGGCTCTCGCGGGCCGACAAGCGTGCCTCGACGCGCGGCATAAAAGCCGCCTGCCGACCCTCGACCGCCTGCTGCGCCTGTTGCCAGCGGTGGTAGGCGGCGCGCAGTTGCGGATTGGCCTCCAGCCCCTGGCGCAGCGCCGCCGCCGCCGAGTCCGGCAGGGGCGCCACGCTGCGCCCGCCTGGCCAAGCCGGGAGCTGCGCCGGCGGCAGTTGGCCCACGAAGCGCTGATAGTTCAGCCCCGCCTCGTTAAACGCCCGAGTCTCGCCCACCAGCGTCGATTCGGCCACCGCCAAGCGCGCCTGCGCCTGCTCGGCATCCACCCGCCGCCCGACCCCAGCGCGGGTGCGCTCGCCAATGGCGTCGAAGACCTTGCGGTGCTCGACGTAGTTTTCGGTCGCCAGCGCCACCCGTTGCTGCATGCGCAACAGCTCAAGGTAGGCCAGCACCACCTGCAGCGCCACCGCCTCGCTGCCTTGGCGCAGATCAAAATAAGCCGCCAGCTCGGCCTCGCTGGCTTGGCGCATCGCCGCCGAAACCTGGCCACCGTCGAACAACAACTGGCTCAGATTGACCTGCACCCCGCTCGTCCCCATCCAAGCCCCGCTCTGGCCGGGCGTGCGCCGCTCTTGGCGGCCCAAGTTGGCCTGCAGATCGACCTGAGGTCGCCAACCCGCCGCGGCCAGCGGGCCCTGCTGGCGCGTAGCCTGCAAAGCCCGCCAACGCTCCAGCACCTCTGGGCTTTGCAGCACCGCCGCCTGCGCAGCCTGCACCAGCGGCACGGGCAAAGGTTGCGGCTGTGGTTGGATTTGGGCATGGGCCGACGCGGCAACCAGGCACAGAACCAGCAAAAGGGGTTGAAAGGGAGGCTTCACGCTTAGCTCCTGGGTAGACAAATATGCGCCAAAGTACAGCGCAGCCGCAGCGTCAGCACCGACGCGAAAATCACCATCCGCACGTAGGCACCATACTGTGCTCATAATGATACATGAACGCCCGCGCTTGCGCTGGTATCCCTTCAACCATCGACTACTTCGCCATGAAACACCTCAACCAGCGCGCCATGGCCTTTTGGTTGTCGCTGTTGGGCTTGACCTTGGGCCTGCTGCTGCTGGTGAGCGACCCGCTGCTGCTGCAAACCCTGCGCTACCAAGTTTTTGACCAGTACCAGCGCTGGTCGCCGCGGGTGTATGCGCCGCAGCCGGTGCGCATCATCGACATCGACGAGGCCAGCTTGCAGCGCGTCGGGCAGTGGCCTTGGCCGCGCACCCAGGTGGCGGACATGGTGCAGCGCCTGAACGAGGCCGGGGCGGCCGCGATCGGCCTCGACATCTTATTCATCGAACCCGACCGCACCTCGCCGCAGGCCGTGGCACAACGCTGGCCGCTGGACCCGCAGACCCGCCAAACCCTGCTGCAACTGCCCGACCACGACGCGCTGCTGGGCCAGACGCTGGCCGATCGGCATGTGGTGCTGGGCTTTTCGCTGCAGCGCGAGCGGCCCGCGCGCCCCGATGAGCGCAAGCCCGCCGTGGCAGCGCGCTTTGTCTGGATAGGGGGCGGGGCACAGCCCCAGGCGCTGCACGGCTTCGAATCGGCCGTGGCGGCACTGGAGGTGCTGGAGCGCCAAGCGGCTGGCAACGGTGCCCTGAGCTTTGTCCCCGACGCCGACGGCGTGGTGCGCCGGGTGCCGCTGGTGTTGCGTGTGGGCGATCAACTCGTGCCCTCCTTGGTCACCGAAACGCTGCGCGTGGGGCTGGGTGCGCGCAACGTGCTGCTGCGCAGCGCCGAGCAGGGTCGTGCGGCCGTGGAAGAAGTGCGCATCGGCGACCTGACCTTGCCCACCACGGCCACGGGCGAGCTCTGGCTGCACTACACCGAACCCGTGCCCGAGCGCTACATCCCGGCCTGGAAGCTGCTCGAAGGCCGCGTCGATCCGGCGCTGCTGCAAGGCCACCTGGTGCTGGTGGGCAGTTCGGCGCAGGGCCTGATGGACTTGCGCTTCAACTCCCTAGGCCGCATCATGCCCGGCGTCGAAGCGCACGCGCAAGCGCTGGAGCAGGCACTGGGCGGGCATTTCCTGGTTCGCCCGACCTGGGCGCTGGGGCTGGAGGCGCTGCTGCAAGCCATCGGCACGGTGCTGCTGGTGGTGCTGGCCATTTATGCCCGCGCGCTCTGGGCGGCTGCTGCCGGCGCCTTGCTGGTGGGCGCCGCCCTGTGGGGCGGCTGGTGGGCCTTTAGCAGCCTGGGCCTGCTGTTCAACAGTGTGATTCCGGTGCTGGTCTGGAGCGCCGCCTTCGTGGTCGCGAGCCTGGCGCACCACTTTCGCAGCGAGCAGCAGCAGCGCTTCATCAAGCAGGCTTTTGCGCGCTACGTCTCGCCGAACCGGGTCGAATACCTGGTCGAGCACCCACAGGACCTGAATTTGGGCGGCCAGCGCCAGACCTGCAGCTTTGTGTTCACCGATCTGGCCGGCTTCACCACCCTGATGGAAAAAATCGACCCCGGCGAGGCGCTCGGGCTGCTGAACCGCTACCTAGAGCAGATGATCGAGATCGCCTTCAAGCACCAGGGCACGCTGGACCGGATCGTGGGCGATGCGGTGGCGATCATGTTTTCGGCCCCGGTGCCGCAACCCGATCACCCGCGCCGCGCGCTGCAATGCGCGCTTGAAATGCACACCTTTGCCAGCCGCTACGCCAGCGAGCTGCAGGCGCGCGGCGTCCCCTTTGGCCACACCCGGCTCGGGGTGCACTCGGGCGAGGTGATCGTGGGCAACTTTGGCGGCAAAACCATTTTTGATTACCGCGCTTTGGGCGATCCGGTCAACACCGCCGCGCGGCTGGAGAGCGCCAACAAGCATTTGGGCACCCGCATCTGCGTCTCGGGCCATACCTTGGCCGACTGCGGCGACCTGCCGGCGCGGCCAATCGGGCGCCTGCTGCTCAAGGGCAAGAGCCAAGACCTGGCGGTGTTCGAGCCGCTGTGCGCCGAGGTACCAAGCGCCTACGCCCCGCTGGACGAATACCAGGCCGCCTACTCCACGCTGGCGCAACAGAGCGCGCAGGCCCTGGCGCTCTTTGCCGACTTGGCCCTGCGCTACCCAAGCGACCCGCTGGTGCGGCTGCACCACCAGCGGCTCTGCTCGGGTGAGAGCGGGGAGCGCCTGGTGCTCGAGAGCAAGTAAAGCCGCACACCCGTGGGCCCGCCCTGAGCCGCTACACTGCAAGCCGCGATGCAAAGCCCCACCTCCCAGTTGAACACCCCATTGACCGCCCAGTTGCAGCGCGGCCTCAAAGCCCTCTACACCGTGCACGGCGACGAAGCGCTGCTGGTGCAAGAGGCGGCCGACGCCATCCGTGCCGCCGCACGCGCGCAGGGCTTTGCCGAGCGCAACGTGTTCGTGGTCAGTGGCGCGCATTTCGACTGGAGCGCGGTGCATGCCGCTAGCCGCAGCCAGAGCCTCTTTGTCGAGCGCCAGTTGCTGGAATTGCGCATCCCCTCAGGCAAACCCGGCAAGGAAGGTGCGGCGGCGCTGCAGCAACTGGCCGACTCTGCCGCCCAAAACCCCGACCTGCTCACCTTGGTGTTGCTGCCGCGGCTGGATGCGGCCACCCTCAAAAGCCCCTGGTTCACGGCCTTGGCGCAGCACGGCACGGCACTGCGCATCGAAGCGGTCGAGCGCGCCCAACTGCCGGGCTGGATCGCGCAGCGGCTGCAACTGCAAGGCCAGCGCGTGCAAAACGGTGCCGAGGGCCAGCGCAGCTTGGATTTTCTGGCCGACCGGGTTGAGGGCAACCTGCTGGCGGCGCACCAGGAAATCCAAAAACTGGCGCTGCTCTACCCGGCCGGTGAGCTCGGCTTCGAGCAGATCGAGCGCGCCGTGCTCGACGTGGCGCGCCACGACCCCTTCAAGCTCGCCGAAGCGGTGCTGGATGCGCAACCGCTGCGCGTGCAGCGCATGCTCGATGGCCTGCAGGCCGACGGCAGCGCCGCCGTGCTGGTGCACTGGGCGCTGGCCGAAGACATCCGCGCCCTGTGGCGCATCAAAAACGAACTCGCCCTAGGCAAGCCGCTGCCGCTGGCGCTGCGCGAACAGCGCGTCTGGGGCGCACGCGAAAAGCGCTTCGAGCGCGTGCTGCCCCGGCTGGCGCTGGCGCAGCTCGAGCGCTGGCTGCTGGCCGCCCACACCGTCGATGGCATCGTCAAGGGCCTGCGCCACCCCGACTGGCCCACCGACCCGTGGCAGGCGCTGGGGCGGCTGGCGCAGCAGGTGGCGCGGGTGTGTGCGGCAGTGCGCTAGCTGAAATGCGCGTCTGGGCTGGAATCGAACCGACCGCGCTTCAGTGCGCCAGAGCGGCGTTGCGGCGCTGTAGCTGACGGTAATCGCTGGGCGACAAACCGGTGTGCTCACGAAACACGCGGCTGAAGTGCGCGCTCTGGTTGAAGCCCCAAGACAAGGCGATTGAGGTGATGGTGCGCGAGGCCAACTCCGGGTTACCCAAGTCGCGCATGCAGGCCTGCAGGCGCCGCCGCAGAATGTACAGGGCCAAGGTACCTTCTTCCTCGGTAAAAGCGTTGTGCAAGTGGCGCTTGCTGCAGTTGAGCGCCACCGCAATGCGATCAATGCAGAGATCCGGGTCGTGCAAATGCTGACTGATGTGGTGCCGGATCCGATCCCGAAAAGCCTCCATTTGCGTGGTGCCGGTGGAGCGGCCCGCCAACTCCAACAACGAGAGCCGAACCAGCTCCACGATCGCCTCGCCGGCCCCGCGCGCCGCCTGTGCGCCCATGGCCGGCAGCTCCTGCCACGTGCTGCGCATGGCCTCCAGCGCCACCCTTGAAATGCCCTTCGATCCGCCCACGTGGCGCGCCATCAGCGGCTCGAGCTTGAGGCCTCGCTCCAGCAAGTGCGCCTTGGGCAGCATCACGATCAGGTGCTCGACCTGCTCCGGGTTGGCCACCTCGTAGCTGCCGGTGGTGTCGTAAATGGCCCACCCACCCGGCCGCACCCACGCCTGCCGACCGTGCTGCTCGACGGCGGCACTGCCTTGCCATGGCGCCACGATCTTGAGGTGACTGTTTTCTGCCGTGCGCGCCATCTTGCCGCTGCGCATCACTCGGTGCCGGTTGGCCTCCAGCTTGGTTAGCACCACCTCGCCGGCGCGGCTTGACAGCACCCGACCGTCGAAGCCTGAGTCGCCGTACAAATCCGAATCCAGACCGCCGAAGTGGCCCGAAATCCAGTCTGCCCACGCCAGCGGACGCTCCTTGGCGGGGTACAAATCGGTGCTCATCGACTGGGATGGGGTCATCAAACGCTCCGGGTTGGGTGTGCGGCAAATTATCGGGCTCGCCCCATGTTTTGGCCAGCTTCTTGGTCTAGGGTAATCCCGAGTCTTGCTGCACGCATCGTCAAATCGCCGTGCACGGTGGTGCAAGCGGTCTCGGCAGCAAACTTCTACCATTCATGCACCCCGCATCCCCACTAGGAGACAAACATGAGCCACCCCACGCGTCGCACCGTCATTCAAGGCAGCGCAGCCGCCCTAGGCGCCTTGGCCGTCGCGCCCCCCCTGCTCGCCCAAGCGGCCCCGGTGCGCATCGGCTACTCCATGTCGCGCACCGGCCCGTGGACGGTGGGCGCCCAGACCAGCCAGGAGCCCAACTACATCCTGTGGGCCGAGCAGCAAAATGCCGCCGGTGGCCTCAACGTGCAGGGTGTGCGGCGCCCGATCGAACTGATCGGCGTCGATGACCGCAGCGACATGGAAACCGTGATCCGCACCTACGAGCGCCTGATGGGCAGCGAGCGCGTCGATCTGGTGCTGCCGCCTTGGGGCAGCAGCGCCAACTTTGCCGTCGCCCCGCTGGCCAACCGCCACGGCTACCCCTTCCTGGCCCCGACCGCACTCTCCAGACGCTTGGTCGAGCTGCGCCTGCCCTTTTTCTTTCTGACGCTGCAACAGCCCGCTGCCATGGTGGGTGCGCTGGTTGACATGTTGCGCGCCAACGGCGTGCGCAGCCTAACCTGCATTTACGTCGATGACCTGTTCGGGCTGGAGAACTTTGCCGCCTTGCGCGTGGCCTTGCAGGGCAGCGGCATCGAGATGGTGGACCACCGCAGCTACCCGCTGGGCGTGCGCGATCTGGCGCCGGTGCTGCGCACGATGAAAGGCCGCAACCCGGACGCCTTTGTCGGTTTCACCTACCCGCCGGATACCGTGCTGGCCAGCC
>Ga0208735_100752_pt1 | contig 10558 bp, 12 predicted proteins | sample Subbio12Aug_8Aab_FD_184829 | JGI IMG/M metagenome (GOLD analysis project Ga0208735, IMG submission 184829) | Serpentinite rock and fluid subsurface biosphere microbial communities from McLaughlin Reserve, California, USA - CR12Aug_8Aab (SPAdes) | ecosystem: Environmental > Terrestrial > Deep... | reverse complement strand
GTGCCAGAGTATGCCCACCGCTCCCCGACCTTAGCCTTCGGCCTGACGCGCTTTGCTTGCCAAACAGCCGTTCAAAAAAACAAAAAAGACCGACAATCACCTCGTCCTGCCCGGAGCAGTTTGACCGGCCATAAGTGGAGCAGTTTGGGGTGGCCATCGGGGGCAGCGCGGCCTGACAGGCACCCTGACCAACTCAACTGAAGATCTATATTTATCCTGAATGACCGCGTTTCTTGCCCATCCCCTTGTTGACCCAAATCAACGTTTCGTCACTTAGTTGCGGATAGTGCCACGCTCCAGAAAACACTATATATACTGCCCAACGAGCGATTAAGCACTACCTATAGCGTCAAGGAAGCACCCATGACAATCCGCACCTGCACACCCCGGTACATCATCAAACGCGAAGGCCAGGTGGTGGTTTTTGACCAACTCAAGATCGCAAATGCCATTCAACGCGCGGGACAGGCCACTGGCGAGTTGAGTCCAGAAGAGGCTCAACAGCTGACTCTTCATGGCGTCCTGCCGCGACTGGCGTCGAGTGGTGCAATCACGCCAACCGTCGAAAACATACAGGACGCCGTCGAGGCCACCCTGTTCGATGCAGGCTATCGCACCACCTTGCGAGCGTACATCGTGTACCGCGAACAGCACCGCAAACTGCGCGATGCACGCAAGAGCCTAGTGGATGTGGAAGCATCGATGAACGAGTACCTGCAGCAGACCGATTGGCGCGTTAATGCCAACGCCAATCAGGGGTACTCGCTGGGTGGGCTCATCCTCAACGTATCGGGCAAAGTGGTCGCCAACTACTGGCTCAACCACGTTTACCCGCCAGAAATTGGCGAGGCACATCGCTGTGCGGACATCCACATCCACGACCTGGACATGCTCAGCGGCTATTGCGCTGGCTGGTCGTTGCGCACGCTGTTGCGTGAAGGGCTGAACGGTGTGCCTGGCAAGGTGGAGGCTGGTCCACCCAGGCATTTATCGAGCGCGGTGGGGCAAATCGTCAACTTTCTGGGCACCATGCAGAACGAATGGGCTGGCGCGCAGGCCTTCAGTTCCTTCGACACCTATCTGGCTCCCTATGTGCGCAAGGACGGGCTGGGTTACGAGGATGTGCGCCAGTGCATGCAGGAACTGATCTACAACCTGAATGTGCCTTCGCGCTGGGGCACGCAAACCCCCTTCACCAACCTGACGTTTGACTGGGTATGCCCCGAGGACTTGCGTGATCAGACGCCCATGGTGGGCAAGCAGGAAATGCCCTTCACCTATGGCGAGCTGCAAGCCGAGATGGACCTGATCAACCGTGCCTACATCGACGTGATGACCGCCGGCGACGCCAAGGGACGGGTCTTCACTTTCCCGATTCCTACTTACAACATCACCACCGACTTCGACTGGAACTCCCCCAACGCCCTGGCCTTGTTCGAGATGACGGCCCGTTACGGGTTGCCCTACTTCCAGAATTTCATCAATTCGGAACTCAAACCCCACCAGATACGCTCCATGTGTTGTCGGCTGCAGCTGGACCTGCGCGAATTGCTCAAGCGTGGCAACGGGCTGTTTGGCTCGGCCGAACAGACTGGCTCTCTCGGGGTGGTGACCATCAACTGCGCGCGGCTGGGCCACTGCCATGCCGGTGATGAGGCGGGTTTGCTCAAGCGGCTGGACGAATTGATGGAGCTGGGTCGCCAAAGCCTGGAAATCAAGCGCAAGGTGATACAGCGACTCATCGACCAGGGCCTGTTCCCTTACACCCGGCGCTACCTGGGTACGCTGCGCAATCACTTCTCCACCATAGGCGTGAATGGCATCAACGAGTTGATTCGCAACTTCACAGGCGATGAGCACGACATCACCACGCCCTGGGGGCACGCCTTTGCCGCTCGCCTGCTGGACCACGTGAGGGCACGAATGGTGGCCTTTCAGGAAGAAACCGGGAATTTGTACAACCTGGAAGCCACACCGGCCGAAGGCACCACCTACCGCTTTGCCAAAGAAGACCGCAAGCGTTTCCCTGGCATTTTGCAAGCGGGTACGGCACAGAACCCTTATTACACCAACTCGTCCCAGTTGCCGGTGGGCTTCACGGACGACCCATTCGAAGCACTGGAGCGGCAGGACGAACTGCAACGCAAATACACCGGCGGCACTGTGCTGCACCTGTACATGAACGAGCGCCTGTCCAGCGCAGAGGCCTGTCGCGACCTGGTCAAGCGCTCGCTCACCCGCTTCCGGTTGCCCTACATCACCGTGACACCTACGTTCTCGATTTGTCCGGTGCACGGCTACCTGTCTGGCCATCACGATTATTGCCCGAAGTGCGATGCCGAGTTGCTGGCCCGAAAGCAACGCGAAATGGCCTGAGTAATGGCCTGAGTTTTCCCCCTCCAACCATCACAAGGAGCATGTCATGAGCCCGACCATTGAATTAACCGAGCTTGCAGCCCAAACCCAACCCGTACTACTCGACAGTGAACGTCAACCCTGCGAGGTATGGACCCGAGTGATGGGTTACCACCGCCCGGTGGCCTCATTCAACATTGGCAAGCAGGGGGAATTTGCAGAGCGCCTGCATTTCAATGAATCCAGCCAAGGCCACTGATGGCCGCTGGGTTACGAATTGGTGGCATCACGCCGTTCACTAGCATCGATTTCCCGGGTAGGCTGAGCGCCGTCCTGTTTGTACAGGGCTGCCCCTGGCGCTGCACTTACTGTCACAACCCCCATCTGCAGTCGAGGGGTGAGCCCACCGATAAATCCTGGGCAGAGGTTATGAGCTGGCTGAAACGACGCCAGGGGCTGCTTGACGCCGTGGTTTTCAGCGGGGGCGAGCCCACGGTCGATCCGATGCTCGGGCCCGCCATGGAGCAGGTAGGGCAACTGGCATACGAGGTGGGACTGCACACGGCAGGAACACATCCGGGTCGACTGCGATCCGTCTTGCCGCTGACAGACTGGGTGGGCATCGACGTGAAAGCGCCACTCCATGATGCTGAGCAGTATGACCGCATTACAGGTCGCTCCGGTAGTGCCCGGTTGGCCCGCCAGTGTCTGGAGGCGGTTTTGACCTCGGGCAAACGCTACGAGGTACGCACCACCATCCATCCCAACTGGCTAGGCGAAGACCATTTGCTGAAGATGGGGCAAGAGCTGTCAGACATGGGGGTACAAAACTGGGTATGGCAGATGGGGCGGTCTACCACCCATCTGGTTATCGATCCCGTGTACGATTACCCTACCGAGTGTCTGACCACCCAAATGCAACGGCAATTCGCTGCATTCAGCATCCGATCCGATTGATCGTGTTCACCAACATGCCTGAATTTGCAGCTTATTACCCGCTGATCAAGCAAGTTCACGTCGCGACAGTGACTTTGAGCCTTCTGCTATTCTGCATTCGATGGGGCGGCGTGTTGAGCAGCGCTTCATGGCCCATGCAACCAGGCGTTCGTCATACCAGCGTAGGCATCGATGTGGTACTGCTTGCTTCCGGGGTGACCTTGTGGCTGGTGAGCGGATGGCCGTTTCTGACCTCTACCTGGCTACAGGTGAAGCTGGGTCTGCTGGTGGTGTACATACTTCTTGGGTCATGGGCGCTGAAAAGAGCAAAAAGCAAGGCGGGACACCTGTTTTTCGGCATGGCGGCCCTGACGGTCGTTGCGCAAATGGTCGGGGTGGCCCTGATGTACCACCCTGGCGGCTGGCTGCAGTGGGTACTCAGGCATGCCGGCATCTGAGACGACAGACAGCCCATCTATGAACCGATGGAAACGCTGGCTACTGAAGGCTGCCGGCATGCTGTCCCTGGCGTTGGCTGTGGTGGGCATCATCCTCCCAGGCTTGCCCACGACACCACTGGTATTGCTGGCCGCTTGGTGCTTTGCGAAGGCTTCGCCTCAGTTGCACACGTGGCTGCTGAACCACCGCCAACTGGGTAAGCTGGTCAGAGACTGGGAAACCCATCGCAGCATCCCCCTTAAGGTCAAATGGGTAGCGACCGCCCTCATGTCTTTCATGGTGCTGCTATCGGCATGGCAGTTACAGGAATTGCCATGGCTGGCTGGCCTTGTCGTGGTGATGGGAATGGTTGGCGCATGGGTCGTCTGGCGCTTTCCTACACGACATTCTCAAAATCCTTAGCCCTGAATCCTTATTTGGGAAAGGGGACTGCTTCAACGCTCAAAAATCGGAAACAGCACGTTGTTTTCCAGATGGATATGGTCCATCAGGTCGTCCACGAAGCGTTGTGTTCCCACGAATAGCGCGCGCCAGGTGGTGCATGCGCCCTGTGGGGCGGTGTGATCATTGGTCAGCTCTACCAAGCGTTCTAATTGGTCGCCATGATCCAGATGTTCATGTCGCATCACTGCGATGGGGCCAGCAACCATTGAACGTCTTCCTTGACGAAGCATTGGAAACAGAATTTGCTCCTCTTTGGCCATGTGTTGCTCGAGCTCAACTTGAAGTTGCTCCAGATAATCAGCCAGACCGCTGGGCACCGCAGGGTGATCACGATGCACAGCTTCAACTTTACGTGCCATTTGAATGAGTTCTGGCAATTGCTGGCGATGAACCTCGTGGTAGCGTTGCAGTATGTGATCAATCAACTGGGCGGGGTCGGTGATCGGCTCCGGGCTCTGCCCCTGTTCCTTGAGGTGTTCCAGGACCTGGAGCAAGGGTTCGGCGTCAATGGCGCGTGAGGCACAGGCCTGAGCCAGCGTACGATTTCCATTGCAACAAAAATCCAGCTTGTGTTGCCTGAAAAGTGCTGTAACGCCTGGTATTTCAACAGCAATTTCGCCCAGCGTCTGTTGCATCAGTGGGCGCTCATTCAATAAAGTTTCCATGATTTTTCCTGCTCGAATATCACAGCTGCATTGTCGGGAATTCAATGCGATCCAGGGGGAGTAGACATATCCTTCTGAAGAAGTATGTCAAAACTTTCAGGCCAGTTGAACAGGGGTGCCGAAGCGATCAAACACCAATGCTTGACCCAGATGTCCAGCCTCAATCCCTGCAACCATTTGCTCCAGTGCAGTGTCAATTTGCGCGTTGGTAGGTGCCTGTCCATCACGGGAACTCAGGGCTGCGGTAAAAAGCAGATCCCAAGCTTGACCGACCTCTGCCGCCTCTGCCTGTAACGCCGCAAAACTAGCCAGTTCGTTGGCATCCTTATCCACGCAAAACACTGGTGCCAGAGCCCCTCCCATACCTTGCTCGAATGCCAACCGCTCTTCAGGACTGGCGTCATCAGGCAATTCGGCCCGGGAAAAGACTAGCAACAATCTTTCAGGCGTAGGCTGCGCTCGGGCGGCAGCAAGTAGGTCATCAAAGTGTTCGATGTTCATGGTCAAATACTCTCCAGCTCTTTTTGCCAATTTTCACGCGGGTCTGTGTCCACGCCTTCACGCACACCATGAATCATCCAGTTCATGAGGTCAGCCACTGGGCGTATTTCTTCACCAAAAGGCAATGGCCCAGCACCTCGGAAATACAGGCCACGCTCCGCATCGCCTTCCAGCGCATGGCCGAGCTGCTGGTCGATGCAGAACTGGCCCATTTCCGGTTTTCCATCCCGTAGCCCACAATGCGCTAGGCAGTCGAATGCCATGTTGCAGCGTTTCTTCTCATGGGCAACAGCTTTCAATTGAGGCTCTACACGCAGGTATTTATCAAGCCAGTGGTTTCGCACGCCTCTTGCAGGTAATCCGGCGACACTTACAAACTCCACCAGATCACGAGGCTTTGCACCCGCCAGTATCTGTTTGAACACAGGGTCTGCATCACATTCCAGGGTGACAGCAAAGGCGGTTCCCATCTGTACGGCACTCGCCCCCAGGGCTTGCAAACGCAATAGATCATTTCGGTCATATACACCACCTGCTGCAATCAGAGGAATGTACTTCTCAATCCCTGCTGATTTGAAGAATGTCAGTACATCAGGAATCACATTCTCGAAGTCGAATCTCGTGTCGTTCAGATCGGTGACCTTGGAGGCTCCCAGATGCCCGCCAGCCAGCCGGGGGTGTTCGATCACGATGGCATCCGGCAACCGTCCTTTTTTTTCCCATTTCCGCACCAACAGTTGTACCCCTCTTGCATCGGATAGGATCGGAATGAGTCCAACCTGAGGGTGCTCCTTAGCTATATCAGGCAAGTCCAATGGCAGTCCAGCCCCAACCACAAGAGCATCAACACCACAATCCAAAGCCTCACGAATATAGCTTTCGTAGGCTGTGAGTGCCTTCATCACATTGACTGCAATCAGTCCCTTTCCTTGGGAAATTTGGCGCGCTTGCGTAATTTCTCGTCTCAAGGCCACCAAATTGGCTCGATCGATACGCTCGCGGGCGTCTGCCTCATCTGTCAGATGGGCAGTTAGTGCCATTAGGTCGGGATGTTTGCGACGCAAATCGACCGATGAAATCGTTCCTATTGCATTCATGCTGGCCACAGTCCCGGCCAAGCGTGAGGCCGATACACCGACACCCATGCCACCTTGGACGACGGGCAGCAAGGTTTTGCCCAGCAAACTTAAGGGAATCACTTCATTGAACATAGCACGACTGTCTTTCAATTCTTGAATCGGTGACGTAGACCTTGACTCCAAGTCCCAGTTTTCACCAAAGAGCTCAACAGGATGCGGCGTTCTAATCGATCCATTGCCACAACGCATATCCGCTTTGGCACAATACAAATCACAACCCCAGCAAATCTTTTCAGGGTGTGCAGGTGAGCTTGGAAACTTTTTCAAATCGACTGCAATTGAACAGTTTATTGAACAAGCGGGCTTTCCGCTCCTGCAAGCTCCAGATTGTCTAGCTGAGCCTGCCCCACCAGCAACATCATGTACTGGCGCCATGCTGTGGCTCGTGATTGCATGGTCAATTGGCGCTTGATGCGCTCATGAACTTCAACAAAGGTTTTCAGACGGCCTTTTTTGCGCCCAAGTACTTCGACAATATGAAAGCCAAAACGGGTATGAACCAATCGAGGATGAACACCCTGACCACCCATGAGATTGGTTTGGTGAAAGAGCTCATTCGCCAACTCTGGGGCACAGTCATTAGGGGCTATCCAGCCAAGGTCCCCACCCTGAGCGCCGGTGGGGCAGTTTGAGAGCTCGCGCGCCAGTTCTTCAAAGCGGTTCGCAGCCACTTCCTTACGCGACAGTTCCAGCAAGGCCACTTCGGCCCGCTGGGCCAAAGCATGCACATCAACGCCAGGCGTCACTGCAAACAGGATATGACGAACATGCATGGCTTGTCCAACAAGAAATTGCGATTTGTTCGCAGCGAAGTAACGCTCACACGCCTCAGGAGTCGGCTCTGGGGTTTCAATGGCGTCATCCAGCATGGTTTCGATCACCAATTGCTCCTGGCTACCGAGCACCGGTGCAAGATCAATAGCCGCATCAGCAAGCAAACCCTGCCTTACTGCCTCCTGTCGCAAAAGTTCTGCATAGACTCTCTCACGCAACTCATCGTTCAGCAGATTTTCGTCTGCGGTGTGCAGAGCCACACCATTGACCCGAGCCACCGGGGCAACAGCGGCCACGGGTTCGTTCGGGGTAGCCGCCTCGGCGCAACCACAGCGGCCACTGCCACAACCGGTTGTTCTTTCTAGAGTTGGCGTCATGATGGTCCTTTCAAACTGTGATCAGCGTTGTTGTGGCGTGCGTGCGTTCAGGCCCAGCTTGCGGCTGCGCACCACCTGATAGGGGCGGAACACATAAGCCAGCGTGCCGAAGCCACTCCACACATGAACCAGTCGGCTGAATGGGAACAACAGGAAGATGGTCATGCCCAGCACCAAATGCACCAGATACGGCCAATCCAGACCCACCAGCAAGCTGGCGTTAGGGTTGAAAGTCACAATGCCTTGCGCCCAAGCTGACAGCAGTTTCATGACCTGTCCATCAGAGTGACCGATCGAGAAAGATAGAGTGATCATGCCCAGCACCAGTTGGATCCAAAGCACAATCAGGATGAACAGATCGGTACGGTGGCTGGTGAGGCGGATGCGAGGATCAAAAATGCGGCGGTGTAGCAGCAGCGTGAGGCCGATGAAGCAGACAAAGCCTGCAATGCCCCCAGCCACCACGGCAATCATCTTCTTCTGCCCAGCCGTGATGAAGGGCTCATAGACGAAGCTGGGTGTCAGCAGACCGACTGTATGACCGAAGAACAAAAACAGGATGCCGATGTGGAACAGGTTGCTACCCCACTTGAGCTGCCCACTTCGCAGCAGTTGAGAGGAATCGCTCTTCCATGTGTACTGGTCGCGGTCGAACCGCGCCAGGCTGCCCATCAGGAAAACCGTCAGGCAGATATAGGGATAGACGTTAAACAGGAAGTTGTGCAGCGTGTTCATGCCTGCGCTCCTTGGGATTGAGGGTTCTTCACAATGCGGATGGGTTGGGGCTGGCCCGGCTTGGCCTGCCCTTCGGTGGAGCAGCCGCCAAACACCTCGGGTTCGGCCCAGCTGTCGTCGATTTCGGGGTCAGGGTCGACGGCGACAGCCTCGGCCTTTTCACCCGACAGTTCCAGCACCGCAGCCAGCGCGCTGGCGTAGAGGCTCTGTCGCTTCAGCAGCGCACTGAAAATCATGCGCACGATGTGAGCCGTTTCGGCCAGAAACTCGCTCGCCTGCTGCGGGGGCTGAGTGGAAGCGAACTCCAGCAGCACCGGTAGGTGGTCGGGTAGTTCCTCAGGTCCTAGGTACAAGCCAGCTTGCTCGTAGGTCTGGATCAGGTCGATCATGGCTGGGCCGCGGTCCCGGCTGTCGCCGTGAACGTGCTCGAACAAGTGCAACGCGGTGCTGCGCCCCCGGTCGAAGAGCTCGACGTACTCAGACTCCACCTGCAGCGGCGGCAAACTCCCCAACCGTTTCAGTAAGGCTTGTAGCTCATCCAGCCGTTGAGGTGGCAACGCCGCTTCTGTGCGAAGTGCATCGGCCATTTCGGTCAGATGAGAACGAAACTCGGCATCGGGGTAACGCAGCAGGTGAGCGAGTACCCGCAGGGTCAGGCGCATGGTTTTTGGGGATTGAGCAAACCACATGGTTCAGGCCTCCACTTTGATGGGAATGGTGCGCTTCTTCTCGCTGCCAAAGAGGCTGGTTTCGGTCACGCCTTCAGAGCAGCCGTTGCCGAAGCTGAAGCCGCAGCCCCCGCGCACGTTGAACGCGTTTTCGGCGTATTCGCGGTGGGTCGTAGGGATCACAAAACGGTCTTCATAGTTGGCAATCGCCATGTAGCGGTACATGTCCTCCACCTCGGCGCTGCTCAGGCCCACCTGATCAAGCACGCCCTGATTCAGCACTCCATCCACATGCTTGGCCCGCTGGTAAGCACGCATGGCCAGCATGCGTTCTAGCGCTTTCACCACGGGGAAGGTGTCACCTGCTGTCAGCAGGTTAGCCAGGTACTTCACCGGAATACGCAGCTGGCTCACGTCCGGGATTTCACCGTTCACACCCACATGGCCGGCGTTGGCCGCAGCGGTGATGGGCGACAGCGGGGGAACGTACCACACCATGGGCAGCGTGCGGTACTCCGGGTGTAGCGGTAGCGCCACCTTCCACTCCACGGCCATCTTGTAGACCGGGCTGTTGCGGGCGGCCTCCATCCATGCGTCGGGAATGCCGTCGGCGCGCGCCTGGGCAATCACCTTCGGGTCGTTGGGGTCGAGGAAGATGTCGAGCTGCGCCTAGTATAGGTCGGTCTCGCGCTCCACACTTGCGGCTTCGGCAATGCGGTCGGCATCGTAGAGCAGGACACCCAGGTAGCGAATGCGGCCCACGCAGGTCTCCGAGCACACGGTTGGCTGGCCCGCCTCGATGCGCGGGTAACAGAAGATGCACTTCTCGGCCTTGCCACTCTTCCAGTTATAGTAGATCTTCTTGTACGGGCAGCCACTCACGCACATGCGCCAGCCGCGGCACTTGTCCTGGTCGATCAGCACGATGCCATCTTCCTCGCGCTTGTAGATCGAGCCGCTGGGGCAGCTCGCCACGCAAGCCGGGTTCAGACAGTGCTCGCACAGGCGGGGCAGGTACATCATGAAGGTGTTTTCGAATTCACCCACCATGGCCTTCTGTGCTTCCTGAAAGCCGTCGAAGTTGGCGTCCTTGCTGCGCTTGGCGAATTCTCCGCCCAGGATTTCTTCCCAATTTGGGCCCCACTCAATCTTTTCCATGCGGGCACCGGTGATCAGCGAACGCGGCGTGCGGTCGGGGCGTGCTTCATCTCGGGTGCCGACTGCAGGTGGTCGTAGTCGAAGGTGAAGGGCTCGTAGTAGTCGTCGATCTGCGGTAGGTTTGCTCACATTAGATGAGACGATGTGCGTGAGACAAAAATGTTTCGTGAAGGCGCGTGATGTGCCGTGAAATGGCGTTAAGTGCTTGATTTTTGCGGGGAAACGCGGCGCCCCGGCGGCCACCCAAAGTGCCCCACTTATGGCCACCCAAACTGCTCCACCCCGGCCAGGGTGACATGACGCATTGAACATGCGGGGTGGTCACCTGATGGTCGACAGGCAGGACG
>Ga0208735_100751_pt1 | contig 10561 bp, 11 predicted proteins | sample Subbio12Aug_8Aab_FD_184829 | JGI IMG/M metagenome (GOLD analysis project Ga0208735, IMG submission 184829) | Serpentinite rock and fluid subsurface biosphere microbial communities from McLaughlin Reserve, California, USA - CR12Aug_8Aab (SPAdes) | ecosystem: Environmental > Terrestrial > Deep... | reverse complement strand
GCTCTGCCAGAGTCAGCAGCGTGGTTCCAAAGGCTTTAGCTTGGTCTTGCAGCACTGCTAGCGCACCGCCCTCCGCCCCGCTGAGGCAGAGCTTGCCGGTGCGCATGATACCGGCCTTCTCGACGGCGATCTGCTCGACGGTGTCACCAAGGATCTCGGTATGATCCAGCGAGACGCCGGTAATCACGCTCAGCCTGGGGTCAAGGACGTTGGTAGCATCAAAACGCCCACCCAGCCCCACCTCCATTACCGCCAGCTCCACACCGGCCTCGGCAAACAGCAGACAGCCTATGGCTGTAACGATCTCAAAAAAGGTGGCCCCAATCTCCTCAGCAGGGCCTCGCAGGCGGGCCAGCGCAGCGGCTACCGCCTCATCTGGTAGCATCTCGCCACCTACCAGGAAGCGCTCCCTAAAGGAGGTCAGGTGCGGGCTGGTGAATAGCCCGGCACGGCGCCCGGCCGCCAGCAGGATGGCGTAGAGGGCGGCCGAAGTGCTCCCTTTGCCGTTAGTGCCGCCCACCAACACGCTCTCAAAGCGCCGCTCTGGATTAGCTAGAGCGGCCAGCAGCGCAGCGATCCGGCTCAGGCCAGGCTGCACGCCAAAGCGCTGCCGCGCAAATAGCCAGGCAAAGTCGCTGTTGCTGGTCATACTAGCCACTAGTACCGCTCATCGACGCGCTTTAACAGCGCGGCCTCCTCGTCGCCTTGGGGGTCTTGGTGCCTAAAAACGATCTCGGCAACACGCGCACTGCCGCCCGCAGCGCGAATCATCGCGGCGCCGTAGCAGTGATGATGGCGGTTGCGCTGCCAGGCGCCCATTAGCCCCGGTCGCCGCGGCTCCGGCGGCACCGCCGGGGTATAGAGGTGAACCAGGATGCGCTCGAGCGGGCGATAACTGGCCGTGCTCTTACCGACATCGTGCAGCAGCGCTGCCCGCAGCAGCTCACGCGAGGCGCTCGGCTGCTCAGCTAGTATCGCTCGAGCTACCACCACGGCGTGGTGGCGGTCGCGCGGGTCCATAGCGCAGTAGAGACCGGCCTCCTCAGGGCTTAACAACGCTTCGGCCCACTGGTCATCGGCTTTGGCCAAGGCCGGGAGAAAGGCCCGCACCACCCGCCATCCGCGTCCAATAAGCCCTCTTAGACCGCCTCGCCACACCTGCACAGCAAGACCTTAACCTAGCGGCAGACGTTGCGCAGCGCTAAGTCTTACAGCGCCCTGGTATGCTGAGGGCGATGGATGTCCTTAGCCTCTACCGCGAAGCCGGCGCCTACTTCGAGGGGCACTTCCTGCTCGCTTCAGGTCGGCACTCGCCCAAGTTCTTGCAATCGGCCCTAGTCTTACAGCACCCCCCGAAGGCCGAGCGGCTCGGTGCAGCTTTAGCCGCACTCTTCCCTACCGGGGCCGACTTTGTGATCGGTCCGGCCTTGGGCGGCGTGGTGCTGGCCCACACGGTGGCTAGGTCGCTAGGCTGCCGGGCGATCTTTGCCGAAAAGGATGGGCACGGCGGGATGCTGCTGCACCGCTTCCCCATCACCCCTGGCGAGCGGTTTATCGCTGTCGAAGATGTAGTCACCACCGGCGGCAGCCTCCGTCAGACCATCGCCGCCGCCGAAGCCGCCGGGGCCGTCTGCCTCGGGGCGGGGGCGCTTATCGACCGGGGTCAGGCGGTGTTTACCCCCCCCTTGCAGACGCTAATCCGCCTGGAGTTTCCGAGTTATCCGGCTGAGGGCTGCCCGCTCTGCCGCGCCGGACTCCCGCTGGAGCAGCTGTGAAAGCTCTGCTCGCGCTGCTGTTTGCTCTCCTCCCGCTAGCTTGGGCGCAGTTCGCCAGCGGCCCTAACCCAGCCGAGGTAGCCCGGGACGCAGTGGAGGTTTGGCAAACGCGCGCCCGCGCCTTTGACCCCTTCGCACTAGCCATGACCTCCCCCGAGGCAGCCTGCCGCGAGTTTGCCGCCATCGGGCAAGACCCCGGCTTAGTGGCAGCGACGCGCGTCAACTTCGACGATCTGCGCGAGCTGTCGCGCAGCGAAGAGCGTATCGTCTACTCTTATCCCAGCGTCACCGGAGTTGACGCCTTGGGCCGGGTGGAGGTCAGCCTGGTACGCCAAGGCGAACTCTGGCAGGCCGAAGCGGTGCGCTTGCAGCTCGGCGGCTTGCAGGTCGGCCTGCCCGGCTTTTTGCGCCACGACGCAACAGGCTGGCTGTTTATCCTTCTGAGCGGCTATCTGGTCTATCTATTGGCGCGCCCTTCCTGGTTGCGCCGTTGGTTAGCCGAGGGGTGGGGGGTACTCAAGCGCTTCCGGGGCATCGTTATTGTCACCATTATCGCGCTCTACGGCGCCTACGGCCTCGGCTCGTGGTTCGGCGTGACTCTACCGGACTGCCAGCTCGCGGTAGCCACGCTAGCCGTTGGTGGACTTGATTCCATCGGCGTGGTCGATGTCTTGCAAGCCAACAACGTCCCTAAGCTGGCGGCAGTGATCACCTACTGGAACTTCACGCAAGGGACGCTGCTGACCACCCTGATCCCCGCCTACCTGTTCGCGATCCCGGCTTATGTCATCAACCTGGGGCGCTTTTTCGTGCTGGGGGTGGCCCTGGCGCCGGTGGGGCCGCTAGCGGCGCTACTGCCCTTCCACGTGCCAGTGATCCTCATCGAACTCTTGGCCTACACCCTGGTAACAGCAGGCGGTGCCATCTTTTTAGTCAGCTTCATCCGCGAAGGGCTTAAGGGCTACCGCACGGCGGTTCGCCGCTTACTGCTGACGCTGCCCATCGCCTTTATCCTGCTGGTGGCGGGAGCGTGGTATGAGAGCTTTGCTATCCTCCGCTTAATCCCTGCCGTGGCGGGGCCGTAACGGGAGATTAGGAGAGAAACTGATGCAGACACAGCTACTCGAAAAAGAAGCCATTCGCGCCAAGTTTGCGGTCACGGTACCGTCGGACGATGTCAGTAAGGCGTTCGAGGCCACCTGGCGCAGCCTGGCGCGTCAGGTCAAGGTGCCGGGGTTTAGGCCCGGCAAGGCGCCGCGCGGTGTATTGGAGGCCCGCGTCGGCAAGGCCGAAGTAGCCGAAGAGGTGCGCGAGGTGTTGGTAGATACCTACTACCCACAGGCCGTGCGCGAGCTCGAGCTGTTGCCAATAAACGCTCATTTCCAGGCCCACCCCCCCAGCGAGGGCCAGGACTACACCTTCGAGGTCGAAGTCGAACTGTATCCGCCGGTGACCCTCCCTGAGCTGAGCGAGATCGTCATCGACACCGAGCCGCGCACCGTCAGCGAGGAGATGCTCCAAGAGGCTATCGAAGGGCTGCGGCGCGATCACGCCACACTGGTGCCGGTGGAGCGGCCGGCTGAAGCCACCGACTTCTTGGTAGTAGAAGGCGTCGGCGGCGGGTCAAGCCTTCCTTTGGACCTCGAGCGGGTCAGCGATAGCATCGTTGCTCAGCTCATCGGCAAGGCGATGGGCGAGACGGTCGAGCTGTCCCTCAACAACGACCGCGATCATCAACATGAGCACGAGGCCCCGGCCCGCCGCTCGCTCACGGTGGTCATCAAGGATATAAAGGCCAAGGAGAAACCCGCGCCTGATGACGAGTTTGCCAAGACCCTGGGCCTTGAGAGCTGGGCCGAAGTCGAAGCTAAGCTCCGCGACTCCTTGCAGCAGCAATTATCCGAGCAGACCTTCGAGGAGCAGGTGCGCGAGTTTACCGATAAGCTGGTGGCTCAGACCGAGTTGGAGGTGCCCGAGAGTATGCTGCAGCGCCGCCGGCACAGCCTGCTCCACGACCTTGAGCATGAGCTTGACCACCAAGGGCTGACTATCGAGAGCTATCAGGCTCAGCTCGAGCGGCAAGGGAAGCGTACGGAGTTCGAGGACGAGCTTGCCGAGGCTGCGTTAAGGCGGGTCAAGCGCGACCTGGTGCTGGAGAAGCTCCTGGAGCTGCGCGGCACCACCGTCAGCGACGAGGCGTTCGAAGCGTCCCTGCGCTACTTGGCGCAACGGCAAAGCAGCACGGTGCAAAAGGTCAAAAGAGAGTTAGGCGAGGAAGGGCTGGCCAACTACCGGTTCCTGTTGGCGCGCAACCTGGCGCTGCGCGAGACCGTGCGCGAGCTAGTCGCCCCTCCGAGCGCCGCCGATGAAACCGCCGCCGATGAAACGCCGTGAGGTGCGTGTTGGCCAGCAAGCGCTCGGCCCTCCTACCTGCTAGACTAGGCTGGCGCGACCCGTTGGGAGGAGTATGCCGTTAGTCCCCTACGTCATCGAGCAGACCGGCCGTGGTGAGCGTGTTTATGACATCTACAGCCGGCTCTTAAAAGAGCGGATCATCTTTCTGGGCTCAGCTATCGACGCCGAGGTGGCCAACGTGGTGGTGGCCCAGTTGGTGCTGCTCGAGTCGCAAGCGGCGGAGCGCCCCATCCAGATCTATATCAACAGCCCCGGCGGCTCGGTCGATGCCGGATTGGCCATCTACGACACCATGCAGTTCATCTCTGCGCCGGTCAGCACCATCTGCGTCGGCCTGGCCGTCTCGATGGGGGCGCTGTTACTAATGGCCGGGGCACGCGGCCAGCGCCTGGCGCTGCCCCACTCGCGCATCATGATCCACCAGCCGCTCCTCTATGGCGGCGGCATCTCCGGCCAGGTCAGCGATATCGAGATCGAAGCCAAGGAGCTGGTGCGCACCAAAAAGACGCTGATGGAGATCATGGCCCGCCACGCCGGTAAGCCCCCCGCCCAAGTCGAGAAAGATGCCGACCGCAACTACTGGATGACGGCGGAGGAGGCCAAAGCCTACGGGATCGTAGACCGGGTGGTTAATCCGCGCGAGGCGGTCGCGGTAAGCCGCCTAGGCCCGGTCGAGGAAGACTGACCCGAGCGAAGCGAGAGTGATTTCTGACCCGAGCGAAGCGAGAGTGATTTCTGACCCGAGCGAAGCGAGAGTGATTTCTGAGATGCCCCAAGCGCGCTGTAACTTCTGCGGGCGTACCTACGCCGAGGTGCGGCACTTAGTCGCTGCCGAGAACGGCGTCACTCATATCTGCTCCGACTGCGTGGCCCGCATCGGCGATGTGCTCGAGCGGGCCCGCCCCAAATCGCCCGGCTTAACCCGCCTGCCCACCCCCCGCGAAATCAAAACGACCCTCGACCAGTACGTCATCGAGCAGGAGGAGGCCAAAAAGACCCTGGCGGTGGCGGTCTTTAATCACTACCGGCGGCTGCAGAACCCCGACGCGGGTTTGCAGAAATCAAACATCTTGCTGGTCGGCCCCAGCGGCACCGGCAAGACGCTCTTGGCCCAGACGCTAGCTAAGAGCCTGCAAGTGCCGTTTGCCATCGCCGACGCCACCACCCTCACCGAGGCGGGCTATGTTGGCGATGATGTCGAGAACATCGTGCTGCGCCTGCTGCAAACCGCCGACTACGACGTTGAGGCGGCGCAGCGCGGCATCATCTACCTAGATGAGCTTGACAAGATCGCCCGCAAGTCCGAAGGTGTCTCGATCACCCGCGATGTCTCCGGCGAAGGGGTGCAGCAGGCGCTGCTGAAGATCATCGAAGGGACGATCTGCTACGTGCCGCCCCAAGGCGGGCGTAAGCATCCTCATCAGGAGCTGATCCCGGTCAATACCGAGAACATCCTGTTTATCTGCGGCGGAGCCTTTGAAGGGCTTGACGCTATCGTAAGGAGCCGTGTGGACGTCTCCCAGGTCGGCTTCAACGCTGCCGCGGCGCAACCTCGGCTGGTGGCTGAGGTCGTCCCTGACGATCTGATGAAGTTCGGGCTGATCCCTGAGCTGATCGGCCGCTTAGCCATTATCGTCCAGCTCCAGGAGCTAAGCTTAGACGCTTTGATGCGGGTGCTGACCAAGCCCAAGGGGGCGCTGGTCAAGCAGTACAAGGAGCTGTTCGCGCTCGAAGGGGTGGAGTTAAAGTTTACCGAAGCGGCACTCTATGAGATCGCCCGGCGCGCCCAGGGGCGCGGCACGGGCGCGCGCGGGCTCCGCTCGATCATGGAAAAGACGCTGCTGGAGCTGATGTATGAGGTCCCCGGCAGCGACGTGGTGCGGCTCACCATCGATGAGGGTCAGCTCGATCACCCCCACACGGTGCTGGTGCAGGCCGAGCGCCGCAAGACAGCTTAAATCCGGCAGCGCGCTATCGCTTGGCGCAGACTCCGCGCCGCATGGTCGATCTCGTCGCGGCGCGTCATCCGACCCAAGCTGAAGCGGAGGCTGGCCTTAGCGGCCGCTGGGGTTAAACCCATCGCCAGCAGCACATGGCTGGGCGTAAGCGCGCCGGCAGCGCAGGCCGAGCCCGCGCTCACCGACACACCGAGTTGATCCAAGGCGATCAGCAGCGCCTCGCCGTCTGCCCCGGCCACGCTGACCATCAGGTGCTGTGGGCTGCGGGGCGCCCCCGCGCCGTTGACCGTCACCCCGTCCAGGGCCAGCAGCGCCGCCTCTAGCTCATCGCGCAGGACGGCTACCTGGGCAGCGTCGGCCTCGCGGCGCGCTATCGCCAGGCGGCAGGCCGCGCCCATCCCGACGATAGCCGGGACGTTAAGCGTGCCGGCACGCATTCCGCGCTCCTGGGCGCCGCCCAGCAACAGCGGCGGCAGCTCGAGCCCCTCGCGCACGTACAGCACGCCGACTCCCTTGGGGCCGTAGAGCTTGTGGCCGGACAGCGCCAACAGGTCGGCACCTAGCGGAGCGACCTCTACCGGCAGGTAGGCAGCCGCCTGCACCGCGTCGCACAACAGGAGCGCGCCCGCCTCATGAGCTAAGCGGCTGATGGCCGGGATAGCGGTTACGACGCCGGTCTCGTTATTAACCAGCATCAGCGCTACCAGCACCGTGTCCGGGCTAAGGGCCGCAGCTACCGCCGCCGGGGTGATCTCGCCGCGATGGTTGGGTGCCAGGTAGGTCACGCGCAGCCCGCGCCGCTCGAGCCAGCGGCAGGTAGTCAGCACAGCGGCGTGCTCGAGCTGGCTGGTCACGATCTGCCCGCCGGGATACAGTTCGGCCACTGCCCGCAAGGCGTGGTTAATCGCCTCGGTCGCGCCGGAGGTGAACGTCACCTCGCGCGGCTTAGCCCCGAGCAGCGCGGCTACCTGCTCGCGCGCCGCTTCGACCGCCCGCCGCGCTTGCTGCCCACTCCGGTGCCAGCTAGCGGGGTTGGCAAAGTGCGTGCCGAAATAAGGGTTGATCGCCGCCAACACCTCGGGGTCGAGCGGGGTGGTGGCGGCGTAGTCGAGATAGGCGGTCACTAGTGCTTTTGGCGTCGTTAGTCTAGCGCGCTGCGGCGTAGGCAGTAGGTAGGGGCTCGAGCTGCAAGAGTCTGCGCTCGGCTACCAGATCGGCCAGCGTAGTCTTGGCCAGCACGTTGCGCACTGCCCGGTCCACGTTGCGCCACAGCCCTTCGGTCGAGCAGTGTCCGGTGCGCTCACAGTTATCGGCGCTATCGATGCAGGTCACTGGGGCTAGGCTCCCTTCCATCAGCTCAACGACCTCTAGCGCCGTTACCTCGGTAATGGAGCGGGCCATGCGATAGCCACCGTAAGCGCCGCGCACCGATTCGACGATCCCGGCCCGCCTTAACCCCGCCACAATCTGCTCTAAATAGTGCTGGCTAATCCCCTGCCGCTCCGCAACCTGCTTGAGGCTGGTCGGCCCCTCACCGCTCAGGGCGATTTCGACCAGAGCCCGCATCCCATACTGGGCGCGCGTAGAGATCCACATCACAACCCCCTTCCCGGTCAATTCCGGGTAACTTATCAGTAATTATAGGGCTTCGGCAACTTAGTTTCAAGTACGGCGCGGCGCCCCGGGTGCATCCCAGAATATGGGGATAGATTTTGGAGCTAGAGCGCGATAGACTGATGGATGGCCAAAGCGAGATGGGAAGACAAAGCCAGAGAGGCATTCGAGCACTATCTTGAGGATTTGAAGCGGACACTGCCACCAGACGCCAGCTTTGCCGATATCGAGCGTGCCATGCTCAAATACTCGCCACAGCTGATGGTTAGCACAGCCGAAGCCTTGGCGAATGCCGAGGATTTTTCCCCCTAAGACGAGAGCGACACCTGCAGGCTACTGGAAGAACGGCCAGGGTAGCAGCGGTCTCAAAAGTTGCTGGGGGAAGGTCAGGGTAGCGACCCAACGGCTCAAACCTTGTACTGAGCGTAGCGAACGTAACCTCAGTGGGAAGCAAGGCCAGATGTACAAGGATGCTGAGCTAGATGCTTCGGGCTTTAGTCCTGAAGCGTTAGCGAGACTACTCGACCTGACTGCACGGTTGCCTTTTGAGGAGGCGGTAAGCGTTGCGGCCAGGTTTGGGCTAAAGACCAGCGCCTCGGAGCTAGAACGGCTGAGTCGCGCCTATGCCGGGGAGTGCCAAGTGGCGGTGACTGAGCTCTTGGTGAGCGACCAAGAGGAGGAGGGCGAGCTTGTCGAAGCAGCTGGTCGCACCATGGTGTTACAGGTTGATGGCGTCTACACCTTGGGCCGACCTGAGCAAGGGGTATGTCCGGGGATTGAGATAAAGTCGGTGGTACTCTACCCCGAAAGCGCACCGGTTGAACGCTGGATGTTGGCTGGTGGTATCACAGCCGAAGCGTTGCTTCCCCAAGTTGCTGGGCTGCTCAAGCAAGCTGGGGTCACCCCTAAAGACACCCTGATTGGTCTAGGTGACGGTGCGGCCTGGATCGAGAACATCTTCCACCAGCTGGCTGATGTCCACATCACCGATGTCTATCACGCCTGCGAGTACCTGGAGATCATCATGCAGGCGATGGGCTGGAACGAAGTAACCCGTACCCGACACCGACGTGATTGGTTCAACGGCAGGGTATCAGCGAAAGCTTGGCTTGAAAGCTATCTGCCTGAGCCCGAGCTCTGGCTGACCTGGGACGAAACCCAGCGGAGCGCCCTTGTTTACTTGGAAAAACGCCTCGACTCGATGGACTATCCCACCTTCACAGCCAAAGGTTACCCGATTGGCTCTGGTCAGGTTGAGGCGATGAATAAGTCGGTGATCGGCAACAGAATGAAACGGAGCGGTATGCACTGGTCGCGTGAGGGTGCGGCTAGGATGGCCTCTATGCGCGCCCAATAAGGCTTCGCCCGAGTAATTCTGCGCCAAACACCCCCTTGTTGATTTTGAACGACTCAGGCACAGAGCCTATCCTCCTGTCCCTGCCTAATCCTCATATGTTGGGATGCACCCCGGCGCCCCGGCCCGGATATCGTTCACCAGTGACAAGAGTTGGCTAGGGCGGAACGGCTTGCGCACATAAGCTGCCGCCCCTATACTCATCCCCTGCGCCTCATCGGCCTCGCTGGTGCGGGCGCTTAAGAACACTATCGGGATGGCCTGAGTGGCCGGGTCGGCCTTGAGCTGTCGGGCCATGGCAAAGCCGTCTAAATCAGGCATCATGATGTCAAGGATAATCAGGTTAGGCTTGTTAGCGCGGGCTACCTCAAGCCCTTCTTGGCCCGAGGTGGCCGCCAGCACCTCGTAACCGGCCAGTTTAAACTTAAGCTCAAGCAGTTTAACGATATGAGGCTCATCGTCGATGATCAAGATTCGGCACACCTTGACCTAGTGTACCAAGTCGGGTCGCTATGGTCTGTGCGCTTTTCGACCTGTCAGCCTGGCCGCTCCAGTGAGTTGTTCGGCGACTACTCGCATCGCTCTAGCGCAATTAGACCCAGCTTCTGCCGCACCTCTGTGACCGCCGTCCTAACCGCTCGCGGTAGGCCGCAGCACCAGTCCTGGCCCGCGTCCGGCCACCTATCTGCGAGTTCATTGGATGCTCCCCGATGTACTCATAGCGCTAGGCTAAGGTATGTTAGGCGCAGGAGGTCTTGATGAAAGGTCTGATCTTGGCAGCAGGCCTCGGCACGCGCCTGCGCCCGCTCACCAGCCTGCGCCCCAAGTCGATCATCGCGGTCGCTAACAAGCCCATCATCATCCACGCCATCGATAACTTAGTCGAGGCCGGTATCCGCCAGATCGGTATCGTGGTCAGCCACGATACCATCGACTACCTCAAAGGGACCTTAAACAGCTACGCCCAGGCCGAGCTGCACTACATCATGCAGGCCCCGCCGCTGGGGCTCGCCCACGCCGTGCAGGTCTCGCGGGGGTTTCTGGGCGACGAGCCCTTTGTCATGTACTTAGGCGATAACCTCTTTGAGCACGGCATTGCCGAGTTCGTAACAGCCTTCAAGCCGCAGCAAGGGATAAGCGCCGTGCTGGCGCTAGTCGAGGTAGCAGACCCGCGCTCTTTGGGGGTGGCGGTAGTCGAAGGCGACCGCATCGTCCGGCTAGTCGAGAAGCCCCAGGTGCCGCCGAGCAACCTAGCGGTGGCGGGGGTGTATGTTTTTGACCCCACCATCCATCGTATGGTGGAAGGGCTTAAACCGGGCGCTAAGGGGGAGTATCAGATTACCGACGCCATTCAGCGCCTGATCGAAAACGGCCAGCGCGTGGTACCGGTCAAGGTCAGCGGCTGGTGGAAAGATACCGGTAACCCCGAGGATATCCTCGACGCC
>Ga0208735_100749_pt1 | contig 10582 bp, 9 predicted proteins | sample Subbio12Aug_8Aab_FD_184829 | JGI IMG/M metagenome (GOLD analysis project Ga0208735, IMG submission 184829) | Serpentinite rock and fluid subsurface biosphere microbial communities from McLaughlin Reserve, California, USA - CR12Aug_8Aab (SPAdes) | ecosystem: Environmental > Terrestrial > Deep... | reverse complement strand
ATCCTGAGCCTCACTATGTTTGAGAGATCCCCGCTGGATCAGCTACTTGCTCGTATTCCACCTGCTCCAGATCTACTGGAAAATCCCAACCAGTTGATCTTGTTCGATTAACGTTGGGACACTACTGATGCCGCCATGGACCGCCCCAATTTCTTGCGCAGGATCGAGCGGCAATTTGCGATTCATCCCGTCGTGGCCCTGCTCGGACCACGGCAACCCTCCGGCTGGAACAACTGAACATCGTCTACCCGGGCGAACGAAATTTCCCGCTGACCGAAAAAATTCGCGCCGTCGGGCTCTCCGGCCTGATCGCAGCCCCGGGACAGACCTTCGATCATGAGCGCGCTCGCGCGGTTTTTTCAGGTTGAGCGGATGCCAGCGGATCGCTGGCATCGCAAATCACAAATATCCAAGCGGTACCGCCCATAGCCCATCACCGAACGGCAAGGCATCCGTACCGTCATAGAGGACGATACCGCCAACGAATGCCTTGCCACATTGGTCGCGCAGCCGCCGCAATCCCTTGAAGTCGGCTGATGTCACCGTAGCCGCGGCCTTGACCTCGATACCCAGAATGGCGCGGAGCGGCGATTCGAGGACAAAATCGATTTCGACCTGATCCTTGTCGCGGTAATGCGAAATGAACCACCGCTCCGGCGTCAGACTGACGATCTTGAGCAGTTCGCCATGAACCCAGCTTTCGAGAATCGGCCCGAAGCGGCTCCGGTCCGCTTCGATCAGTTCAGGGCCGGCCCGGACCAGGGCGGCATGCAGGCCAGCGTCCAGGAAATGAATCTTCGGTGTCTTGACCAGGCGGGTCAGCTCATTACTGCGCCAGGCCGGCAACCGCCTCACCAGGAACAACTTTTCAAGGATGGCGATGTATTTCTCGGCAGTGTGGACATTGAGGCCAAGTTGCCCGCCTACCTGGCTCAGGTTGAGCAGTTGTCCGGACATCATGGCCAGGATGGCCATGAGTTGGGGAATGCGCGCCGCTTCGTCGATGCGAGCCACGTCCCGAATGTCGCGCTCCACCAGTGTGGTCAGATAAGACTGCGCCCATGCCTGGCGTCGTCGGGCTGTCGTGCGGCTGCGCATCTCCGGGTATCCGCCGGCCAGAACATGCGCCGCCAACGCGGCGCCTACGCCAGGAGCGCCGCCAGGAATTCGACCGGGCCAATCCTGCGCCAGGGCCCGCTCAAGAAAGTCGGACGGACGTCCAGCGATTTCAGCGTTCGACAAGGGCAGCAGCGCATGGACTTCGATGCGACCGGCAAGGCTATCGGCGATGGTCGGCAGGCTCATGACGTTGGCCGAGCCGGTCAGCAGGAAGCGTCCGGGACGACGATCATTGTCGATCGACAATTTGAGCGCCAACAGCAATTCCGGTGCGCGCTGGATTTCGTCGATGACGGCACGGTCGATACGACGAACGAACCCCACCGGATCGTTGCGCGCCGCGGCGAGCCGCGTTGTCTCGTCCAGCGAGATGTAGGGCATGGCGGACCCGCACTGGCGAGCCAGTGTGGTCTTGCCTGACTGGCGCGGGCCATTGATCAGTACCGCTGGCGTATCAAGAAGCGCTTCCCGCAGCAAGGCTTGCAGGTGGCGCCCAATCAATGGCGTGCCGGATGTGTCGGAAGATTCCAACGAGGTATCCAAACTCGGAGCAGAATCAAGCGGATCGTCTCAAGTGCAATATATTGTCGTCCAATGCGCACTATATCAGCGTCCATTATGGACTTCCACCGTGCCTTCCGGTCAGAACGCTTTCCGCCTGTTCGCCGCCAGCCAGATATTCGGCGCTTCGCCCTTCGTCGTTACGTTGATCGCAAGCGACCCCGTCCCTTCGCCGACCTTTCCTTCTGGACACGAATTTGAGGTTAAATCGTGTCTGAAGAAGGGGCCGTGAAATGCTGAACGAATCGAAGGTGGGCGGGGGCAGGACGGCACAACGGATTCTTATTGCGCTCGTACTGGTCATCGGCACATCCCTCGCCCACGCCGCCACCCTGCGCGTCGGCCCCGGCGAGGCGATCACCCGCATCGCCGAGGCCGCCCGCCTGGCCGAAGATGGCGACACCGTCGAAATCCTGCCCGGCGAATACCGCGGCGACGTCGCGGTATGGACGCAGCAACGCCTGACCCTCCGCGGCGTCGGCGCGCGCCCGGTCCTGATCGCCGCCGGCCGCAGCGCGGAGAGCAAGGCCATCTGGGTCATCCGCAACGGCGACTTCCTCATCGAGAACATCGAATTCCGCGGCGCCCGCGTGCCGGGCGGCAACGGCGCGGGCATCCGCTTCGAGCGCGGCCGCCTCGTCCTGCGCCACGCCGCCTTCATCAACAACCAGATGGGCCTCCTCACCGGCAACGATCCGGACAGCGAACTCGTCATCGAGAACAGCCAGTTCGCCGACGCCCCGCGCCAGATGCACGCCCTGCCGCACCAGCTCTACGTCGGCCGCATCGGCCGCTTCGCCATCACCGGCAGCCGCTTCGAAAACGGTTTTCGCGGCCACCTGATCAAGTCGCGCGCCCGCAGCAACGAAATCCATGCCAACCACATCGTCGACGGGCCGGCCGGCGAAGCCTCCTACGAAATCGACCTGCCCAACGGCGGCATCGCCCGCATCACCGGCAACGTCATCGGCCAGAGCGCCAACACGCGCAACCCGGCGCTGATCGCCTACGGCGCCGAGGGCGACGTCTGGCCGGAAAACGCGCTCACGCTCGAACACAACACGCTGATCAGCGACCTGTTCCCCGCCGGCTGGTTCCTGCGCGTTCATGGCGACAAATTTCCCGCGCCGCCCGCCCTGCGGGTGGAAAACAACCGGACAATCGGCATCGGCATTTTCACGACCGACTGAGCGGCGCATGGCCCTCGACGCCCTGATCTTCGACCCCTCGCCCTGCGGTTTTCCCGAGCCGCGCGTGCCGCTGCTGCCGGCCGGGCTCGACGGCATCGCGCCGCGCGCCGCCGGAAACTGGGCGGCGGCCGGGCATTTCCGCCATTTCTCGCGCGGCCGCTATGCGCTGCACGCGGCCTGCCGCCTCGCCGGCGTCGGCCCCGGCGCTGCGCTGCTGGCCCCGGCCTATCACTGCCGCACCATGCTCGACCCGGCCCTCGCACTCGCTGGCGAAGTCATCCTCTACCCGCTCGCACCCGACCTGTCGCCCGAGCTGGCCGCCATCGAAATGCTGGCGAGACGTTCCCCCTTCCCGGTGAAGGCGCTGCTCGCCGCGCATTTTTTCGGCTTCGCGCAGGATTTCGCCGCCCTGTCCGCCTGGTGCGCCACGCGCGGCATCGCCCTGATCGAGGACGCCTCGCACGCCTTGTTCTGCGAACATCATCGGCCGGCCGGGATCGGCGACCTTGGCGAGTTCGTCGCCAGCAGCCCCTACAAGTTCCTGCCCTGTCCCGATGGCGGTCTGCTCTTCGCGCGCGACGCGGCCGCGCTCGACCCGGTAGCCCCCCTCGCTCCTTCCTGGCGGGCCGAACTGCGCGGCATGGCCGACCTGGGCCTCCGGCTCGCCGCGGGCCGGCGCGCGCGGGCCCGGTGCGATCCGGCGAAGGCGGATGCGGAACTGGAATCCGCCGCCCGCGCCGAGCAGACCGCTCCGGCGGCGCGGGAACTGCGCACCGAAGCGGGCTGCTCGCCGGACTATCGGGCGGCCGAGGCAAACCTGGGCCCGCTGCGCTCCTCGCGCGCGCTCTGCCGCCGCCCCGATATCGCCCGGATCGCCGAGCGACGCCGCAACAACTACCTGCGCTGGCAAGCGGCGACCATGAATCTGCCATACTGTCGCCCCCTGTTTCCCGAGCTGCCCGCCGGCTGCATCCCCTACATGTTCCCGCTCCTCATCGACGCCCCCGCAACCCGCTTCCGCCTGCTCAAGCGCATCGGCCTGCCGATCTGGCGCTGGGACAGCCTCGTCGCCTCGAACTGCCCCACCGCCGGCGACTACCGCCTGCGCCTGCTGCACCTGCCCTGCCACCAGTCGCTCGACGGCAACCCGCTGGCATGGATGACCGCCGCAGTGCGCAAAGTCGGCGCCGGCGGGACGGCGCCGTCCGCCCCATGGGCATGAACCTGCTCTCGGGCGCGCGAACCGTCAGGCGGCTGACGGGCAAGCCGGTCGCGCGCCAGTTGCTCGAAGCCCTGGCGCTGCGGCTGGGCCGGCAGCGGATCGGCCTTGCCGAATACTTCGACTATGGCCTCTGGGACCCGGCCCTCACGGCGGCCCGGCGGCGGGAATTCATCGGCTGGCGCACCAGCGCCGAGCTCGACCGCCGCTTCAATGCCGACCATGCGCGCGTTCTCGCCAACGACAAGCTGATCAACTACCTGATCCTGCACGCGCTGGGTTTCCCGCTCCCGCGCCCGCTGGCCACGTTTTCCCCCGCCCGCCGGCGCATCGCCGACGAAGTCCCGCTGGGCGACCGCGCCGACGTTCTCCGTTTCCTGGCCGGGACGGCCTACCCGATTTTCGTCAAGCCCATCTCGACCGGCTATGGCCGCGGCGCCGCCGGGCTGGCCGGCTTCGACGGCGCGCGGGTTCGCCTGCTCGACGGCCGGTCCGTCGACTTCGAGGAATTTTTCGCGCCATTCGGCTTCCCCCCCTTCCAGGGCATGCTGTTCCAGGAATGCCTCTCGGCCCACCCGGCCCTTTGCACGCTCACCGGCAGTGCCGCCGTCAGCTGCGTGCGGATGATCTGCCTCGTCGCGCGCCGCGAGACCGTCGTGCATACCGCGTTCCTCAAGCTCGTCACCGGCCGCAACATGCTCGACAATTTTTCCCGCGGCGACCACGGCAACCTGCTCGCCGCGATCGACACCCAACGCGGCATCGTCACCCATGCCATCCGCCGCATGGGGCCGGGGGGCGCCCTCGAACGGCATCCCGACACCGACCTGCCGCTGGCCGGCTTTTCCCTGCCCGACTGGGAAGCGAGCGTCGCTCTGGTCGGGGCGGCCGCGCGCCACTTTCCCGGCCTGGGCATCCAGAACTGGGATGTCGCCCTCACCCCCGCCGGGCCGGTGCTGGTCGAGCTGAATACCGAATCCGAACTGGCCGTGCCGCAGGCGATCCGGCAGCGCGGCTTGCTGGACGCCACGATGCGCAACGCCCTGGAGACCCTGGCCGAAGAGCGCCGGGAAGCCGCAACCGCCTCGCAGGCGGGTTGGCAGGCTTAGCCGATGGGCTGGGAGCTCGCGCCGGCCAGGGAGCATTTCGCCGCCTGCGCGGCCGAATGGGACCGCCTCAATGCCGAGCTGCATGGCGGTCACCCGTTTTTCGACAGCCGCCTGGTCGCGCCCCTGCTCGAACACTTCGGCAAGGGCGACGAACTGCTCTGCGTCCACCGCAGCTCCGGAACCCCCGACGGCGCATTGATCCTCCACCCCCGCGGGCTGGGCCGATGGGAAACCTTCACTCCGGACCAGGCCCAGGTCAGCGCCGTGCTGGTCGGGAACGCCCGGCTTTTCGAAACCCTGTTCCCCGCCCTGCCCGGCCGCGCCTGGAGCATCGACCTGCTCGCCCTCGACCCGGACTACGCCCCCGACTGGAGCGGACTGCGCCTGCCCCGCCGCGTCGCTCCCCACACACTCACCATGGCCGTGGCCACCGACGGCGCTTTCGCCGACTACTGGCGATCGCGCCCGAAAAACCTGAGGAAAAACATCCGCCGCTACCGGCGGCGCGCCGAGGACGACTTCGGTCATCTGGCCCTGGCCGCCACCACCGACCCGGCCGGAATGATGGCGGCGATCGCCCGTTACGGCCGGATCGAATCGTCGGGATGGAAGGGCCGGCAAGGCACCGCCGTCGCCGCCGACAACGTCCAGGGACGTTTCTACGCCGATCTGCTCACCCGCTTCGGGCGCGACGACCGGGCGCTCGTCCTCGAACTGCGGGCCGGCGAACGGCTCGTCGCCTCCCGCCTGCTGATTCGCAACGAAAGCATGTGGATCATCCTGAAAACCACCTACGACGAGTCAGTGGCGGCCATCGCGCCCGGTCGGCTGCTGCTGCAGGCCACCCTGGAATACGTCCTGGCCATCCGGCCGGGCGCCCGAGTGGAGTTCTACACCAACGCCAACCGCGACCAGGCCGAATGGGCCACCGAACTGCGCCCCATCTCGCATCACCAGATCCTGCGCGGCCCGTTCGCCGCCGGTTTGCTCGCCATCGCCAGACCCTCCTTTCCCGGCCAGGGAAAGTCGGGCGCCATTCCACGCACAACCGGGAGGGAACAGCCGTGATCGGAAGAATCCGGCTGCTCCGCGACTCGATGGGGCCCGGCAACACCCTGCTTTATCTGACGAGCAGGGTGTTGCAGCTGGCCAGCCGCGGCCGTGTGCGGCTGGTCCGCTATCTGGTCGTGGCACAGCCGGTTCCCCCCGCCCCCCTTCCGGGCTGCAGACCCTCCCCCGCATCCTCGGTGGCGGCAGTCTTGCCGGCAAACCCCCTGTGCGCCTCGTTCCCGCGGCCGCAGGAGATCATTGCCCGGCGCTTCGCCAACGGCGACACTTGCCTGGTCGCCACGGTCAATGGGCGCTTCGCCGGATTTCTCTGGTATGCCCGGAACCACTACGAGGAAGACGAAGTGCGATGCAATTACGTCCTCGCCGATTACGCCACGACCGCCTGGGACTACGACGTTTATGTCGAACCGGAGTTCCGCCTCGGCCGCACCCTGAGCCGGCTGTGGGCCGCCGCCCATGCGCAATTGCGCGCGGAGGGCATCCGCTGGACCTTTTCGCGCATCTCGGCGTTCAACGCCAACTCGCTGAATTCGCACCGGCAGCTGGGCGCACGCCCCTTCGCGACGCTGACCTTCCTTTGCCTGGGGCCGCTTCAATTGGGCTTCGGGCTGCCTGGGCGCCGCGTGCACCTGTGCGTCGGCGCGCGCGGCAGGCCGGAATACAGACTGCCCCATGCCGAGAACGTCCGGGGCGGCCTGAGCCGGGTTGCGCCCGCGCCGATCAACAAACCGCCCCCGCCGCCACAAAATACGGGTTGAGCAGCTGCCCCGTATCGGCATAGCCGAGCGGCCGGCCTTCCAGCGTGCGCACCGAACCTCCCGCCTGTTCCACCACGCATTGCGCCGCCCCCGTATCCCATAGCGAGGTCGGCCCCAGCCGCGGGTAAAGGTCGGCCTGGCCCTCGGCCACCAGGCAGAACTTCAGCGAACTGCCCATCGGCGCCAGTTCGTATTCCCCCAGGTCGGCGAGGAAAGCCGCCAGCCTGTCGCCGCCGTGCGAACGGCTGCCCACCACGCGCCAAACCGTTCCGGGCCGATGTTTCGCCGCTGCGATCGATTGTCGCGCCGCGCCCCGCGTCTGACGAAACGCGCCAATGCCCTCGGCCGCCAGATAGCTCACCCCGAGCGCCGGAGCATGGACGACGCCGAGCACCGGCCGGCCGGCCTCGATCAAGGCGATATTGACCGTGAATTCGCCGTTGCGCTTGATGAACTCCTTGGTGCCGTCGAGCGGATCGACCAGCCAGTAACGTCCCTGTCGATCCGGACCGGGAAAGGAAGCCACGTCCTCTTCCGAAAGGAGGGGCAAGGCCGGAGACAACGCTGCCAGCCGGGTCGCGATCAAACGATGGGCGCGCTCGTCGGCCTCGGTCAGCGGCGAGTTGTCGGCCTTCCGGTTTATGGCCAGCCCTGCTGCGGCGCGGGCATACACGGCCATGATCTCGTCCCCGGCCGCACCGGCGATCGCAACGATCCGATCGAGCAGTTCCGGCCGATCGGTCACGTCGCGGCCCGCGATCCGGTCTGGATCACGCCCCGCCCGTGCCGCCGCGAGTCGGCGCTGGCGGGACGGCATGGGATTTTCAAACTCACCCCTTACTCTTTGGCCTGCTGGCGATCCGGAATCGATTCCGGCTTCCGGTCATCTTTCCCCTCGGGCCTCGCAACGGTCGGCTCCGTCCACTTGCCGGCTTTTTCGAGCTTGTTGCGCAAGCCGGGCAGCGGGAAACCCAGCCGATAGGCCTTGTGGGCGCTGACCAGCGCCCTGTCGTAGTCCTTCAGGTCAAAATATGCCAAACCGAGGTTGTAATAAATGTTAGCGTTGTCGCCAGCCAATTGAAGCGCCTCTTCCAGTTTCTTGGTGGCTTCCGATTTCATCCCCTTTTGCATCAAATAAACACCGTGCAGAGACTTCACTACGGCATCTCCAGGTGCAAAACGCTCGGCTCGATCGAAACGACAAGCGACCGAGATTTTCATGCCATCCGGATGCTCAGACTTGGTCTTCTTTGCATAATTGATCAGGGACATCAAGGCACGGTGATGGTTAGGGAACACATTCAGCGTATAGCCCAGGTCCTGCGATGGATTCATCCAGTTCTCGCCACCGCGCAATAACTCGACCTTGGGCGTGAAGTGCGCCCGTTCGACCAACTGCCGGGTTTCAGCGCTCGCCGTCCGATAGTCAAAAGGTCCATAGTGATTTCTAAGGCTGCCGCAATCGATTTCGCCGCCCCTCGCCTGCATCGGGGAAATGGATAGCACGACCGAAAACAGCAACAACATGTTGGCGCAAAGCTTCAATGTCATCTCAACAACCTCTCACATAGTCACTCTCACATAGTCATTTGGCCGGCATCAATGCCGAACAATATTGTTAGGATACAAGACTATTGACCCTAGCTTGACGGTCACTGCCCCAGCCAATTCCAGCGACGGCCTACCTCACAAAATAAACCATACATGAGCACCCGCCACCCCTACCGTCGCAATCTGGTTCGTGATGCATTCTCGCTACGCACCCATCAACTCGGCCGCCGGGTCATCAGTGGCGCCGGATTCCAGTTTCTGTCGATTGCCCTGCGCACCATTATCACCATTGCCTCGACGGCAATCCTCGCCCGGCTACTGATGCCATCAGATTTTGGGCATGTCTCGATGGCTACGGTGGTCACCGAACTGGCCGCCCTATTCGCCAACTTCGGTCTGACCCAGATCCTTATCCAGCGCCAGCGTATCACCCGCTTGCAGATGGATACCGTTTTCTGGGCCTCACTGGCGCTTGGCATAAGTCTGGCCATTATCGTTTTCGGTGCATCATTTTTTGCCAGTTTGTTGTTCAATGACGAGAAAGTAGGCGAACTGCTGCGCGTCTTATGCCTGACTTTCGTGTTCGGCGGGCTGACTGCCGTACCCTGGGTCGTGCAAATGCGGTTGATGCGTTTCCGCACCGAATTCTGGATACAAATCACAATCGTGATCACCCGCACTCTCGTTGCCATTGCCTGTGCCTATCAAGGCATGGGGGCATGGAGCCTGGTCGCCGGTGCACTCACCGGGAGCCTGATGGGTGTGATTCTTGGGTTCATCGTGGTTCCCTATCGCCCCAGATTCCGTTTTCACGGCGCATTCCTGAAAGCTACCTGGCGTACCAGCGGCAGCTACTTCGGTGGAGGGATGCTCTTTTATGCCAACATGAATCTGGACTTGATCCTGATCGGGCGACAACTCGGTGCCGAATCACTGGGTTATTACCAAAACGCACGCTCGCTCACTGACGAAATTCGTGGCCGTATCGCGATACCGCTGCAGCACGTTCTCTTTCCCGCGTTCTCCGCCGTTCAAAATGAACCCTTACGAGCGCAGGAGATGTTCCTGCGTAGTGGACGAATTCTGGCTGCGATTGTCATCCCGATTGGCATCGGTGTCATGGCACTTGCCCCTGAAATAGTCCCCGTGCTGTTTGGCGATAAATGGTTGCCCATGATCCCGATACTGAGCATGCTTGGCATCAGTGCCGCCGTACGTGCAAGCACAGCCATTGCCTCTCCGGTCATCAATGCTCACAACAAGGTCAGCACTGCGCTCAAGTATCAAATTGTCAGCACGGCGTTATTGGTGACAGGAATCATCGTCGCCCTGCCGTACGGACTAGTCGCAGTGGCTGCCGCACAAGCCATTGTCGTCTTTTACAGTCTTGTGCCATTCAGGTTTGCACTTGGCTTGCTCGGGTTGGGACTACCGGCAATGTGGCACGTGCTTGGACCGCCCTCTGTAGCTTCTGCCGCTGCAGCTACGGCCATTTTCATACTGCGTCCTTACTCGGTTGAATGGCTTGGCCAACCAGGTTGGATGCTCATTTTTCACACATTCACTTCGGCAACCCTATATCTGGCTGTTTTGTTATTGCAGTCGCGCCGATATCTTGGGGATATTAGGTCAATCATCAACTCCTATTTGCGTCGCTCATGACCCAAAAACAAAACTAACCTTCAACTCCATCTGATAAGGCGTAGAAGGACACGAATAATAATCCTAATAGGGTTATGTGTCGTCGGCCACCTCAACTCATCAAGAGTCATACTGACGAGTTTATTTGGAATAATCTTTGATACCAATTTAGCAGAACGCGGAATTGCGTATCCTTTCTTTTCTATCTCATCTTTTATTTCTTTAAGTAAAGCATCTTCGGCTGTTCACGGGTTTCCTACGGCAGAAATCTTGGCCTGACATGATGCCTTCTGCATTTTGGTATAGAGGAACGACGGGGTGTCCTCGGTGTTGATCTGGAAGATCTTGAGCTTGAAATACGCC
>Ga0208735_100748_pt1 | contig 10603 bp, 10 predicted proteins | sample Subbio12Aug_8Aab_FD_184829 | JGI IMG/M metagenome (GOLD analysis project Ga0208735, IMG submission 184829) | Serpentinite rock and fluid subsurface biosphere microbial communities from McLaughlin Reserve, California, USA - CR12Aug_8Aab (SPAdes) | ecosystem: Environmental > Terrestrial > Deep... | reverse complement strand
GGATGCCGGGCGCCAGGTCGCGGGCGGCCTCGGTGATCTGGGCGAACCCCAGCGGTTGCAGATCAACCACTATCCGCACGGGGTCATCGAGCGGAAAGACCCTAAAGGCTAGCTTGCTGGGCGCGCTGACCGTGAGCACCGTGCCGATAGCCTCGCCACGCAGCGCCAGCTCGATCCCGTGCGCCGTGTCGGGTAGCTCCAGGGGGAGCAGCAGGGGGGGGAGGGAGATGGTCAAGGTGCCGCCGACGTCGAGCTGGCCCTCCTGACGTAACCCTTGCACGGCGGTTACCGGCAGGTTGGCCAGGTCGAGCACTAACCGGATGGTGCCGGTGTCGCTGCTGCGGATCCGCTCGAGCCTGGGCAGGTCGAGGCCCAGATAGTCAAGTAGCACGTTGCTGACATAGACCGCCCCGTCGATAACGATCGGATGAGTAGCCGGACCGTCCGGCAGCCAGCCTAGCCCTTCGAGGTAGGTCAGAACGCGGTTGCCGCGCACCTCAACCACGCCGGGCGCGACCTGCACCAAGTGGTCGGGCAGCCGGTAGAGGCTGTCTTGGGCGACGGCTGGCGCCAAGAGCAGCAGGAGGAGGACTGCGTAGCGTACCACGACACTAAAAGTCTAAGGAACCGACCATAGCTAATGGTGAGGACGGCTAGGCATCGCGGCTTAAGAGGGTCAGCAGCGGCTCCGGGCGGTAGGGCGCCCCGGCAATCTGCGACAGGCCGCCGGCTAGTTGCCAGGCTTCGAGTTCATAACGGCCAAAGGTTAGCGCGCCAAGGTTAAGCGCCTGGCGGCGGAGCGGGCTCATCGGCACGGCGGCAAAGTCGATCACGGCCAGGTGCGGCCCTAACAGGTGATCTGCTACTGCCATGGCGGGCTCGAGCCGCACCAGCAGGTCGGCTCTGGCGATCAGGCCCTGGGCGATGGGGTCAGTGGCGGATCTAGCGACCACCTCGGTCGAGGCGGCTAGCTGTGAGGCCGCATGTTCGGCAACCGGGCGGCTAGGGGACAGGACCGCCAGGTGTCCGACCCCCAGGCTAGCTAGCTCGCGACTGATAGCCCGAGCCGCCGGACCGGCCCCCAGGATCACCGCCTTGGCGCCGCGCACCTCCCAGCGTGAGGCATGAAGCATGCTACCGATGGCCCGGCCCAGGCCGTAGTCGGCCAGTAGGCCGTCGGGTAGTACCGTAACAGTGTCGGCTGCGCCGGTCTCGCTTGCGTCTAGGGTACGGCGTGTGGCAGCCTGCGCAGCCATGGCCTGAGCGGCCGGATCAAGGATCAGGGCGCCCGCGAAACCTAGCGGTGTAAGGCTCTCCAACACGCGCTCGAGCGGCTGCTGGCTGGGGGTAGGGTGGAGCAGCAGGGAGGGCTCGAGCTCGTGGAGACAGGCTAGGGCGCCGCGTTTGCTGCGGTCGCGGCAGATGAGGGCGACGAGCTGCACCCTGTTAGTATACTGTTATTAGTATACTGTGCGCCCAGGTTGGGCATTTCGGCTCGGCAACGGGCTGTAGGTAGTGGGATGTGGGAAGTAGGAAAACCCCCATAACCCTTCGGACTGAGCCCCTTCACTTCTCCTGCGAGTAAACCGCAGGACAGGGCAAGCCTCAGGGCGAAGCCTACTACCCACTGCCTACCACCTACTACCCGCTACTTTTTCTGACCGGCTAACCAGCTAGTTGTGCCTGTGCCGAGTATAGCAGCAGGTCGGGCGCTGACCCGCGGGGTACTGTACACTAAACTGCATCATGCGTATCGGCATCGTCACCGCTACCTACCCGCCCTCGCGCAACGGAGTTGCGACTTCGACTCAGCTTTTTGCTCGCGGCCTGCGCCAGCTTGGGCACGAGGTACGCATCTTTGCGCCGACCTATCCGCGGGTAGCCGCGGAGCCTGGCGTGATTAGGCTGCCTAGCTTAACGCATGGCATGCCACCCGACTATCCGGTGCTGCTGCCGCTTAGCCCTACCCACAGCAAAAGCCTCCCCATTCACGACCTCGAGCTAGTCCACACCATGCACCCCTTCGTAGCGGGGCGTATCGCCGCTCTGTGGTCCCGGCGGTTAAAGGTGCCGCTGGTGTTTACCGCTCATACCCAATACCACACCTATGTCCACTACGCCCCGACCCCGCCAGGGCTGACGCGCTGGGCGGTCAAGCGGCACGTTAAGGCCTTCGCCCAGCGGGCTGATGCGGTGCTGGCACCAGGGCAGGCCATGATCGACGTGCTGCGGAGCTACGGTTATCAGGGCCCTATCTCACTGATGCCCAATCCGGTCGAGTTAAGCGCCTTTGCAGGGCTGGAGGCCCGTGGGGTGCGGGCAGGCTTCGGGATTGCCGAGGATCATCCGCTGCTGATCTATGTAGGCCGGATCGGCGAGGAGAAAAATCTGGGGGTGCTACTTGACGCCTTTGAGCAGGCGCGGTTAGTTCGGCCCGAGCTACACCTGTTGCTAGTCGGCGATGGCCCGCTCAAGAAGTCGCTGTCGGCTAAAGCGCGCCCCCAGGTCCACTGGGTCGGCGCGGTGGCCCATGCCCAAGTGCCGCTCTACCTGACGGCGGCAGAGCTGTTTGTGACGGCCTCGATTACCGAAGTTCAGCCGATGACCTTCCTTGAGGCCTTGGCCGCTGGGCTGCCGATTGTGGCGGCGCGCTCGGCAGCCGCTGACGAACTGATCACGCCCGGCGTCAACGGGCTGACTAGTGAGGCCAACGCTATGGCGCTGAGTACGGCGATCCTCTCGCTGTTGGCGGTAGATCGCACCGCCTTGCGGTGGGGAGCCAAGGAGACAGCCCAAGCCTTTGCCGTCGAGGCTCGAGCCCAGGCGCTCGCAGCGCACTACCGGCAGCTGCTGGACAACTTTGCCTTAGCTAAAACAGCGCCAAGAACGCGGTCATGAACCCAGGCAGATCCTGGTAGTGCTGGGCGGTGACCAGCTTGCCATCGGTGACCACTCGAGCGGTCTGAAAGAGGGCCCCGGCGTTCTCCAAATCGTCGCGCGTCGAGGGATGACCGGTGACGCGGCGGCCTTTAACTATCTTGGCGCTGATGATCACCCAACTGGCGTGGCAGATGGCACCGATCGGTTTTTGCGCGTCGTTGAAGCCGCGCACCAGGCCCAACATCGCCGGATGGCGGCGGATCCGGTCTGGCGCGTAGCCGCCAGGGATAATCAAACCGGCCAAAGCGTCGCTCTCGATGTCGGTTGCAGCCACCTCAGCCTTGACCTCGAAGCCGACCTTGGAGCGATAGCGCCTGGCTTCGGGGCCGATTACCAGCGGAGTAAAGCCCGCTTCCTGCAGGCGGTAGAAGGGGTAGATGAACTCCTGTTCGTCAAAAAGGTCCTCAATCAGCATGCCTAGCTGCATGATCTCCTCCACCGCTATTGTAGCGAGGATTGGACGTCGGTGCCAAAAGTGGAGTATTCTGCTGAGGTGATAAACTTTCACTCGGGAGATTACCTATGAAGCAACTGTTGGCCCTGTTGTTTGCACTGTCGCTCTCCTTGGGGGCGGCTTACGATCTTGGTGGCCGCGTCCTGGTAGTCGGCACCGACGCTACCTATCCGCCGTTTCAGTCCGTGGATGAGACGGGCGCTATTGTCGGCTTTGACATTGACCTAGTCAACGCCGTCTGCGAACGGATAAATTGCGTTGCTCAGTTCAAGAATACTTTATGGGACGGCATCTTCGCGGCGCTTGAAGCCGGTGACTTTGACATGGTGGCTTCGGGCGTGTCGATTACTGAAGCGCGTCAGCAGGTCTTTGACTTCAGCGATCCCTACCATATCGTCACTCAGGCGATCGCTGTGCGCGTCGAAGACGAAGGCCTGACCCTAGAAGACTTCAAGATCGGCTACTTCCTGCTGGGCTCACAGACCGGGACCACCAACGCGCAGTTGGCTGAAGAGCTTTTTGGGCGTGACCGGGTGCGCCTCTACGATACCTTTGGTGCCGCTATGCTGGCGCTGGTAAATGGTGATGTGGACGGTGTGGTGATCGATAACACCGCTGCCGAGGCCTTTGTGCAGCAGTATGCCGGACAGGTAGCCATCACCGTTACCGGAGTTTTTGGAGACGATCCGCTCGGCTTCGTTTTCCGCCAAGGTGATGAGCTAGTGGACGCCATCAATGCCGGCTTGGCGATGGTCAAGGCTGACGGCACGCTGGCTACCCTGGTTGGCAAGTGGTTTGCTGCTGAATAGCTAACAGCCCTCTCACAGCGGTTTTCACAAATACTGAATTGTCGGGCGAAGCCTTGTCGCCTTAGCGCAGGTATCATCTCTGTAAAGGCGTCCTGCGAGTAAACCGCAGGATAGAGAACGATTCGCAGTCCTGCGAGCACCCGCAGGATCAAACCAGATGATACCTGCTATCAGTGCTCAGCGCTTGCTACTGTGAGAGCTGAGCGCTTATTGTTGCGTTTAATGCGCTGCCACAGATAGACCACCGCTACTACCCGCACCAGCATCGAGGCTGCGATGGGCAGGTGGTAGGCGGTGGGGAAGAGCTGAAGCTGCAGGCTGCCCAAGATCCCGCCTAGCAGCGCGCCCAGCACGCTCCCTACCGCAAAGGTCATCCAGTACCAGGCTAGGTAAAGGCTCCGCTTTTCTGGCGGTGCGCTGTGCAGCACTACATTGGTTAGGGCGGTGCCGATGCCGCCCCAGGCCAGGGCGTCGCCGACTGCCGCCAGCCAGATGGTCTGGAGTTGTCCTGGCCCACCCGCCAGCCAGAGTGGTGGCAGCACCAGTGCAGCTACCCCGCTACTAAACAACAGGACCTGCCAGTGCCCGATACGATCAGCTAGTCGGCCTAACAAAGGGCCTAGTACCAGTCCGCAAGACGCTGCGATTAAGGTCCAGAGCCCTACCTGAGTAAAAGTCATCTGGGCATAATCTAAAAATAGCGGGAACACAAACGGCCCACCCACGCTCATCGCGCCCATAAAGAGCGCCACGAAGCCCAGATAACCGCGAAACTTGCGGTCGGCTAGGGGTTGCCAAAGCTCGGCTCGGCTCGGCGCTATGCTGGCTGACGGAGGCTCAAACTGGCGCCTCAGGATGAAAGTGGAGCTTATTCCCACTACCACCGCCAGCCCCAGCACCAATAAAAACCCCTCGGGTCGGCCTACGCTATCGATCAAACCACCGGCGGCCAGGTTACTCAGCGTGCCCATTAGGCCCAACACGCCGTTGCGCAGGCCAAAGTAGCGACCCCGCTCCTTTTCAGGGACCAAATCGGCCATCCAACTTGTCCACAGCACGCTGACCGGCCCCATAGTGAGCAGCGCCGAAATTGCGACTAGCAGCAGGCCGGGGACGCGCAACGGCTCTGGCAGCCAGGGTAAGAGCAAGACTAGCCCTAACATCCCGCGCCCCAGGATGAAGAGCCTGACAATCAAGCGCTTGCGGCTACCGTGAAAAAACAGCGCCAGTGGGGCGGCTAGCTGACCTATCATCGGCAGCACGCCCAGAATCGCCAGCGCCGCCGGAGGCGCGCCCAGCCAGAGCGCATAGCCGATCATGACCATGCCGGTGCTCCAGTTAAAGAACAGGATGCCCAGCATCCCTTCCCAGATGGCGAGTCGTTGCGAGCGGCGGGGTTCTCCGGGCGGCAGGGCGGTCACGCCATGATTATATGCAGCCTTAGTCAGCAGGCGATGGCGCCGCCATAGGTCGCCAGGAAACTATCTCGGCCCTTAGAAGAACCACCTAGCCGAGTTAGGCTCTAGCGTACTGGCCAGGGCCTGACAGGTCGCAGCAGCAGGTAGGCGTTGATGAAAAAAGTCTCACCGAGGAGCCAGGACCGCCGCCAGCAAAAACAATGCTGCTTGGGTGAGGATGATGGTGCTGCCGCTCGGCACGTCTAGCAGGAAGGAGCCAAAAAGTCCCACCACGGTGCTAAAGAGCCCAATGGCGATACTAAGTGCGGTCATGCGGAAGAGTGAGCGCGACAGCAGCCGCGCCGTGGCGGCGGGGATCACGACATAGGCAGCGATCAGCACTACGCCGATCACACTAACGCTGGCTACGATGGCTACCGCAGCCAGCGCAAAGAGCACATACTCCAGCAGCCGGACCCTAACGCCATCGGTCTGAGCCAGCTCGTTATCAAAAGTGGCATAAGCTAGGCGACTCCACAGCGGCACCAGCACCAGCAGAGTTAGTATCGTGACACTGGCGATAATGATTAGCTCCTGGGCGCCTATTCCCAGGATCGAACCGAATAACAGGCTCCACACGTCTACCCCGTAGTCGCGCCGTAGGCCGATGAACAGCACGCCGAGCGCTACTGAGACGGCGGTGAAGATGCCGACGGCGGTATCGCCACTCAGGCGGGTGCGCTCATGTACGAAAGCGATGCCGAGCGCGGCGGCCAACGTGAACACCAGCGCTACCCAGAGCGGCTGGCTCACGCCGATCAGCAGCCCGAGCGCAGCGCCACCGAAGGCCGCGTGCGCCAGGCCGTGGCCTAGAAACGACAGGCCGCGCTGCACGATGAACACTCCCAGCAGTCCGGCCATCAGCGCGACCAGCAGCCCGGCGATCATGGCCCGCTGCATGAAGGGGAAGGTCAGAATCTCCGCTAAGCCCTCAATCACAACACGATCACCCCGTGAGCGTGGCCGAGGTGGCCATACGCCTCTTTGAGACAAGCCTCGCACAGTACTTCGTCCGGTGGGCCAAAGCCATGAAGCTGACGGTTTAGCACCGCTACCTTAGTGGCGTGGTAGCGAGCCGCCGACAGATCGTGAGTGATCATCGCCACGGTAGCGCCGGTCTCGGTCTGGTAACGCTCGAGCAGGTCATAGAGGTCGTGTTCGGCTAAAAAGTCCACCCCGGTGGCCGGCTCATCGAGCAGCACCAGGCTGGGCCGCCTAACCAGCGCCCGGGCCAGAAAGGCGCGTTGCAGCTCACCCCCTGAGAGCCGGGACAGCGTCCGCTTGGCGAGGTGCGTGGCCCCAACCTGCTCGAGCGTGCGCAGGGCAGAGTCCCGCTCATGGGGCCTAAGGCGCCCGGGCCAGACCCGGCGGAGGCCGGAGACGACAAGCTCGAGCGCTGTGGCCGGGAAGCTGCGATCGAAGGTCTTGAGCTGCGGCACGTAACCGATCCGCTCAGGGTGGCGCCCGGCATCCTCGCCGAACAGGGCAGCATGTCCGCGTTGGGGGGTGATCAAGCCCAGCGCCACCTTGATCAGGGTCGATTTGCCTGCGCCGTTCGGCCCCACGATAGCCAGAAACTCACCTTCGGCAAGGTCAAAGCTGACATCGCTGAGCGCTTCAACCTCGTTAAAGGTGACCGTGACATGGTGGACGTGGAGCACCGGCGGAATCATCAGTCGGCTAAGGCAGCTAGCAGCACCGAAGCGTTAAAGCGCATCATACTCTGATAGCTGGCGGTGTCGGGCTGGCCGCCGACGGGATCCATGACATATAGCGCCACGCCCGCCTGTTCAGCCACCACCTCAGCCGGTCGCGGGTTGAGCTGGCGTTCGCTGAACACGGCCTTAGCCCCGCTCTTTTCGATCAAGCCGAGAGCATACTGCAAGTAGGCCGGAGTCGGTTCGCGGCCGGGGAAGGGCTCGATCTCCACCACCAGGTTAAGGCCGTACCGGATGGCAAAGTACGGCCAAGCATCGTGAAAGGGAACGAAGGCCGCGCCGCTAATAGGGGCCAGCATCGTTTGCAACTCGGCGTCTAGCGCCAACAGTTCAGCGCTGAGCCGCTCGGCGTTGGCGTGGTAGACATCAGCCTGGCCCGGATCGATCTCGGCTAGCGCGGCAGCGATCAGGGGTGGCAGTTCAGCCATCAGCCGGGCGTCGAGCCACAGGTGAGAGTTAATGAACTGCGAATAGAACTCCGGACCGTAGAGGTCGGCTACCCGCTCGCGAAAATTGAGGGCCGCAAAGACATCGAGTATCGGGGCGCGGCTGCCGCTCGCTTCAAAGAGTCGCCTGAGCCAACCGTCGATGCCGTCCCCGCCGTTCATGATCACTAAATCGGCCTCGGCGATCCGCCGCACGTCGCGCGGGGTGGGGTCGAAGGTGTGGGGCGAGACGCCGGGAGGGAGCAGGAGCGTAACGGTCGCGTGTTCACCTGCTACCTGGCGGGTCAGATCGAAGTAGGGGAAGATCGATACCACCACGTTCGGCTGGGCTAGCGATAAGCTCAGGCCAACCAGTGTCAACCAACAAAGTAGCGCTTTCACGATTTCAGCTCCTTCTAGCAATAGTCAGTGGAACCCTTCGGCTTCGCTCAGGGCAGGCCCCTACAAGCCACTCTTTCCTCTTTATCTCTGGCTAGCCGATAGCCTTAGTGGATCTTACCGCCCTCGAGCGCCAGGACGGCCAAGTGACTCGGTGCGCCAGGAAGCTTTAGGCGGCGCTCGACTTCGAGCTTGCCATCGTGGAAGTGAACTTCTAGCACCTCACCGGTAGCCGGGCTGCTGACGTAGAAAGCCGCCTCCGCAATGGCTAGCGCCGAGCGCGGAGCCTCCGGGTCAAACGGCGCGACCACCTCAAGGCTTGCCTTGATTTCGCCGTCACGCTCGAGCACGTACACAAAGCCGTCGCGACCTAGCACCACGATGTGCTCACCGTGAGGATCAAAGTCAATAGCCAGCGGAAGGCTGGGTAGCGCCACGGTGGTTAGTGTTTGGGCTACCGGGTCGATCAGTGCTAAACCGGCGCCGAAGTTGCCGACCATGATGGGGCTTTCGTAATGAGCGCTCAGCATACCTACCCGCGCCCCTTCAGGGCTGGCTGGCGGGTTATCGAGCTTGGTTGCTCTCAGCTCACCGTTTTCGAGGGCGACAAGTAACACGCCGTCACTGCAACCAAAGGCGGCAACCTGCCCTAAGACGGCTTTGCCATGCAGACGCGGGCAGCCCTCAAAGCTGGTTATGAGGTTGCCGTTGCGGGTGTAGGCATCGACCCGGCCAAGGTTCAGATGGCCGCTCAGCACAACCTCGCCGATAATTGCCAGGGCGCCGTGATCGGGTTGGGCGGTGACGATCTCGGTGAAGTCGAGAGTAAGCCCCAGCAAGCGCTCGTCCAGGATGGCGATAGTTCCGTCTTGGTCGTTGAAGATGGCGATATCATGACCGTGGGCAAAGAGGTGGCTGGGTTGCCGCCCGACGTTCATAGTGACCAGCACATATGGAGTCTCCTGTACCAGATCGGCGTGGTCGCCATGATCGACCAGGCTCAGGCCGGAGTGGATAACCGTGACGCGGTTGGCGTCCCGATCGATGGCAAAGCCGTACTGCCCGCTCGGGCTGGCGTAGATGCGGCTGCCCTGGCCGGGGGTGGTGAAGGCGCCAAGAACCTGGCCGCTGGCTAGATCGATGACGTAGACAGCGTTGCTGTTCGCGTCAGAAACGAGTAAGCGCGTGCCGACAACGCCGTGGTGGTCGTGATCATGGCCATGACTATGGGCGAGTGCGGCGCTTAGCATGAAAACGGCCAAGAGCGCTACCATCGCAGTTGCGCGCAGTTGAGTTGAAAGCATAGTGGGTCTCCTCGTTGCATTATTTGTTGATAATCTATTATCAACAATGCCGCAGTCTAACAGGCAATCCCCGCGCCGTCAAGCCAACAACTCACAGCGGTTTTCACAAATACTGAGTCGCCTTAGCGCAGGTATCATCTCTGCAAAGGCGCTCTGGAGAACGATTCGCAGTCCTGCGAGCACCCGCAGGATCAAACCAGATGATACCTGCTATCAGATGAGAGCGGTTATCTAGTATCAATATACTATACTGGGTGGCTACTCCCTGCTAGACTAGCGCTCATGAAGCGTCAGACCTCTCAGCGCCGCGCCATTATCCAGGCGCTTAACGATGCGCCCGGCCCGCTCACTCCGCAGGAGGTGCTTAAGCAGGCCAGCCAGCTTCACGAAGGGCTGGGCCTGGCTACGGTCTACCGCAACCTCAACGGCTTAGAAGGGCTTGGTGAAGTCATCGCCGTTCACCTCCCTAACGAGACGACCCGTTACGAGCTAGCGGGTCGCGGCCATCACCACCACTTTCGTTGCGAGCAGTGTGATGGGGTGTTTGAGCTCTCTGCCAAATGCCCGGTGGCGGTGCTGGAAGGGGTGACGCTCCCCGGCGGATTTAAGGTTGAGCATCACGAGCTGACCCTTTATGGCCGCTGTCCGGAGTGCGCTGCCGCGCATTAAGGCGCCGTATGTCACGATCCGACCAGGAGCTGCTTGACGTGTTGGATGCCGATGGGCGGCTTACCGGCATTACTAAACCGCGCGCGGAGGTGCATCGCGACGGCGACTGGCACCGCAGTTTTCACCTGTGGATCGTCAAAGAGGGGCGCTACGTACTGTTTCAGCGGCGCGCCCAGTTCAAGGGGCTCGAGCCTAATAAGATCGACGTCACCGTAGGCGGGCACCTCGCCGCCGGCGAGACTATCCGCGACGCCTGGCGCGAAGTCGAGGAGGAGCTAGGGTTGCGCGTAGACTTGAAAGACCTCATCTACTTAGAGACGCGCCGGGCCGAGCGGCGGTACGCTCTAGCCAGCGACCGCGAGTTCCAGGAGGTCTACCTGCTGCGCTGCGACCAGGAGTTGAGCGCCTATAACCTCAACCCCCAGGAG
>Ga0208735_100747_pt1 | contig 10610 bp, 6 predicted proteins | sample Subbio12Aug_8Aab_FD_184829 | JGI IMG/M metagenome (GOLD analysis project Ga0208735, IMG submission 184829) | Serpentinite rock and fluid subsurface biosphere microbial communities from McLaughlin Reserve, California, USA - CR12Aug_8Aab (SPAdes) | ecosystem: Environmental > Terrestrial > Deep... | reverse complement strand
ATGTCACCCCTTGAAGTCCGTCAGGCTCATGCCATGCGAAAGGCGGCCTGAGTTGCAAAAGCGTGTCCAGACAATCGGAGCCGGTACACCGGCGGCTACCGCGTCGGGTGCTGAACCGCGCCAGAGGCTGCGCCACTGGCTTTGTCTCTCCTGCTGTCGCCGTGTCGCCAGCGCCGACTTTTGCTCTTGGCCAGCCGTGGTGCCTGCTGCCCGCCGCCTGCGCCGTCAGCATAAAGCCGCTCACGGCTCCAGCGGCTACGCCAGGGCGCCGCTCACCCTCCTGCACTTCGTGGCCCGCCGCCGCTTACCTGCGGTGAAGCGGACGACTGCGCTGCCGGGTCGTGTCAGCCTGCAAGGTCAAGACCGTGCCACCTGCTGCATTGCGCATCCATTCGGCGGCTACGCGGCCAAAACCTTGCCGCGTCCCGTCCTCATTCCTGCTCCATTCCGCAGGTCGCACACGGCCAAGGCAAACCCGCTGCGCGGGATTGCCAGTCAAAGTCCGAGTCAGCGCGCATCGCGCGAATGTCACGCAGCAGGGCTGGGGTAAATTCGCCGCTGCGCGTCGAGCTTTAACATAACAGCGCATTACCCAAAGTAGGCCAGTCGCTACGCAGGGCTTCGCTTTGTGTGCCTACCGCGTGCGCGCCCTGCGGGTTCGGGTAATGGTCTGTTATGTCTTGCGCCCCAGCCCGGACAACGGCTATTTCGGTTCGCGTTGCTCAGGCTGTTTATTCGGGCGCTGCGCGCTGGGAGGTATTGATGCCCGCCCGCCCTGCGGTCTGCCTGCGGCGGCTCGCACTGCGTTGCTCGTTCCCGCCTCGGCAGCCTCGCTCCCGTCCGCCCCGCAGGGGCTCCCCAAAACCAAGTCGACCGCCGTATCGCCAGCGCCGACTTTTCAAATTTGATCTGCTTTCTTCTGGATTTTGTCGTTGGTATATGGCCGAACGGCTTGGGCTGATGAATCGGCGGGGGCTGGCTTGGGCCTTGATCTGCTTGATGACCTGGGCCGGGATGGCTGAATCTGTTTCGCAAAACAGATAAGTCCGAGCTGGCGGGACGGTGGCAGTCGCCCCCTGGAATCAGCCTCCCAGTACCTAGATTAGCTGATGGAACCATTCGCTAATCCGATTGACTGAGAAAGTAAGGGCGTTTAATATCTGCTTCCTGATGAAAGACCGCTCCCCCGCTGGTACCTGATCCAAGTCCGCGCAAGCGGCGCCAGCGGTAAGGGGCACCCCCCCCCCAAATGAACCCCAAGTTTGCGATCCTCCTCGACGGTGGGTTTGTCACCAAAACGCTTGGCCAGCGGAAGAAGTCGTTTCCTTCCGTAGCTGACATCGTTACCGAATGCCAGCGCATCAAGGCGCACCCCACCTTAGCAGGTCACGATTTGCTGCGCATCTACTACTATGATGCGCCGCCATCGACTGCCACATTGACCAACCCCATCGATGGCACGGCGGTTGACCTTGGCTCCAGCCCCGTCTATTCCCGCAGCACCTCGCTGCTTGACCAGTTGGAGTTAGAGCAGGACTTTGCTGTTCGGAAAGGTGAAACGGTCGCTCGGGGGTGGAAGATCGGCAAGGCTGCCATGACATCCATGTTGAAAGCCCCTCGGGTGCCGGTGGCCAAAGACTTGCAACCCAACGTGCAACAGAAAGGGGTTGATCTCCGAATCGGTCTGGACATCGCGCTGCTTTCACTTCGTCAGCTCGCCAGTTCTATCGTCGTCGTTACAGGCGATAGTGATCTGATCCCCGCGTTCAAGTTTGCCCGTCGTGAAGGCATGCGGGTGTATCTTGACCACCTCGGCGGTCCAGTTCGCCGCGAACTCAAGGCCCACGCCGACATAGTTTTCTAGCGGCTGTTGTTAGCGTTTAGGGTCCAGTTCTGAGATATGTCTGAACTGGCGTGCCAATCCTAAGTCCAACTGTCGCCTGTGAAGGACCGCTTCTGGCCGTTATGCAGAACCCAAGAGTCGGCGCTAGCGGGACGGCGAATGTCCGCCGAATCTGTTGCTTTTCAACAAGCGGAATCAGCAAGTTATCTGCACCGCCCTGTGTAATTCCTGTGTAATCCGGCATGGGAAATTACACAAAATGCTGGAATGAGGCAGAAGGTCGCCGCGCTCATGGTCATGCTGGAATCGCGGAAATTCATGGGGTTGCGAAGTTTCCAGAATTCGCTAGGATGCGTTTCCGTACCCGGCCTGAAGACTGTTAATCCGTAGGTCCCTGGTTCGAGCCCAGGTCGGGGAGCCAAAAAAAATCAGGGTTGCGGAGCCCATGGAGGGTGCCGGTATAATCGCCGGCCGACGCGCCCGCCCTGCTGCGGCGCATTCGCAGTCCCCATGTCCGTCACGCCGCCTGCCGCCGAGGATCTTGCCCGCCATACGCCGATGATGGTCCAGTACCTGCGGCTCAAGGCGGCGCATCCGGACGTGCTGCTGTTCTACCGGATGGGGGACTTCTACGAGCTTTTCTACGAAGACGCGGAAAAGGCGGCGCGCCTGCTCGACATCACGCTGACGAAGCGCGGCCAGTCGGCCGGCCGGCCGATTCCGATGGCCGGCGTGCCTTACCACGCCGTCGAGCAGTACCTCGCGCGGCTGGTCAGGCTCGGCGAGTCGGTGGCGATCTGCGAGCAGATCGGCGATCCTGCCACGAGCAAAGGACCGGTCGAGCGCCAGGTCGTGCGCATCGTCACGCCCGGCACGCTGACCGACGCGGCGCTGCTCGACGAGCGCAGCGACAGCCTGCTGCTGTCGATGGCGACGGAGCGCCAGCGCGTTGGCCTGGCCTGGCTCAACCTCGCCAGCGGCGAACTGCGGTTGCTCGAAACCGCCGCGAGCGCCCTGCCCGCCCAGCTCACCCGCCTCAAGCCCGCCGAGATCCTGCTCGGCGAAAACGCCAATCCCGTGCTGCCCGAGCAAAAGTCGGTGTTGGTCAGACGGCCCGACTGGCATTTCGACACACCCGGCGCCGTGCAATTGCTCACTGCGCAGTTCGGCACGCGCGACCTCGCCGCCTTCGTTCCCGATGCGGACGATGCGGCGCTGGCACTCGGGGCAGCCGGTGCGCTGCTGCGCTATGCGCAGGCGACGCAGCTGCTGGCGCTCGCGCACGTCACCGGCCTGACGCTGGAACGCGAGTCGCAGTGGTTGCGGCTCGACGCCGCGACGCGGCGCAACCTCGAACTCACCGAGACGCTGCGCGGCGAACCTTCTCCGACGCTGCTGTCGCTGCTGGATACCTGCGCCACGGCGGCCGGCACGCGCTGGCTGCGCCACTGCCTGCATCATCCGCTGACCGACCGTTCCATCGCCGCGGCGCGGCAGGGCGCCAGCGCCACCCTGCTTGACGATGGCCCGCTCGACCGGCTTACGCATGCGCTCAAAGGCGTCGCCGATGTCGAGCGCGTCGCCAGCCGCATCGCGCTCAAGTCCGCGCGTCCTCGTGAGCTTGCCGCGCTGCGCGACACGCTCAAGCAGTTGCCCGAAATCGCCGGCCTGCTGGCGTACTGTGAAGGGCTGCTGCAAACCCTGCGCGCCGATCTGGCCATTCCCGTCGATTGCCTCGATCGGCTCGAACGCAGCATCGCCGCCGAGCCGCCCGCCCTGCTGCGCGACGGCGGCGTGATCGCCGCGGGCTTCGACGCCGAACTCGACGAGCTGCGCGACCTCCAGAGCAATTGCGGGGCTTTCCTGATCGAACTGGAGGCGCGCGAGAAGGAGCGCACGCAGATCCCCAGCCTCAAGGTCGAATACAACAAGGTGCATGGCTTCTACATCGAGGTGACGCATGCGCAAGCCGCCAAGGTGCCGAATGTGCCGGACGACTACCGGCGCCGCCAGACGCTGAAGAACGCCGAGCGCTACATCACGCCCGAGCTCAAGGCCTTCGAGGACAAGGCGCTCTCCGCGAACGAGCGCGCCCTGGCGCTGGAAAAACGCCTCTACGACGCGCTGCTCGACGCGCTCACCGGCGACATCGCCGCCTTTCAGCGCATCGCCCGCGCGCTGGCCCAGCTCGACGGCCTGTGCGCTTTCGCCACGGCGGCGCGGCGTTACGATTACTGCCGGCCGCAATTCGTCGAGTATCCCTGCCTCGAGATCTGCGGCGGCCGCCACCCGGTGGTGGAACGACAAGTCGGCAGCTTCATTGCCAACGACCTCGATTTGAACCCGAACCGCCGCATGCTGATCGTCACCGGCCCGAACATGGGCGGCAAGTCGACCTACATGCGCCAGACCGCGCTGATCGCCCTGCTCGCGCATTGCGGCAGCTTCGTGCCGGCGACGGCCTGCCGGCTCGGCCCGCTCGACGCGATCCACACGAGAATAGGCGCATCGGACGATCTGGCTTCCGGCCGCTCGACCTTCATGGTCGAGATGACCGAGGCGGCGGCGATCCTCAACGGCGCGACGGACAAATCCCTCGTGCTGATGGACGAGATCGGGCGCGGCACCTCGACCTTCGACGGCCTTGCGCTGGCCTTCGCGATCGCCCGCCACCTCGTCGACAAAACGCGCGCCTGGACGCTGTTCGCCACCCACTACTTCGAGCTCACCCAGCTCGCCGCGGATCATGCCGCGTGCGCCAACGTGCATCTGGGCGCGGTCGAGCACGGCAAGACCGTGGTGTTCATGCACGCCGTAGAGCCCGGCCCCGCTTCGCAGTCCTACGGCCTCCATGTCGCCGCGCTGGCCGGCATCCCGCCCGCCGTGCTGCGCGAGGCGCAGCGCCGTCTGGTCGAACTGGAGCAGCGCGCCGTCGCCGCCGCGCCGCAACCCGACCTGTTCAGTGCCGTCCCCAGGTCGGCGCAGGCCGGCCATGCCGTCCCGCCGGGGCCGACTTTCGAGAAGGAAGAACATCCGGCGGTCGCGGCCTTGCAGGCGCTCGAGCCGGACGCGCTGAGTCCGCGCGAGGCGCTCGAGCAGCTCTACGAACTGAAACGCCTGGCCGGCGCGTAAGGCCTGCCAGGCCCGCCCGCCGCGGCCGAGAAGTATGGCATCATAGGCGCTCGCAATAATGACCAACAAATCCGAACACGGCGTCATGAGCGTCCGTCAGGTGAAATTGCCGAAGGCTTTCCCCTTCCTGCTGGCGGCGGCCTGCCTCCTCGCGGCCGCGGGCCTGCCCGCGCGGGCGGCCGCGGGCGAGCTGGTGTTCGGCGTCTATCCGGTCGTCTCGGCCAGTGAGATCGCCGCCCAGTATGCCCCGCTGCGCGAGCATCTGGCCCGCGCGCTCGATCGCCCGGTCAGCCTGCGCTCGGCCCCCGATTTCGAGCGCTTCATCGACCGCACGCGCCTGGGCGAATACGACCTCATCTTCACCGCGCCGCACATGGGTCGCCTCGCCGAGAAACGCGACGGCTACCTTCCGCTCGCCCAGACCGGCTACTCGATCGCGATCGTCGTGATCGCCCGCCGGGACGGGCCGGTCCGCCAGCTCGCCGACCTCCGGGGGCATTCCCTGGCGGTCGGCGCCCGCTTGTCGATGAGCTACCAGCTGGTCGATCTCGCGCTCGGGGAGAAGGGGATCGAGATCGGCCGCGACGTCCGTTTCGTCGATACCCGCAACTTCTCCAATGTGTTCGAGGCCCTGGTGCGCAAGGAAGCCGACGCGGGCGCCACCGGCACTCTGCTGTGGGAAAAGTTGCCGCCCGAGAAGCGCAACGTCCTGCGCGAAGTCTGGCGCTCGAAAACGATCCCGGGCTTTCTCCTCCTGGCCCATTCCCGTCTCGGCGCGGAAACCCTCGGGCGTCTGCGCCAGGCGTTGCACGATTTCGCCGCCACTGCGGCCGGCAAAGCCTATTTCGCGCAGTCGCAGCAGATCGACTTCCGCCCGGTCGATGAAGCCACCCTCAGGCGCATCGACCCCTACACCGCCGTCCTCACCAACCCCGACCCGCCGCGATGAGTCAAGACTCCGCTCCGGCCGTTCCCTGGCACCGGTCGATCCGGTTCCGGGTGGTCGCCGCGGCCGCCGTCATCCAGGCCTTGATGCTCGCCCTGCTGGTTGCCAACAGCTACCGGCTGGTCACCTCGACGCTGGAGAGCCAGACCCAGGCCCGTCTCGAAGCCCTCGCGCCGCTGTTCAACGCCGCCTTCGCCGGCCGCGTCTTCCAGCGCGACCACAGCGAGATCGAGGCGATCCTGCAAAAGCTGGTGCAGGGCAATCGGGGCGAGTTCCGCTACATCGTCGTGCTCGGCCCGCGCGACGAGACGCTGGGGCAGGTCGGCGCGCTGCCGGTCGAGCAGCGAACCGACATCGACATCCTTACGGCGCTGACCGACCAGACCTACAACGCGCAGATCCAGCTCTCCCTGCCGGGCGAGCCGCAGGTGGGGAGCGTGCGCTTCGGCCTTTCGCTCGCCGGGCTGGACGAACTGCGCGAGAAGGTCCTCGACCAGAGTCTGGCCATCGCCGGCGCCGCCCTGTTGCTCTCGCTGCTGTTGCTGACCGCGCTCGGCTATCTGCTCACGCGTCACGTCACCGACCTGGTGGCGGCGACGCGCCGCGTCGCCCAGGGCGACTTCAGCCAGCCGATCGTCCCCCTCAGTCGCGACGAAATCGGCACGTTGGCCGAGCACTTCAACCGGATGGCGACCGCGCTCGCCCGCGCCGCCGACGAACGCAGCCGCCATCTGCGCGAACTCGAGCATCTCGCCCACCACGATCCGCTGACGCGGCTGCCGAACCGCGCCCTGCTGGCCGACCGCCTCGCCCAGGCCATGGCGCGCACCCAGCGCGCCCAGCGCCTGCTCGCCATCGCCTATCTCGATCTCGACGATTTCAAGCCGATCAACGACACGCTCGGCCACAAGGCCGGCGACCAGCTGCTGGTGATGGTGGCCAAGCGCCTCAAGGAGCACACGCGCGCGGACGACACCGTCTGCCGCCTGGGCGGCGACGAATTCGTCCTGCTGCTCGGCGATCTGGCCACCATCGACGAGTGCAACATCGCCGTCGATCGCCTGCTGATCGAGCTGGGCAATCCCTATCAACTCGAGGGCGAAACCGTGCGCGTCACCGCCAGCATCGGCCTGACGATCTATCCCTTCGACGATGCCGATGCCGACACCCTGCTGCGTCATGCCGACCACGCCATGTATGTCGCCAAGCAGGGCGGTCGCAACCGCTACCATCTCTTCGACACCGAGCAGAATCGCCTGGCGCAGCGCCGTCCCCGGATGGCCGGGCACAGGCCCTAGCCCGTTCGATCCAAATGTCGGCGCTGGCGCGACGGCCCCATGACGGCCCTACGGCGCCGGGCGGTGCGTTTCGTAACGCCGGTGGGCGCTGGCCAGATAGTCGCGCGAACGCATCTCGATCAGCCGCGACACCGTACGGGCGAATTCGCCCGCCTGCGGCCCGGCGACGTAGAGCTGTTCGGCCGGCACGTCGGCCGCGATCGCCAGCTTGACGCGGTGGTCGTAGCAGACATCGACCAGCCAGGTCAGGCGCCGCGCTTCGTTGGCCCGGTCCGGCCCGAGCCGCGGCACGCCGGACAGGAAGATCGTGTGGAAACGATGCGCCAGTTCGAGATAGTCGAGCTGGGAGCGCGGCCCGCCGCACAGCGCGACGAAGTCGAACCAGGCCACGCCGGGCGCGCGATGCACGACGGGGATTTCCCGCCCGAGCAGGTGCAGCGGCCGCGCGTGCCCCGCGCCGTGCGCGACGCGCGCGAACGTCCGCTCCAGCAGCGCTTGCGCGTCGCCGTCCGCCGGCAGGAGGTAGACCGCCGCCTGCTCCAGCGCGCGCAGCCGGTAATCGATGCCGGCGTCGATCTCGATCACGTCGAGCCTGTCGTTCAGCAGCGCGATGGTCGGCAACAGGCGCTCGCGCTGCAGGCCGTTCGGGTAGAGGCCGTCGGGCGGATAGTTGGAGGTGATGCAGAACACCACGCCCGCCTCGAACAGGGCCTGCATCAGGCGCGCGAGGATCATCGCATCGGCGATGTCGGCGACATGGAACTCGTCGAAGCACATCAGCCGCGTTTCCTGCGCGATCTGGGCCGCCACCTTGGCCAGCGGATCCGCCTCGTTTTTCAGTCGCCTGAGTCGCTCGTGGCTCTCGCGCATGAAGGCGTGAAAATGCACGCGCCGCTTGCGCCGGTAGGGCACCGCCTCGAAAAAACAATCCATCAGGAAGCTTTTGCCGCGCCCGACGCCGCCCCAGAACCAGACGCCGCGCGGCAGTTCGGGATGCACGAGCAGCTTGCGCAGCCGGGTGCGGCGCGCCGTCTTGAAATCGATCAACGCGTCGTGAAAGGTCTGCAAGCGCGCGACGGCGGCCCGCTGGGCCGGGTCGGCCTCGCTGCCGCGCGCGGCGAGCGCGGCAGCGAAGGCGCGCAGCATTGCGTCGCGCGGGGGGATGCCGGAGTTGCGCTGCGCCAATTCAGCAGTGCAGCGCCCGCTTGTCGACGGCGAGCGCCGCCTCGTGGATCGCTTCGGACAGGGTCGGATGAGCGTGGCAGATGCGCGCGACATCCTCGGCCGAGGCGCCGAACTCCAGCGCGGCGACGGCTGCGGCAATCAACTCCGAGGCGTTTGCGCCGAGGATGTGCACCCCGAGTATGCGATCGGTTCTGGCGCAGGCCAGCATCTTGACGAAACCGTCCGCCTCGCCCTGCCCGAGTGCGCGGCCGTTGGCGAGAAAGGGCGCCTGGCCGACCCGGTAGCTCGCGCCCTCATTCCTGAGCTGGGTTTCGGTCTTGCCCACCCAGGCGATCTCGGGATGAGTGTAGATCACCCAGGGAATCGCGGCGTAATTGACGTGGCCGGCCTGCCCGGCGATCAGTTCGGCGACCATCACGCCCTCCTCGGCGGCCTTGTGCGCGAGCATCGGCCCGCGCACCGCGTCGCCCACGGCCCAGACGTTCTCGAGAGGGGTCCGGCACTGAGCATCGACTTCGATGCGGCCGCCGGCATCGATCGCCAGACCGACCGCTGCGGCGTTCAGCCCCTGGGTGAAGGGCACGCGGCCGACCGCGACGATCAGTTTGTCGCATTCGAGTCGCAGCACCTCGTCGCCCATCTCGTAGTCGATCGCCACGCCGCTTTTGCCCTGGCTGACCGCCGCGATCTTCACGCCGAGGTGGATCCTGAGGCCCGGTTTCCGGGTGAGGAGCTTGCGCGCTTCCCGGGCGATCTCCGGATCGGCGGCGGGCAGGAAATCGGGCAGGGCTTCGAGGACGGTGACGGCGGCGCCCAGGCGCTGCCAGACCGAACCCAGCTCGAGACCGATCACGCCGGCGCCGATCACGCCCAGCCGCTGCGGCACCGCGCCGAGCGCCAGCGCGCCCGCGTTGTCGCAGATCGTCGCGTTATCGACGGGAATGCCGGGCAGCTGGCGCGCAACCGAGCCGGTGGCGACGATCACATGCCTGGCATCGACGACTGCGCCGGCCCCGTCCCTGCCGGCGACGGCAATTTGCCACAGCTCGTTCTCGCGGCCGGCGAAGCTGCCGCGGCCGGCAAGCAGCGTCACCTTGTTCTTTTTGAACAGCCCGCGGATGCCGCCGGTCAGCTGCGTCACGATGTTGTCCTTGCGGCGCATCATCGTGGCAACGTCGATCTGCAGGCCGGACACGCCGATGCCGTGCATCCCGAACGCGCGGCCGGCTTCCTCGTAGAGTTCGGCAGAGCGCAGCAGCGCCTTGGACGGGATGCAGCCGACGTTCAGGCAGGTGCCGCCGAGGCGCACCTCGCCTTTGGGATCGGCATAACTTTCCGCCTCGATGCAGGCCGTGGCGAAACCCAGTTGCGCGGCGCGAATGGCGGCGACGTAACCGCCGGGGCCGCCACCGATGACGACGACATCGAATTGCCGGTTGGTCATCGCGGCTTCTCCCTTAAATGTCGAGCAGCAGGCGCGCCGGGTCTTCGAGCGCTTCCTTGATGGTCACCAGGCCGAGCACCGCCTCGCGCCCGTCGATGATGCGGTGGTCGTAGGACAGCGCCAGATAGTTGATCGGGCGGATCACGATCTGGCCGTTCTCGACCACCGGGCGCTCCTTGGTGGCATGGATGCCGAGAATCGCCGACTGCGGCGGATTGATGATCGGGGTCGACAGCATCGAGCCGAACACGCCGCCGTTGGAGATCGAGAAGGTGCCGCCGGCGAGTTCCTCGAGCGCGAGCTTGCCGTCCTTCGCCTTGGCGCCGAATTCGGCGATCTTCTTCTCCACCTGCGCGAACGACAGTTGGTCGGCGTCGCGGATGATCGGCACGACCAGGCCGCGCGGGCTGCCGACGGCGATGCCGATGTCGAAGTAGCCGTGATAGACGATGTCGCTGCCATCGACCGAGGCGTTGAGGATGGGGAACTTTTTCAGCGCCGCGACCGCCGCCTTGACAAAGCAGGACATGAAGCCGAGCTTGACGCCATGCTCCTTTTCGAACTTCTCCTGGTATTTCTTGCGCAGTTCCATCACCGGCGCCATGTTGACTTCATTGAAGGTGGTGAGGATGGCGTTCTGCGCCTGCGACTGCAGGAGGCGCTCGGCAATGCGGGCGCGCAGGCGCGACATGGGCACGCGCTGCTCGGGACGGTCGGCGCGGAGCGCGTCGGCATCGACCGCCGGCGGCTGCGGCAGGCCCG
>Ga0208735_100734_pt1 | contig 10866 bp, 9 predicted proteins | sample Subbio12Aug_8Aab_FD_184829 | JGI IMG/M metagenome (GOLD analysis project Ga0208735, IMG submission 184829) | Serpentinite rock and fluid subsurface biosphere microbial communities from McLaughlin Reserve, California, USA - CR12Aug_8Aab (SPAdes) | ecosystem: Environmental > Terrestrial > Deep... | reverse complement strand
TATCTGATTACGCATCCAGCGCTCTCCGCTTAACGTTTTGCAATACTGCCTGACGGCCATTTCCAGGCGGTCTGCTTTCTTGTGTCCTTTTTGGGGATAGCATCTAAATCACAGTGGTTTCAAACTTAAACACCTCCAGCAACATCATACCACCACAGACGAAGTGACGCAATAATTACGCACGCTAGATCATGTTTTATCGTTCATTTTTCTTTAAATTAACGTACGATACAGCCAACATTATTTTAGAAGTTTAGTTTAAAGAAATTTTTAGGCAGGAATTTCTTGTGCATGGTCGAAGATAGGTTATATTTGCAACAGCTAACTAATGCAGGCTTAAAGTTAATTCTTGCTTGCAAAGTATTTTAGCCACTTAATTTTCGAGGCAATAAAAGAGGCGGCGTATGAGTAAAAAGGGTGATTGTCAACTTTGCCTGAGCGCCTTTTTTGTATGCTGAAAATTTTAACGGCAATTGTACTTTTTCAGAGGAGGAGAAGGAATGAATTTTCAATTTTCACCAGAGCATGAAATGGTTCGCAAAATGGTGCGGGAGTTTGCTGAAAAAGAAGTGGCTCCCTCTGCCGCACAGCGGGATGAGCAGGAAGAGTTCTCCCGGGAAATTTTTGTGAAGATGGCCGGCATGGGCCTGACCGGGATTCCCTGGGAGGAAAAGTATGGCGGTTCCGGTTCCGACTTTCTGGCTTATGTAATTGCCGTGGAAGAGCTTTCCCGCGTCTGCGCTTCCACCGGGGTCACGTTATCTGCCCATATTTCTCTTTGTTCCTGGCCGATTTGGAAATATGGTACAGAAGTTCAAAAGCAGAAATATTTGCGGCGGCTGGCGGAAGGGAGCGCCTTGGGCTGTTACGCTCTGACCGAGCCTTCTGCCGGCACAGATGCAATGGGCATGCGAACCACGGCGAAATTAGACGGCGATCATTATTTGCTTAACGGCTCCAAAATTTTTATTACCAACGGAGACGGTGAAATTTGTGTTGCTTTTGCCGTCACCGATAAGAGTAAAGGAGCCAAAGGGATTAGCGCTTTTATCGTAGATAAGGAGTTTGCCGGGTTCCGCGTGGGCGGCCACGAGAAAAAAATGGGCATTCGTGCTTCCAGCACGTGTGAACTTGTTTTTGAAGATTGCAAAGTACCAAAGGAAAATCTGCTTGGTAACGAGGGGGACGGTTTTAAGATTGCGATGAGTACACTGGATGGCGGTCGTAACGGGATTGCCGCCCAAGCAGTGGGTATTGGTCAAGGTGCTTTTGAGGCAGCATTGAGTTACGCTAAAGGCCGCGAGCAGTTTGGGCAGCCCATATTTAATTTTCAGGCTATTTCCTTTATGTTGGCGGATATGGCCACTAAACTTGAGGCAGCACGCCTCTTGACTTATCAGGCAGCTTGGCTGGAACAGGAAAAAATGCCCTACGGGAAGGCTAGTGCTATGGCAAAACTTTATGCCTCCGATGCGGCTATGGAAATCACGACTAATGCAGTGCAGATCTTCGGCGGCTACGGTTACAGCCGAGAATACCCGGTGGAACGGATGATGAGAGACGCCAAGATTACCCAGATTTACGAAGGCACGAACGAAGTGCAGCGTCTGGTCATCTCTCGCTTGATTAAAGGGTAGCAGTAGTAAGGCAGTCAGCAGCATAAGGGGGGTGCGATCATGGAGGAGAAGGGCCTGGTACTGGTTTATACCGGCAAGGGCAAAGGGAAAACGACGGCGGCGCTGGGTCTTGCGTTAAGGGCAAGCGGTCATGGTGCCAAGGTATTTATGGTGCAGTTTAATAAGAATAATCCCAAGTACGGGGAAATCCAGGCGATTCAGAAGTTTTTGCCGGACTTTACCGTGGTTCAGAGCGGTAAAGGGAGGATAATGGTACGCGGTCAACTGTTGCAGGAGGATATTGACGAGAGTCGGAACTGTTTTCTGCAGGGCAAGGAGGCTTTGCTGAGCCAGAAATACGACCTGGTTATTTTCGACGAAATCAATATTGCCATGGATTATGGTTTACTGGCTGTGGAGGAAGTTCTGCAGCTGCTCTCAGAGCGACCGCCGCATGTGGATGTGGTATTGACCGGCCGAAGCGCGCCGCAGGAAATAGTTGACGCCGCTGACATGGTCAGCGAGGTAAACGAAATTAAGCACCATTTCAGTGCAGGTACCAAAGCAAGAAAAGGGATGGAATTTTAACTGAAGCGGGAGTGAGACGTTTAAGATAACGGAGGAATCTTCAGTGCATGAAAAAATCGTCCAAGGAATTTTAAACGGGGAGCGCCGTATGGCAGCCCGGGCGATTTCCTTGATTGAAAACGAAGATCCCAACAAACACAAGATTTTGAGCGAGCTCTACCCCCATACGGGTACGGCTTTTGTGGTGGGAGTTACCGGCCCGCCCGGAGCCGGGAAAAGCTCCCTTGTTGATCGCTTATTGACCATCTTACGGAAACAGGGTTTAAGCGTCGCTGTGATTGCGGTCGATCCAACCAGCCCCTTTAGCGGCGGCGCAATCCTAGGCGACCGGATCCGTATGCAGGAACATGCTCTAGATAAAGAGATCTTTATCCGGAGCATGGGGACACGCGGCAGCTTGGGCGGGTTATCCCGAGCTACAAAAGATGTGCTGCAGGTCTTTGATGCCTTCGGCAAAGATGTGATTTTGATTGAAACTGTGGGTGTGGGGCAGTCCGAAGTAGATATTATTAAATATGCTGATACCACCATGGTGATTCTTACCCCGGCTGGTGGTGACGGCATTCAGGCTATGAAGGCAGGAATTATGGAAATCGCTGATATTTTTGTAGTTAACAAAGCTGACATGGCGGGGGCAGACCGTACCTGTACGGAAATTAGCATGATGCTCGATTTAAGCGGCGCTAAGCAATGGCGGCCGCCTATTGTGCGCACCAGTACGCTGGATGGCAGCGGAATTAACGAAATGTTTGCTGCCATTGAAAAACACCGTTTATTTTTGGAGGAAAGCGGGCAGCTGCAAAAAGTGCGGGAAGGGAGAATCCGCCGCGATGTACTTGACTTAATCGAAGATAAGCTAAAAAATACCGTTTGGGCACAAGTCTGTGGCAGCGAGAATTTTGAGTTGACAGTCAGTCGGATTATGTCCCGGGAAATGGATCCATATACTGCAGCGAATCAGCTCTTAAGCAGCATTAATTTAGACGACTGTAAAATATTCTAAGGCAAGGAGACTGGCGGTTATTGCCGGTCTAGAAAACTATGCTTGAATTTTAACCTGAGATAGCTTATTATTTTTTTAGTAATCAATTCTTGAAGGAAGGTTTGACGATGGCTCAAAGCAAGGGACAAATGGAAGATGAAATCACTAAGGCGATTATTAATTGGGAGCGAGAATATTTGGGGCGAGGGCCGACAGAGGCCAAGACTGATATCTTGCGCAACATGATTATTGTCACTTTAAAAGGAGTCATTTCGCAAGCCGAGCATTACCTTTCCCGTAATAAAGAGGGGATGAACCTGATTAAAAAATTGCGTCAGCAGCTAATTGAACAGGGACGTCCCGAACTTGAAGAAATTATCTTGAAAGTTACCCAGAGGAAAGTGGTCAGTTTGCATACCGATATCAGCACTAAGACCGGCGAAAGGGTTTTTTTGTTTAGGCTGGACCAGGAGTTGTAAACGGGAGATTAAGCCGGTGCCGAAGGCAATAGTAGTGCGATTCCTAGTAAAAGTAGCATCGTTTTGCATAAAAAAATAGCAGGGGCAAAGTCCTGCTATAGCAAACTGGATTCTAAATAGATTTCTGGTCCTGCGTCTTAGCAGGACCTTTTGCTTATTTTCTATCGTTAGCTTCTGGTTTTCTCAAGCGGTCTTTTATGCTCCCACTAAAAGAGCATCTTTCTGTCGGCCGGTTACTTTGCTCACAGCGCTGAATTTGTCGGGACAGGTTTCCAAGCAAATGCCACATTTGTTACACTTGCTCTGTTCAATAACGTGAGGAACCTTTTTCTCACCAACAATCGCCTCTGCAGGGCAGGCCTTTCGGCATTGTCCGCACGCTTTGCATTTATCAGGGTCAATCCAATACGCGATCAGTTCCTTACAGCTTAGCGCCGGGCAAGACTGTTCAAGAATATGGGCTTCGTATTCGTGCCTGAAATAACGCAGTGTGCTTAAGACAGGATTTGGTGCAGTCTTGCCCAGGCCGCAAATGGACCCAGCAATGATAGTCCGACCCATTTCTTCCAGTAATGTTAAATCTGCTTGCACGCCCTTACCGGAAGTAATATCAGTTAGAATTTGCAACATCTGATAAACACCATCGCGACAAGGCGTACATTGGCCACAGGATTCATGTGATGTAAACTCTAGGAAATATCTGGCGATATCAACCATGCAGGATGTTTCGTCCAGTATTACCATCCCGCCTGAACCCATCATAGACCCGGCGCTTCTTAGCGAGTCAAAGTCTACTTTCAGATCTAAAAGTTCTTCCGGCAGACAGCCGCCTGAAGGACCACCGATTTGCACAGCTTTAAATTTTGTGCCCTCAAAGGTGCCGCCGCCAATGTCAAAGATTACTTCGCGGATAGTGATGCCCATTGGCACTTCAACTAAGCCCGTGTTGCGCAGTTTGCCTGTAAGCGCAAACACCTTAGTTCCCTTGCTCTTCTCTGTGCCAACAGCTGCAAATTGTGCAGCTCCGTGCAGGAGTATGTGAGGGAGGTTAGCCAACGTTTCCACGTTATTGATGACAGTAGGTTTGCCAAATAATCCCTTGATAGCCGGAAAAGGAGGGCGGATACGGGGGAAGCCGCGCCATCCTTCGATAGAGGCAATAAGCGCTGTTTCTTCACCGCAGACAAATGCGCCTGCTCCATGGAAAATTTCCGGGTTAAAGCTAAACCCGCTTCCCATGATGTTTTCACCAAGCACGCCCCACTGTTGCGCCTGTTCCATGGCTTTTTGCAAACGGGCAATCGCCAGGGGATATTCAGCGCGCACATAAAGATAACCTTTTGAGGCGCCAATAGCATAAGCGGCTATCGCCATTCCTTCAAGGACGGCATGTGGATCTGCTTCCAGTACCGAACGATCCATAAATGCGCCCGGGTCACCCTCGTCACAGTTACAAATCATATATTTAAGTTCTCCGGAGGCTGATCGACAGAAAGCCCATTTTTTCGCTGTAGGAAAGCCAGCACCGCCACGACCACGCAAGCCGGCGTTATCAACTGCTTCGATGACTTGTTCAGGCGTATATGACGATAGTACTTTAGCTAAAGCTTGATAGCCCCCTTGAGCAAAGTACTCTCTGATCTCCTCAGGGTTGGTCGAGCCACATCGCTCAAGCGCGATTCTTTGTTGGCCCTTGTAAAACGGCACATCGTGTTCCGTAAGACACCTGTTGCCGTCTTGGTCTTGATACAGCAGCCGCTCAACAACCGTACCGCCGTCGAGCGCAGCTTCCAAAATCTCAGCAACGTCAGTTTTCTGAACTTTAGTGTAAAAAATGCCAAGCGGTTCAAAACGAACAAGCGGCCCTCTTTCACAAAAACCATGACAACCGCTAAAAGCGACGGCAGTCTCTGCCTCATGTCCCTCAAAAAGCAATTCAAGATCGACATCTAAGCCACGCTCTGCGATGAGGCGTTTAAACTCCTCCCAAACTTGCAAAGAGCCCATCGCTACACACCCTGTGCCGGCACAAACTAAAAATCTTGATTTCTGCCTGGCAAAAGCAGCCTGGCAAATTTCTTTTGTTTCGACAAGCTTTGACGGTGTGTCTATCCGGGTTGAGTACGGCTTTGCACTCATTTGTTGTCAACTCCTTTTGGTACAAGGCATTCACTGACCCTCTTCGTTTCCATCAGTCCGAATACGGTATCATCAACCATCACGACGGGAGCCAAAGCACACGAGCCGACGCAAGCCACCCTTTCTAGGTTGTATTCGAAATCATTTGTTGTCGTACCGCATTCAATGCCCAGCTCCCGTTCGAAGGCCTCTAGCAGAGGTGTGGCACCCCTCACATGGCAGGCTGTACCGCAGCAGACCTTTATATTATGCTTGCCTCGTCTTTTAAAGTGAAATTGAGCGTAAAACGTAGCCGTACTATAAACTTGGCTTTCTGAGACCGAGGTAAACCTCGCCACCTCTTTTAAAGCTTCCTCCGGGAGGTAACCAAATATTTCCTGGACAGTTTGGAGAAGAGGGATTAGTTCTTTGCGTTCACCTTTAAAGCGGGAAAAAATGTGCGCGATTTGCTGCTCAGGTGCTTCAGGAGCTGTTTGCATCGATAAATTCCTCCCTTATGAATAGAACATAATTAGCTTTCTATTTTCCCCTGCTTATGCTTGCGAAACATTTCCGCCATTTTTTTGAGACGGTCGATACTAGTATCGCGCAAAGTGATTGAGGCATCAATATGTCCAACCTTTCCGCATAGGGCGATTGTATAACATTTAGTACCCTGGTCAATAATTTTTAATGCCACATCGGCATATGGGCAGTCTACCCCATAAAAAATAACAACATCGTATTTTTCATGAGCAATAACTAGGTCTCCATGGTAAGGATTGATTTCGCACGCTGTCCTAGTCATCGGGTAGGCTGGTCGCACGTCATAGATCGGACGAATTTCAACCCCCATTGCATCAGCTAAATCTCTGATTGCTTTTGCCCTGTTCGCAGCGCCTTCTTCCCAGTACCAAAGAACCATGCGGGCCGGGACAACCATCACCGGCTTTTTGGCTTGGCTGACAATCTCCACAATTTTTCCTAACGCATCTTCTACAGGAAGCATTTCTCCTTCTACTAGGGCCATTTCCTTTTCCGGATGCGCTGATTTAGAAACAGGCTCCGGGCCAATCAGCCAGCGATAATCTTCTGTTGGCGCTTGTGTCGGCGGTGTTGGTGTCTCGCTCATGCAGGGAAACCTCGCTTCTCAATTTTTTGGATGTTCACGATCGACACTTTTAACTCAGAGGCCACAGACATACTGCAAACAGCAGGGCTTGTAAGGACATTAGCTGCCGACTTTGCAAAATGGAAACTCATGCTTACTATGCCCTGAGGTACTTGGTCGGTAATCTCCACGAGAGTCTCAATCGAACCACGCGCTGAAGTTACTCTGACGATGTCTTCCGCGCTAATTCCTAATTTTTCGGCATCTTTGGGGTTAATTTGCATGCGCTCCTCACTAAGCAGCTCATTTAGGCCCTTAACCCTGGCAGTCATGCTCCTGGTGTGATAATGATAAAGCTTGCGCGCTGTAGTTAAAACAAAAGGATAGTCAACATCAGGCTTTTCAGTGGCTAGGGGACGATAATCTACAGTAGAAAACTGTCCGATGCCACGGGCGAATCTATTTTCTTCTCCACGCCAGGACTTGCGATGCATAATCGGCGTACCCGGATGTTCCTCATTTGGGCAGGGCCACTGCAAGCCGTGTTCCTCGATGCGTTCGTAGCTCATGCCGCCAAAATAATGGGGTGTAAGTTGACGCACTTCGTCCCATATTTCTTTTGGGGATTGATGATACCAGGGAAGGTTCAGTTTTTGTGCCAAAGCCTGGATGATCTCCCAGTCAGGCTTGCTTTGTCCGGCCGGCGCGATTGCGCGGCGTATTCTTTGGACTCGCCGTTCCGTATTGATAAATGTGCCGTCTTTTTCGGCAAATGTTGCAGCAGGCAGAACAACGTCAGCCAGCTCAGCCGTTTCTGTAAGAAAAATGTCTTGTACGACCAGAAAATCTAAAGATTCCAATGCTTCACGCACGTGCAGTAAATCCGGAGAAGAGAGCAATGGGTTTTCTCCCATAATGTATAAAGCCTTACACCACCTGCTTGGATTCGGATGGAACATATCACTGATGGTTCTGCCGGGGATATCGGATAGTTCCACACCCCAAGCTTGCGAGAACTTGGCCCGCAGATGGTCGCTCACTTTATTTGCCGGCACTGCCTGCGGAGTCTTGCCGTAGAAATCAAACTCCAGAGCGGTGATAAGTTCCGCATCATCTTCAGTCTTTTTCCCCGCCAGTCTCCGCCAATAAGTGGAACCGTCGCTGTGTAACGGCTGATACCCAGTCAGGACATGAGGTAGGCACCCCATATCACAGGCTCCTTGAACATTGTTTTGGCCGCGCAACGGGTTTACGCCGGCATGAGGTTTGCCAAAGTTGCCCGTAGCCAAGGCGAGATTGGTTAGCGCCAGCACATTTTCAGTACCACAAGTATGCTGCGTTATACCCATGCAGTAAAAAATCCCTGCGCTGTCAGCCTCGGCGTAAAGACGGGCAGCACGGATAATATCTTCTGCCGGCACTCCGGTTATCTCGGCAACGTAATCGGGGTTGTATTTCTCCATGATAAAGTCTTTCAGGTATTCAAAGCCGTGTGTACGAGTAGCAATGAAAGCTTGATCAACTAAATTATCCCGTAAAATAACATGCATCAATCCATTCAGAAGAGCTACATCCGTCCCCGGTCTAATCTGCAGATAAACATGGGCTAAGTCTGCTAAAGGGGTACGGCGAGGATCAACAACGATAAGCGTGGCTCCCTTCTTTACGGCTCTGCGCATCCGGTAGTCAACGATGGGGTGATTGGCAGAGGGGTTTGAGCCGACTACCAAAATAGATTTCGCGTCTTCAATATCGCTGATTGGGTTTGTCATAGCTCCGCTGCCTGTAGTAGTGGCCAGACCGACCACTGTTGGGGCGTGTCAGAGTCGTGCGCAATGGTCAACGCTATTACTGCCGAGGGAACGCAATAACTTCTGAAACAGATAGTTATCCTCGTTTGTAGCCCGGGCTGAGCTTAGCCCTCCCAGGGATTCAGGTCCGTATTTTTCCTGAACCTCCTGAAATTTTTCCGCCACCAACTCGAGCGCCTCATCCCAGGAAGCTTCTTCAAACTTGCCGTTACGTTTAATCAGTGGTGTAGTCAGGCGGTCGGGATGATTGATATATGAATAGCCGAAGCGTCCTTTAACGCAAAGCTCCCCCTGATTGACAGGGCTTTCCCGGTTGCCCCGCACACTGGTGACTTTGCCGTCGCGGACACCAAGATATATCCCGCAGCCACAGCCACAATAACTGCAAACTGTTTTAACTTCATAAGCCGGCTGCGCTCCATTTTTTGGCAGCAGTGCGCCGACAGGACAGCGAACTAGGCACTCGCCGCATGATACGCATTTTGATTCATGCAAAGGCTTATCGCCAAGCGTGCTGATTTTTGTGCCATAACCGCGGAACGAGAAGTCAATTGCTTCTACACAAGGTATTTCGTCACAGGTTCGCACGCAGATCCCGCACAGTACGCACTTGTTATAGTCTCTGACAATGAAAGGGTGCGAATCATCTACCGGTCGCAGTTCTCGTGCTCTTAATCTTTTGAGACGTTCCTTGTCAACACCGACATAGCGCGCGACTTCTTGCAGCTTGCAGTCATTGTTTTTGCCACAGGCCAGGCAGTCGTCGTGGTGGTTTACCACTAACAGCTCTACCGCTAAGCGTCGCGCATTATTTACCAAGTCGCCGCCCGTGTTGACTACCATTCCTGCAGCGACCGGAGCACGGCAGGACGGTACTAAGATACCATCGGCTTCAACAAGGCAAACCCTGCAGATTCCTGCAGGGTTCAAATCAGTGTGATGACAAAGATGGGGAATGTAAACTCCGTTTTCCGTGGCCACCTCGAGGATAGTCTTACCGTCTTGGACGGTAAGTTCTCGACCGTCAACAAAAAGTTGAATTTCTGCCATGTACTTTGCCTCCTAGATTAAAAAATTCACTAAACTGCGATAATTATATCATTTATGCTTGCCGATAGTCAATCACCTAACCTTTCGGAAGCGCGCGCAAACAAAGGTTTAGCCAGGCAAACTATTAGCGTATATGCCTGATAATTCAGAAAATTCATATAAAATGTTGACTAATTTCTAGAATTGATTCCACTGCAATAACTCGCCCAATATATGGAATTTATGAAAAACAAAAAGACCAGAAAATAACCTATAAAAGCCTATAAACACTGGGTTTTGCGGCCTTTTTATGCTATAATAGAAGAAGAAATATTACACAAATATAGCAGATAAAGGTGGGAATAAGCATGTTTAAACCCAATAATAATCACAACCAGCAAACGCTTTCAGATAGCACGCAGTGGATGGACAAACGTATTCGGGAAAAGCTTGAAAAATCGTGGGCACCCATCTTCTATGAGCATGTGTTCAGCAAGATTGACGAAGAACCCTTTGCTGTTTTGTATGGAACGACAGGCAAACCGAACTTCCCTGTAAATATTCTGCTCTCTTTAGAGTATATCAAGCATATGAAAGACAGCAGCGATTTAGAGCTTTTGGACAGTTTTTATTTCGACTACCTTGTAAACTATGCTGTTGGTATAAAAACACTCGGTGAAATGAACCTCGCTGAAAGAACTCTCTACTATTTCAGAGAACGCGTCTATCGGTATTGCCTGGAAAATCCTGAACAAGAACGGCTTTTATTCGACCAGTTCATTAATCTGCTGCATCATTTTGCTCAACTTGCCGGAATTTCATTGGAAGAACAAAGGACCGACACAACTTATTTCATGAGCAATATTAAAAAGGCCGGCCGGATATCTCTGGCCTATGATGTGCTCACCAAGGCTGTCAAAGCAATCCCTGAAAGTCAGCGGACAGATGCCCTTATCAAGGTTCTGGAGCCAAATTTCAAAACCGATGTCCTTTATCGTGCCAAGGCACAGGAAGCAGACAGCAAGCTTGCTTTACTGTTGAACCTCTGCCAGGAAGCTCTTTCCGTTTTGGAGAAACAGAGACCGGGCTCAGACGAAGTCCGGCTCGTCCGGCGTTTTTTGGACGAACAAGC
>Ga0208735_100731_pt1 | contig 10929 bp, 9 predicted proteins | sample Subbio12Aug_8Aab_FD_184829 | JGI IMG/M metagenome (GOLD analysis project Ga0208735, IMG submission 184829) | Serpentinite rock and fluid subsurface biosphere microbial communities from McLaughlin Reserve, California, USA - CR12Aug_8Aab (SPAdes) | ecosystem: Environmental > Terrestrial > Deep... | reverse complement strand
GGATCAAGTCCGGGGCAGGTCATCCTGAACATGCCGGGTCAGATCGATCCCGCGAGCTCGGAGCTTCTGAAGATCATCGCCGCGTGCTTTTCCAGGTAGATCCGCAGCCAGGGCGTGAACGCCTCCGGCCGCGCGGCAATCTCGGCCCGAAGGTCGTCCAGCGAGACCCAGCGCACCGCCTGCACCTCGTCGGGGTCCAGCTCCAGGTCCAAAGGCCAGCCGGCCTCGCCCAGGAAAACCTCGACCACCTCATGCTCGATCAGCGGCTCGCGCACCCCCGGCACCTCGGCGCGGTATTCCACCTGTCCGACATGCCGCAGGGCAAGACCGGAGATTCCCAGCTCCTGCCCCAGCCGCCGCGCCGCACACTCCGCCGCCGACTCGCCCCAGTTCGGATGGGTGCAGCAGGTGTTCGCCCACTGACCGGGAGTGTGATATTTCCCCGCCGCCCGCTGCTGGATCAGGATCTCCTGCCCGCGCAGGACAAAGACCGACACCGCCGGATGCCGCAGACCCTGCCGGTGCACGGCCAGCTTGCCCAGCGGGACCAAAGCCCCGGACGCATCCCAGGCCGGGATCGGCAGGTCTGGCTTTTCCATCACGACCATCTTGGACTGACGACTCCCATCAGGTGCATCACGTTCTTCAGCCCGATCTTCAGATGGGCCAGGGGGCGCGCCGCGACAAGTCTCTTGTTCATGTAGGCCTCGAAGGTCAGGCGCTGCACGTCGATGTCGTGGCACAGACTCACGAACCGCTCGCGCCGGTCGTCGCTGCGATAATACGCGTTCTGCATCGACCGCAAGACCTTGAACACCGTCCCGTGTTCTTTCAGGAACAGCTTGCGCGCCAGCTTCAGCTCGGACGCCTTGCCCGACCGCAGAAAGGCCTGAGCCGCCGTCGCCGCCGCCCGCCCCCCCGCCATCGCGTAGAAGATCCCCTCGCCCGAGCTGGGGGCCACAACCCCCGCCGCATCCCCGGCCAGCACCACATCCCGGCCATTGTCCCAGCGGTCCAAAGGCTTCAGCGGGATCGGAGCCCCCTCGCGTCGGATCGTCTCGCAGTCGGTCAGCCCCGCCATCGCCCGCAGGTCCGCGGTGGCCTTCTTGAGGTCGACCGTGCCGTCCTCGGTCCCCATTCCCACCGACGCCCTGTCGCCATGCGGGAAAACCCAGCCATAGAAGTCGGGCGAAATCTGCCCGTCATAGATCACGTCGCAGCGCACCGGGTCATAGCCGGTATTCGCCGCCGGGGCCTTGATGATCTCATGATAGGCGATGACATACGGGATGCTGTCGCCCCCCGGCACCTCGGCCCGCGCCACGCCCGACTTCGCCCCATCCGCGCCGATCACCACGCGGGCTTGCGACCGCTGCTCCTGCCCCGAGGCCTTCTCGCGCCAGACGACATGGGTGCCTGCCGCGTCCCGCTCGATCCGCAGGAAAGTCCCGGTCAGGCGTTCGGCCCCGACCATCCGCGCCCGGTCGCGCAGGAATTCGTCGAAATCCTCGCGGTCGACCATGCCGACATAGCCGCCCTCGATGTGGATATCGACCGCCCGGCCCGTGGGAGAGATCATCCGTGCCGTCTTGATCCGGGCCACGACCAGATGGTCAGGGATGTCGAAATCCCGGATCAGGCGGGGCGGAATCGCCCCGCCACAGGGCTTGATCCTGCCATCGCGGTCCAGAAGCGCCACTCTGTAGCCCGCCCGCGCCAGATCCTCGGCCGCGGTCGCGCCCGACGGTCCGCCGCCCACCACGACTGCATCATACATTCTCATTCTCCTGGAACCAGTTGCGGCGCGGGCGACCGCAACCGGCCCCCGTCGATGATCCGCCAGGCCATCAGCCCGGCAGCGACAAACAAAAGCGCTTCAAGCGCGAAGACCAGTCCGAAGGCGTCTGCGTCGGACCCCGTCAGCCGCAGCGCATCGACCAGCGCCGCGCCGGCAAACCCGCCCAGCCCCTGAGCAATGGCCTGAGACGCGCCCCAGACGCCCATCCGCGTCCCCTCGCGCCCCACGCGGCCCTGCCCGGCCAGCTGCATCATGGCCCCGATCGACGCAATGGCGAACATGCCGTTGAACACCCCCAGGATCGCGACGGCAGGCGTCAGAAGTCCGACCTGCAGCTGCCCCAGCGCCGCAATCACCGCCAGCATCAGTGCCGACCCAAGACAGCCGGCCGTGACCCAGGCGCGCAAGGACCCGATCTTCAACCCGCTGACCGCGATCCCCACCGCCAGCATGCCGACGAACATGCCCCCGTGCTGCGCGCCCGACAGGCTGGTGGATTCCCCCGGCGAGTAGGCGAAGACCAGCCCGGCATAGGGCTCCAGGATCAGCTCCTGCAGGAAGAAGGCGGTCATCGACAGGAAGATGAAGAGGGTGAAGACCCGCGTCCTTTTCTCGGCCCAGACCTCGGCCAGCCCCTGCCGCAGGGGCGTCACGTCCGGCAAGCGCGCCGGAAGCACCTGCCGCTCGATGCCGCGGATCGCCAGCGTGGTCAGCAGCACCGCGCCCACCGTCACGACGCCGACAATCGCCATCAGCCGGGCAGGCGAATAGGGGTCCAGCATCGCCCCGACCACCCCGCTGCTGACCGCAATCCCGAAGATCATCATCAGCCAGGTGATGGTTGCCGCCGCCGCCCGCCGCTCGGGCGCGCAACCGCTTGCCAAGAGCGCCAGCAACGAGGTCCCCGAGGCCCCCGCCCCCATCCCGATCAGCACATAGGCCAGAACCGACAGCGCCAGCCCGACGCCCTGCCCGGCGATCCCCAGCGCCACCATCCACGACGCCAGCGCCGCCCCCGCCGACAATACCGCCATCCCGCCGATGATGAACCGGGTCCGGTTGCCCTGCGCGTCCGACAGGAACCCCCAGCTTGGCCGGGTGATCTGGACGAAGGAATGCAGCGCCACCAGCGCGCCCGACAGCATCGCGGGCAAGGCCAGTTCCACCACCATCAGCCGGTTGAGGGTCGATGTCGTCAGCACCACCACCGCGCCAAGGCACAGCTGCACCAGCCCCAGACGGACAATCTGGGCCCAGGACAGCTTCATCCCATCCCCCGGATCGCAAAGGCGGAAATCATCATGCCGCAGACATAGAGCACCACGCCCGTCCCGTTGTACCAGGGCGCCTTGCCCTTGGGGTCGCGCAACAGCACCCGCATCGCCGCGACCTGAGCCAGAAGCAGCGCCATGACCGCCAGCGCATGCCAGGGCTGGCCCCAGATCACCAGCAAGGCCACGACCAGAAGCTGCGCCATGCCCATCACCGTGCAGGCGATCTTCGCGGCCACCTCCGGCCCCAGCACCACGGGCAGCGACCGCACGCCATGCTGACGGTCGCCCTCCAGCGCCTTGAAATCGTTCAGCGTCATGATCCCGTGCGCGCCAAAGGCGTAAAGCGCGGCGATCATCACGGTCTCGAACCTTGGCGCGCTGCCCAGCAGCACCGCCGCCCCGGTGAACCAGGGCAGGCCCTCGTAGGACAGGCCTACCAGACCCGGCCCCCACCAGCCCGACCGCTTCAGCCGGATCGGTTCCGCCGAATAGGCCCAGGCCGCGATGACCCCGACCGCCGTCGCCCCAAAGCCCCAGGGCCCCAGCATCCAGCCCACGACCAGCGACAGCACCGTCATCGCCAGCGCGATCCACAGCCCCCAGCGTCCCGGTATCCGCCCCGAGGGGATCGGCCGATGCGGCTCGTTCACCGCATCCACATGCCGGTCGCACCAGTCGTTCGCCGCCTGGCTCATCCCGCAGACGATGGGACCGGCCAGGACCATCCCCAGCAGCACCGTCGTCCAGTTCGCGCCCAAAGGCACGCCCGAGGACACGGCGCCACAAAGGTAGGCCCAGACCGGCGGGAACCAGGTGATGGGCTTGATCAGAGTAAGCATGGCACGGGGTTCCGGCCAGCTTTGCGGGGAGTGGATGAGTGCGTCGCTCATACTGTCAATTAAACCTGACACTCCCGAGTCTGGCAAGCTTTACATTGCCGCGGAAGACAGGTTGAAGCGGCGGGCAGCATCGCCGCCGGCGCGGCAGGTGAGCTTCGGCCCCCCCCCCCGGCCAGACCAGCCGCCCATTCCCCCGGATGTCAGGCGACAGATCCGCATCTTCGCCCGCAGCGCGTCCGGCGCCCGGTCACAGGACAGGTCGTCGCGTCACCTGCAGACGATGCGCCCGGGCCCCCTTCCATGCAGGGGCACCCGTTCCGAGCAACGGCGTCAATCTGGCTTGACAGAATGAAGAGGAGGCCGATTGACCCGCATCAAGGCTGCGAAGTGTCGGTTTCCTTGTTCAGGATACCGAACTTGCGCAGCTTCACATAGAGCGACTGGCGCGACAGGCTGAGCAGCTCGGCCGCAGCCGCGCGGTTGTTGCCCGACATTTCCAGCGCCGCCTCGATGCACATCTTCTCGATGATCTCGGTCGTCTCATCGACGATTTCCTTCAGCGTCGAATAGCCCACCAGCCGCATCACGTTGCGCAGGCCCTCGTTCTCGTTGCCCGTCGCGGGCCAGACAACCCGGTCTGTCACCACGGAATCGCGCGCGACAATGCCGATGATCTGCTTGCCGTTGTCCTGGAACAGGGTCGCCGACAGCTCGACCGAAACCTCGCCCGTGTAATCGGTGTTCAGCCGCGTCCGGTAGTGGCGCAGGTGGCCTACACGCTTGACGTTGTCCAGCAGCACCTTCAGGTCCACCGCGCCGCGCGACAGGAAATCGGAAAACGCCCGGTCGATCACGACCGAGGTGCTGTGACTGTCCGTCATGTGCAGGAAGGATTCGTTCGCGGCCTTGATCAGGCCATTCCCGTCCAGAAAGACGACGGCGTCGGTCCCCTTCTCGAACAGGTTCTGCATCATCAGGCTGCGGTCGCCTTCCCGCGACTGGGCGCTTTCCGACAGGCCGATCCGGCACAGCAGCAGCCGGTCGCGCGACGCGCGGAACAGTTTCGCACTGACCTTCACCCGCTGCGCCGTCCGGCGCACGTTGAGGTCGACAAAGCCGCCGTCATCATTCGTCGCGTTGCGGGACAGGGTCTCGATCAGCTCGCCCCGACGCCGGCCGTCGAATTCCTGCGCGATGGGCGAATTCAACAGATCGTTGCGCTGCGCCCCCAGAAGCCGCGAGGCCGAGCTGTTGAGGTCCACGATCCGCCCTGTCGTCTCCGAGACGATGAGCAGCGGGAACGAATTTTCTTCCATCAGCACGCGGTAACGGGTCTCCAGCTCGCGCTGCGCCTCGTGGTCGCGGCCGATGGCGCGATGCGCCTGGACCAGCTGCTGCTGCACCTCGGCCAGCGGGCGCAGGTCGCGGCCCAGCATCAGAAGCGTCTCGGTCCCCGGCAGGCGGCGCAGGATGTAGCGGACCGGGAATTCGTATTGCACCGGCCCGGCGTGGTTCAGCTCCAGCGCCGATCCGCTGTCCGGCCCCGCCAGGCGGGTGGACAGCTTGGCCCAGCTTTCCTCGGCGAAGAGCGACTGCAAGTCCCGCCCCTCCCAGCCCGAGACCATTGCGGCAAGGCCCGACTGCGGGGCGGTCAGCACCCGTTCGACCAACCGCTCCGGCGTCACCACCAAAGTCAGGTCCGATCCTGCGCTTACCAGATCCAGAACCGCGTTTCGTGCGGCCGGATCGGCAGGCAGAACCGTCATGGAGAACCCGTCATTGGTCAACTCCCGTCCCCTTTCAACAAAGCCTGGACGATACTGCCTTGGCTTCTTTTCCGGTCCCGGTCAGGCTGGCGTCCGTCGCGACAGGCATCATACTCGGACATAAGAGCGGAAACATGGCGCACAACCCGGTCCGCGCCGGTTTCTTTCAGCAGCAGCGCATCTTCCACCGGAATGGCCCCGCCGACAAGGATGCACATTTCGTCCTTCCGCGACAAAAGGCGGAGGGTCCGCACCAGGCCCACCGCAGAGTCCAGCGCCGCCGTGCAGCCGACGGAAACCACCGCCAGGTCGAACCGGTTCGCCGACAGCAGCTGCGTCAGGTCCCGGGGCATCGGCGCCACCCGGACCATCGCACTGAACCCTGCCAGCCGCAGCTCCAGCGCCAGGACCATTGCGCCCAGCGTGTGCTGCTCGGCCTCGGCCACCAGGACCAGGGCTGACGGCCCCGTCACCGGCCGCACTTCGGCCAAAAGCTCGTCGACACGGCGCACCACGGCGTGCAGCTTTTCGGTGCCAAGCGTGACGTCGATGAAGCTGACTTCGTCGGCGGCCCACCCGGCCCCCAGCGCCCGTGCCGCTGCGGGGACGTAAAGACAGGCGACCGCGGCCGGGTCGATCTGCCGTGCGATCATCTCGGCAAGCAGCACGGCGGGATCGATCGAGCGGGCCTCTCGCAAGACCCGCAGAAAGTGGTCAAGATGGTCTTGCCCCACCACGGCGCATTCCTGGTCGCGCACCGACACCAACCGACCCAACGCCTCCCTCGCAAGCCCAGCAAACCAATCGAGGCCAATCAGGCCATCCTGGGCTTCCGGTATACCATTGTCTCGCATCGGCGACCCTCCTTGGGTCCTGCCGCAGATGCCGGGGCACGATAGCACTGTGTGTGTGCAATTGAAAGCCTTCGACTCGGCGCCTCCATGACACCCTAAACTGCGCGACATGTCCACTCAAATTGACACTTACCCCCAAACCCGCCGCGCCTTTGCGGGTAAAATGCTGATCTGGTTACGGGAAATTCCAGTCTGCCCGCTCAACGGAACAAGGGCGGACAGGCCGGGCATCGGCTGATTCTTTGGCATGATGTGTAAATCTACATTGACAGATAGTGCTGCCTGACTACTCTGAGTGTAAACGCGGCACATGCAGAGGCGTAGGGAATGTCCGATCCGGCCTCACTGAAGACATCCAGACCACTCTACACGCCCAGCCAGCGCGCCCGCCGGGATGCAACGGTCTGGACCACTGTCCAGGGTGTCCTCGCCCCGCTCCAGTTTCTGGTCTTCGCCGTCTCGCTTGTCCTGGTGCTGCGCTACCTGCTGACGGGGGATGGCTACGGCGCGGCTACGGTCTCGATCCTGCTCAAGACCGCGCTTCTTTATGCCATCATGGTCACTGGCGCGATCTGGGAAAAGGTCGTGTTCGGCCAGTATCTCTTTGCCCCCGCCTTCTTCTGGGAAGACGTCGTCAGCTTTGGCGTCATCGCGCTGCATACGCTTTATCTCTACGGCCTCGTCACCGAAACGCTGTCGCCGCTCCAGCTGATGCTGGTCACGCTTGCGGCCTATGCGGCCTATTTCATCAACGCCATCCAGTTCCTGCTGAAGCTCCGCCGCGCCCGCCTCGACACCGGCCCCGCCGCGCCTCTTGCCGAAGGGCACCCGGCATGAGCCTCGACACCCCCACGACCGGCTGCCTGCACACCCCCGTCCTGCGGGAACGCGGCCAGCGCGAGGTGTTCTGCGGCCTGACCGGGATCATCTGGCTGCACCGCAAGATGCAGGATGCCTTCTTCCTGGTCGTAGGCTCGCGCACCTGCGCGCATCTCCTGCAATCCGCCGCCGGGGTGATGATCTTCGCCGAGCCGCGATTCGGCACTGCCATCCTGGAGGAAAAGGACCTCGCCGGCCTGGCCGACGCCCATACCGAGCTGGAGCGCGAGGTCGAGCGCCTGCTGTCGCGCCGCCCCGACATCCGCCAGCTCTTCCTCGTCGGCTCCTGCCCGTCCGAGGTGATCAAGCTTGACCTGACGCGCACCGCCGAACGCCTGAACGCGCGGCATGGTGGCGCGGTCCGGGTCTACAACTACTCCGGCTCGGGCATCGAGACGACCTTCACGCAAGGCGAGGACGCCTGCCTGGCCGCGATGGTCCCGTCGCTTGAGGACACCACCGAAGCGAACCTCCTCGTCGTCGGTGCCCTGCCGGATGTGGTGGAAGACCAGTGCCTGTCGCTGCTGACCCGGATGGGCATCAGGAACGTCAGCTTCCTGCCCTCGCGCCGCGCCTCCAGTGCACCGAAGGTCGGACCGAACACCCGCTTCATCCTGACCCAGCCCTTCCTGGCCGACACCGCCCACGCCGTTGAGCGTCGCGGCGGCGAGCGCATCTCCGCCCCCTTCCCCTTCGGCGAGGAAGGCACGACCGACTGGCTCCGCTCCGTCGCCAAGACCCACGGCGTCACCGTCGAAACCTTCGAATCCGTCACCGCCGCCCCCCGCGCCCGCGCCCGCAAGGCCGTCGCCGCGCACGCGGACACCCTGCGCGACAAGACGCTGTTCCTGTTTCCCGACAGCCAGCTGGAGATTCCCCTCGCCCGTTTTCTCGCCCGCGAATGTGGCATGCGCCCGGTCGAGGTCGGCACCCCCTACCTCCACCGCGGGCTGATGGAGCCCGAGCTTGCCCTCCTGCCGCAGACCGTCCTTTCAGAAGGTCAGGACGTCGATCTGCAACTTGACCGCCACGCCGCGCTGAGGCCCGACCTCACCGTCTGCGGCCTTGGCCTGGCGAATCCGCTGGAAGCCGCCGGCTACGCCACCAAATGGGCGATCGAACTCGTCTTCACGCCCGTCCATTTCTACGAACAGGCGGGCGACCTCGCCGGCCTCTTCTCCCGCCCCCTCCGCCGCCGCGCGATGCTTCAGGGGGCCGCAGAATGACTGATTCCCGGCACGCCCCCCACCCCCATCCCCTCCCCACCGGGGGGAGGGGAGGCGCTTGCCTCGGCCGACTTGCCCAACCATCGGCCACCTGCGCCCCCCTCCCCCCCTGTGGGGGAGGGATGGGGTGGGGGGGCGCCCGGCCTGCAGTGGGAGAGCCGACATGAAACTCACGCTCTGGACCTACGAAGGCCCCCCGCATGTCGGCGCGATGCGCGTCGCCACCGGCATGAAAGGCGTCCACTACGTCCTGCACGCCCCGCAAGGCGACACCTACGCCGACCTTCTGTTCACGATGATCGAGCGTCGCCGCCACCGCCCGCCGGTCACTTTCACCACCTTCCAGGCCTCGGACCTTGGCGGCGACACCGCCACCCTGTTCAAGCGTGCCGCGCAGGGCGCCTATGACCGGTTCAAGCCGCAGGCGATGATCGTCGGTGCCTCCTGCACCGCCGAGCTGATCCAGGACGACCCCGGCGGCCTTGCCGCGACCCTCGGCCTGCCCTGCCCCGTGGTGCCGCTCGACCTGCCCAGCTACTCCCGCAAGGAAAACTTCGGCGCGGACGAGACCTTTCTTGCCCTCACCCGCGCCCTGGCAAAGCCCTGCGAGCGCACGGCCGAAGTCTCCTGCAACATCCTCGGCGCGACCGCCCTCGGCTTTCGCCACCGCGACGACGTGACCGAGATCGCAACCCTCCTGCGCAGCATGGGCATCGCCATCAACATCGCCGCCCCCCTGGATGCCGCGCCCTCCGACCTCGCCCGCCTCCCCGCCGCGCATTTCAATGTCCTGCTTTACCCGGAAACCGGCGAAGGTGCGGCCCGCTGGCTGGAAAAGACCCACGCCCAGCCCTGGACCAGGACCATCCCGATCGGCGCGCAGGCAACCCGCGAGTTCATTGCCGAAGTCGCCGCGCTGGCAGGCGTCAGCGCAGAGGTCAATGAGTCCAACCTCCGCCAGCCCTGGTGGTCGGCCTCCGTGGACAGCACCTACCTCACCGGCAAACGCGTCTTCATCTTCGGCGACGCCACCCACGCGATGGCCGCCGCCCGCGTCGCCCGTGACGAGATCGGCTTCGAAGTCGTGGGCCTTGGCTGCTACAACCGCGAATTCGCGAGGCCAATGCGCGCCTGCGCCAAGGACTACGGCCTCGAAGGTCTCATCTCCGACGACTACCTCGACGTCGAAGCCGCCATCATCGCCGCCGCGCCCGAGCTGATCCTTGGCACCCAGATGGAGCGTCACATCGCCAAGCGCCTCGGCATCGCCTGCGCCGTGATCTCGGCCCCGGTCCACGTCCAGGACTTCCCCGCCCGCTACTCGCCGCAGATGGGGTTCGAAGGCGCGAACGTGCTGTTCGACACCTGGATCCACCCGCTGGTGATGGGGCTTGAGGAACACCTGCTCACCATGTTCCGCGAGGATTTCGAGTTCCACGACGCCGCCGGTCCCAGCCACCACGGCGGCAAGGCCACCCCGGCCCCCGCGCCGATCCTTGAACCCACCGCCAACGCCGCCACCCAGATGATCGAGGCCGCCCAGGCCCTTGCCGACGCCCTTCACTGGCTGCCAGACGCCGAGCAGGAACTGAAGAAGATCCCCTTCTTCGTCCGCGCCAAGGCCCGCCGCAACACCGAGAAATACGCCGCCGAGAAAGGCGTGACCCGGATCAGCATCGAGACCCTCTACGAGGCAAAGGCCCATTATGCGCGATGACCGCTACACATCGCCGGAGCTGAGAACCCCCGTCGCGGACGGGCTCTACCACTTTGTCATCGTCACCCTCGACGCCCACGCCGCAGGCCCGGCCCAGCGCGTCGCGGGCCGGCTGGCGCAGGACTTCCCGGGCATCGCCATCTCGGTCCACGCCGCTGCCGAATGGGCCGAAAACCCCGCCGCCCTCGCCCGCGCCCGCGCCGATGTCGCCCGCGCCAACATCATCGTCGCCAACCTGATCTTCCTCGAAGAGCACCTGACGCAGATCCTGCCCGACATGCAGGCCCGTCGCGACCAGCTTGACGCCTGCGTCGGCATCATCTCGGACCCGCAGGTCGTCAGGCTGACCAGGATGGGCGACCTCGACATGTCGCTGCCCGCGTCCGGCGCGATGGCCTTCCTGAAAAAGCTCCGCGGCACCAAGTCGCCCTCCGGCTCCTCGGGCGAAAGACAGATGGCGATGCTGCGCCGCCTGCCGAAGATCCTGCGCTTCATTCCCGGCAAGGCCCAGGACATGCGCGCCTGGTTCCTGTCGATGCAGTACTGGCTTGGCGGGTCCGACGACAACATCGAAGG
>Ga0208735_100726_pt1 | contig 11050 bp, 9 predicted proteins | sample Subbio12Aug_8Aab_FD_184829 | JGI IMG/M metagenome (GOLD analysis project Ga0208735, IMG submission 184829) | Serpentinite rock and fluid subsurface biosphere microbial communities from McLaughlin Reserve, California, USA - CR12Aug_8Aab (SPAdes) | ecosystem: Environmental > Terrestrial > Deep... | reverse complement strand
TCTGGCATTGACGATGAAGGCCTCGCGTTCGAGGCGCTTCTCGTCGAGCTGTCTGGCGATCTTCTTGTAGGTGGCCGGCTCGAGGAAGCGGAACGACAGGTCCTCGATTTCCCACTTGAGCTGCCAGACGCCGAGCCGGTTGGCCAGCGGCGCGTAGATTTCCAGGCTCTCGCGGGCGACTTCGACGCGCTCCGGCGTGTCGAAGTCGGTCAGGAAACGCAGGGTCTGGGTGCGCGAGGCCAGCCGGATCATGACCACGCGGAGGTCGGCGGCCAGCGCCAGCAGCATCTTGCGCAGGATCTCGGCCTGTGCCCGGATGTCGTCGGCGCCCTGCGCCTTCTGCGCCGACGCGCGAGCCAGCGGCCGGAGGTTCTTGAGCCGGTAAAGCCCATCGACCAGTTCCGCGATCTGTGCTCCCCAGCACAGCGGCGCCTTTTCCCGTGCAGACGGAAGGAAATCGGGAACAGCGAACAGCAGCGCGGCCAGCCGGCTGTCGAGGTCGAGGTTCAGGGCGGCAAGGATCAGCGCCGTGCCGAGGCCGTGCCCGAATGCCGTCTCGCCGGAGCCGACTTTCCGGTCGCCGTAGATTTCGCCGGCCTGGCTGACGGCAAGCAGCAGCTTCTGCGCGCCTTCTTCCGGCAGGCCGGCGATGAGGCGTTCGAGCGTGGCCTGATCGATGCCGGAATCCGGCAGGGCGTGGACGACGGAGACCATGCCTTATTTCAGCCTGGCAAAGGCCGCCGCGTGCGCATGCAGGGAAATCGCAAAATTGCGGATGCTCAATTCCGCGTTCGGTTGGCTATAACCGCCGCGCACGCCCTCCTTCGCCGACGAGGTGAAAAAGCAAGCAGCATCGTAGAGGCGTTCCCGAACTAGCCGCTCGCAAACCGTCTCGTAGCGTCCGGCATAGCTGAGTTGCTGAAATGTCTCATCGACCTTGAATGGATGCAGCTCGATCTTTTTCGTCGGCCGCAAAGAGGATGGCTGCTCCTCCAGCATGAACAGGTAACCCAGCCATGGCTTCCCGCTCGGCGCTAGGATGCCCTTTCGGTAGGCAGACCAAAAGTCCGTCGCATTGCCACGCGCTTCCTCGACGCGATTGTTGAAATTGTTACCGAAGCTGCCAACCTGCGATTTGACTTCGACCGCAGCAATCAGATCGCTCCCGCACACGACAACCACATCCCATTCCTTCGTCGGGCGAAAGTAACCGGGCAAGGTGCGCGGAAGTTTTTGGGCAACATGGATATTTGCAGTTGCCAGACTTGCATCCTTGACTATCGCGGCAATCAGCTGCACAAATCCATCGGCATGCTTGCCGCCCGTGACGGCACTGCGATTGCCGGCATCCTTCTTCCCGCTTGAACTCCCCTGTCTGACTTTTTGGGCTTCGCGGGTCTTCCAGAAATGCTGGACAGATTTGGCAAGCTGCTTTTCGATATCGATCATGTCTGATGCAGATGAAACGTTGCCCCGGAGAACAAGCGCTTGGTGTCGCGTTCGACGCGTTTTGCAGCCTGCTCGAAATAATGGTCGTCGATTTCAACGGAAACCGAGTTTCTGCCGTTGCGGGCCGCCGCCACGGTGGTCGTGCCCGTGCCCATGAAAGGATCGAGGACCGTGTCGCCGACAAATGAAAACATGCGGATCAGTCGTTCGGCCAGTTCCAAGGGATAAGGCGCTGGATGGTGCTTCGTCGAGGTGCCGGTTACCCCGGTCCAGATCTGCTGAAACCAGAGTTTGTGTCTGTCGGCCGGGATGACAGAAAGTATTCTGGTAGCCAGTGAAGGGCTGCGGTATCCACCGGGTTTGCGCTCCATCAGAATGAACTCGATATCGTTCTTGATGACCGCATTGGGCTCATAAGGTTTTCCCAGAAAACCGCCCCCGCTGCCTTCCGCCTCGTAGGCCGCATTCGCGATCTTGTGCCACAGGATCGGTGCAAGATTGGAAAACCCGATGCTGCGGCAATGCTCCTGGATCGATGCATGCAGCGGAATCACGGTGTGCTCGCCCTTGTTTTTCCGGCGCGACAGGCACACATCGCCGACCACGCAAACCAGCCGCCCTCCGGGTACCAGAACGCGAAAGCTTTCGCGCCAGACCCGATCCAGCTCGCTCAGAAATTCATCATAGTCGGCGATATGCCCCATCTGCGCGTCGTGATCCCGATATTCCTTCAGTGTCCAGTAAGGTGGGGATGTCACCACCAGATGAACGCTTTCGTCACGCAGAAAAGAAAGTTCGCGAGCATCTGCTCGATAAAGATCATGCCGCGAGGGAATTTGCGCCAGACAAGCCTCGATTGCCGCGGTCGCCTTGGCATCCTTGGCGATGCGCGGCAGGTCGGTCTGGTGGTCGACGATTGTCCCGACTTCGCGCGGAACAAATGCGGAAAAATCAAGCGTAATTGGCTCGTTAGGCTTGTTCATGCCCGAACTTTACCCCACCCACCTCCGCGCGTTGCGGAACATCGTCATCCAGGGACTGTCCTCGCCGAGCGGGTCCGGATGCCAGCTCATCTGCACGGTGCGGAAGACGCGCTCGGGGTGGGGCATCATGATCGTGACGCGGCCGTCGGCCGTGGTCACCCCGGCGACGCCGTCCGGCGAGCCGTTCGGGTTGAACGGATAGGTCGTCGCCACCGCGCCGCGGTTGTCGATGTAACGTAGCGCTGTCAGTACGCGGCCCTCGCCCACGGGAGCGCGGTCGAAAACCGCGCGACCTTCCCCATGCGACACCACCACCGGCAGCCTGGAGCCTGCCATGCCGGCGAGGAAGATCGAGGGCGATTCGGGAATCCCGGTCATCACGAAGCGGGCCTCGAAGCGCTCGCTGCGGTTTTGGTGGAAAGTCGGCCAGGCCTCGGCGCCGGGAATGATCGGCGCCAGATGCGCCATCATCTGGCAGCCGTTGCAGATGCCCAGCGCGAAGGTATCGGGCCGGGCGAAGAAGACGGCGAATTCGTCCTTGAGTTCCGGATGGAACAGCACCGACTTGGCCCAGCCCTGGCCCGCGCCGAGCACGTCGCCATACGAGAAGCCGCCGCAGGCCGCGAGGCCCTTGAAGTCGGCGAGCTTGACGCGGCCGGCCATCAGGTCGGACATGTGTACATCGACGCAGGCGAAGCCGGCGCGGTCGAAGGCGGCGGCCATCTCGACATGGCCGTTGACGCCCTGCTCCCTGAGGATCGCGATCTTGGGCCGCGCGCCGCTGTTTACGAAGGGGGCCGCCGGATCGAAGCTCAAGGCGAGCGACAGGCCGGGGTTGTCGGCATCGAGCAGCGCATCGAATTCCTCCTGCGCGCAATCCGGGTCGTCGCGCAGGCGGGCGATCTGGAAGCTGACCTCGCTCCAGGCGCGCTGCAACTCGACACGCCGTATCGCCAGCGCCGACTTTGCATTGCGCCAGACGCGGATCTCGTCGTCATCGTTGAGCGTACCGATGCCGTGCGCGCAGGCGCCGAGGCCGGCCTCGCGCAACGCCTGCATGACGGCGGCGCGGTCGGCGCGGCGGATCTGGATCACCGCGCCGAGTTCCTCGTTGAACAGCGCGGCGATCATGCGGTCGCGCAGGCGGCCGTCGAGGATCTGCGGCATGCGCTCGATGCCGTCGACGTCGTTCATCAGCGGGTCGTAGCAGAGCGCGTCGAGGTTGAGCGAGACGCCGAGGTGCGCCGCGAAGCTCATCTCGGCCACGGTGGCGAACAGGCCGCCGTCGGCGCGGTCGTGGTAGGCGAGGATTTGCGGGCGGAGCTGCTGGACTGCCTGGAAGAATGCCTTGAGCAGCGCGGCGTCGGCATCGGGCGGCACGTCGCCGCTGACCCCATGCACCTGCGCCAGCGCCGAGCCGCCGAGGCGGTTTTTCCCCTGGCCGAGGTCGATCAGGATCAGCTCCGTTTCACCCTGCGCGTCGGACTGCAGCTGAGGCGTCAGCGTCTCGCGCACGTCGGTGCAGGGCGCGAAGGCGGTGGCGATCAGCGACAGCGGCGCGACCACCATCTTGTCGCTGCCGCCATCGTTCCACTTCGTGCGCATCGACAGCGAATCCTTGCCGACCGGAATCGATACGCCCAGCGCCGGACAGAATTCGAGGCCGACCGCCTTCACGGTGTCGAACAGCGCGGCATCCTCGCTGCCGTGTCCTGCCGCCGCCATCCAATTCGCGGAGAGCTTGACCCGGCCGAGATCGGCGATCTGCGCGGCGGCGAGGTTGGTGAGCGCCTCGCCGACCGCCATGCGGCCCGAGGCCGGCGCGTCGAGCAAGGCGAGCGGCGTGCGTTCGCCCATGGCGAAACATTCACCCAAATAAGCGCCGAGATTCGTGTCGTAGCCCATCGCCGTGACGGCGACGTCGGCCACCGGCGTTTGCCACGGGCCGACGAACTGGTCGCGCGCGGTGAAGCCGCCGACGCTGCGGTCGCCGATGGTGATCAGGAAGCTCTTGCTCGCCACGGCCGGCAGGCGCATGACGTCGAAGGCCGCCTGCCGCAGGTCGACCTTGCCGAGGTCGAGCTGCGGCAGGGTCGCGCGCTTCCGCTCGGCCTGGCGATGCATGCGCGGCGGCTTGCCGAGCAGCACGTCCATCGGCATGTCGACCGGCCGGTTGCCGAAATGGTCGTCCTTGACGACGAGCTGGCGTTCTTCCGTGGCCGCGCCGATCACGGCGCAGGGGCAGCGCTCGCGTTCGCACAGCGCGGCGAACTCCGCCAGCCGCCCGGGGGCGATGGCGAGCACGTAACGCTCCTGCGCCTCGTTGCACCAGATCTCGCGCGGCGCCATGCCCGGCTCCTCGTTCGGCACGGCGCGCAGGTCGAAGCAGGCGCCACGGCCGGCATCGTTGGCCAGCTCCGGCATCGCATTCGAGATGCCGCCCGCGCCGACGTCGTGGATGGCGAGGATCGGGTTGCCACCTTGTTCCGGGCCCATCTGCCAACACCTGTCGATGACTTCCTGCGCGCGGCGCTGCATCTCGGGGTTGCCGCGCTGCACCGAGGCGAAGTCGAGGTCGGCGGTGTTGGCGCCGGTGGCCATCGACGAGGCGGCGCCGCCGCCCAGCCCGATCAGCATGCCGGGACCGCCGAGCTGGATCAGCCGGGTGCCGGCCGGGAAGCGTTCCTTGAAGCAGTCCCGGTCGGCGATGTTGCCGACGCCGCCGGCGATCATGATCGGCTTGTGGTAGCCGCGCATCTCGCCGTTGAAATCCTGCTCGAAAGTGCGGAAATAGCCGGCGAGGTTCGGCCGGCCGAATTCGTTGTTGAAGGCCGCCGCGCCGAGCGGCCCTTCGATCATGATTTCCAGGGCGGAAGCAATCCGGTCGGGTTTTCCATAACCGGACTCCCAGGGCTGGGCGTAGCCGGGAATCTTCAGGTCGGAGACCGAGAAGCCGCACAGGCCGGCCTTGGGCTTCGAGCCGCGCCCCGTGGCGCCCTCGTCGCGGATTTCGCCGCCGGAGCCGGTCGCCGCGCCCGGGAAGGGCGAGATGGCGGTCGGGTGGTTGTGGGTCTCGACCTTGGCGAGGACATGGGTCGTATCCTCGACATAGGCGTAGCCGCCATCTGGCTGCGGATGGAAACGCCTGATCTTCGCCCCCTCGATCACGGCGGCGTTGTCGGAGTAGGCCACCACCGTACCCTGCGGGTGGGCCTGGTGCGAAGCGCGGATCATGCCGAACAGCGACAGGGGCTGGTCGACGCCATCGACGGTCCAGCTCGCATTGAAAATCTTGTGGCGGCAGTGCTCGGAGTTCGCCTGGGCGAACATCATCAGCTCGACGTCGGTCGGATTGCGGCCGACCTTCGTGAAATTCTCGACGAGGTAGTCGATCTCGTCCTCCGAGAGCGCGAGGCCCAGTTCGCCGTTGGCCTTGACCAGCGCGGCCCGCCCACCGGCGAGGAGATCCACGGTGGTCAGCGGCTGCGGCGCGACGTGATGGAACAAAGCATCGGCGGCGTCGAAAGAATCGAGCACCGATTCGGTCATGCGGTCATGCAGCCGTCCCGCCAGCGCCGACTTTTCGCCTTTGGCAAAGTGATAGGCAATCCCGCGCTCGATGCGCTTGACCTTGTCGAAGCCGCAGTTGCGGGCGATGTCGGTCGCTTTCGACGCCCAGGGAGAAATCGTGCCGATGCGCGGCGTCACCAGCAGGAACTTGCCGGCCGGTTCGGGCGGCAGCGTCGCCGGGATGCCCAGCAGCTCTTTCAGCCTGGCCAGTTCGCCATCGCCCAGCGTGCCGTCGGTCTCGATGAAATACCAGTGTTCGGCATCCAGGGCAGTGCCCAGCCGATCCTGAAGACGGGCAAGGCGAGCGGCAGAGAAGGCGGCCGTGCCGCGCAGCCGGAGAATCCGAGACAAAGGGGAGGTCATGGGAAATAGCCTGGGAAGCGGGCCTTAAGCGGGGCTTTGAGCGCGGGCGGTGATTATACTTGCGGCCTGACAAACCCCTGCCCGCAGACGAAAGGAGTTCACTCGATGCAGATCGGATTCATCGGACTTGGCCTGATGGGCCGTCCCATGGCTCTGCACCTGGCGCATGCCGGTCACGGCCTGCATCTGTGGGCGCGTCGTCCTGCTGCGCTTGAACCGTTCAAGGCAGTCGATGCGCGTGCGCACGTTTCCGCCGGCGCGGTCGCCGGCCATGCGGATGTCGTGTTCACGATGGTCGCCGATGCGCCCGATGTGCGCGCGATCTGCCTCGGCCAGGATGGCATCGCCGCCGGCGCACGGAAAGGTCTGATCGTCGTCGATATGAGCACGATCAACCCCAATGCGGCGCGCGAGATCGGCACGGCGCTTGCGGACAAGGGCATCGAGTTCATCGATGCTCCGGTGTCGGGGGGAGAAATCGGCGCGATCAACGCCACGCTCACCATCATGGCCGGCGGCAAGCCCGAAGTCTTCGCCAAGGTGCAGCCGCTGTTCGAGAAGCTGGGCAAGTCGGTCACCCTGATCGGCGATATCGGCGCCGGCCAGGTCGCCAAGGCCTGCAACCAGATCCTCACCGGGGTCGGCGTGCTGGCGGTCGCCGAGGCCTTCAACTTCGCGGCGAAAAACGGCGTCGAGGTCGCCAGGGTGCGGGAAGCGCTGCTGGGCGGCTTCGCCTATTCGCGCATCCTCGAAAACCACGGCCAGCGCATGCTCGACCGCAACTTCAAGCCGGGGTTCAAGGCCTGGATGCACCAGAAGGACCTGCGCATCGTCATGGAAGAGGCGCACCGGCTCGGCCTCATGTTGCCCGCCGCCGCCGCCACGGCACAACTCTTCAATGCCATCGTCGGCAGCGGCATGGGCGAGGAGGATTCGATTTCCGCGCTGAAACTGCTCGAAAAGATGAGCAGCAAGGATTAGGAAAATGTCAGTACATGCTTGCGAAGTCACGGTCGTCGATTTCGACGAGAAGGTCCTCGCCGCCTCGCAGCGCGTCCCGGTCATCGTCGATTTCTGGGCGCCCTGGTGCCAGCCCTGCCGCATCCTCAAGCCCATCCTCGAAAAGCTGGCTGCCGAGTATGGCGGCAAGTTCATCCTCGCCAAGGTCAATTCCGACGAGAACCAGGAACTGGCGGCGCGTTACGGCGTGCGCGGCATCCCGGCGGTCAAGGCCTTCGTCGCCGGCCGGCAGGCCGACGAATTCACCGGCGCCCTGCCCGAAAGCCGGGTGCGCGAATTCATCGAGCGGCTGATCCCCTCGCCCGCCGAGCCGCTGCGCCAGGAAGCGCTCGCCCTTGCCGCCGCCGGCGATCTCGCTGCCGCACGCGGGAAAATGGTCGAGGCGATCAACCTCGATCCGCGCAACGACATGTCCTGCCTCGATTTCATCCAGTTGAGCATCGACCTGGGCAGTGCCGCCGCGCTGGCCGAGGCGAACAAACTGATGGCCGCGGTGGCCGACCGGGCGCGCGACCGGACCCGAGTCGAATCCTTGCAGGCTCGCCTGAACGTGGCCGGCTCGGCGGGCGAAGTCGATCTCGCCGCGCTGCGGGAACGGCTTGCGGGAGACGCGAACGATCACGACGCCCGGCTGCAACTCGCCAACACGCTGGCACTGCGACACGACTACCGCGGCGCCCTCGAAAACCTGATGGAGATCGTGCGGCGCGACCGCACATGGAATGGCGAAGCCGGCCGCAAGGGGATGCTCAACCTGTTCGCGCTGCTCGCCGCCCAGCCGCAGCATGACGATCTGGTGCGCGAGTTCCGCCTCGCGCTGGCCCGGACGCTAAACTGAAACACCCTCTCGCAACATCGACTATTTGGCGATTTGCTTCTCGCGGCGTTCCTCGATTTCCTTGCAATCGATGCAGAGCGTCGCCGTCGGGCGCGCCTCGAGACGTTTCAGACCGATCTCGACGCCGCAGCCTTCGCAGTAGCCATACTCTCCGGTCTCGATGCGGGCGAGCGACTCGTCGATTTTCTTGATCAGCTTGCGCTCCCGATCCCGGTTGCGCAATTCGAGTGCGATGTCGGATTCCTGGCTGGCGCGATCGTTGGGGTCGGCGAAAACCGTCGCCTCGTCCTGCATGGTATGGACCGTCCTCTCGATGTCGCCCGCGAGCTCCGACTTGAGAGCTTCCAGGATTTTCCTGAAGTGCGCGAGTTGTTTCGAGTTCATGTATTCCTCGCCTTTCTTGGCGACATACGCCGGGAATTGCTTGTGCAGAAGGTCTTCGGCCATCTTGAAAAGGTCCAGTAGGCAAAATTGGACGTTATAAACGAAACACCTTTCGCCTGCAAGTTTCTCCGCGGTCCGCGTTGACGGGAAAAGCGGGAGCCCGTATTATTCGGGCCTCGATCTTCCTCGATAGCTCAGTCGGTAGAGCGCCGGACTGTTAATCCGTAGGTCCCTGGTTCGAGCCCAGGTCGAGGAGCCAGACACAGCAAGGCCCCGCAGGTTTTACGACTTGCGGGGCCTTTCGCTTTTGTGTAATTCCTGTGTAATTGCGCCGGGAATCGTCAGGACGCTTTCGGCCCTTTCGCCTTGTAGCGTTCTTCGAGCTTGTCCATTGCGGACTGAATGTGCGCCCCGTTCTGGTGGCTGTAGCGCTCGACCATCGACAGGTTCTTGTGGCCGCTGATGCGCTTGACGGTGGGAAGATCGACGCCGGCCTGCACAAGGTGCGTAATGGCCGTATGGCGCAGCGTGTGGCGAACCACTTGCTTTACATCCAACTCCGCAGCCAGTACGCAGCGGCGAAACGGTTTGTCCAGATTGACCGTGCGCCCTTCCTCGGCGGCGGGTGACGGGAATAGCCACTGAGTGCCCTTCTGAAGCGTGGCAACGTAGCGTTCGAGATATTCGGCCAGGCTGCTGGTGATGGGTTGCTCGCGTGCGCCGGCCTTGGCCTTCGGGATGTAGATGACGAGGCGTTGCGTGTCGATATGCTCACGCCGAATGCTGAGAATTTCAGTCTTGCGCATTGACGTGTCCAAGCCGATGCGGATAAACGGGTATATCTGGCGGTTCTGGTCGCCTTCTGCGGCTTTCAGTAGCCGCTCGATCTGCTCGACGGTCAGATAAGTAATGCGGCCGGAATGCTCTTTCAGTCGCTTGATGGTGGCGGGCTTGTGATCCAGCCAGCCCCATTCGACAGCCTTGTTGAGCAGGTGCGACAGCGCCGCCAGTTCGCGGTTGATGGTCGCCGGCTTGGTGGTGCCGACATAGACGGGCTCGCCGCCGGGGCCATTGGGGCGCTTGACCGGCTCCGCGCCGCGCTGCTTCTTGTAGCGCTCGACATCGAAGGTGGCGATTTTCGATAGCGGCGCGTCGCCGAAAAACGGCACAAGATGCTGCTCCAGACGGTAGCGCTTCATATCGATGTCCTTGCCGCCCTCCTGCCCGAGCTTCGTCAGGTATTTATCGGCGGCATCGCGGAATGATAGCGCCAGCTTGCGGCCCTTGGGCAGGTTGAGGCGGCCGGCCTTGGCATCCTGCCGGGCCTTCTCGATGAATTCCTCGGCCTGCGTGCGTGTGGTGCCTTCCGATTCGCGTCCGATAACGCGGTGAATGCGCTGACCATCGACCATGACGTTGACCGTAAAAACCCCGTCGCCGCTGGCCTGCCTCTCGAAGGTGATGCCGTGCTCGTTGATCTTCTCGCCAGCCGCCGCCTTGCGCATGGCCGGGCGGGTGAGTTTGGAATAGGTCTTGGCCATGATTACCCTCTATCAAAATGGAAAATCATCGTGGGAGAGAAGGGCAGCGTCCAACTGTTGCTTGGTTTCAGGTTTTTCAGGATTCATGGCGTAGGCTTTAATCTCTGCCCAGCACTGCTGCACAAAATTGAAGCCGTTTGCTTCCTTGAAGCGGCTCCACCGCTTCTGATCCTTGTTGTATACCGAATAGTCGCAAACCACCCGCCAGATCAACTGTTCTTCGTAAGACAACAGGTCAGGGTAGTGTGTAGCCAGTTTAATCAGCCGATCTGGCTCGTCCAGCGCCCACAACTGCGCGCTCGCATCGACAACGGTGGGGCCTTCGCCGTTGAATCCAGACTCAACCAACTGCACACGGTTAAGAGCCTGTTCGATGGCCCATTCAACAAAGTTCGCCAGCGAGCGTCGCTGCTTTCTCGCAGCGATCTCGGCGAGGTATTTCAGCTTGGGATCAAGCCGCATTGCAAACACCTCGGTTCGAGGGCCGGCCGCCTTCGGCTTGCGTTTTTTCTCGGTCATAAGGGATGTCCTTTCAATCAAAGGTTCTCGGAAGTTCCATTGCATTCTAGTTATCTAGTTGTTACTTGTCAAACAAAATAACATCGATATAATTCGTAATTGTTAGTTCAACTACCCGGAGAACCATTCATGAGCGATACGATTCCCACTAAAATCAAGGAAGTAGTCGTGTATCCCGACGGCCGCATCGATACCTGTAACGCCGCGACCTATACCGGCCTATCTGAAAAGACCCTAGCCATGATGCGCTGCAATGGCAACGGCCCTGTACCGGCTCCGATTGTCTGGACACGCTTTTGCAACTCAGGCCGCCTTTCGCATGGCATGAGCCTGACGGACTTCAAGGGGTGACATGAAGCCCATTTTTTCGAGACGCCAATGGC
>Ga0208735_100717_pt1 | contig 11243 bp, 11 predicted proteins | sample Subbio12Aug_8Aab_FD_184829 | JGI IMG/M metagenome (GOLD analysis project Ga0208735, IMG submission 184829) | Serpentinite rock and fluid subsurface biosphere microbial communities from McLaughlin Reserve, California, USA - CR12Aug_8Aab (SPAdes) | ecosystem: Environmental > Terrestrial > Deep... | reverse complement strand
CGCGGGGCGTTGCTGGAGCTGAGCTGGGTGCGCTGCTCCCAGGCTTGGTCGATCAGGGTTTGCAAAGAGGGGCTCATGGTGGGGCGGTGGGTTGCGAAAGCGGGGGGCGGGTTGGGCTGTAGGGGGCTGGATAGAAGCTCGCATTGTATGTTTGGCCCTGACTCGGTGTGCGCGCCTTAAACTAGCGCCTCCCATCTTTGGTGGCCATGTGCAACGGTGCTAGGCCGCGCAAAGACGTGTCAAGTATCCAGCGAAGCAGCAAGCGTGCGCCTACAGACCCTCAAGTTGTCGGGCTTCAAGTCCTTTGCCGAAGCCACCACTTTTGGCCTGCCGGGCCAGCTGGTGGGGGTGGTCGGCCCCAATGGCTGCGGCAAATCCAACATCATGGACGCCGTGCGCTGGGTGCTGGGCGAGAGCAAGGCCAGCGAGCTGCGCGGCGAGTCGATGCAGGACGTGATCTTCAACGGTAGCGCGCAGCGCAAGCCCGCCAGCCGCGCCAGCGTGGAGCTGGTGTTTGACAACGCCAGCCAGCGCGTGCAAGGGCCGTGGGGCCAATATGCCGAGCTGTCGGTGCGCCGGGTGCTCACGCGTGACGGCACCAGCAGCTACCACATCAACCAGCAGCCGGTGCGCCGGCGCGACGTGCACGATCTGTTCTTGGGTACCGGGCTGGGGCCGCGCGCCTACGCCATCATCGGCCAAGGCACCATCGGCCGCATCATCGAGAGCCGCCCCGAAGATTTGCGGCTGTTTCTGGAGGAAGCGGCTGGGGTGTCCAAATACAAAGAGCGCCGCCGCGAAACCGCCGCGCGGCTGCTCGATGCGCGCACCAACCTGAGCCGGGTGCAAGACATTTTGACCGAGCTCGACGAGCAGCGCAGCAAGCTGGAGCAGCAAGCCGCACTGGCGCAGCGCTACCGCGATCTGCAAAGCCGGGTGCAGCGCGGCCAGCAGCAACTGAGCTGGCTAAAGCTTTGCCTGGCCGAGGCCGACGCGGCCCAAGCGCAGACCCAAGGGCAGCAGGTGCAGCTCGAGCTCGACGAGCAAACGGCGGCCTTGCGCCGGCTGGAGGCCGAACTGGAAGCGGCGCGGCAGGCGCACTACGCCGCCGGCGAGGCGCTCAACCAGGCCCAAGGGGCGCTGTACGCCGCCGCCGCCGAGGTGGCGCGGCTCGAGACCGAGATTCGCCATGTGCGCGACCACCGGCAGCGCCTGCAGCAGCGCCTGCAGCAGTTGCAACAGCAGCGCGCACAGTGGGACGAGCGCGCCCGCGCCGCCGCCGACGAGCGCGAGCGCCTAGCCCAGCAACAGCAAGCCGCTGCCTTGCAGGCGGCGGCACTGGCGGCGCAGTGCCAGCAGCAAGCCGCTGCGCAGCCCGCCGCCCAAGCCCAGCTGCAAGCAGCGCAGCAGGGGCTGCAGCGCTGCCGCCGCGCGCTGGCCGAGAGCCAGCAGGCGCTGGGTGTAATAGGGGCGCAGCAACGCGCCCATGAGCAGCAGCGCCAGCAGTGGCAGCAGCGGGCGCAGCGCCTGCAAGCCGAAGCCCAGGCGCTGGCGGCGCAGTCCAGCGACGAGGCACGGTTGGTGGGCTTGCAGGCCGAATTTGAACAAGCGCAGCAGCGCCACGCCCAAGCGCAGGAGGCGGTGCAGCAGCTGCAGCTCGAGCAGACCCCAGGCGAGCAGCGGCGCAGCCAGTGCCAGCAGCAGGCGCAGGCACAGGCCCAAGCGCTGGCCCAGTGCCAAGCCCGGCACGACGCCTTGCAGGCCTTGCAAGCCCGGCTGCAGCAAGCCGGCCAGCTGCCGCAATGGCTGGCCCGGCAAGGCTTGCAAGGGCTCACGCCGCTGTGGCAGCGGGTGCAGCCGGCGGCAGGCTGGGCCACGGCGATCGAGGCCGCCTTGCGCGAGCGGCTGCAGGCGCTGGAGCTGCCCAAGCTAGAGGCCGCGCTGGCTTGGGCCGAGGCGGCGCCACCGGGGGCGCTGGTGCTGTATGCGCTCGAGGAATGCGCTGCGGGCGCAGAGCAGGGCTCTGAGCAGGGCGCCGAAGGCACGGGGCAGGGCGCAGCACAGGCCGCGCACCGCTTGCAGCCGCTGGCGCAGCACCTGCGCAGCCCCGAGCCGGCCTTGCAGGCCTTGCTGGCGCGCTGGCTCAGCCCTTGCTACGCCGCCGCCAGCCTGCCCGAGGCACTGGCCGCGCGCGCCGCGTTGGGGCCCGCCGAGCTCATCTACACCCCGCAGGGGCACTGCGTGGGCGCGCAACACATCGGGTTTTATGCCGCGGCGCCCGAGCAGTCGGGCTGGCTGCTGCGCGCGCAAGAGATCGAGCAGTTGCAGCAGCAGCTGCACAGCCTGCAAGGCCATGCCGAGCAAGCGCGCCTAGCGCAGGCGCAGGCCGAAGCCGCGTGCGCCCAAACCAGCGCGCGCTTGCAGCAAAGCCGCGCCGCCGCCCACAGCGCCCAGGCGCAAGCCCATGCGCTGCAAGTCGAGCTGCTGCGCCTGGGCCAGCAAGCCGCGCATCGCCAGCAGCGCGCCGCCCAATTGGCGCAAGAGCAAGCCGAAGCCGAGCAGCAGCTGCAGCAGCTGCAGGCGCAACAGCAGCAGCTGCAAGCGCAGCAGCACCAGCGGCAAAGCGAGCTGCAAGCGCAGCAGCAGGCGCTGCAGCAGGCCGAGCGCGAGCAGGCGCAGGCCGAGCAGGCGCTGCAGCAGGCCAGCGCCCAAGCGCGCGCGCTCGAACGCCAAGCGCAAGAGGCCGACTTTGCTCAGCGCAGCCTGCAAGCGCGCGCCGACGAGCTGCAGCGCAACCAAGCCGCCGGGCAGCAGCACAGCGCCGAACTGGCTGAGCAAGCGCAGCAGATAGGGGCCGAACTCGAGACCCTGTGCGACACCGCCGCCCAAGCGGCCCTGCAAGCGGCGCTGGCGCTCAAACACCAGCGCGAGCAAGAGCTGGGCGCGCAGCGCAGCGCCCACGACCATTTAAGCGCCGAGCTGCGCGCCAGCGATGCGCAGCGCTTGCGGCTCGAGCACGCGCTCGAGCCCTTGCGCCAGCGCTTGGGCGAGCTGCAGTTGCGCCTGCAGGCGGCGCAGCTGACCCAGCTGCAACAGCGCCAGAGCCTCGAGGAGGCCGGCGTGGTCGAGCCGCAGCAACTGCAGGCGCTGGCCCACAGCGTGGCCGCCGAGGGCGTGCAGCTGGCCACCCTGCCGGCGCAGGTGCAGCGCGGTCAGCGCGAGCTCGAGGCCTTGGGCGACGTGAACCTGGCGGCGCTGCAAGAGCTGGCGGTGGCGCAGCAGCGCGGGCGGTTTTTGAGCGAGCAAAGCCACGATTTGCAACAGGCCATCGCCACCCTCGAAGAGGCCATCCGCACCATCGACGGCCAGACCCGCGCCCTGCTGGGCCAGACTTTTGAATCGGTGAACCAGCAATTTGGGCGTATATTCCCCGAATTGTTTGGCGGCGGGCAAGCGCGGCTGCAGTGGAGCGAGGGCGAAATCCTCGACGCCGGGGTGCAGGTGCTGGCGCAGCCGCCGGGCAAGCGCAACCAGACCATTCACCTGCTGTCGGGCGGCGAAAAGGCGCTGACCGCAATCGCCCTGGTGTTTGCCATTTTTCAACTCAACCCGGCGCCGTTTTGCTTGCTCGACGAAGTCGATGCCCCGCTGGACGACGCCAACACCGAACGTTTTGCCCAACTGGTGACTCGTATGAGCTTTGAGACCCAGTTTCTTTTCATCAGCCACAACAAAATCACCATGGAAATGGCGCACCAACTCGTCGGCGTCACGATGCAAGAGCAAGGCGTCTCGCGCATCGTGGCCGTGGATCTGCAATCGGCCCAGCATTTGCTGGCGGAGCCACAGCCATGACGCCGCTGCAATGGGGGCTGCTGCTGCTCGGGCTGGCGCTGCTGGTGGCGCTGCTGCTCTACAACGTCTGGAGCACCCGGCGCCAGCGCCCGCGCCGCGCCCAAGGCGCCGATGCGTCAGCCGCCGCGCCGGGAGCCGAACCCGGCTCGCGCCTCGACCCGGTGCTGGGCCAGCTTGCACAGGCACAGCCCGCTGCCGCCGCAGGCGCCGAGGGCGTGCCGGATCTGCCCAAGGTGGTGCAGGCGCAGCAGGTGCTCGATGAGCGCATCGATGCCATTGCCCTGCTGTTGAGCGATCAACAGGTGTCGGGCGATGCCGTGCTGGCGGCCCTGCCCACCAGCCGGCGCATCGACGGCAAGCCGTTTTATGTCGAGGCGCAAAACCTGCAGACACAGCAGTGGGAGCTGCCGCGCGCGGGTGAGCGCTACCAGAGCTTGCGCGCTGGCATCCAGCTGGTGAATCGGGCCGGTGCGCTCAACGAGATTGGCTTTTCGCAATTCATCCAGCGCCTCGACGAGCTGGCCGACAGCCTGCAGCTGCGCCCAGAATACCCCGACATGATGCACGAGGTGGCGCGCGCGCGCGCGCTCGACCAGTTTGCGCTGGCCCACGACGCGCAGTTGTCGTTTTATGTGCGCGCTCAGCGCGCCGCTTGGAGCCCGGGTTACTTGGCGCAGCACGCGGCGCGGGCCGGCTTTGTGGCTGGCGCGCTGCCGGGCCGCATGGTGCTGCCGGCGCAATCCAGCGGCGCGGCGGCGGTGCTGGTGTTGCAGTACGAGACCCAAGCCGCCTTGGCCGACGACCCCGAGCAAGCGGTGTTGGGCCAGTTTGGCATCACGCTCGACGTGCCGCACGTGGCGCGCAGCGAGCGCCCTTATGTGCGGCTGCGCCAGACGGTGCAGCAGCTGGCGCAGAGCATGGAAGGGCTGGTGTGCGACGGCGCCGGCACGCCGCTGCACAGCGATGCGATGGACCAGATCGGGGCCGAGCTCGAGGCGCTGTGCGAGGCCCTGCAGGCGCGCGAACTGGCGCCCGGTTCGGTGCTGGCGCGGCGTTTGTTCAGCTAGGCGATCTCGCCGTTGTGCACCTCGAACTGGCCCCGGCGCCGGTCTTCGAAGTAGTGCTCCAGCGTGACCTTGACGGTGCGAAACGCCAGCTCGTCCCAGGGGATTTCGTGCTCGTGGAACAGCCGCGCCTCCATGGTTTCGTAGCCGGGTTCAAAGCGGTCGCTCAGCAACCGGGCACGGTAGTACAGGTGCACCTGCCCGACGCGCACCACACTGAGCACGGTAAACAGCCCTTGCAGCTCGATCTGCGCCCCGGCTTCTTCGACCGTTTCGCGCACCGCCCCAGCCGCCGTGCTCTCTCCCAATTCCATGAAGCCGGCCGGCAGCGTCCACTTGCCGCGCCGGGGCTCGATGTTGCGCAGGCACAAAAGCACCTGTTCACCCTGCGCGCCCCAGACCGGCACCGTGCCGACGACGTTGAGCGGGTTTTCGTAGTGGACGGTGCCGCAGGCCGGGCAGATGGCGCGCACCCGGCTGTCGCCGTCATCGGGCAGGCGGTGCTCCACGGTGCTGCCGCAGTGGCGGCAATGGTTGATTTGTGAGCGCGTCATGGACACCAAGTGTAGTGCGACAGCGGCGTGTGCTGGGCCGCATGGGGGGCGCTGGCATCATTGGACTAGGGGTGGACGCTGGTGGCTGCGCTCCAGATCAGGCTGGCCGCCAGTCCGCCCAGTTCGGAGCGCTGCAATTCGATCCGTCCACCGTGGATTTGCATCAGGTCGCGTACGATGTCGAGCCCGAGTCCGTTGCCGGGTTGGCGCTCGTCTAGCCGCACGCCGCGCTCGAGGGCTTGTTGTTGTTGCCCGCTGCTCAGCCCCGGGCCGTCGTCTTCGATGGTCAGGTAAATCTCATGGTCGCGGCCATACAGACGGGTGCGCACGGTCTTGGTGGCCCATTTGCCGGCGTTGTCGAGCAAGTTGCCTATGGCCTGTTGCAAGTCGTCGGGCGTGCCGGCAAAGGTGGCATCGGGGGCCGTGCAGTCGAGTTGCCAGTCCAGCTCTTGCCCCGGTGAGCGGCGCACGGCGTGGAGTTTTTGCAGCACGCGCAGCAGGTCTAGGAGGACGGGCAACACCACAGTGCGCTGGACCGGCATGGTCAGACTGGCCAGACGGGCACGGTGCAGCTGCCAGTCGAGTTGGCGGCTGATGCTGCTGAGCTGTGCGCGCATGGGCGCTTGCAATTCAGCCGGCACCCGATGCACCGGGTCGTGCAGCAATTGCTCGAGCACCGCCAGCGGGGTTTTGATGGCGTGTGCCAAGTCGCCTGCGCTGCGCCTGGCGCGTTCGGCCGCCTGCTGGTTGAGTTCGAGCACGCGGTTGAAGTCGCTCACCAAGGGGTTGACTTCGGCCGGGAAACGGCCCTCGAGCCGCTGGGTATGGCCTGCACGCAGGGCCTGCAGTGCGGTTTGCAACTGATGCAGCGGTCGCAGACCCAGGCTGGCTTGGGCCCAGGCCACCCCGAGCAAGGCCAGCCCAAGTATCAGCAAGTAGAGCGTCAGCTGGCGCGCAAAGCCCTGCGTTGCCGCTTCCAGCGCGGTGGTTTCGCTCGCCACCGTCAAACGCCAAGTGCCGCTTGCCGGGCCTGCAGACGGCTCAAGGCGCACGTTGCGCGCAAATGCCACGAGCGGCTGTCCGGTCGGGCCGTCGATGAGGTGGCGCTGCAGACGAGCGTCGGCCGCATCTGCTGCAGGCAGTTCGAGCGCCGCATCCCACAGCGAGCGTGAGCGCAGCACCGTGGGGCCAGGCGATCCACTCGCACCGATGCGTTCGACTTGCCAGTACAGACCCGAGTACGGTGTGCGCCAGCGCGGATCGCTCAAGTCGTCGCGCACGCTAGGGCCAGCGCTGGCCGCCGGGTCGAAGCGCACGGTGAGCTCGTCGAGGTAATGGTGCAACTGCTGCTCGAACTGGGCGCTGGCGTGTTGGCGAAACAAGCCTGACAGCAGCAGCGCCGCCAGCAGCAGCGCGACCATCAGCGCCGCCGAGGTGACGACCAGCAGTTGCCAGCGCAGCGATCTCAAGGCGCTGGCTCCTCAACGGCGCTGCCGTTGATGCGGTAGCCTAGGCCACGCACGGTTTCAATCGATCCAGCGGGCAGCTTTTTGCGCAGACGCGCCACGAACACCTCGATCGTGTTGGAGTCGCGCTCGAACGCTTCGGCATAGAGGTGTTCGTTGAGTTCGGTGCGTGAGACGATCTGGTTTGGGCGGTGCATCAGGTAGGACAGCAGGCGAAACTCTTGTGCGGTCAGGGACAGGGGCCGACCGGCAAGCAGGGCGCGGGCGCTGCGCGTGTCTAGGCTCAAGGCGCCACAGCTCAGCAGCGCCGAGGCCAAGCCTTGGGCGCGTCTGATCAGGGCCCGCAGCCGGGCCAACAGTTCTTCGGTGTGAAAAGGCTTGCTCAGGTAGTCGTCGGCGCCCGCATCGATGCCCGAGACCTTTTCGTGCCACTGGTGGCGCGCCGTCAGCAGCAGCACCGGAGCCCGCATGCCTTCACTGCGCCAGCGCTTGAGCACTCTGAGCCCGTCGAGCAGCGGCAGCCCCAAGTCGAGCACGATCACATCGTAGTCCTGCACCCCGCCCTGATACCAGGCCTGGTGTCCGTCAACGGCATGATCGACGGCGTAACCAGCGTTCGCCAAGGTTTGTTGCAAGCGCGCGCTCAGCGCCGGATCGTCTTCGACCAGCAACAAGCGCATCAACGCCGCTCCCGACCGTGGCGCAGCACGCTGCCATCACGGGCGTCAACCTCGAGCCGAAACAGGCCGCCATTGTCGTGCAGCAGCTTGATTTCATACACCCAGCGCCCGCCTTCACGTTCGAGCTCGACCTCGAGCATGTGGCCGGGAAACTGGCGTTGTACACGCTCCAAGATGATGCCCAGCGGCAATATCTCGCCGGCGAGCAAAGCGGCGCGGGCGCGGTCGTGGTCGCGCGCTGGGCTGCGCTCGGCTTGGGCCAGTTGCGGCACGGCAACGAGCGCAGCCCAGCACAAGCAAGCAGCCAGCGCGAGCAATAGGAGCCTGTATGGGCGCAGCATGGGGTGGGGCGGGCAAAGGATTGGGCGCGCCAGCGTCTGCACAGCGCTCGGCCACAGTTTAGCTGGCATGGGCCGGCGTGGCTGGGGCCGCCGGTGCAGCTGGAGTGGCAGCGGGCGTTACCGAGCGGCGTTTTTCGCGCCGCTGCAGCACGCTGCCATCGCGCGCGTCAAGTTCGAGCCTCACCACCCCGCCCGTGGGCGGCAAGAGCTTGAGGTCATAGACCCAACGCTGGTTTTCTAGGTCGAGTTCGGCCTCGAGTACGTGGCCAGGGTTTTGAGTCTGCATGCGTTGCAGCAGCGCCGGCAGCGACAAAATTGCTCCAGTGCTGAGCGCAGCCCGGGCCCGTTCGGCGTCGCGCCCGCCCCCACTCGCAAAGGCTGGGGCGGCGGTCAGGGCGCTGGCGGCGCAGAGCATGACAAGTGCAAAAGTTTTCATGATTTGGGTTCCTAAAGTGTGGCAAGACTGCAGGCGGTCAAATCCCGACCCGCGAATCGATTGTGCGCAACGCAGGCTGAACGCAGGCTGAACGGCGCGCCAGCCGCTGCCCCTTCACACATGAAAGGGGACATTCTTATCTGGGGCAAAGGGGACATTACTACTTTGGGCTGACATCGGTCGATGCGGCTCGGTGTGCGTGGATAATCCCGCTCGAGCCCTGAACCCCAAGGAGAGCCACTCATGAATCCTAGCCAGCAACGCGCCCTGCTCACCATTTTGGTGCAGGCTGCCATGGCCGACGGCCAAAAGGCCGACAGCGAACGCCAGTTCATCCGCGAGCTGGCGCTGCAGCTCGACGCCGACGCCGGTGGCGCGCACCTAGCGCAAGCGCTGCAAGACGCGCTGCTCAAGCGCGTGACGCTGGCGCAGGCGGTGGCGCAGCTCGAAGACGCCGAGCAGCGCCAGCTGGCTTATGAGTGGGCGCTGGCGGTGTGCGACGCCGACGGCGTGGCCAGCACGGCCGAGCAGGCCTTTTTGTCGCAGCTGCGCGCCGCGCTCGGGCTGACGGGCGGCGCCGCAGCGCAGGAGCTCGAGCAGCTCGAGCGCCAAACACATTCCGTGGCTGCAGCCGCTTATGCCGATGATTTTCTGGACGCCGAAGAGCGCGCGCCTGCTGCCGCGCCCACCGCCGCGCCTTCGCCGTGGGCGCGCGCGGCGCCCTTGGTGGCCGCTGGCGCGGCGGCGTTGGGCGCGGCAGGGGTTGGCGGGGCGCTGGCGGCCCGAGCGGGTGCCAGTGGGTTGAGCGCGCAAGCGGGGGGTGGCGCAGGCAGCGCCGCCTTGGAGGCCAGCCAGCCGGCGCTGGACAAGATGATCCTGAACTACGCCATCCTCAACGGCGCGCTGGAGCTGCTGCCGCAGTCGTGGGCCACGGTGGCCATCATTCCGCTGCAGATCAAGATGGTCTATCGCATCGGCAAGGCACATGGGGTGGCGCTGGACCAGGGGCACATCCGCGAATTCATCGCCGCCGCCGGGGTCGGGTTGGGCTCGCAGTACCTAGAGCAGTTTGGCCGCCGCTTGCTTGGCGGCCTAGTGGGCAAGGCGGCAGGGCGCATGGCGGGGGGCTTGGCCGGGCGTGCCACCGGGGTGGCGTTCTCGTTTGCCACCACCTATGCGCTGGGCCAGTTGGCCAAGCGCTACTACGCCAGCGGGCGCGTCATGTCCACCGACGTGCTGCGCCAGACCTTCCAGGGCTTGCTGGGACCGGCCAAAAACCTGCAGCAGCAGCACTTGCCTGATATTCAAGCGCGTGCGCGCACCCTGAACGCCGGCGAGGTGTTGCGCTTGGTCAAGGGCGGCATTTGATCGTCCGCTTAATCAGGGCGAGGCCTGGCTTCCCAGTCCGCAGCCGTTGGTGCGTACGTCGCCTTGGGTCTGCCCCGGCTGCGGCGCCGCTAAGGCAATCAGCCAGCCGTTCAGCCAGTAATTCAGCCAGCCACATTTGCTCTTTATGTTGCTGTTCGCTTCCGCCCTCAAGCTGATCGCCGAGTTGGCTTTGCTGGCCCTGATCGGGCGCTGGTTGCTGGCGGCGTGGCTGCGCCGTTTGGCACCGCAGGCGCTCGAATCGAACCTGTTTTTGTGGCTGCTCGACACCCTGTGCCGCCCGTTCGTGACCGCAGCCGGGTGGCTGGCGCCGCGCTGGGTGCTGCGCGAGCACTGGCCGCTGCTGGCATTTTGCCTGTTGTTGGGGCTGTGGCTGGCGGCCACTTGGCTCAAGCTCCAAGCCTGCCTAGACGTGGGGATGGAGCAATGCCGCTGAAGGCCACACCACCCACGGGCGCACCACCCACGGGCGCACCACCCACGGGCGCACCACCCACGGGCGCACCACCCACGGGCGCACAACCCCAAGCCGTTCAAGCCGCCGGCCCTTGGTGGCCAGGGCTGGGGCCGGCCTTGGCCGGGGCGGCCACGTTGCTGGGCGGGCAGCGCTTGGGGGCGCTGGTGTGGTGGCGCGTGTGGCGCCGCCGCCGGCACGACGCCGCCGCGCTGGCGGCGCTGGCCTACAGTCGCGCCCGCAGCGGCCAGCCCAAGGCGGCGCTGCGCTGGCAGCGGCGCTGCCTGGTGCAGCGCCCGCAGTGCGCACAAGCCCATTTCAACCTCGGCTTTTTGCTCGAGCAACTGCTGCAAGATGAGGCGGCGCAGCAGGCTTTCGAGCGCGCCACCGAGCTGGCGCCACAGCTTGATCTGGCTTGGTTTGGCTTGGCGCGCTGCCTCGAGCGCCTTGGCCGCCTCGAAGCGGCCTTGCAGGCCTACCAGCGCAACGCTGCGCTGCAACCGTGGAGCCCGCACGCCCACGCGGCCATGGCGCGGCTGCAGCAGCGGCTGGGGCGGCCCGAGCAGGCGCAAGCCCTGATCGCGCACCTGCGCGGCTTCGAGCCCCGGGCGGCGGCCGCTTTGCAGCGCGAATTGCAGGCGAGCGCGCCGCCCGCCGGGTCAGCCGAGCGCGCTGCGGCTGCGTTCCCCGCGGCCCCGCGCGCCGCGCCGGAGCTGGTCTGATGCGCGACCGACCCCTGTACTGGCGCCGAATCAAGCGGCTCACGTTGCTGCTGTTGCTGCTCTGGATGGGCGTGACCTTCGGGGCCAGTTTTTACGCCCGCGAGTTGAATTTCTATTTTTTTGGTTGGCCCTTTGGCTTTTGGGTCGCGGCGCAAGGTGCGATCGTGGTCTATGGCCTGTTGATCGCGCTCTACGCTTGGGCCGCCAACCGGCTCGACGCGCTGCATGGCGTGAGCGAACCGCCGGACCGCATCGAACCCCGGCGGCACTGACAGAGTGGAACGC
>Ga0208735_100715_pt1 | contig 11277 bp, 15 predicted proteins | sample Subbio12Aug_8Aab_FD_184829 | JGI IMG/M metagenome (GOLD analysis project Ga0208735, IMG submission 184829) | Serpentinite rock and fluid subsurface biosphere microbial communities from McLaughlin Reserve, California, USA - CR12Aug_8Aab (SPAdes) | ecosystem: Environmental > Terrestrial > Deep... | reverse complement strand
ATCCTGAGCCTCACTATGTTTGAGAGATCCCCGCTGGATCAGCTACTTGCTCGTATTCCACCTGCTCCAGATCTACTGGAAAATCCCAACCAGTTGATCTTGTTCGATTAACGTTGGGACACTACTGTCCGCACATTTTTGATAACAAGGCGTTCCCGCCCTCATTTCTTTCCTTGTCCCCCTGGCCCGAGGGGGCAAGCTTTCACCCCGCCATGAAACCGACCTACGACGAATCCTCCTTCCGCGTCCTGAAAGGGCTCGAACCCGTGCGCGAGCGCCCGGGCATGTACACGCGCACCGACTCGCCGGCCCACATCATCCAGGAAGTCATCGACAACGCCGCCGACGAAGCCCTGGGCGGTTTTGCCAGGCACATCCACGTGGCCGTCGCGCGCGATGGCGCAGTGACCGTGACCGATGACGGCCGCGGCATCCCGGTCGGCCCGCATCCCGAGGAGAAGCTCCCGGTCGTCGTGCTGGCCTTCACCCGCCTGCATGCCGGCGGCAAGTTCGACAAGAAGGCCGGCAATGGCGCCTACGCCTTCTCCGGCGGTCTGCATGGCGTCGGCGTCGCGGTCACCAATGCGCTGTCCCTCAGCGTCGAGGTCGAGGTGCGCCGCGAGGGCAAGATCCACGCGGTGAGCTTTTCCGCAGGCGGCGAAAAGGTGTCGCCGCTCCGCGTCGCCGGCGACTGCGGCAAGCAGACCGGCACGCGCGTCCGCGTCGTGCCCGATCCGAAGTATTTCGACTCGCCCAGGGCGCCGCAGGCCGAGCTCGAACGCCTGCTGCGCTCCAAGGCCGTGCTGCTGCCCGGCGTCAAGGTCACGCTGGCGGTCGAGCAGTCCGACGGCAAGCTCGCCGAGAAGACCTGGCGCTATCCCGAGGGTCTGGCCGGCTACCTCAAGGAGATCGCCGGCGAAGAGCAAGCGGTCGCGCCGATCTTCGCCGCCGAGAACTACGCCGGCAGCGACGACGACAACTTCGCCGCCGGCGAAGGCGCGGCCTGGGCCTTCGGCTGGTGGCAGGAGAATGCGCCCGCCGAGTCCTACGTGAATCTGATTCCGACCGTCGCCGGCCAAGTACGGCATCCTCACCTAGTCTCTGCCGCATCGTCAATCGGTCGTCGCCAACGGCTGGATCGAAGGTCTGACAGTCGTGGCCATCATCCTCGGTGTCGTGCTCGGCGGCGCCATGATCCGTCCCGACTTCTGCCAGAACATGCTGGCCTTCGACATGCCCCTGTTCGACACCGGCATGGTCGTGGTGCGCGACACTTGGGTCGCCATGCCGCTGCTGGTGATGGTCGGTATTTTCTCCGGATTTTTCGTTGTGCCGATGAATGCCCTGCTCCAGCATCGTGGCCACATCCTCATGGGCGCCGGCCACTCCATCGCCGTGCAGAACTTCAACGAGAACCTGTCGATCCTGATCCTGATCATGACCGGCATCTACTCATTGCTGATCTGGGCCGGCCTGCATATCTACTGGGGCATCTCATGATGTTCGGCCTGTTCTTCGCCGGCACGATGTGGCTGGTGCAGCGCCGCCACGCGGCCAACCAGCGCGAACACGATGATGTCATCCATCTGGAGGATGCGCGCCATTGATTGGTTTCAGGCATACGCGGGAGCAAATTCCGTTTCCGGGCTTTCCGCTGGCCCCTTCTCGCCCCAGTAGGGGGATATCTTGCGCAGCTGCGCGATGATCGGCGGCACTGCGGCGATCACCCGATCAATCTCGGCCTCGGTGTTGTAGCGCGACAGCGAGAAGCGCGTCGTGCCATGCGCGGCGGTGTAAGGAATACCCATCGCGCGCATCACGTGCGAGGGCTCCAGCGAGCCGGAGGTGCAGGCCGAGCCCGACGAGGCGGCGATGCCGGCCTTGTTGAGCAGCAGCAAAATCGCCTCGCCCTCGACGAACTCGAAGGCGATATTGCTGGTGTTGGGCAGGCGGTTCGTCACGTCGCCGGTCGGGAAGGCGCGCGGCACCTGCGCGAGGATGCCGGCTTCGAGCCGGTCGCGCAGCCGCTTCACTTCGGTGTTTTCGTAAGCCATGTGCTGCATGGCTTGCTCGCAGGCGACGCCGAGGCCGACGATGGACGCGGCATTCTCAGTGCCGGCGCGCCGGCCGCGCTCCTGGTGGCCGCCGCGCAGCAGCGGACGGTAGCGCGTGCCGCGCCGCAGGTAGAGCACGCCGACGCCCTTGGGTGCATGGAGCTTGTGGCCCGACAGCGAGAGCATGTCGATCTTGGTCTTCTTCAGGTCGATGGCGATCTTGCCGACCGCCTGCACCGCGTCGGTGTGGAACTGCGCGCCGGCGGCATGCGCCAGCTCGGCCATTTGCTCGACCGGAAAGATCGTCCCCGATTCATTGTTGGCCCACATCGCCGAGACGATTGCGGTGCGCGGGCCGAGCGCGGCCTTGTATTCGTCCATGTCCAACCGGCCGCGCTTATCGACGCCGAGGCGCGTCACGGCATAGCCTTCCTTTTCGAGGTACTCGCAGAGCGTGAGAATGGCCGGATGCTCGACGGCGGTGGTGATGATCTGGTTGCGCTCGGGTTGCGCTTTCAACGCCGAGAGGATCGCGGTCGAGTCCGACTCGGTGCCGCAGGAGGTAAACACGATTTCGGAATCGTGCCCGGCGCCGAGCAGCGCCTGCACCTTGGCGCGCGCTTCCTTCAGCGCGAAGCCGACCTTGTTGCCGAAGCTGTGCATCGACGAGGGATTGCCGAACTGCTCGGTGAAGAAGGGCAGCATGGCGCTCACCACCGCCGGGTCGCAGGCGGTCGTGGCGTTGTTGTCGAGATAGATGGGCGAATCGTTGGCCAAGCTCATGATCAGGCCCTTCCCATCATGCTCGCGGGCAGCAGGCGCACGAACTCGCCGAGCGCCTCGACCACCTGCTCGAGCACCGCCTCGACCTTGAGGTCGCGTTCCAGCGCGGCGCGCAGGCTGTCCGGCGTCAGGCTGGCGCGTGCCAGGTCGGCGTGATATTCCGTGTCGTCGGCGAAGCGCTGGCGGATCTCGGCGAGCGCGCGGTCGACCGAGGCGGGCAGCAGCAGCACGCTGGCTGCTTCGAGGGTGGCGAGGATGCGCCGCTCGATTTCCTGCTGGCGGCGCGCCACCAGCGTGATGCGCGTGCGTTCGGCGGGTGCGAGCGTTTCCGGCGCCTTGCCGTAGAGCTCGCGCGCCAGCTTGAGCGTCAGGTAGGGACTGGCCTCAGGCGGCATTGCACCCGGCGAGCGCGGACTCCGGCACCGCAAAGACGCGGCCCGGCCGGCAATCGAAATGGACGTGATAGACGATGCTTTCGTCCGCGCGCAGCACCTTGAGCACTTCGCCGCTGGCGCCGACCGGCACCAGCACTTCGGCATGGGCGCTGAGCGCCTTGGCGGCGCGCACCTGCTCGCGCACCTCGTAACGGCTGGGCACCCATTCCTCGTCGGCGCCGATCAGTTCCTCGGCGCGACAGCCGACGATGCGGTTGATGTCGAGAAAATGCACCGAGTAGATGACCTGGTCCATCAGGAAGGTGCCGACGTCGACGACGTTGCCCACGCTGCCGCGCCGCACCAGCAGGTCGCCGGTGGCGACCCCGGGATAGGTGCCGTCGTTGCGCACGTTGCGCGTCACGCGCACGGCGTCGCCATATTCCCAGGTGGGGGTCATGGGCGTGCGGCACGTCCGATCGAGGTCACCGCCACCTTGGCGACGCCGCTGGCTTTTTGCAGCACGCGCATCACCTTCTCGGTGCGGGCGTCGGAAAGGACGAAATCTTCATAGGCGCGCGACAACAGCGCATGGTAGTCGTCGTAGCCGAGCGTGCCGCCGTTCTGCCCATGCCCGCTCAGGTAGTCGTGATAGCGCTGCAGGATGTGCAGGCGATTGACCTGCACGACATTTCGATCGTAGGCGATGCCGAAGTAATCGAGGAAGTCTTCGGCCGCTTCCAGTTCGGCCAGCTCTTCGAGAAATTCGGGGGATGCGGTGGTCATGGTGGCTCCTTTTGTCCGACATAAAGTTCGCGCAATTCGGCGTCGCCGGGCGGGCGTTTCGTGCGCTCGACGAAGATGCGTATTTTGTCCAGCAACGCTCGCGCCCCGCCCTCGTTCAGATCGATGCCCAGCATCGCCATGATCGTCCTGACCGAACGCGGCCCGGAATGTTTGCCCAGCACCAGCCGATGACTGCGGCCGACCAGCGCCGGATCGAAGCCCTGATAGTTGGCCGGGTTCTTCAGCAGGCCATCGACGTGGATGCCGGCTTCGTGCGTGAACACACCGGCGCCGACGATGCTCTTTTGCCAGGGCACCGGACGGCCCGAGGCGGTCGCGACGCGATGCGAAAGCGCAAGGAAGTCGCGCAGGTCGACGCCGGTCGCGATGCCGTGGCAGCGCTGCAATGCGAGCACAACCTCTTCGAGCGGCGCGTTGCCGGCACGCTCGCCGAGGCCGTTGACCGTGGTGTTCAGGTGCGTGGCGCCGGCGCGCGCGGCGGCCAGCGTGTTGGCCGTGGCGAGGCCGAGGTCGTCGTGCGCGTGCATTTCGATTTCGAGATCGCAGCAGGCGCGCAGGCGGGCGATTTTCTCGAACACACCGAAGGGTTCGAGGATGCCCAGCGTGTCGGCGAAGCGAAAGCGCCGCGCGCCGGCACGTTGTGCCGTCTCGACGATGCGGCAGAGAAAATCGGGGTCGGCGCGCGAGGCGTCCTCGCCGCCGATGCAGACCTCGAGTCCGGCATCGCGCGCATAGGCGACATGCGCGGGCATCTCGGCGAGCAGCCAGGCGCGGTCGCGGCCGAGCTTGTGGCGCAGGTGCTGGTCGGAGGCCGGCACCGAGATGTCCATGCGGTGCGCGCCCAGTCCGCTGCCGGCGTCGATGTCGGAACGTCTCATCCGCCCCCAGACCATCAGTTCCGCCTTGAGGCCCAGCGCGGCGACGGCGCGGATGCTCTCGCGTTCCTCCGCGCCCATCGCCGGGATGCCGACCTCCATCTCCGGCACGCCCAGCGCATCGAGGTCGCGTGCGATCGCCAGCTTCTCGTCGAGGTCGAACGCGACGCCCGCCGACTGCTCGCCGTCGCGCAGCGTCGTGTCATTGATGATGATCGAGGTTTGGCTGGAATGGCTCATAACCCAGCCAGCTGCAAATCCAGTGCCTGGTGTTTATATGTTTTAAATCAACGCATTACGGATATCCGACATTGTCGCAAACCCGACAATGCGATCCGGCCAGTCCATCGAAAAAAGGCCACCGTGATGGTGGCCCTTTCTAATTCTGGCGCGCCCGGAGGGATTCGAACCCCCTACCATTCGAACTCCCTACCCCTTGGTTCGTAGCCAAGCGGACACTCCCTTTCGGTAACATAATTGACCATAATGAATTACTTTTAATCAAGCAGTTATTGACTATACAGCTTTAACGGGCTAGCATGGTCCTTGACGGAATAACATCAAATCTGCTAGCCCGGTGCTAGCCCGTTTGAAACCAAGGGGTAGCGGCAATGACGAACAGGTTCAGGTTCTTGAAGTCGAAAATCGAGGTGTTGCCGGCCCCCGAAAAGGGCCGTGCCACATTCTATGATGCCGAAGTCCAGAAGCTGGCGCTCAGGGTCACGGCGGCAGGCTCCAAGACCTTCTATGTCGTCAAGCGCGCCGATGAGGGCATGGCGTGGATCAAGCTCGGTACGTTCCCCGACATGACCGTCGAGCAGGCGCGCAATCAGGCGACGACAAAACTTGCCGAGTTCGCCGCCGGGAACAATCCGGCGAAAGTGAAGCGCGCGGAAAAGTTGAAACTCACGCTCGGCCAGGCGTTCGACCAGTACATGAAGATGTACGCCGCGCCGCGCGGCATCAAGACGGCAAACGATCTGCGCGCACTATGGGAACGCTGCCTCGGCCCGATGCCCGGCCTGCCGGCGAAGAAGCACGGCCGCAAGCGCGTCAAGCATCCGGGCGGCGTCGAATGGTCGAGGCGCAAGCTCGACCAGATTGCCAACAAGGACGTGCGCGCCTTGCACGCCGGCATCGCGGCCACGACGCCGGTGCTGGCGAATCGCGTCATCGAACTGCTCAGCAGCATCTACAACCGCGCCAGGGAATGGGGCTACCCCGGCACCAACCCGGCCACCGACATCACGCCGTTCAAGGAAACCAAGCGGGACCGTTTCATCCGGCATGACGAGCTGCCGCGTTTCTTCAAGGCGCTGGAGGCCGACACGTCGGTCGATTTCAAGCATTTCGTCCTACTGTCGCTGCTTACCGGCGTGCGACGTGGCAACGTGCTGGCGGCACGCTGGGAGGAAATCAATCTTGAAATGAATTTGTGGCGTGTGCCGGACACCAAGAACGGTGAACCGCTGAACGTGCCGCTGGTGCCGGAAGCCGTTGCAATCCTCAAGGAGCGGAAGCAGCAGTCGCAGGGCTTCATCTTTGCCGGCGAGTCGGTGACCGGGCATATCTCGCCACCAAAAGAACGCTGGCGGAAGCTGCTGGAACGGGCCGAGCTGGAAGACTTCACCATCCACGATCTACGACGCAGCCTCGGCAGTTGGCAGGCCATCGGCGGCGCATCGCTGGCGGTGATCGGGAAGAGCCTGGGCCACAAGTCGGCCGATGCCACGATGATCTATGCGCGGCTGAGCATGGACCCGGTGCGCCAGTCCGTCACGTCGGCCACCGCCGCCATGCTGATGGCGGCGGGACTGAAGAAACCCGGAAAAGTCGTTAAACTTGCCAAAATCTCATGACAGGAGCGCAAACATGGGCGCGGAAGAACGTATCGCCGAACTGATGAAAGCCATGCAAGAGCGCGAAATTGGCGAGGTACTCGACTTCGCCGAATTCCTGATCGCCAAGCGCGAACGCGACAAGACGGCAGCCTTCGCGGTATTCGATAAACATGCCGGTGTCTGGTCGGGCAAATTCAATCGGGAAGATGCCTATGACCGCAAAGTGCTTCGCTGATACCAACGTCGCAATCTACGCGCTCGATGCCGATGCCGCCAAGCGTGCGAAGGCGCTGGCGATTCTCGATAGCCGACCGTTCATCAGCACCCAGGTCGTCAATGAATATCTGAACGTGCTGCTGGTCAAGCGCCGGCTTGACCGCGCCGCCGCGAACGAACTGGCGCGGGCATTGATGTCCACCTGCGATGTTGTTTCGGTCACGGCCGCCATCACCGATCTGGCGATGAGCATCGGCGAGCGTTATCAACTCAGTCATTGGGATTCGCTGATTGTCGCGGCGGCGCTGGCGGCGGATTGCGACACGCTGTATTCCGAAGACATGCAGGATGGCCAGGTGTTCGAGGGGCGACTGACGGTGCGGAATCCGTTCTGATGGCCGCTGGCGGCCAGGTCATTCCGCTGCGCGGAAAGTCCAAGACCTTGCCCGCGTGGTTTCCGCTGCCCTGCTACAGCAAAAAGCTCAAACCCGAGCAGTGGGTCGCGCACCTGACTTTTCGCATGGCAGTACGCAGTGCCTTCCGCAACACCGGCGATGCCGTGAAGGCGCGTGAGATTTTCGACAGCCTGATCGTGAAATCCGATTACAGCGTTGAAGACGGCAAGAAGCTGGTCAATCCCAATCCGCGCTGGCCGGTCGCCAGCCTCAATGTTTTCGAGGCGTTCTATCTTGCCGCGCAGTGGCAAGCCAGCGAGCACGCCGACATCCGCGAACTGGCGCGGTTGGCCGCTACCGATGCCCCGCGCGGGCTCGGTGTCATGGCCGAGCAGCAACAGCACGGCAACAACAACCGCGACACTCCCGACGCATTGCGCATCGTGTCGGACGAGAAGGCCGGCATCCATCAGGCCGAGATCATGAGTTGGCGCGTGCCGGTTTCCATCGACATCACCCAGGACGATGACTCACTGAAACTGGCCTTCGAGGTTTGGCTCGCCGGCGTGCGTGACGCCCAGGGCGGTGAGCCGCCCAAGTCGGTCGACAAGAAAGAAATGCAGCGCTGGCAAGCCTTCGGCCTGATGCCGGCCTTCGACCTGAACCTGTGGGGCGAGATCACCGGGCAGCGGCTGACCGATGCCCTCATCGGCCATGCTCTATGGCCCGAGCAAGACCCCGATGCCGGCTTTGTCGATACTACCGAGCGTTATCGCAAGACCACCAAGCCACTGCTGGACAAGGTGTTCAACTGGAGTTTCACCGAACGCATGATCAACGACCTGGGCCTCACCTACATGCTCAAGAAGGTACACGCCGACGCGGTGGCACGCGGCGAAGCCAAGCCCCTACCGGAAGACGATTGAGGAAAATTCCTTCCGGGTTTCCAGTCGCCTGATTCCCCACCGGCGCCGTCCCGTCAGCGCCGACTTTCCGGCAGCAATCCGGCGCGTTTTCATCCCTCGAAATACTTGATCGGCATCGCTACATTGGCGTCGCTGCCCGTGGCATCACGGGCTTTCCGGTACGCCATCATGACCATCCAAAACACGCCCGATCTGCTCTCGAACCTCGACGCCGCCGCCTATCTCGGCGTCACTCCGCGCACCCTCGAAGTCTGGCGCTGCACCAAGCGCCACGCCATTCCCTACATCAAGGTTGGCCGGCTGGTGAAATACCGCCGCGCCGATCTGGATGCCTGGCTGGCCGCGCAGACCGTCGGCACCCCGCAGTCGGCCGCATAGGGACGCGCCATGCTCACCGCGACACCGGGCCGGCGCGGTTACGGGCATTTCGACCGCGCCCGCCTGCCCGATCCGCTGACTTACTACGCCATCGAGTTGGAGCACCTGCGGCCCGCTGGCCGCCACGCCTCGGCGCGCTGCCCGTTTCACGACGACGCCCATCCCAGCCTGACGGTGAATCTCGCCACCGGCGCATTCCGTTGTCACGTTCCCGAGTGCGGCGCTCAGGGGCGCGGCGTGCTGGACTTTCACATGGCGCGCCATGGCCTTGACTTTGTCGCTGCCGCCAAGGCGTTGGGCGCGTGGAGCGCCACCCCATGACCGAACAAGAAAAAATCACGCCAAGCTCGGAAAATAGCACTGACACACTGGACAGACTGCTGCGCTACGCCGTGCAGAAAGGCGGCGTCAAGTCCAACCAGATCGAACCGGCCGAAACCCGCTGGGGCGCCCTGTTGGACCGTTTCGCACAGATGCAGGCGGGCCCGCGCGTAGCCGACCCTGAAGCCGTCCCCGCGCTGATCTATGCCGAATTCAAGGAAGGCGCGACGCGCCACGACGCCAACGTGATCGCCATGACCGCGCTGGTGCTCGACATCGACAGTCACGCCGACCTCGACCGCGCCCGCGCCGCGCTCGCCGGCTGGGAAGCCGCGATCTACCTCACCAAACGCAGCACGCCCACCGCACCGCGCTTGCGCGTGATCCTGCCGCTGGCCGCGCCCGTGCCGCCGCGCGACTGGCCCGGCATGTATCGGCAGTTTGCCGCCGTGCTGGCACTGCCGGGACTGGACGCCTGCGCCGAAAAACTTTCGCAGCCCTTCCTTGCACCGCCCGGTGGAGGTCACTTCGAGCGTCTGGCCGGCCCATGGCTTGACCCCGCGCCCTACATCGCCGCCGCGCGCCAGGCTGAATACAACGCGCTGCCGGCACCCGAAGCCATCGGCCAGCAGCTTCCACCCGTGCTTCCGCTTGACCCGCAACTAATCCCCGTGCCGCTGCGCGGCTGGATCGCCGACGTGGCGCACCGCATGCAATGCCCGGTCGATTACTGCGCCGTCGGCGCGCTGGTGGCGCTGGCCGGCGTGGTCGGTGCCGCCGTTGGCATCCGCCCCAAGCGCCGCGACGACTGGCTGGTGGTGCCCAACCTGTGGGGCGGCGTAATCGGCCCGCCCTCGAAGAAGAAGACTCCGGCGCTCTCCGACATGCTCAAGGCGCTCGGTCGGCTCGAATCTGCTGCCAAGGACGGCACCCAGCAGGCCAAGGTCGCCGCTGCCGATCCCGAAACCAAGATCAAGCAGAAGCTCCTGAAAAAGGAACTCGAAGCCGCCATCAAGGCCGAACACGAAGAAGCACGGGCCACCGCTGCTGCCGACGCCTATGTCGAAGCCAAAGGCAAGAAAGAAGCGCCGTCCCGCCAGCGCCGACTTTTGCAGCCGTGCGCGTCATGAATTCGGTCGCGTCGAGTAAGGCGAGGAATGACGCAGGAATTTCGCGATCCTCCCGATGCAGCCCGACGCAGGGTGAGGTAGCATCACGAAGCTTGGGAGTAGTGTTTCCGGCGCAACCGGAGGCAGATCAACAGCTTATATACAACGACCGCACGGGAGAGCCTGCGCGACATCGAAGCCTGCCTGCGCAGTCAGGCGGCCAAGCTGTACCACATGGGCTTTCGCAGCACGGTGGCGCGGAACACGCTGGCCAACGCCAACGCAGTTCGCGACTGGCGCATCTATGCCGACTTCGCCCAGAGCCTGATCAGTATCGCGCGCAAGCTTTACGCCGAAGACTCCTTTGGTGTCGATCTGTCCAACACCGTGTATGCACTGGATGCCACGACCATCGACCTGTGTCTGTCGGTGTTCCCGTGGGCGCCGTTCCGCTCGACCAAGGCGGCGGTGAAGATGCATACCTTGCTCGACCTGCGCGGCAACATCCCGAGCTTTATCCATATCAGCGACGGCAAGTGGCACGAGGTCAATGTCTTCGACATGCTGGTACCGGAAGCCGGCGCCTTCTACATCATGGATCGCGGCTACATCGACTTCGAGCAGCTGCATCGCTTGCACCAGGCCGGCAGCTTCTACGTCATTCGCGCCAAGTCGAACCTGCGCTTCCAGCGGCGCTATTCCCTGGAGTCGGATCGAGCGGCCGGCATCATCTGCGATCAGATTGGGACACTGACCGGCTTCTACTCGACCCAGGACTACCCAGCACCGCTGCGCCGTGTTCGCATCAAGGACGACGAGGGCAAGACGCTGGTCTTCCTGACGAACAACACCGACTTGCCGGCGCGAACCATCGCCGAGCTGTATCGCTGCCGGTGGCAGGTCGAGTTGTTCTTCAAGTGGATCAAACAGCATCCGCGTATCAAGTCCTTCTTCGGTACTTCGGAGAATGCAGTGAAGTCCCAGATCTGGATCGCCGTCTCCGTTTATGTGCTCGTCGCCATCCTCAAGAAGCGGTTGAATCTCTCCGCTTCACTCTACGAAATCCTACAAATCCTGAGCCTCACTATGTTTGAGAGATCCCCGCTGGATCAGCTACTTGCTCGTATTCCACCTGCTCCAGATCTACTGGAAAATCCCAACCAGTTGATCTTGTTCGATTAACGTTGGGACACTACTG
>Ga0208735_100707_pt1 | contig 11410 bp, 9 predicted proteins | sample Subbio12Aug_8Aab_FD_184829 | JGI IMG/M metagenome (GOLD analysis project Ga0208735, IMG submission 184829) | Serpentinite rock and fluid subsurface biosphere microbial communities from McLaughlin Reserve, California, USA - CR12Aug_8Aab (SPAdes) | ecosystem: Environmental > Terrestrial > Deep... | reverse complement strand
CAAGGTGGGGCTGCCGCGGAACATCAGCACCAGGCCGGTGGTCCGCACGCCGATCCCGCTGATCTGGCCGCTTTGATCCGGCCCATGAAGGAGACTGACATGCGCAAGCTGCTGCTGGTTCTGGCCCTTGGCGGTTGCGCCGGGCTGCAGGCGGACCCGGTGCCGCAGGCGGCGCGGCTGTCGGCCGATACCCTGGTGCTGACCCTGTCGGACGGCACGACCTGCCGGGCCCGCTGGGCCGAGGCTGGCGGGGCGGGGCGGCTGGACGCGTGCGGACCGGGCTTCGGCTATGCGGTCGATGTGGTCGAGAACCCGAACATCCTGCGCCAGCTGTTCACCGGCCTGACCCAGGCGCTGGGGGCCGAGGGTGTCTCGCCCCCGATGGCGGAGGTGGTGATCACCGATGCCACGGGGCGCGACCATGTCTTCGTCTCGCCCCCGCCGACGGACCTGTCGGACGACTGAAGCGCGGCTCGTCGCGCGTCTTCGACTTCTCCTCGCCGGGGCGCGGGGGTTGCTCTTCCGCGGGGCGGCGGTGTAGAGGACGCCAGCACCGAAACGGGACCGAGGTAGGGCCAAATGGCAGGCCATTCGAAATGGGCGAACATCCAGCACCGCAAGGGCAAGCAGGACAAGCTGCGCTCGAAGATGTTTTCCAAGCTGTCGAAGGAAATCACCGTCGCGGCCAAGATGGGGATGCCCGACCCCGACATGAACCCGCGCCTGCGGCTGGCGGTGAAGGCCGCGAAGGCGATGTCGATGCCCAAGGACGTGATCGACCGCGCGATCAAGAAGTCGCAGCTGGGTGACGGGGCGGATTACACCGAGATCCGCTATGAGGGCTACGGCGTCAACGGCATCGCGATCATCGTCGAGGCGATGACCGACAACCTGAATCGCACCGCGTCGAACGTGCGGTCCTATTTCAGCAAGTGCGGCGGCAATCTGGGCACCACGGGGTCGGTCGCGCACAGTTTCGACCGGGTGGGCGAGATCTCCTATCCGGCTTCCGTCGGTTCGGCCGATGACGTGATGATGGCGGCGCTGGACGCCGGTGCGGACGATGTCGAATCGGACGAGGACGGCCACTGGATCTATTGCCAGGTGGAAAACCTGTCCGAGGTGTCCGACGCGCTGGAAAAGGCGCTGGGAGAATCGACGGAATCCAAGCTGGTGTGGAAGCCGCAGACCCGGACCGAGGTCGATCTGGACACCGCGCAGAAGCTGATGCGGTTGATCGACCTTCTGGAGGAAGATGACGACGTGCAGACGGTGATGCACAACTTTGACGTCCCCGAGGACGTGGCCGCTCAGCTTTAATTCTTTGTGGCCTCTTGCTTTTTGCGCCGGAAGAGTGCATGTGAAGCGGGCAAAGCTTCTTCTCTTTCGTTCTACTGTCTGCTTCGGCCTTCAGCATCGATCGTGACGACACTGGGCCAGGCCACCGCACGCTGCGGGTGGCATACATGACAGGAGACATCACGATGGCCAATGGCACCGTGAAATGGTTCAACGCCACCAAAGGCTTCGGCTTCATCGCTCCCGCGGGCGGTTCCAAGGACGTTTTCGTCCACGTGACCGCGCTTGAGCGTGCGGGCATCCGCTCGCTGCCCGATGGGCAGGCCGTGACCTATGACATCGAGCAGGATCGCAACGGCCGTGAATCGGCTGTGAACCTGGCTCTGGCGTAAGCCTTTTCCCTTCGGGGACCAGGGAACGGGGGTGGCGCAGGCCGCCCCCGTTTTCTATTGCACCAGGGTCTGCCGTGCGACGCGCCGGACCGCCTGTGTCACCGGGGCCAGTGCAGGGGCGGCAAGGCGGGTGAACTGCCAGTGCAGGGGGACGTCCAGCGGGGTGTCGGGGATCAGCTCGGCCAGCGCGCCCGAGGCGAGGTGCGGGGCGATCAGCAACTCGGGGTTCATGCCCCAGGCCAGGCTCGCAAGGCAGGCGTCGACGAAAGCCTGGGATGAGGCCATGCGGTGCGTCGGCAGCGCCGGGCGGGCAAGGCCGCGTGCCTTGGCCCAGCGGGTCTGAAGCCGGTCCTTGTCCGAAAACGTCAGCGCGGGGGCACGGGCCAGCGCCTCTGGCGTGACGCCTTGCGCAAACCAGCGCGTCCGGTAGCCGGGCGAGGCGGTGGCGCGGTAGCGCAGCGCGCCCAGGGGAATCGTGTCGCACCCTTGCAGCGGACCCGGGTGCGCCGTGAGGGCGGCCACGACTTCTCCGCGCCGCAGCCAGTCCTGGCTGACGTCCTGGTCGTCGATCACCAGGTCAAAGAGAAAGCCGTCAGTGGCCGCAAGCGCCGGGATGACCCAGGTGGCCAGGCTGTCGGCATTGACCGCAATGCGCAGCGTGGCCAGGCCGGGGGCAAGGCCGGGCAGATCCTGGGCCAGGGTGCTTTCAAGAAGTGCGACCTCGTCATGGTGCCGGATCAGCCGCAGGCCCGCATCGGTGGCGGTGCAGGGCTGGCCCCGGCGGATGAGCAGGGTGCCCGTCGCCTCCTCCAGCGCCTTGATCCGCTGGCTGATGGCCGAGGGGGTGACGTGGAGTTCTGCCGCAGCAAGGTCGAAGGCTCCGCGACGGTGGACGGCGGCCAGGGCGGCGAGCTGGGCGGGGTCAAGCATTAGCTGCGCTTAATCGGTGAGAGGAAGATTAACTGGAGTTTGCCGAGTGCGGGCCGTAGGTCAAGGGCAAAGCGGGAGGTGGCGATGGGCGAGACGGATCTGGCGGTGCTGCTTGCGACGATGGAGCCGGTGCTGCACCCGGAGCCTTACGGCTATGCGGTCTGGACCGGGGGAGCCCTGCCGATCCAGCCTTTCGCGGCGATCCTGGAAGCCGAGGGGATGACCGTCGTCGCCCCCTTGGCCGAGATGCGGGCGGCGGGGATGGTCTCGGACCCCTGGGCGCGGGTCAGTCTGACCGTGCACAGCGATCTGGCCGCAGTGGGCCTTACGGCGGCCTTTGCCGGTGCGCTGGGGCGGGTGGGGATCAGTTGCAACGTGATCGCCGGATATCACCACGACCATCTTTTCGTGCAGTGGGAGCGGCGGGAGGACGCGATGACGGCCTTGCGCGGGCTGGCCGATGCTTGAGGCGGCGGTCAACGGCTACCTGGTGGCGTTGAGCCTGATCCTGGCGATCGGGGCACAGAACGCCTTCATCCTGCGGCAGGGCCTGCGACGCGAGCATGTCGGGGCGGTCGTGGCGGTCTGTGCGATCTCGGACGCGGTCTTGATTGCGGCAGGAGTGGCGGGGTTCGGCGCCCTGAGCCTGGCGCTGCCGTGGTTCGGAGAGGCGATGCGCTGGCTGGGGGTGGGGTTCCTGGCGGTCTATGGGGGTTTGCGGTTCCGGGCGGCGCTGCGCGGCGGCGAGGCGCTGCTGCCGTTGGAGTCAGCGTCGGCCCCGCTGGGCAAGGTGCTGGCGACCTGCCTTGTCCTGACCTGGGCCAACCCGCATGTCTATCTGGATGCGGTGGTGCTGATCGGATCGATCTCGGCCCAGTATGCACCGCATCAGGCGGTGTTCGGGACGGCGGCGGCCTGCGCAAGCCTGTGCTTCTTCGCCGCGCTGGGGTTCGGAGCGCGGCTGCTGGCCCCGGTCTTCGCCCGGCCCGCGGCCTGGGTCTGGCTGGAGGTGAGCGTTGGGCTGACGATGTGGTCCATCGCGACGGGGCTGGCGTTTGGGGGGTGATGCCCTGGCGGGCGGGGGCGGGGCGGGTGGTTGCGGCTGAGGGGCGGCGGCCGTGATGGCGCGCGCGGTGCGCTGTGGCGCAAACTTGTCTCTGTGAAATCTGCGATAGAGGGGCGGGCAGACGAGACCCCGACCCACCCGCCGCCGCGGAATGGTCGCGGATCGCGGCATGTCGAGGGCAGCCCGGAGTAGGGTGGGCGATCCGCCCACCCTTGGCCTGTTGCGGGCGGAATGGCTGCACCGCGCGGTCTGATCAGCGGGTGTGAAGGAAGCTTCCCTAGGGTCCCGGCCAAGGCGATCCCGCGGAGGTTCTGATGCCCGATGAAACGACGATACTGTCGCTGCCCCTGATCCTTCCGGCGCAGGCGCAGAAACATGTCACCCACAACGAGGCGCTGGTGAAGCTGGACCTGATGGTTCAGCTTGCGGTGATCAACCGGACGCTCACCACGCCTCCGGCGCTGCCGACGCTTGGTGACCGCCATATCGTGGCGGCCGGGGCGACGGGCCCCTGGGTCGGCCAGGCCGGGCGCATTGCGCTTTACACCGAGGCGGGGTGGCAATTCACGCAGCCCCTCAACGGCTGGCAGGCCTATGTGATGGCCGAAAGCCAGATGGCCTTCTTCAACGGCCTGACCTGGGTCGCGTTGTCGGACGGGCCGTTCACCGTGGGGCGACTGGGTGTTTCGGCCACCCCCGACGCGACGAACCGGCTGGCCGTCTCATCCCCGGCGACGCTGCTGAACCACGCGGGTTCGGGCCATCAGCTGAAGCTGAACAAGGCCGTGGCGGGCGACACGGCAAGCCTGCTGTTCCAGACCGGCTTCGCTGGCCGGGCCGAGATGGGCACGGCGGGGTCGGACGATTTCAGCGTCAAGGTCAGCGCCGACGGATCGACCTTCTTCACGGCGCTGGAGGCCGATGCGGCGACGGGCGAGGTGACCCTGCCCCAGGCGGTGCATCTGGGCGGGCAGGCGGCGGACCCCTTGGCTCCACTGGACGGGACGCTGTGGCTGAACACCACGACGGGCGAGGTCAAGGTGCGCAGCGCCGGGGCGACCCGGCTGGTCGGGGGGGCTGGCGGTGGTGTCAGCGACGGCGACAAGGGCGATGTCACCGTCTCGGGGTCGGGGACGACCTGGACCATTGACGCCGGCGCAGTCAGCCTTGGCAAGCTGGCGGACCTTGCGACAAGCACCATTCTGGGGCGAGCGACGGCCGGGACGGGCAGCCCCGAGGCGCTGACGGCGGCGCAGGTGCGCACGATCCTGAACGTGGCGAACGGAGCGACGGCGAACGCGGCGGATGCGGTCCTCTTGTCCCGCGCGAACCACACCGGGACGCAGCCGGCCTCGTCGATCACGGGGCTGGCGGCGGTTGCGACGAGCGGATCGGCCGCGGACCTGACGGCAGGCACTCTGCCCGCCGGGCGGTTCGATGACACCGCGCATGGCAGCCGTTCCGGCGGTGCGCTGCACAGTGCCGCCACGACCTTGGCGGCAGGCTTCATGTCGGCGGCGGACAAGACCAAGCTGGACGGGGTGGCCGCGGGGGCGAACGCCTATGTCCACCCGAACCATTCGGGCGATGTGACCTCGGTCGCGGACGGGGCCACGACGATTGCGGCGAATGCGGTGGGGTTCACCAAGCTGGCGGATATTGCCTCCGACAGCCTGATCGGCCGGGACACCGCCGGGTCGGGCGATCCGGAGGCGATCACCGTCACCGGGGGCATCGAGTTCAGCGGGACGGGGTCGATCCGGACCAGCGCCTTTACCGGAGAGGTGACGAAGCCGGCAGGCGGCACGGCGCTGACCATCACGGCCAACGCGGTGGACAACAGCCAGGCCGCCGACATGGCAGCGAACACCATCAAGGCCAACGCCACGGCTGCAACGGCGGACCCGGCGGACCTGGCGGTGGCGACGAACTCGGTCGTGGGCCGGGTCGCGGGCAACATCGTGGCGGCGCAACTGGTGGATGCCCAGGTTGCGGCGGCGACACTGACCAATGCCAAGCTTGCGAACGTGGCGACGGGCACGCTGAAGGGCCGGGCCACGGCGGGATCGGGCGCACCGGAGGACCTGACAGGGGCGCAGGCGACGGCGCTGCTTGACACGTTCTCCAGCGTGGCGAAGGGGTTGGCTCCGGCCTCGGGCGGGGGGACGGCGAACTTCCTGCGGGCGGACGGGACCTGGGCTGCTCCGGCGGGCGGGGGTGGCGGGTCTCCGGGCGGGGCCAGCGGCGAGATCCAGTTCAACAGTGCGGGCAGCTTCGCCGGTGCGGCGGATGTCGAGATCGAGGACGGGCAGTTGCGCCTGCCGGCGATCGCGACGCCGACGGCCCCGGCAGCGGGCGGCGTGAAGATGTTCGGCCGGGATGTGGCCGGGCGCATACTGCCTGCGGTCATGGGACCTTCGGGGCTGGACACTTCGCTGCAGCCGTTCTTCGGGCGCAACAAGATGGGGCTTTTCGTCCCGGCGGGGAACGGCGGCGCGGACACGCAGATGGGGTTGGTGATCTCGGCCACCGGGACGGCGACGACCGAGAACGTGGGCACCAGCAACCTGCACAACTACATGCGGCGGAGGTCCTGGCGGATCACCACGGCCGCGACCACGGCGGTCGCGGGCATCCGCGGCGGAGCGTTGCAGTTCACCGTTGGCGGACCCTCGGCCGGGCTTGGCGGCTTTCATCTGGTCTGGCGCTGGGGTCCGGCAACGGGGGTCAGCAATGCCGCGCACCGGGCCTTTGTGGGCATGCGCAACACGGCCGCGGCGCCGACGGACGTCAATCCCTCGACTCTGACCAACATCTGCGGGATGGGCTACGACAGCGCCGATGCCAACATCCAGTTCATGTACAACGACGGAACCGGCACGGCGACGAAGATCGACCTTGGCGCAGGCTTTGCGAAACCGAACGCCGATCTGACCTCGGTTTACGAGATCGCGATGTTCGCGCGCCCAGGCACGACGCAATCGCTGACCTACGAGGTGACGAACCTGGTTTCGGGCGCGGTGGCAACCGGGACGGTGACGACGGACCTGCCCTCGACCACGACGCTGGTCAACCCGTTCAGCTACATGAGCGTGGGTGGCGTTTCTTCGGTCATCGGGTTTGCCACGATGAGCCTTTATATCGAGACGGATTACTGAGATGGCCCTGCACGTTCTGTTCACTGAAGACGGGATTCCGGGGTGGATCGGCGACACCCCGCGCGAGGGAAGCGAGCGGCTCGACGGGCTGACAGTCGATTTCCTGGCCTCCCATCGCCGGACCTCACGGGGCAAGTGGGTGGCGCGGGCCGCCCCGGTGCAGGTGGAGCCGACGGTCGAAGACCTGGCTGCGGCGACCGAGGCGGCGTATCAGGCGGCTCTTGCGGACCGTGACCAGGCGGTTCGGGCGGCGCTGGCGGCCGAGGCCGATCCGCTGTTCTTCCGCTGGCAGCGCGAGGAGGCGACGCGGGACGATTGGCTGGCTGCCGTGGCTGCGGTCAAGGCCCGCTTTCCCAGGCCAGACGCTCCCTGATCCCGGGTCGGGCCCGTCCTGTGCGGACGGGCCCGATTTGACAGGTCTCGGCCGCCTGCATAGACATGCCCCCTGGGCAAGAGGGCAGCACGATGCGCATCGCGATGGTGGGAACGGGGTATGTCGGACTTGTCTCGGGCGCGTGCTTTTCCGACTTCGGCCACGAGGTCATCTGCGTCGACAAGGATGCCGCCAAGATCGGGCGCCTGTCGCGGGGCGAAGTGCCGATCTTCGAGCCTGGGCTGGAGGCGCTGATCGCGAAGAATGCGGCGGCGGAGCGTCTGTCCTTTACCACCGATCTTGGCGTGGCTGTGGCCGGGGCCGAGGCGGTGTTCATCGCTGTCGGCACTCCGACCCGGCGCGGCGACGGCCACGCCGACCTGAGCTATGTGATGGCCGCCGCGGCGGATATCGGCAGGGCGCTGACGGGGTATGCGGTCGTGGTGACGAAATCCACCGTTCCGGTCGGCACCAACCGCAAGGTGGCCGAGGCGTTGCGGGCGGCGAACCCGGCGGCAGAGTTCGACGTCGTCTCGAACCCCGAATTCCTGCGCGAAGGCGCGGCAATCGACGATTTCATGCGCCCCGACCGGGTGATCGTCGGGGTCGAGACGGCGCGCGGGCGCAAGGTCATGGCCGAGCTTTACCGCCCCCTGTCGCTGAGCGAATTCCCGATGGTCTACACGGGTCTTGAAAGCGCCGAGATGATCAAATACGCGGCCAACGCCTTTCTGGCCACCAAGATCACCTTCATCAACGAGATCGCCGCCCTGTGCGAGAAAGTCGGCGCGGATGTGAAGATGGTGGCCAGGGGCATCGGCATGGATGGCCGCATCGGCGACAAGTTCCTGCATGCCGGTCCCGGCTACGGTGGCAGCTGTTTTCCAAAGGATACCAAGGCCCTGGCGCGGATCGGGCAAGAGCACGCCTCGCCCATGCAGATCGTCGAGACGGTGATCAAGGTCAACGAGGAAGTGAAGCGCCGGATGATCGACAAGATCGTCGATCTTTGCGGCGGGACCCTGCGCGACAAGACCGTGGCGGTCCTGGGCGTGACCTTCAAGCCGAACACCGACGACATGCGGGATGTGCCTGCGCTGACCATCATCCCGGCGCTGATCGGCGCGGGGGCCAGGGTCAGGATCAGCGATCCGCAAGGGCGCCACGAGGGCGAGGCGTTGCTTCCGGGGGTGAAATGGATCGAGAACCCCTACCAGGCCGCCAACGATGCCGATCTGGTGGTGCTTCTGACCGAGTGGAACGAGTTTCGCGGGCTGGACCTGGCGAAACTGGCGCGAAAGATGGCGACGCCGCAGATGGCTGATCTGCGCAACATCTACGACCCGGCGGAAGTGCGTGAAGCCGGCTTCACGGCCTATGTCGGCGTGGGGCGCTAAGGCTTTTAGCCAGCTTTGCCGAAAATCGCGGAGAAACGCCGCGATTGCGCCCAGATTGCATCACCAGCCATAACCTCCTTCAGGCGCAGTCTCTCCCTTGGGTACATGGGTGTGTGACTGGGGCCGAAAGTGATCAACTTTCAGGTGGTAGAGGTATTTTCTGCGGCGCCGTTGCATATGGTGTCCGGCATCTCCGATCTGGAGCTGGTGGTGCAGGGTGGCCGGGTGCTGCTTTACACCGCCACCCGCGCCGGGGGCGGGGTCCTGGCGCTGGATGTGACGGGCGCGATGACGCTGGTCGATCTGGAAAGCCTGACGCCGGGTGCGTCCCTGCCGGCCGAGGCCGTGCTGGAGACGGTGACGATCAACGGCGCGCGGCATCTGATCGTGACCGGGGGCAGCACGGCGGGTGTCATGGCCTACGGCCTGGGCGGCGACGGGGCGCTGCTTGCGCCGTTGCAGCTGCCGGGCAGCCTGGGGGGGGCGCTGTCGGCGCAAAGCGTGGTGCAGGTCGGGGGGCAGACCTTCTTCTACGCCGCGCGGTCCGGCGAAAGCACGATCCACGCCTATTCGGTCGCTCCCAACGGGGCAATGACGCTGGTCGGCATGCGCGTGCTGGACGGGGCGCATCCGGGGGTCGACATCTCTTCGCTGGTGCCGGTCACCGTGGGCGGCAACCGATTCATGGTCAGCCTGTCGCTGGATGCCGACGTGGTGCGCGCCTTCCCGGTGGGCGCGAACGGGGCACTGGGCAACCCGCGGATGATCGGTGCGCCGAACGGGCTGGGGATCAACGATCCATCGGATGTGAAGATCGTCGAACTGGCGGGGGTGACCTATCTGGTCGTCGCCTCGGCCGGATCGTCCTCGGTCAGCGTTCTGGGCATGGGAGCCAACGGTGCAATGTGGGTTGCAGACCATGTCGTCGACACCCAGGACACCCGGTTCCAGGGGGTGCAGGCCCTGGCCACGGCCACAGTCGGCGACCGGGTCTTCGTCATCGCGGGCGGCGGCGACGAAGGTCTGACGGTGATGACCCTGATGCCCGATGGCCGACTGATCGCCTGCGGGCAGTTGCTGCAGACCCCCGGCGTGATGCTGGACAACATCACTGCGATGACTGCGCAGGTGGTGAACGGCAAGATCGAGCTTTTCGTCACCGGCGAGGGCAGAGGGATCACCCGGCTTCAGCTTGACCCGGGCACGCTGTCGCCGATCCAGACCGCCAGCCCGCTCTCTGCCAGCCCGCTCTCTGCCAGCCTGATCGGAACCACAGGGTCGGACATGATCCTGGGCGGCGACGGCGACGAGGTGATCGAAGGCGGGCAGGGCGCGGACATCCTGGCCGACGGGGCGGGACAGGACACGCTGTTCGGCGGCGCTGGAGTCGATACCTTCGTGCTGACCGCCGATGGGGCGTTTGACGTGATCGCAGACTTCCAGCTGGGCACCGACCGTCTGGACCTGTCCGGCTGGGGGCCGATCCACTCTCTGGCCGCGCTGACCATCACCGCGACTGCGACCGGTGCGACGATTTCCTACGGCGAAGAGCTACTGGAGCTGCGGACACCGAACGGCCAGCCGCTGCTGACGGCGGGCTTCCAGCTGAAGGACGTCATCAGCCTGTGGCATGCGCTGCCCTCGCGTCCCGACCCCGAGAACCTGATCTTCGGCTCCAACCAGATCGACGTCCTGCAAGGCGGGACTGGCGACGACATGTTCATGGTCTCGTCCGGCAGCGACACCATCGACGGCGGAGCGGGCTTCGACACCATCGTTCTCAGCCGGGCGACCGGGGCGGTGCGGTTGAACCTGGAAAGCCTGAACCACAACACCAACATCGCCGCCGGGCAGACCTATGTCTCGATCGAGGGGATCATCGGATCGGCGTTCTCGGACCAGCTGACCGGCAACAGCCTGGCCAACCGGATCGATGGTGCGGAAGGCAATGACCGGCTCACGGGCGGCGCGGGGGCCGACAGCCTGTTCGGCGGCCTCGGCAACGATTCGCTGCTTGGCGGCACCGGGGCGGACCTGCTGGATGGCGGGATCGGCCGCGACCGGGTCAGCTACCGCGAATCCGCCGTCGGCCTGGTGGCCGATCTGGGTCAGCCGGATCGGAACACCGCTGAGGCGGCAGGCGACAGCTACCTCGCGGTCGAGGACCTGGAAGGGTCGGGCTACCACGATACCCTTGGCGGAGATGCGCAGGCCAACCAGATTTTCGGGATGGAGGGGAACGACCGCCTCGAAGGGCGTCTCGGCAACGATTCGCTCTTCGGCGGCGAGGGCAACGACACACTGCAGGGCGACGCAGGTGCGGACCGTCTGGACGGCGGCGCCGGCATCGACTTCGCCAGCTATGAAAGCAGCCTGGTTGCGATCCGCCTTGACCTGACCAATGCGGCGCTGACCACCGGCGATGCGCTGGGCGACACCTACCTGTCGATCGAGGGTTTCATCCTCAGCGCCTTTGCTGACACATTTGCCGGCAGCGAACTTGCGGACCGGGCCATCGGCGGCGCGGGGAACGACACGCTTGCCGGTCGCGGCGGGTCGGACTGGCTGTCGGGCGGGGCGGGCAACGACGCGCTCTTTGGCGGGGAGGGGGATGACACGCTTTTGGGCGGCGCGGGGTCGGACCGGCTGGAGGGCGGGCTGGGGCGCGATCTGGTCAGCCACGCCGATGCGGCGGCGGGGGTGCGGCTGGACCTTGCGAACGGGGCGCTGAACACCGGCGATGCGCGGGGCGACGTGCTGGTGGGGATCGAGGATCTGGAGGGCTCGGGGCAGGG
>Ga0208735_100697_pt1 | contig 11585 bp, 11 predicted proteins | sample Subbio12Aug_8Aab_FD_184829 | JGI IMG/M metagenome (GOLD analysis project Ga0208735, IMG submission 184829) | Serpentinite rock and fluid subsurface biosphere microbial communities from McLaughlin Reserve, California, USA - CR12Aug_8Aab (SPAdes) | ecosystem: Environmental > Terrestrial > Deep... | reverse complement strand
TACTACGGATTCCGGCCATCCCCGCTCCTGGAATTTCTGTGGCGCGCTGCTTTATGCATGCTGCTAGCCCTTCTGGCCTGGTTTATCAGCCTGCTCTACCACCGCGGCAGCGCGACGCAGAGAGCTCTGCTCCAAATATCGCCGTTCCTGATATTTGGATGGGTAATTTCCACGTCTAGTGGCATGACGGTTTTTTCAGCTGCCCGGCGCGCATGGACCTGGTTTTTCGGTTTAGCCGGTCTATCGCCCGATCCGCAGGCGGCCATGGCCAACTTTACCCTGACCGCCGTAATCATGGCCGGGCTGTGCTACCTGCTTGTCCGGCGCGCCTCTGTACGCTAAACAGGCGGCCAAGCCGCCACAGCTGCTTTCCCCGATATAAATGACGATTTTTGTGATCCTACACTTTCTTCTGCAAATCGAGTAAATGACAAACCATTATCCCATGCACAAGCACAATTTCCCCGAGCAGCCCTCCTCATGTTCAGCCCAGATTTCCTGCACCGGTCCCTGCCCTTGTCCGGCGCTCCAGGCAGCCCTTGATGAGATAGCCTGTTTGGAAGCAGAACAACGGGGGCTTAAACGGCTTCAGCAAATACTGCTTACCAGAAAAGCTTCCCGGCAATAATAACAAAAAAGTTCTTATACTGCGTCCCGCTACGCAACATCTCGCCAGTGGGTGCTAATCTTTACTGCCGCTCAATAGCGGTCGGAAACGGCACGGAACATTCTTACTGTCTCGTTGCATAATGGATTTATGAACAAGACCACCACCGCCAGAGACCTATCCGAAAATCGGTCTAGATCGATGTCCGGATTTCTCCGCTCAAGGTCGTGTACGTCCGCCAGAAGGTAAAGTGCGGCTGTGGCTGCCAAGGCCAGCCCCGCTTCGTCAACGCTCCCGAGCCGCCCCAGGCCGGCAACAAGAGCAGGCTCAGCCATTCGTTTATCGCCTAGATCATCTACCTCAAGCAGGACATTTGTCCGGCTAGAAAACTCTTGATTTCTTAGGTTGAGGGGGCTGGGGGTCTACTCTGAGAATGGGCTTTTAAGTGTAATTATAGTGACCTCACGCCGGGATAGAAAGCGAAACGCTAACCCGCCTTGTCCCAACCCGCGATTTATGTAAAGCCAGCTGTCTCCCTCCCGGGACAACCCCTCTACATGGCTAGGCGGGAAAAGGCGTCCTGAGGCGGTGGTCACCGCTCCCAGAAAGGGCAGCTTAACTTGGCCGCCGTGGGTGTGGCCGGCCAGGGTCAGGGAAACGCGGTCAAGCGATGCGGGCGCTGTAGCGGCATTCCAGGGTTCGAACCAGGTAGGAGCATGCGCCAACAGCACAATCACCGTATCGGCTTGCGCCGGCAGAGCCTGAGTCAGATTGCCGTGTCCCGTATAGGGGTCGCTCACGCCCGCCAGGATGATCTCCCCGGCTCCCCGGTCGATTCGGACATGGCTATTTTCCAGAACCCTCACCCCGGCTTCCCGCAGCCGTCTGGCGATGTACGGCCAGTCCGTCCAGTGGTCGTGGTTACCGCTGACTGCGTAGACCGGGGCGATTTCAAGCAGCGCCTGCATAAACGGAAGAACCCGTTTTATTCCCTCTATACTGTTGCGGTGTACGTGGTCGCCGGTGGCGACAATCAGGTCTACCCCGGCCTCGCTTATCGCCTGCGCTTCCCGTCCCGCCGGGTCGAACCGCCTCCCGTGCAGGTCGCTTACCTGGGCGATACGAAAACCATCGAACTCAGGCGGTAACCCTTCGATGGGTACATCCACGTACTCTACGGAGAGAGCGACGGTCTCCCAAACAATCCAGCCGGCGAGAATCGCCATAAACAAAAACACAGCAATAAACATGAGCAATTTGCTATTCCTTTGCATCTTTCCCGGTCAGCACCACCGATTCTATAGTGAAACTAGCGGAACTTCTATGTCCAAACCAGGAGTTAATTTCACAACATCAGGAGTTTTGGTAGTATGGCCCACCTTCGTTTATTCCAAGTTTAGTTTTGGTATTGTTCTTAGATTCAACGAGTAGCAGGCTTTTCCTTTTCCCTCCCACTCCAACAATGCCTTTGATTTTTTAAGGAATGACACAATTTTCGGCAATGATTGGATTCTACCCAAGAGATGGACGAGGTAACGGGAGATTGATATACGAATTCCCTGTGACTATAGGAAAAGCACCGGCTGGTATGATAGTAGAGTAGAATTTTTTACCAGTTTACTGGTTGTATTGTCAATATATTTAGGCAACAGAAAGATTAAAAAGCTGGAGATATGAAGAGCTAATTTCAGAAGAAAGGAGTAAAATCAGGAATGAGAACAAGAGAAAATCCGATTAAGGGTAAACGCGCCGCGATTTTATTAGTTTTTGTAGTGATGCTTTTTCTTGTCTTGGCGTTTTTTCCTTCCCCCATCTTTTTTCAGGAAGGCAATGCTCTTCCAGTGTTACGGGCTTTGGCCGCAGTAGAATTCTTAAATAGAGATCTGGCGCGGATAGACGGTCTGGTTATAAAGTATCTTCAAAAAGACGGCCCAGCAGCGCCATTGACGGATTACTTGGCCGGACACGGGTGGGTTTTTAAGGACCAATTGGGTTCTGCCATCTTTTACGAAAGAAATGGGCAGACCTTATCTGTTAAGGCACGGAAGCTCACGCGATTCTATACCGTATACGAACTGGATCAGGAGCCGGGAATTTCGTATGCTGGTGTTCAGCCGGAAATCATGATTATGGGGCCGGATCTACAAACATATGACCTGGATGCCACCAGATGGGAATTTCCGCTTGTCTTAACAATCTTTGGGGCGGGAAACGGAACAGCTGCGATTGTTGAGTTTAGCATCGACGGGCATAACCTCCTTCAGCTCATTCCCGAGGCGCAACGCACGCTGCCGGTTCACCGCCTGGACAATGAGATTGACCGCGAGAGTTTTAGAAAGTGGCTTGCATATCTCAGGCGAATAGCGGTGCTGAGGGTCAGAAATGATGAGCAGGCGATTTTTTCAGCTGCCGAAGAGAAGGATTTCCGAGAGCTCATGGAGCGTGTACTGAGAATCAGTAAACTGCGGGACATTAGTCCCGGTATGGGTGATGCTTCCTATCTGGTTGTCAGCGTTGCAAGCCTTCCTTTCCGAGTTGCTGCCGATGGCCACTACAAAGTCAAGTTTGCGGTGGAACAGGGCCGGCTTCGTGCTGGATGGGTAGGGGAAATCTTGATTGTAGACGTGGAGCCGCTGGTTACCAGCCTGGTGTGGACACCGCCTGGCCGACTTTCGCAATCAAAAGGATGGTGAGGGTACGCTGTAAGGGCGGACGGCATGATCTGGACCTGGGGATTTAAACTTACACGGCCAACTTGGCGATGGAAATATTCTCTACGGTGGTTCCGCTGCGTTTTGTGTCGGAAGCCCTGGGCGCTGCGGTCATTCGGATGGATGTTGGAACAATCATCGTCCGCTTGCAAAATTGAACAATCAACGAGGGGGTATTTAAATGCTTGGAAAGTATAAAGGCTATGGGGTCTTCATTTTGACTGTCTTGCTTTTGTCCCTGCCCTTGCGGGCGGAGGCTACTGTGCCTGTGTCCAGCGGCTATAAAAGCCCGGGAGAAGTTGTTTTTATTGCGATGCATTATGAGGATGCCAGTGCGATGGCGCCCATTCTGTTAAAACTTCAACAGGATTTGCTTGCACTTGAACATGCTTTTCAGACGCTTCAAAAAGAAGGTAAACTTGACCCGGATTTCCCAAGACTTGTCATCATTGCCTCAAAATACTATAGGTTGGAAAACAGATTTGGAACAGCTCCGGCAGAGCTTTCTTTCACTAATTCTGCAACTTTTGTTTCCAACTTTCCAGAATCACCTCAGTTTGAACCAAAGGAATTGGGTCCGGCTTACGTGATCAGGATAAGTACAGGACTTTTAAACTATCGGGATTTAGCGGCAATGATGCCTCTTTTAGGCGGGTTGAATGACCAGGCTCCCAGAATAACGATTAAAAGCGAAAAGAAACTGGCTGTGTGGAAAAGACAGCCTGACTTTGAAAGGTTAATAAGTTTAATAAATGTGCCAGAAGAATTTGGTGCTGTTGCAGGCGGATTTAGAATAGCTGCATTGTGGAAAGCAGAAACAACGTTTTATTCACTGATAGATGAGGAGGGCAACAAAATTATTGACCTTATTCCTGCGAATATATACAAAGGCAGACCAGCATGGGCGCCTGTTGAACGTCCCGAACTCCACGGCCGAATTTTGGCATATGCGACTGATGAGCAAGTATTTATTTATGATTTCACTAAAGGCTCTTATATAATATACCACCTAAACCTTGATTTTACTTTTAATGACCGCAGAATTCAGGAAATATTTGATGTAATGCGCGATGCGATACATGTGCATTTTGCCGTAGATGCTGTGGAAAATAAGGTATATGTTTTACCTTTTGGTAGAATGGGATGGATAAACGTTGTATATTCGCTGGATTTGGATACAGGCGCATGGACAAGAGAATTAGAGGGCGAGCTTGTCTCTGATGAGGTACGGACAAATATACAAAATGGAATCTGGATTGATTTTATTTCAGCGGTGCCGGGTAGAAAAATCGTCGGAAATGTTGATATTTTGACGGAGGAATGGACTGAAGGAATAAACTTTCCAGCCGTGAGCGTTAATAAAAATCAAACCATTTTGCTTTGGTTCAGCTTATTGATTATTCCCGGAGCAATGCTGATCTATCTTAAACTACGGAAAAATATTAAGTTGGGAGGAAGGGATGATGAAAAAACGTCTGTCGCTAATCATTAGTCTGGTAGCGGCAATTGTCCTGCTCAGTGCGGCGAGCGCTCTTTTTCTGATGGATCGGGAGCAACCGGCAGCCCATAAGGTAATAGAATCTGAAAGGCCACGGGTAGCTTCTCCGGTTACGAGTGATTCGGAGATCAATGCTCTGGTCGATAGTAACAGTGCCTTCGCTTTCGACCTATATCAGGCGCTCAGGGAGACCGGGGGCAACCTTTTTTACTCACCCTACAGCATTTCGCTGGCTCTGGCGATGGCTTATGCCGGCGCCCGCGGCGAAACCGCTGCGGAGATGGCTCGCACGCTCCAATTTCTCCTCCCCCAGAATAGCCTCCACCCAGCATTCAACAGCCTGGCTATCGAGCTTGCCGGGCTGGGTAAAGGTACCAGAATCAGGGATGGGGAGAGTTTCCGCTTGAATATTGCCAATGCCATCTGGGGACAGAAGGACTTCAGGTTCCAATCCGGGTTTCTTGGCGTTTTGGCCGCGAACTACGGTGCCGGGCTCAGACTGCTCGATTTCGCAAAAGTACCGGAGGAGTCCCGTCTCACCATCAACGACTGGATAAGTGAGCAGACGGAAAATCGGATTAAAGATTTGATTCCGCAGGGTGTTATTAGCAGGCTCACGCGCCTTGTCCTGACCAACGCCATCTACTTCAACGCCGCATGGCAGATTCCGTTTGCAGAGCATGCGACTCGTGATGGCATCTTTCATCTGCTCGATGGAAATGAAGTCACTGTGCCGATGATGAGACAGGCGAAGCATCTCCAGTTTGACGAAGGAAAAGGCTATCAGGCAATTGAACTTCCGTATGACGGAGGCGAGTTCTCCATGGTGATCTTGCTTCCGGATTCCGGCTACTTTGAGGAATTCGAAGAATTGCTTTCTGTTCAAAAGTTAGGTTCGATCATGGATAGATTGGAACGTCACTACATTGCGCTGACCATGCCTCAGTTCGAATTTGAATCTGACTTCAGCCTCAAGGAAACCCTTACGGCAATGGGTATGCCGTCTGCCTTCTCGCCGGAGAACGCGGACTTTTCAGGGATGACGGGCGGGCGTGAACTGTTCATCCAGGATGTGATCCACAAGGCGTTTGTCTCAGTAGATGAAGCTGGCACGGAAGCCGCCGCGGCCACAGCGGTCGTGATGATAGAAGCGCTGCCGCAGGTGGCGGTCAATATGGACCGCCCTTTTATCTTCTTCATTCGGGATATCGAGACCGGCACGATCCTGTTTGTCGGGCGTGTGCTAAACCCGGGGGCAGGAGTCATAGGTTGATTTAAAGAGACGACATTTTATTACGGGTATTAAGACTTAAGGAACCAATAAGGGGAGGTTTATTTGTTTTGAATGGAAGACCATATCCAGTCATTAAAACCGGGATCGGTTTTGGCTGTTGTCTGGCCATGATCATTTCCTGGAGTCTCTACCAGTCCGTAATCTATGCCTTGTTACACGGCATCCTCGGATGGATTTTTGTTCTCTGGTACCTGATTTTTATCAGATAAGTGCGTTAGCACCGGTTTAAATCTTTTTTGAAGGTTAGCACACAGGTCTAATTGTGCCGGCGCGAACCTTGGAGGACTGTACTCCTCGCAGATAGAACCTGTGCTGGGGACGGACCCTATTGCACGGCCCTTCACGGGTTCGAAGGGTCTGTATTCTTAACATCAGGACGGGAGAGCATTCCTGATATTTCTAATATACTGGTGATAATCCCGGCGATATTCCGGGGTGCCGCTGCGATAAAACCGAAGGAGGCGTTTAAAGATGACGACAGCTGAGGATTCTGCCAACAATACGGCAATAGCCGCATCGCCGGAAAGGAAGACTGGCCTTTTTAATCCGGACAAAGCGGATTTATGGCTGGCTTGTGTATCATTTGTGCTTGGATTTCTGTTCATGCGCTGGGTCTTTTTCGCCTGGCAGGGTTGGGGCGCAGCACTTTATACCGTTCTGTTCATAGCCGTGGTGCTGTTCTACTTAAAACAAAAAGGGAAACGTATGGCTGGTGAGGCGTGGTTTTGGTTTGCCCTATTGCTGCTCACTGCGCTTAGTTTTGCCCTTTGGCCGGGGCATGGTGTTTTTTTCTGGCGCTCCCTGTTGCTGCTCGGCACGGCTATCTATTGGGTGCGGATGGTCGCCGGGGTAAATTTATGCGGCAAAACCAGCGACTGGCTGCCACTTGATCTGCTGCGGGCTTTCTTTTCCACACCGCTTGTATATTTTTCTGCCCAGTACAGCATTCTGGCGGCAGCGGGCAAAAAGCAAAAAGTGGCGGCTGGCAATATCTTGCCTATAGTATTGGGCGTAATACTAGCGGCAATAGTGTTCGCAGTAGTCGGACCTCTGCTTATGCGGGCTGATGCCGGTGGATTTGCGTTACTTCTGCGCAGCCTGCAGCCGCAGCTTGCCCGGTTTAAGCAGATCGACCCCTTGCTGTTCATACAGATTATCCTCTCCATCCCTGCCGCAGCATATATCTTTGGTTTATTAGCCGGCAGTATCCGTGGTCAGCGCATCGATCTGCACAGTGCGGAAAGTTTCGTCGAAGCTCTCCGCAAACTGCCATTCGCCACGGCGTCTACTTTGCTGCTGCTGTTAAATGGACTGTACTTAGCCTTTATCATTAGCCAACTGCCCTATTTCTTCTCCGCTTTCCGTGGTACTGTGCCACCCGGCTGGGAGTCATATGCCGAGTTTGCCCGTTACGGTTTCTTTGAGCTATGCGTTATAGCTGTGATTAATATAGTTATTTTGGCCGGAGTACATCTCGTCACCGCGCTTGTCAATCGTCGCCGGGTTGAACTCAAAGCGCTTTGCAGCCTGCTGGCAGTGTTTACGCTTCTCCTGATCACTACCGCCTTCAGCAAGCTGGCGTTATATATCAGTATCTTCGGGCTGACCACCCAGCGCTTGCTGCCGGGTGTCTTTCTCATCTTTCTTGCTGTGGTGTTCATCGGTGTGATCGTGCGGCAAAGCAGGCAGCTGTCGATTATGCGCCTGACGGCTTTTACCGGCGCAGTCCTGCTTTGTCTGCTCTGTGTGGTTAATACTGACTCTTTTGTGGCCGGCTATAATGCGAACCGTTATCTGTCAGGCACCCTTAGAGAGTTTGACACGATCGTGTTGTACCGGGCAGGCACTGCCGGTTTAAGCGCAGCCTTATTGTTATATGAGCAAAGCGACAATCCTCAGCTGCGCCAGGAGCTAAGCAGCTATCTTGTCTATGCCGGTCGTGAAAGCATGGTTAATGCCGGCACGCTGCGGGACACATGGCAGGACCGCCTGGCCCGCCGAAAATTAGCGGAGCATTTCTCCGGCGATAGACCTTGACAGAGCGATTTCATCTTCACTGCGCTTTGCGAATCAGCGGGAAATTGCAGCCGCTGAGAAAAGCGGTGAGGAGCAGCATACTGAGGTCGGCGCTAAACGGATAGGGAACAGGTGTGGAAAGGCCCATGGCTGCCGTCAAAACGGCAAATAACGCTTGAAAAATCACACCGTCCGCAGTTTGGTTAAGCGCAGATAATACGCTCGGCATCCGGGTATTGGACGTGCCCATGCTGGCCTATGGGGGCGTTGTAGGCAAAGCCCACTTTGCTAACAAGAGATAGGGATGTCACAGCGGTTTGGATTATTGCGCCCGCAGTGCTGGCCCGTGCACGAAACATTTCAAGTCTCCACCGGGCGCGCGGCTATTATCTTTTTCCTACCGTTGTTCCTGTTCTTAGCGCTATTGACAGTCCTGGTCCTGGCCGCGCTTCTGCCTTGATTCTCTGCCTGCCTTGTTTCCGGTGAAACTCACATATCTCGCTGTTATTTTGTTGTTTTTTGTCACGCCTTCAGCTGTCACAAAATCCTCTTTGCCGGTGTTATATTAATAACAGGAGCTGCAAGGGATGGCCATCACGCCGGCTGAATTCGAGGCCTTGTTCCAAAGCCACTATCCACTGGTCTGCCGGCGGCTTTACTACCTTCTCGGAGAACGGGCGGCCGCCGCCGTCCGCACCTTTAATCGTCGGGATATCTGAGCTTATCTTTCGGGGTCTTATGAAACGCCGGTTTAAAGTGAACACGCATTCAAACGGAGGTATATTGCTGTGACGCCATTGCGCCGGGTTCTTCTATCCTCAATAATACTTGTGTTAATTTTTGCTATTGTTAATGTAGGAACTATCTTTCAGGAGGGTAATCCTCTGCCTGTATTGCGGGCAATCATTAAACTTGAATTTACCGGCTCTAATATAGTCCAATTGGCAGAAAATAAGCTTATGCAAAAAGACGGCCATGAAACTCCCCTTACTGACTTTCTGGCCGAACATGGCTGGGAGTTTAAAGATAGGTTGGGATCAGCAATTTTCTACACCAGAGGTAATGATGAACTTTTTGTAAAAGCCCGTAAGCTTTCCGGATTTTATACAGTATACGAGCTTGAATCCCCATTGCATAGATAATAAAGCAAGTTGAGCCTTATTAGCGGCTAGCGCGCAGATCTTATTGCGCCGGCGCGCATCTTGAATGAGTGCAAAATGAACAAAGGAGGGATCAAAATGTTCCGGGTAAAAAGGTTTTGACTGATCATGATAATCTTTGCAGGGCTGATGCTGCCCGTCCATCCGGCAACGGCCACTGTTGATGTGACCACAGGGTTTGTGAGCGAGCGAAAAACCACATTTATCAGCCTGCACCACGAAGATGTCTTACCAATGCCGGTATTGGTCGACGGGCTGGCTCAAAATGTGGACGCCTTGGATAATCTTTTCCACCGCCTGCAAAATGCCGGTCAGCTATTGCCAAGTCACCCAAAACTTGCCATTGAAATCAGCGACGACGCTTACCAGCGTGTTCTTTCAGGACCCAGAGTGGATGGCTACGCGGTTTTGTCCCTCGAAAAGGATTATCGCCTGGATTTAGACCCCCATGATATACTCTCTCCAGACACCATCGGGCTTGGCCCGGTTTACCGCATGGAGCTTTCTCTCTGGCCGGTCAGCGTCAATGAACTTTTTGTTTTGACGTTTCTCCTGCCGCGTCTTAACGCGGAGAATCCCCGTATGGAGCTGCTGGCCGCGGATATCAGGCAGTACTGGGACAAATTTGATGACGAGATAGCGCACACCAGCAAGGATTGGTCACGTAGAAACGATTATACGAGGAGGCAAAGACATGCTTAAAGTTTTCAAATCACAATTAGGTTTAACGCCAAAAATAATTGTTTTGATAGTTGTGGGGATTCTTTTACTTGGGGTGGGAACAATATATTTATACCAACAATTAGAAAATCAACCAGAGGCCCCTCCTGTTACAGGCGCAGATATGATTGAAGAAGAAAGGATCCGAGTCTTATTTCCAAGAGGAGGAGAAATATTAGAAATCGGCAAAAGTTACGAGATACGTTGGGAGAATTATCTCGGCAAGGAACCCCTTATTATTGCCCTGCAAGTAACGACGCCGGAGGGAATAGTATATACGAGAATTATCGACAAAAGTGTCCCTGCCGCTGTTGAAGGTGTTTATAATTGGACGGTAAATTCGGAGCGGCTTGACGGCAAGTACAAGATAGAGATCTATCCGCCAGGCGGTAAAGAACTGATTGGCCAGAGCGAGGGTTACTTTTCTATCACCGGCGAATCCTTGATTACTGTAAATGCTCCCAAGCTGTTAGAAGGTGTTGGGGGCATTATGTTATTGCCATCAAGAACTGGCCCTCCAATAATAAAAGGGGAGGCAGTGCCAATTAGGGTTACAGGTCAAGCCCGGCGTATTTTCAATGAGGGTGAATTTTTCGTTACATTAAGACCGGCCGGACTTGTTTGGGACGAACATAGGGGTACTTATATAATGCCTCTGCCTTTAGATGAGGCGATTGCCCGGGCTAAAACAGACGACTGGATGGCAGGAGAATGGACTGATTTTGAGGCTGAACTATCATTTACCGCAGAACAAGTAAAGGGAATGACAGAATTTTCGGCAATGATTGGATTTTATCCAAGAGAAGGACGAGGTAACGGGAAATTGATATACGAATTCCCTGTGGTCATAGGAAAAACACCGGCTGGTATGTCAGCAGAGCTGATTGTTGATTCCCCTGTTGCTCACCAGACTGTTACCAGTCCAATCACCATAAGCGGAAGAGTGAGAGAGGGGTTTATTGAAGACGAGTTTAGGGTGGAGCTGAAAGGATATCTTTATCGTTGGGATCACCCCAGATATCTCGAAGGCGGGCGGTTGATACAGTCAACTCCGGTAGTTACCGGTGATCGCTATTGGTGCGATTGGACAGACGGTTATTGGCGTAATTTCACGGCAACTATCAGGTACGCTCCTCACGATGTCCAAAAAGAAGGAGGGCATCTGCTCAATTTCTATGATGTTAGACGGGGTGAGTTAATCAAGTTCGTCCTTGCTTTACCTGTAAAGTTAGAATAAGGAAAGGGAGCGGATAAAACTATGATTTTTCGACAAATTATAGTTGAATTAAAAAGGTTGATGACAAGGCCCATCTATCTCATTGCCTTTGTGGTTCTTATTTTGTTTGGCATGGGCTTGATCTACTTTACCGTTGGCGACGGAGGACCCGCCGGCCCTGGCGAGCTTGCCGCTCCCGACGCAAGCGGTTATTGGACAGCCTGGTCGGCATTGTTAACTGTTGCTCTTCCGGTTTTTCTCTTAATCCCCGTCTTTATTGGGTTTATTGCCGGTGCCAGTCTTGCCGAAGATCGCCATAGCGGATATTGGCAATTTGCCCTGATTCGCGTCAATTCACGTCTG
>Ga0208735_100686_pt1 | contig 11773 bp, 15 predicted proteins | sample Subbio12Aug_8Aab_FD_184829 | JGI IMG/M metagenome (GOLD analysis project Ga0208735, IMG submission 184829) | Serpentinite rock and fluid subsurface biosphere microbial communities from McLaughlin Reserve, California, USA - CR12Aug_8Aab (SPAdes) | ecosystem: Environmental > Terrestrial > Deep... | reverse complement strand
GCCTGCTACCACCAAAGTTCATGACTTTGAAGTCAGGAGCAGCCGGGTTCTATAGCGGCGACAAGCATGATGACATGGGGGTTCCGTAGGGGGTAAGGGCTGTGGCGCTGGGGGCAGTCGGCCTCATGCCGTCCGCTTCGCGGCCAAAAATCGGCCAACCGCCCCCAGCGCCACAGCCCCACGTGAATCGGTACTTGACTCCGATTCGCATGTTTTTGGCTTAACCGAGTGCCATGATGGGGTGACCCCGATTTCGGGTTCTACACAAAGCTCGCAGGCGAAACTTGGAACCGCGCGCTGAGGGCGCGCACTTGGCGCATGTTGAGATCGCGCTTGCCCCTCAGGATTTCCGAGACCACACCTTGGCTGCCAATTTCGGGCAGGTCGCTCTGCTTGAGGCCGTGCTGCTCCATCAGAAACTTGAGGGCCTGCACGCCGGTGGTCTGTGGCAGAGGGTGCTGTGCGGCCTCGTAGTCGGCGATCAGCTCACCCACGATATCCACCAAGCCCATGGCGGGATGGGCTTCATCGCCTTGGGTTTCATCCAGCAGGGCTTCGAGCATGTCGGTCATGCGCGCGCAGTGTGCTTCGTCGCGGATGGGAGCGATGTCCGTGGCCGCGCGGAACTGCTCCCAGACAGGGAGCAGTTGTTTCACGTCGATGGGGGCATTCATGATTTCCAGGCTCCTTGGTCGTAATCCCGGTGGGTCAGCACCGCCTTGATGTACACAATCTGCTTTTCGAAGCGGATGTAAGCGATCAGGCGGTACATGTTGCCGCCGATGTCAAATACCGCCAGCGCGCCCACCTTGTCCACCGCATTGAAGGCCGCTTTGAGTTCGGCCCAGTTGGCAAAGCGGTTTTTTTCAATCACCCGCCGCCATCCCTGCAAGGGGGCTTGGGCCTGTGGATGCTCGGCAGCGAAGGCCCGCAGGGCGCTGTTGCTGATGATTTTCATGGGTGAGTATATCGCGGTTTGAGATATACCCGTGTGTGCTATCGGATTCAGACCGAGAATTTCTACGCCTGCGAAGACGAACCCCGGCCCAGCCCAGCCCCGGCCTTGGTGGCGCGAGGGCTTGGAGCAAGCGTGGACGCATGGGCGCGGGGTGGCTGCGCTTTATGCACCCACACCCACGCAAAAAACCCCCAAGGCCCGAAGGCGCTGGGGGTTTGGCACGCTTTGATCTGGCTTTAAGCGCTGGCGCTGCGGGTGTGCAGAACCGGCGCTTGGGGCCGTGGGCTGGGGTTGATCAGGTGCTGCACGGAGGCAGCAACTGAGCGAGCCGCAGCCCAGCGGGATCAGAAGGTGTGGACGAGGCCGATGGCGTAGCCTGCTTCTTTGCGCACGTTGACACCACCAGTGGTTTCACGTTGCTCTTCGCCGATGGCGGCGTAGATCCAAGTGCGGGCGCTCAGGTTGTAGGTGGTGCCGATCTGCCAAGAATCGGTGTCGTTGACCACGCGACCAGCGCCAACGCCGGTCACGAGTTCACCTTGGCCGAAGGTCACATAGGGAGCAAAGGCGCCCATGGGGAAGCTGGCACCGATTTCCCAAGAATTGGCATCAGTAATGGCTGTGCCAGTGTTGCGGGAGTTGCGGGTGTCTTCATAGACGAAGCTCAACACTGCGGGGCCGAAGTTGTAGCTTGCACCCAGTGCCCAGTTGCGCAGATCGACGACATTGACACCAGCAGTGGTGTCGGCATTCATGTCACCGAATGCGAACTGCGCACGCAGCGGGCCTTGGCTGTAACCCAGACCGATGATGAAGCCATTGGCATCCACACCGGTGACCAAGGTGTTGTCTTCGCGCACCAAGCCGAACGAGGCGGTAAAGCCGTTGAAGGCTGGCGACACGTAGGCGATGGCGTTTTGGGTGCGGCCGTCGAACTGGGAGACAGAAGCGGTAGCGTCAACAGTGCGGTTAAGCCCGAACAAAGCAAAATCACCACCTGGCACGTTTTGCGTATCAGGGCTGAAGCCGCGAGCGGTGTCGAAGGCGTTCATGAACGTGCCGATGACTACGGTACCGAAGCCGCCGCTCAGGCTCAGGTTTGCTAGGCGGGTTTGGGCGTTGCCATCGCGGACACGATCGGCGTTGATGCTGATCTCGTAGTTAAAACCAGCGCGCAGACCGCCACCGAGGTCTTCGGTGCCGCGGAAGCCCAAGCGACTGCCAGTGCGCATATCTTGGGCCCCAGCCAGCGACAAAGCGTCTACGCCGGCAGCTGTGCCTTCGGTGGTGGTTTGCTGGCTCATACCCAAATCCAACCGACCATACACGGTCACGCTGGATTGGGCCAAGGTGGCGCCGGCGGCGGCCAGAGCGGCCAGGGCAATCAGGGTCTTTTTCATTGAAAAGTGCTCCAAAGTTAAACGGATGGGGCCCGTGGCGGCGGTGCTGCCTGGCCGACCCCCGGTGATGCACTGGGGGCTGGGCTCTATTGCACCAGAAAGCGGGGCCGCGCGGCGCGTTTGGGAGCGGTTTTTCGTGCAGGTGTGGTGTGAGTGCAACAGTTGGGGGTGTGCTGGGCGGCGCTGGGCCTGACCGTGTCCGATACCTTGCGCATCATGCGGACCCGCAGCGCCTGCGAGCAGGCGTTGCCGTTCGAGCCGCTAGCGCCGCAGAAACCACCATTGCTGCCATGCGCACGGCTCGGGCCGGCAACCTCAAGAGCTTCGATAGCGTCGAGGCACTGATGACGGACTTGCATGCGCAGGATTGAGCACACCGGCCAGTTTAAGCGCGACTACAAGCGCGAGGCGAAAGGTGCGAGGCGAAAGGTCGGCACCGCACTGCAAAATCGTGGTCAGAGCACGACTTCCCCTTGCAAGCGCTTGGGCCAACACTTAGCATGCTCTCCGTCGGCGGGATCGGCTATACTCGGAGCACATCTCCCCAGTCGCCTCGGTGGCTGGGCGCGGGGCCGCCTTCGGGTGGCCCCTGCTTTTTGTGGGTACTTATGCGCACTATCGTCTATGTTGATGCGTTCAATCTGTACTACGGATGCTTGAAGCGGACACCGTATCGCTGGTTGAACATTCATAAGCTCTGTGAACTCCTGCTGCCCAAGAACGACATCCTGGCAGTCAAGTATTTCACGGCTCTTGTCTCAGCGCGCCCAAACGATGCCGGCCAACCTATACGTCAGCAGACCTATCTGCGCGCTCTGCGCACACTACCAACGACCGAAATCGTCCTCGGACACTACCTGACGCATAACGTCTGGATGCCGAAAGTGGTCCCTCATGGTCAGCCACAGGAATACGTTGAGGTCATCAAGACCGAGGAAAAAGGGTCTGACGTAAACCTTGCAACCCACCTGCTCAACGATGCCCACCACAACCGATTCTGCGTTGCTGTGGTCATTTCTAACGATTCCGACCTACTGGCGCCGATCAAGATTGTCCGCGCTGACATGGGCAAGAAGGTTGGCGTTCTAAATCCGCAGAAAAACCCGAGCCGCGCTATCCTGCCCCACATCGACTTCATCAAGCAAATTCGATCTGGGGCACTTGCCGCTGCGCAATTCCAAGATCAACTTACAGATCATCACGGAACGTTCACCAAACCTGCAAGCTGGTGAAACCAGTTCGAGCTTGCGCGCTGCGACGTGGTTCCAAAATCGTGGTCAGAGCACGATTTTTGCTCCGCATCGTCGCGCACACGCGAGACGACGATCCGATCCCCTGTGAGATCAAACGCCACCTTGCCCCCGGCAGCTACGCCCAAGGCCTGACGGATCGACTTGGGCAGGGTGATCTGCCCCTTCGAGGTGAGGATGGCGACTTCGTGAATGGCGGGCATGAAGGCTTCCTGTGAGCGCTTCGCTCAGAGACCACGATTTTCTTTCGCAGCGCTAGAATGGAAGAGGTTAATTTTTGCGGGGGCCAAGCGCATGTCAACCGACACCGAACACACCAGCTGGGACGATCTGCGCGCCATGCTCCGCGCCTTGGCGCAGCAGTCGGCCGAGACCGACCGCCAAATCCGCGAGCTGCGCCTAGCGGGGCAAGAAACCAGCGCGGGCATGAAAGACACCGACGCTCGTATGAAGGAAACCGACGCGCGTATGAAGGAAACCGACGCGCGCATGAAGGAAACCGACGCGCTGATGAAGCAAACCGGGCGCCGGCTGGACCAGATAGGGCAGCAGATCGCCGGCTTGGGCGACAAGTTTGGCTACTTCACCGAGGGCATGGCGCTGCCCTCGATGGAGCGGCTGCTGACCGAGCGCTTTGGCATGGAAAACATCTCGCCCCGGCACCGCGTGCGCCGCTTGGGGCGCGAGCAAGAGTACGATGTGCTGGCTTGGGCCAACGGCGACGTCAACAGTGTGGTGCTGGTCGAAGTAAAAAGCCGCGTGCGCTTTGAGGCCATCGAGCAACTGCTAGATCAGATCGAAACCCTGCCGCTGCTGCTGCCCGAACTGGCCGGCAAAGCGCGCCTAGGCATTTTGGCCGGCGTCGATTGGCAGCCCGAAGTGGAGCAAGCGGCCCAAGCCGCTGGGCTCTATACCGCGCGCATCCACGACGAGATGTTTGAGCTCACCACGCCCAGCGGCTTTGCGCCCCGGCGCTGGGGGTAGGTGGGGCTGGGGCGCAGGGGGCAGTCGGCCTCATGCCGTCCGCTGCGCGGCCAAAAATCGGCCAACCGCCCCCTGCGCCCCAGCCCCGCGAAAATCGTTGCTTGACCGCGATTTACATGTTTTTAGCTTAACCGAGTGCCATGATGCTCAGAGCACGATTTTTGCTCAAGACGAGGAGGTCCTACGGCTTCCAGTCGGTCTGGCTGGCCGCCAGCAGGGTATCCCAGTCGGTGGGTGGTTGCCCGGACTGGAGCATTTTTTGGAAGATCACGTACGGGTCGGTCTGGGCGCCGGCTGAGCGCAGGCTGTGCGCATCGTTGACCCAAGCGTAGATGATGATGCGTGCCTTGGAGTCGAAGCGAAAGAACAAGCGAAAGCGCCGCCCGATCTTGGCCCGCCGCCAGTGGCGAAACGCCGGCCCCAAGGTGTTGCCTTGGCGGTATTCGTCGCGGCTCGGGTCGCTGGGCACCGCTTCAAGAATCAGCGCCGACAGGGCGCCGAGCAGTTTGACGTTGGCGTTGGACTCGAACCCTGTAGGGTCTAGTGCCTGGGCGCGCGCCGCAGCGGCGTCGAGCTTGCGCAGTTGCGCGATCAAGCCAGCGTGAAAGAGCAGGCTCCAGCCGTGACGCTGCATCACAGCGCCACGTCGCCTTCGATGTCTGCATCCAAATCCACCGGCGCACCCAGCCGTGCGAGCAGGGAGCGCGCCAACTCATCCGGCAAGCTGGTGATGTGCAGCCCGGACTGAAGGTCTTGTTCTAGCAAGGCCAGGAAGCTGCCGATGGCCGGGTCGGTGTGCGCATCGTCGCGCACACGCGAGACGACGATGCGATCCCCTGTGAGATCAAACGCCACCTTGCCCCCAGCAGCTATGCCCAAGGCCTGACGGATCGACTTGGGCAGGGTGATCTGCCCCTTCGAGGTGAGGGTGGCGACTTCGTGAATGGCGGGCATGAGGGCTTCCTGTGAGCGTGAGCGAAATGCCATGGTAAGGATTGATCCTTACTTTGTCAAGGCGAGGGGGGGGAAATCGGTGGGCAGGGCACGATTTTTCCCGCCATGCGCGCGGCTCGCGCCGGACTGATGGCTGTCGTGCAGTCAGAGACCACGATTTTCTCTCTCAGCGCTAGAATGGAAGACGTTAATTTTTGCGGGGGCCGAGCGCTTGTCAACCGACACCGAACACACCAGCTGGGACGATCTGCGCGCCATGCTCCGCGCCTTGGCGCAGCAGTCGGCCGAAACCGACCGCCAAATCCGCGAGCTGCGCCTAGCGGGGCAAGAAACCAGCGCGGGCATGAAAGACACCGACGCGCGTATGAAGGAAACCGACGCGCGTATGAAGGAAACCGACGCGCTCATGAAGCAAACCGGGCGCCGGCTGGACCAGATAGGGCAGCAGATCGCCGGCTTGGGTGACAAGTTTGGCTACTTCACCGATGGCATGGCGCTGCCCTCGATGGAGCGGCTGCTCACCGAGCGCTTTGGCATGGAAAACATCTCGCCCCGGCACCGCGTGCGCCGCTTGGGGCGCGAGCAAGAATACGATGTGCTGGCTTGGGCCAACGGCGACGTCAACAGCGTGGTGCTGGTCGAAGTGAAAAGCCGCGTGCGCCCCGAGGCGATCGAGCAACTACTTGAGCAGATCGAAACCCTGCCGCTAATGTTGCCCGAACTGGCCGGCAAAGCGCGCCTAGGCATTTTGGCCGGTGTCGATTGGCAGCCCGAGGTGGAGCAAGCGGCCCAAGCCGCCGGCTTGTACACCGCGCGCATCCACGACGAAATGTTCGAGCTCACCACGCCCAGCGGCTTTGCACCCCGGCGCTGGGGGTAGGTGGGGCTGGGGCGCAGGGGGCAGTCGGCCTCATGCCGTCCGCTGCGCGGCCAAAAATCGGCCAACCGCCCCCTGCGCCCCAGCCCCGCGAAAATCGCTGCTTGACCGCGATTTACATGTTTTTAGCTTAACCGAGTGCCATGATGGTCTGACCCCGATTTTTAAACTTATGCATCACGTTTGTGCTACATTGGGCAGCATGAAATCCGCCACACTGCCTGCTGTCCGTGTCGCCCCCGAGTTGCGCAACCAACTGGAGGCGGTGCTGGATGGCAACGAATCCATCAGCGCTTTCGTTGAAGAGGCGGTGCGCAGTGCGGTGAATTACCGCCGCATACAGGCCGAGTTTCTGGCCCGTGGCGAGGGGGCTTGGCAGGAGTACCAGCGCACGGGCCAATCGCGCCCTGCCGCCGAGGTGTTTGATCGGATTCAAGACCGCATCGATGCCCGACGCTAGGCGCTTGTGCACCAGTCGTGACCCATCTGCCTTACCAAGTGCGGTTCACGCCAGTGGCCGGCTCCGCGGGCTATTTGGCGCTCTACGAAATCGAATCCCGAACCTGCGTACAAGTGCTGGCCGTGCGTCATCAGCTGGAACAGGACTACCACTAGGTTTTCTGGCACACGTCAAGAAAATCGGGATCAGAGCACGATTTCCCCGCCATAGGGTGTTGAAGTCGGCCTGTGTTGCCTTGCGCCAGCCGTTTGCGATACAATGTATCTCAGACCGTCAAAATAGGAGGCCATCATGGCTGCTACCACCACGATGATTCACGTTCGCGTGGATGAGAACATCAAGGCGCAGGCTGCAGCGACGCTGGCCTCGATGGGCCTGACCGTCTCGGATGCGATTCGGGTGTTTCTGACCCGTGTAGTCGCCGACCAGGAGCTGCCGTTCGCGCTCAAGGCGCCCAACGCCACCAGCCGCGTCGCCATCGCCGAGGCCAACGAGATCATCAAGAGCCGCCGCGCTCGCTTCGCAAGCGCTGACGCTATGCTGAATGACCTCGAAGAAGCCAGCCGCAAGTAAGCGGGCGAACCTGCCTCGCGCGTCGGACTACACCAAGGACTTCCTCAAGGACTGGTGGCGCCTGTCACACTCCGGCCGCTACGACATGAACCGGCTAAAAGAGGCCATGATGCTGCTGATCGCCAACGACGGGCCGCTTCGACCACGCGCTCACGGGTGATTGGGCAGGCCATCGTGAGTGCCACATCGGCGGCGACTTCCTGCTGATCTATACGCTCGACGACTCGGGCAAGAATGGCTTGGTGGTTTTCGTTCGCAGCGGGACTCACTCCGAGCTGTTCTTCTAGCCCGCGTCAGTAGCCCGCGCCAAAATCGTGCTCAGAGCACGATTCCTACGATTTCCACTAGCGAAAATCATAGAATGGGCGTACAACCCACCCTGCCCTGCTCTTGCCACGATAACCCCCATGCGCCTAAGCCCTGAACAACGCCGGGTTCTGCTGGACAGCGCGCGCGCCTGTTTTGGTGCCAGCGTGCAGGTGCGGCTGTTTGGCTCGCGCCTCGACGACCGCCAGCGCGGCGGCGACATCGACTTGCTGCTCGAAACCGAGCTGCGCGACCCGGCGCAGATCGTGGCGGCGCACAGCCGGTTTCTGGCGGATGCCTACGCGCAGTTGGGCGAACAAAAAATCGACCTCCTGATCGACTACCCCGGCCGCACGAACCGGGCCCCGATTTTTGAGCGCGCACGCGCGCAAGGCCAACTGCTGTGAGCGATGCCGCGCGCTTGCGCCTGAACGACGCTTGGCAACAGTGCCTGCGCCACCGGCACCACCTCGAACACGCCCTAACCGCCCTGCGGCCGCTGTTGCCCGTGAGCGCAGCCCAGTTGGCCTTATACGATGACGAAGCGGTGCAAGACTGGGATCAGTTTTTGCTGCGCTTCACCAAATTGCAAGACACCATGGGCGCACGCCTGCTCCCAGCGGTGCTCGATGTGCTGCAAGAAGCGCTCGAAGACCGGCCCATGATCGACAAATTGAACCGGCTCGAAAAACTGGGCCTGATCGAGCACGCGCACGATTGGGCCCAGTTGCGCGCCATCCGCAACCAGTTGGCACACGATTACCCCCAAGACGACGCCATCAAGGCTGCCTGGCTCAACCGGGCGGTGGCCGCCGTGGCCGTGCTCGATACCACCTTGGCCCGCGTGCGCCCGATTTGTGAAGCCCACACCAGCCCGCCGCTTTGGTGCACACTGCACCCATGAGTGCACCAGCAAATTCCCCTTCACCGGCGCCGACCACCTGCTTCCTGATCGACTACCCCGTCCGCACGAACCGGGCCCCGATCTTGGACACGCCCGCATCCAAAACCCGGCACCCCTCAAAGGCACGTATCGACCGTGCTCTGCTGCAGGCGTGGCCGCCCGCTGCGGCTGATCACGATCTGCTGCGCTGGGCTCGGGCTGCTGCCGGCGCGGCAGACGGTGATGGTGCCGGCCTGAAAGGCGCCGCTGACCAATTCGGTGTGCCCCTGCGGCATGTAAGAAACGTAGCGCACGACCGGCGTATTGCCACGCATACGCACCCCCGGGCCGACGGCGGCCCAGACCTGCAGCACCTCTTCGCTTGGGTCGCGTTGCGCGTTGTGGTTGGGGTCGGCAAACAAGATCCAGCCTTGCGACCAGTCGCCTGCAGGCGCGCAGCGGCTGGCGTCGGCGCTGCGGCACAAGACCATGCGGCGGCCTTGGCGGATGGCTTCGCTGCGCGTGAGCGCCAGCGCGAGCCAGAGATCTCGGGCCGTCGTGCTTTGGCGCTGGTTGGACACCAACTGCCCCAGCGCCGGAGCCGCCAGCGCCGCCAGTATGGCCAGCAGCGCCAGCACCACCAGCAACTCGATCACAGTCACCCCCGCCCAAGCCCAGCGCACGCGCCTCATCTGCCCTCCCTCGCTTATGCTGGCAGTGTAGCACTGTGATCAGCGCGCAGCGGGGGCTTAAAGCCACAAGAGCGCGCCCCTGCCGGGCGCACAAAAAAACCGCCTGACCCCGGTGGGAGCAGGCGGCATCAAGGCGTGGGCCATAAGCCCACGCGCTTTCCCGAAACTCGGTTGCTACATCAACGCCCTGGCGCCTGGGTGGCGCTGGGGTAGTTGAGCATGCGACCAAACAGGGTGGCGTGCTTGAGGCGATAGACGTCCACGTTGTCAAAGCGGGCGCTGAAGCGGCTGTTGAGCAGGCCGGCGTTGAGGCCGGCGGCGCGCGACAACACGCCGCCGTGGTAGTCGGACGTGCCCGGCCAAGCGATGCCAAACTGCATCCGGTTGCCGAACTGATCCGGCTCGGTGACAAACATCGGCGACTGCCGGCCCTCGACGCCGTCGAGGAAGTTGTTCACCACTGCGGCATCGGGGCCGGTGGCGCCCGCTGGGATGGCTGCCGACGGGTTGGTGGCCACGGTGGCCACGTTGTCGGGCGCGCGCCCGGCCGGCAAGATGTTGGTCGGCGGCGTGATGCCCGCGACTTGGCTTGAGACCACCGTCATGCCACCGGCGTCGCTGTCGGCGGCGGTGACGATAAGGGTGCGCTCGTTGCGGCGCAAAAAGTCCAGCGCTTTGCCGATGGCGCGGTCGGTGTCTTGCATGGCGTGCAACATGCCGATGGCGTTGGTGTTGTTGCCAAAGTTGTCGATCGACTCCTGCTCGGCCACGAGGAAGAAGCGGCGCTGCGCGGCTTGTGGGCGCTGCGCGGCGGCGCGGCTCAGGATGGTGAGGGCGACCTCGGTCATCTCGGCAAAGGTGGGCGGGTTGAAGCCCGGCTCGGCGGCGTCGTGATCGCCCCACAATACCAAGCGGCTTTGTTTTTGCGGGCCCGCGCCGGTGGAGCCGGCCGCCATGCCGGCGCGCACGAAACCGCGGTTGATCAGGTCTTGCTCGTTGCGGTCGTTGAAGGTGTCTTGGAAGGCAAACAGGCCCAGCACGCGCGGGGCGTAGCGCGGGTGGGCTTGCAGCGCTTGCTTGAGGCGCTCGAACTCGGCCCGGGTGCGCAGCACGATGAAGTCGTCGCGCTGGGTCGGGTCGTTGCTCAGGTTGCCGCTGCCCATGGCGTTCCAAGCTGCGACCAGGTTCAAGTCGTCGGTGCGCAGGCTCTGGCGGCTGTTGACCGGGGCGCGGCGCTCTTCGTTGACGTTGCGGTGCACGGTGGTGGTGCCTTGCGGCAGCGCGTCGGCCTCGCCGCCGCCCATGATGACCCAAGGCGCGGTGTCGTTCATGCCGGGGCGGCCCAAAATCATCTGGCGCGTGATTTCTTGCCAGTTGTCGCGGTTGCCCACTTCGGCCAAAAAGGCGCCGGTGCCCGGCTCGCCGATGTGCCCATCGTTGACCACACCCACCGGCATGCCGGCGTTGGCGGCTTCGCGCATCACCGAGCCGCTAAAGCCCGACAGGCTGCGGATGGCGCGGTTGGTCGGCGGATTGGCGTTGCCGTCGCCGTCCATGCCAAAAGAACCAAAGGCATCGACCTTGTAGCCAAAGGCGTGCGTGGTGGCACCAGCGTGCGAGGTGCCGTTGGTCAGGTTGTGCATGTGGCCACGATAGACCGCCATCTGGGGCAGGCGGTCTTTGTTGGCAATGCCGTCCAGACCATGAAAGTACATCCGGTGGGCGTTCCAGTGGTTCAGCCCGGTGCCGTCGGGGTGAAAGAAGATCACGTTGCCGCTGGGCACCGCTTGCGCCATGGCGGCGCGGCCGGGGTCGGCGGCCGGGGCGCGCGCCGCACCGGCCGTGCTGGCCACAGCCACACCAGCGGCCAGCACCAACACACAAGCGGCTGAAACCGCACGCAGATTCAAGTTCAACATCGATGCGCTCCTTGCGACACGAAATTCGTAGAGGGGAAGAAATGCGCACAAAACCCCAGCGCGCCCCTAGGTGGCGCCGCGCAGCCTTGCACCGTGCGCAGCGTAATGCGTGCTGATGAAAATCGCGTGACGCTTGAGCGTCAAACGTGTGTCAGGCGCCGCGCCTCGCTTTGCAACACCAGCCGATCCACCCCGGCCAGTGGCAGTTGCACCAGCAGCTCGAGCCGCAGGTGCAGCGCGTGCAGGGTCTGACGGAAAGCTTCGCGTTGCTGCTCCAAGTCACCCGCCACCTTGGACGGGTCTGGGTAGCTCCAGTGCGCGGTCGCGGGGTGCCCCGGCCAGACCGGGCACGACTCACCGGCGGCCATGTCGCACACCGTGACCACCAAGTCCATCTCGGGCGCGTCGGGGCCGCTGAACTCGGTCCAGCTCTTGCTGCGCAGCCCGTCGGTGGCTATGCTGGCCGCGCGCAGCACCTCGAGCGCCAGCGGGTGCGGCCGGTGATCGGCACGCGCTT
>Ga0208735_100681_pt1 | contig 11887 bp, 11 predicted proteins | sample Subbio12Aug_8Aab_FD_184829 | JGI IMG/M metagenome (GOLD analysis project Ga0208735, IMG submission 184829) | Serpentinite rock and fluid subsurface biosphere microbial communities from McLaughlin Reserve, California, USA - CR12Aug_8Aab (SPAdes) | ecosystem: Environmental > Terrestrial > Deep... | reverse complement strand
CCGCGAAGCCATTTCGGCGCGCATCAAGCCCATGCTGGAACGCCAGTCGGGCAAGCGCTGGTGAAGCGGCCAACCCTGAATGTGAAAGCGCAGTACCATGCAGACCATGCCCCGCTCCAACGCCCACGAGGCCGAGCACCTCGCCCAAGCCGACTCCGTCAGCCCGGCCGATCCGTGGGGCCCCGGCGTCGCAGCCGTGGCGGCAACCGATGCCGATCCGGTGCCTGCGCGCGAATGGTTGTCGGCCTTGGTGGACGGCGAGTGTGCGCCCGAGCGCGTGGCACAGGCCCTCGCTGCGGCAGGGCGCAAGCCGCCGGGTCTGGGCGCCGACCGCGGTTCCGCTCCTGATTCGGCTCTTGATGCCGATCTCGATGCCGACCTGTGCGCCGACTGGTCGCTGCACCACTGGATCGGTGAAGCGCTGCGCGGCGAGCCGGCGCACCCGCCTGCCAGCCCGGCCTTTGCCAACGCCGTGTTGGCGCGCCTAGCCGCCGAGCCGGCCCCCGCCTGGAACCCAATTGCGGCGGCGCGCGAGCAGCCCGCAGCGCACGTGCAACCCGAATCACGCGTCCAGCCCGCAGCACCCGTGCCCGCCCCCCAGAGTGCCGCCAACGACGCCGTGTTTCGCTGGAAAATGGTGGCCGGATTGGCCTCGGTGGCCTCGGTGGCGGCCCTGTCGTGGTCGTTGTTGCCCGGTGCCGCCACCCCGGACGCCGGCCAGCAATGGGCGCAATCCCCGCCCCCGCTGGTGGCCGCAGCACCCGACGCGGCCGCGCAGCCCGCTGATTTGCAGGCCGTGGCCACCGTCCACGGCTTGGTCTGGCGCGACCCACAGTTCGAGGCCCTGATGGCGGCGCACCGCCAGCACGGCAGCCTCAACGCCTTGCACGTGCCGGTGGGTTTCATGCGCAACGCCACCTACGATCGGCCCGCACACTGATGAATATGCACCGCGCTATTGATTCTTGGGCTGCGGGATTCGTCCGCCGAACGGCTTGGCTGTTTATGGCGCTGGGCGCGTCTGCGGTGTACGCACAAAGCGTGGCGCCTGCTGCGGCCACACCCCAAACCACCCCCCCTGCCAGCAGCGCCAGCCCGGGCAGCGCAGCGCAGCAGCAGTCCGTCCTGCACTGGCTCGAGCGCCTGCACTTGGCCACGCGCAACCGCGCTTACACGGGCACCTTTGTGTTTTCCAACGGCACCGAAATCGCCTCGTCCAAAATCTGGCACGTGTGCGACGGGCGCCAGCAGCTGGAGCGCATCGAGGCGTTGACTGGCGCGCCGCGCATCACCATGCGGCGCAACGACGAAGTGGCGATTTTTTTCCCGGCCCAGAAGCTGGTGCACAAAGACCGGCGCGATGCCCTGCGCCAGTTCCCCGATTGGCTGCGCCCGACCAACCCGCGCATCGACTCGTTTTACAGCGTGCGCGTGGTCGGCAGCGAGCGCGTGGCCGGACTGGAAGCCACGGTGGTGGACTTCGTTGCCGCCGATGGGCTGCGCTTTGGCTACCGCGTCTGGTCTGAGCAGCGCACTGGCTTGATGCTCAAGATGCAGACCCGCTCCCCCCAAGGCCGAGTGCTGGAGCAGGTGGCGTTTACCGAACTGCAGCTCGATGCACCGGTGCGTCCCGAGTTGTTGGCGCGCCAGTTTGAGCAGACCAACGGTTACCGCATCGTGCATCCGGTGCAGCGCCCCAGCACGGCGCAAGAGCAGGGTTGGCGCTTGCGCCACGAGGTGCCCGGTTTTCAATCCATGGTGTTCAATCTGCGCCAGGACCCGAACGCCGCCCCGATTGCCCAGTGGGTTTTCTCCGACGGCTTGGCGTCGGTGTCGCTGTTCATTGAAACTTTCAATCCACAGCGGCATACCCGCGAAGCGGTGCAGGCCGAGGGCGCCACCCATTCGGTGACGCGCCGCGTGGCCGAGCACTGGGTGACGGCGATGGGCGAAGTGCCACCCGAGACGCTGTTGCTGCACATTCAGGCGCTCGAGCGCTTGCGTTGAGGCTTGAAGATCCGCTGCGCCGCCCCCATTTGCCAGCGTCATACCGCCCTTGGCCGCATCTGGGCCAAAATTAGCCAGCCCTGACCGACGGAGTTGCCCGCAACATGAAACTCATCACACAAAGCACACGACGCTATCTTGCAGCCAGCGCGGCTGCACTCGGTTTGGTGGCCGTGTTGTGGTTGGCGCAGTCGCAGACGGTGGAGGCGCAGCCTGGCACGCCCGTTGCCGCCGGCACCTCAAGCGGCCCGCTGCCCTTGGGTGCCATGGCGCAGGCCGTGCCCGCACGCAGCGCAGCTACCGTGGTCCCTGCCAGTGCCCCCCCGGTGGAGGTGCGCGGCCTGCCCGACTTCACGGTGCTGGTCGATCTGGTCGGGCCGGCGGTGGTCAACATCCGCACCGTCGAGCGCGTGCGCCGCGGCGGCTCGCCCGAAGACCAGATGCAAGAGTTCTTTCGCCGCTTTGGCATCCCGCTGCCCCCGGGCATGTCACCGCGCGGCCCCCAAGGCCCGCAAGACGGCCCCGAGATCGAGCGCCCGCGTGGCGTCGGCTCAGGCTTCATCCTCACGCCCGACGGCTTCATCCTGACCAACGCACACGTGGTCGAAGGGGCCAGCGAGGTGGTGGTGACGCTCAACGACGAGCGCGAATTCACCGCCCGCGTGGTGGGGTCCGACCGGCGCACTGACGTGGCGGTGGTCAAGATCGAGGCCACCCGGCTGCCCACGGTGCGCATCGGCGACGTGAACCGGCTGCGCGTGGGCGAGTGGGTCATGGCCATCGGTTCGCCCTTTGGGCTCGAAAACACCGTCACCGCCGGCATCGTCAGCGCCAAACAACGCGAAACCGGCGAGTTCCTGCCCTTCATCCAGACCGACGTGGCCATCAACCCCGGCAACTCGGGTGGGCCCTTGATCAACATGCGTGGCGAGGTGGTGGGCATCAACAGCATGATCTACAGCCGTTCGGGCGGCTTTCAGGGCATCTCGTTTGCCATTCCGATCGACGAAGCGATGGTGGTGGCCGACCAATTGCGCGCCACCGGCCGCGTCACGCGCGGGCGCATCGGGGTGGCGATCGGCGCCGTGGACCGCGAGATGGCCGAGACCATGCGCCTACCGCGCGCCACCGGGGCCTTGATCCGCGGCGTGGAAAACAACTCGCCGGCGGCGCGCGGTGGCATCGAGCCCGGCGACGTGATTTTGAGTTTCGATGGCAAAGCGGTGGAACGCTCGACCGACCTGCCGCGCATCGTGGCCGGCACCGCGCCCGGCTCGCGGGTGCCGGTGCGGGTGTGGCGCCAAGGGGCCGAGCGCACCCTGACCGTGACCGTGGCGGCCTTTGAGGACGAACGCACCGCCCGCGCCGGTGAGCGCGACGCCGAGCCGCCTGCTGCCACCCCGGCGGCGCAGCGCTTGGGCCTGCATTTGCGCGAACCCACGGCGGCCGAGCGGCGCAGCCTGCGCATCGAAGGTGGGGTCTGGGTGGCGGCGGCCAGCGGCGCGGCGGCGCGGGCGGGTTTGCTGGCCGACGATGTGATTCTGGCGCTGGGCAACCGCCCGGTGGCCAGCGTGCGCGAGTTCGAGGCCGCTGCCGCTGCCGTGCCCCAGAACCGCCCCGTGCACGTGCTGGTGCGCCGTGGCGACTGGACCCAATACGCCATCATCCGCCCGTAACGTAAAATGGCGGGTTGACCTGCCCCTTTTGAAGCAGGCCTCGGGCGCGCCAGCCAGTGCGCGCCCGTTTTGTTTGCCCTTTCATGAAGCACATCCGCAATTTTTCCATCATCGCCCACATCGACCACGGCAAAAGCACGCTGGCGGACCGCTTGATCGCCCGCTGCGGCGGTTTGAGCGACCGCGAAATGAGCGCGCAGGTGCTGGATTCGATGGACTTGGAAAAAGAGCGCGGCATCACCATCAAGGCGCAGACGGCGGCGCTGCAATACACCGCGCGCGACGGCCAGACCTACAACCTGAACCTGATCGACACCCCCGGGCACGTCGATTTCTCTTATGAAGTCAGCCGCTCGCTCAGCGCCTGCGAGGGCGCGCTGCTGGTGGTCGATGCCAGCCAAGGGGTGGAGGCGCAAACGGTGGCCAACTGCTACACCGCGCTCGAGCTGGGCGTGGAGGTGCTGCCGGTGCTCAACAAAATGGATCTGCCGCAGGCCGACCCAGACGCGGCGCGGCAAGAGATCGAGGAGGTGATCGGCATCGACGCCACCGAGGCCATCCCCTGCTCGGCCAAGACCGGCATGGGCATCGACGAGATTCTGGAGCTGGTGGTGGCCAAGGTGCCGCCGCCGCGCGGCCAGCCCGAGGCGGCCTTGCGCGCCATGATCATCGACTCGTGGTTCGACAACTACGTCGGCGTGGTGATGCTGGTGCGGGTGGTCGATGGCCGCCTGAACCGCGGCGACCGCATCAAGCTCATGGCCACGGGCGCGGTTTATAGCAGCGAGAAGCTGGGCGTATTCACCCCCGCCAACCAGCCGCGCCCGGCGCTGTGTGCCGGCGAGGTGGGCTACGTGATCGCCGGCATCCGCGAGCTCAAGGCGGCCAAGGTGGGCGACACGCTCACCGCCATCAAAAGCAGCAGCGGCGCCAACCTGCAACTGGCCACCGAGCCGCTGCCGGGCTTCAAAGAGGTGCAGCCGCAGGTTTTTGCCGGCCTGTACCCGAGCGAAGCCAGCGAATACGAGGAGCTGCGCGACGCGCTCGAAAAGCTGCAACTCAACGACGCCGCGCTGCACTACGAGCCCGAAGTCTCGCAGGCGCTGGGTTTTGGTTTCCGCTGCGGTTTTCTGGGCCTGCTGCACATGGAGATCGTGCAAGAGCGGCTCGAGCGCGAGTTTGACCAAGACCTGATCACCACCGCGCCCAGCGTGGTCTATCAGGTGCTGCGCGGCGATGGCGAGCTGCTGGAGATCGAAAACCCGGCCAAGATGCCCGAAGTCGGGCGCATCCAGGAAATCCGCGAGCCCATCGTCACCGTGCACCTGTACATGCCGCAAGAGTACGTGGGCGCGGTGATGACGCTGGCGAACCAGAAGCGCGGCGTGCAGCTCAACATGGCTTACCACGGCAAGCAGGTCATGCTCACTTACGAGCTGCCGCTGGGCGAGATCGTGCTCGACTTCTTTGACAAGCTCAAATCGGTCAGCCGCGGCTACGCCAGCATGGATTACGAGTTCAAAGAGTACCGCGCCTCCGACGTGGTCAAGGTGGACATCATGCTCAACGGCGACAAGGTCGATGCGCTGTCGATCATCGTGCACCGCAGCCAGTCGCAATTTCGCGCGCGCGCGGTGGTGGCCAAGATGCGCGAGATCATCAGCCGCCAGCAGTTCGACGTCGCCATTCAGGCGGCCATCGGGGCCAACATCATCGCCCGCGAAACCGTCAAGGCGCTGCGCAAAAACGTGATCGCCAAATGCTACGGCGGCGACATCTCGCGCAAGCGCAAGCTGCTCGAAAAACAAAAAGCAGGCAAAAAACGCATGAAACAGATCGGCTCGGTCGAGGTGCCGCAAGAGGCGTTTCTGGCCATTTTGCAGGTGGACGAATGAGCCGGGAATCGAGCATGGCCGCCCTTACGGGGGTGGTGCTGGCGGCCTTTGGTGGCTACGGGCTGGCCTGGTACCTGGGGCTGGTGCAGGGCAATTTTTCGCTGCTGCTGCTGCTGGCCACGGCGGTGACCGGGGTTTATTGGGTGGCCGAGCGCTGGCATTTTTTGCCCCAGCGCCGCGCCGCCGCGCAGCGCTTCGAGGCCGAACACCAGCGCCGCATGGCCGAGTTTGAGCGGCTGGGAATCAAGGGCGATAACGTCGATGTCGAGGCGGCGCGGAACCAACTGCTGCTGCAGCCGTGGTGGTTGGACTGGACCGCCGGGCTGTTTCCGGTGATTTTGATCGTCTTTTTGCTTCGCTCGTTTTTGTTTGAGCCCTTCAAAATCCCCTCGGGCTCGATGCTGCCCACGCTGCACGTGGGCGACCTGATCTTGGTCAACAAATTCCACTACGGCGTGCGCCTGCCGGTGATCCACACCCAAATCCTGCCCAACCACGCCCCCGCGCGCGGCGACGTGATGGTGTTTCGCTTCCCGCCGCAGCCCAACCTAGACTACATCAAGCGCGTGGTGGCCGTGCCGGGCGACGAGGTCGCCTTCCTCGATAAGCGCCTGTCGATCAACGGCGTCGAGGTGCCGCGCGAGGCCCTGCCGCAGTTCTACGACCCAGAATCGATGCGCTACTCGCTGCAATACGCCGAGACCCTGGGCGAGCGCCGCTTTCGCACCCTCAACGACGCCGACCGCCCGGCCTTTATCCCCGCTGTCGGCGATTTTCCGCACCGCGAGCTGTGCCGCTACAGCATCGAAGGCGTGACCTGCACCGTGCCGGCCGGGCACTTTTTCGTGCTCGGCGACAACCGCGACAACTCGCTCGATTCGCGCTTCTGGGGCTTTGTGCCCGAGGCCAACATCGTGGGCAAAGCCTTTTTCGTGTGGATGAATTTTGGTGATTTGAGCCGCATCGGGCGCTTTGAATGAACCCAGACGGCGGCGATTGATTAAGATGCGTCTTTTGCATGGCAATGGAGTCGGCTCATGAAGCGTCAGCAGCGTGGGGTCAGTTTTCTGGGTATCGTCCTGATCGGGGTCGTGGTGGCGGCGCTGGCGGTTCTGACCGCGCGGGTGGTGCCCACGGTGATCGAATACCAGTCGATTCAGCGCGCCGTGCAGCAAGCCGCGCTTACCGGGCAGACTCCGGCGGAGGTGCGCACGGCCTTTGAGCGCACGCGCACGGTGGGCTATTTCGACGCCGTCACGGGCGCTGATCTGGTCATCACGCGCACCAACGACCGCCTATTGGTGGAGTTTGCCTACGACGAAGAAATCCACCTGTTTGGGCCGGCTTACCTGGTGCTCAAATACCGGGGAAGCAGCCACTGATGCCCGTCAACGACATGGGTGCGGCGGCGGCCCCGGCAGCCCAAGCAGCCCCGGCGGCGCTGGCGGCGCTGCAAGAGCGCCTCGGGCACCGCTTTTCCGACCCCGCCTTGCTGCTGCGCGCCCTCACGCACCGCAGCTTTGCCGCCGAACACAACGAGCGCCTCGAACTGCTGGGCGACTCGGTGCTCAGCTTGGCCGTCACCACCTTGCTCTACCAACACCTAGACAGCCACAACGAGGGCGAGCTGTCGCGCACCCGCGCCAACCTGGTCAAGCAAGACACGCTGCACCGGCTGGCGCTGGCGCTCGGTTTGCCCGAGCTGCTGCGCCTGGGCGAGGGCGAGGCGCGCTCCGGTGGCCGCCAGCGGGCCTCGATTTTGGCCGACGCGCTCGAGGCGCTGTTGGGTGCCGTTTATCTGGACGCCGGCTTCGCCGCCGCCGAGGCGCTGGTGCGCCGCCTGTACGCGGGCACCGACTTGCGCCCGGGCCAGGGCGCGCACGGCAAAGACGCCAAAACCGCCCTGCAAGAGTGGTTGCAGGGGCGCAAAATGCAGCTGCCACTCTACACCGTGGCGGCCACGCGCGGCCAGGCGCACCTGCAGACCTTTGAGGTGCAGTGCCAGATCAACGAGACCGGCCAGAGCGCGCGCGGTTTGGGTAGCTCGCGCCGCGCCGCCGAGCAGGCCGCCGCCGCACAGCTGCTGCAACAACTCCAGAATGCCAGGCCATGAAAACCAGCAAACCCCCAGCCCCAACGCCAGATCCCGCCCCAGCCACCGCCGCCCAGCCCCAGAGCGCCGCCGAACTCGAGGCCATGCTGGCGCAGGCCTTGGGCAAGCTGCCCAAAGCTGCAGCGGCCCCAGACCCGGCTGCCGCTCCAGCCAACCAGCCGCTGGTTCCCGGCGGTGTGGCCGCGGGGGGTGTGGCAGACGCTGCGGCAGAGGGATCGGCAGACGCAGCGGCAGACGCCATCGCCCCGGCTGCCAGCGCGGGTGTGGAGGCGCCGCGCCGCTGCGGGCTGGTGGCCATCGTTGGGCGGCCCAATGTGGGCAAATCGACGCTGCTCAACGCGCTGGTAGGGCAAAAGGTGAGCATCACCTCGGCCAAGGCGCAGACCACGCGCCACCGCATCACCGGCGTGCTCACGCAAGGGACGAGCCAGTTCGTGTTCGTCGATACCCCCGGCTTCCAGACCCGGCACGGCAACGCGCTCAACCGCAGCCTCAACAAAACCGTGCTCGGCACCGTGGCCGACGTCGATCTGATCGTGTTCGTGGTCGAGGCCGGGCGCTTTGGCCCCGCCGACGCGCAGGTGCTGGCGCTGTTGCCGCCGCAGGTGCCCACGCTGCTGCTGGCCAACAAGCTCGACGCCGTGGCCCACCGCGCCGACTTGGCGCCGTGGCTGTTGCAGATGCAGCAGCGCCACGCTTTTGCCGAATACGTGCCGATGTCGGCCAAAAGCACGCGCGACGTGCAGCGCCTGCTGGCGATCGTAGAAAAATACCTGCCGCAGCAAGACTGGCTGCACGAAGCCGACGCCCTGACCGACCGCAGCGAGCGCTTCATGGCGGCCGAAATGGTGCGCGAAAAGCTGTTCAGGCTCACCGGCGACGAACTGCCCTACACCAGCACGGTGCTGATCGACCAGTTCGAGCAAGAGGGCACGCTGCGCCGTATCGCCGCCACCATCGTGGTCGAGCGCGAGGGGCACAAGGGCATGGTGATCGGCGAGGGCGGGGAAAAGCTCAAGCGCATCGGCAGCGAAGCGCGCCAAGAGCTGGAAAAACTCTGGGACTGCAAGGTGTTTTTGCAGCTGTGGGTCAAGGTGCGCTCGGGCTGGGCCGACAACGAGGCCCGCGTGCGCTCCTTCGGTTACGAGTGAGCGCCGCCATGGCGCGCGCGGCAGCGGCCAAGGCCAGCCGGGTGCACGAGGAACCGGCCTTTGTGCTGCACCGCCACGACTGGAGCGAGGCCAGCCTGATCCTCGAGGTGTTCAGCCGCCACCACGGCCGCGTGGCGCTGGTGGCCAAGGGCGTGAAGCGCCCGACTTCGCAGTTTCGCTCGGTGCTGCTGGCGCTGTGGCCGCTGCGCCTGAGCTGGGGCGGCGCAACCGAGGTGCGCACCCTCAAGGCCGCGCACTGGCCGGGCGGGCAGCTGCTGCCCCCCGGCGAGGCCTTGCTGGCGGGCTACTACCTCAACGAGCTGCTGCTCAAGCTGCTGGCGCGCGAAGACCCGCACCCGGCGCTGTTCGACCACTACGCGCAGGCGCTGGCCCTGCTGGCCGCCGGCGCACCGCAGGCGGGGGTGCTGCGCGCCTTCGAGCTGCTGCTGCTGGGCGAGCTGGGCTGGTTGCCGGCGCTCGACCACGACAGCGCCAGCTTGCAGCCGCTGCAGCCCGAGCGGCGCTACTTGTTGCAGGCGCAGGGTGGCTTGCGCGAGGTGGCGGCACCGGATGGCGGGCAGCACGAGGGGCCGGAGTGGGTAGCGGCGCAGGAGCAGCGGATGCAGGGGCGGGCGCAGGAGCAACGGGTGCAAGAGCGGGCGCAAGAGGTGGGCCGTGCTTCCCCCAATGCCGCTGCCGGTGCCGGTGCCGCTACCGCATCGTGCAGCGCGGCCTATTGGCTGGCGCTGCACGCGGCCCTGCAGGCAGACGCGGTGTGGCCGGTGCTGTTGCCGCTGTGCCAGCAAGACCGCAGTGGGGCCTTGCGGCGCCAGTTGCGCGCCGCCTTGCACTACCATAGCGGGGTGCGCGAGTTCCAGACCCGGCGTTGGGCGCAGCAGGTGCAGCGCTGGGCGGGCCACCGGATGGCGCTGCCCGGATGAGCTCTGCACGATGCCTTGCCCAAACCCCACAGCAAATCTGTGTTCAGTCCGTGCGGTGCGGCCCTGTAGCCGCTGAGGGCTAGAGCCGCTGCTCATTTTTTCATTCCTCATCCCTTTTTTGCCGATTGCCCCATGCGCCCTGCTGCCAGCCCCCCGCCTTGCGCCTTGTCGGTCAACCTGAACAAGGTGGCGCTGCTGCGCAACAGCCGGCACCTAGGCATCCCGAGCGTGCTGCGCGCCGCGCAGGCCTGTTTGCAAGCCGGGGCTCACGGCATCACCGTGCACCCGCGGCCCGACGAGCGCCACATCCGCCGCCACGATGTGTTTGAGCTCGCCGAACTGCTGCAAGCCTGGCCGCAGCGCGAATACAACATCGAGGGCAACCCCTTTCACAACCTGCTCGAGGTGGCGCGCGAGTTGCGCGCGCGCGGCCTGCCGCTGCACCAGCTCACCTTCGTGCCCGACAGCGTGGGCCAGTACACCAGCGACCACGGCTGGAGCCTGCCGGCCGACGCCGAGCGGCTGCGCCCGGTGATCGCGCAGGCGCAGGCGCTGGGCGCGCGCGTGAGCCTGTTCATGGACGCCGAGCCCGAGCAGATGGCGGCCGCCCGCGCGCTCGGGGCCGACCGGGTCGAGCTCTACACCGAGCCCTATGCGGCGGCGCACACGGCGGCCTACACCGCAGCGCATACAGCGGCATATGCGGCGGCTGCTGGGCCAACATCGAACGCCGCCGACGCAGCCGCAGGCACCCACTGCCCCCCCTGCAGCAGCGCGGCCACACCCAATGCCACGGCCAGCGCAGCGCTGCGCGCGCAACTGCAGCGCTACGCCGCCACCGCCCAAGCCGCCTTGGATGCCGGGCTGGGCGTGAACGCTGGCCACGACCTGAACCGCGCCAACCTGAGCGATTTTTTGCGCCAGGTGCCCGGCGTGCGCGAGGTCTCGATCGGCCACGCCCTGATCGCCGACGCGCTCGATCTCGGCTACAGCGCCACGGTGCGCGCTTATCTGCGCTGCATCGAGGAGGCCGCCGCCACCCAAGCCAGCCCGGCCGCCCCAGCCACCCACCGGCCATGATCTACGGCATTGGCACCGACGTCTGCGACATCCGGCGCATCGGCGCGGCGCTGGCGCGCCACGGGCCGCGCTTTGCCCAGCGCGTGCTCGGGCCGCACGAGCTGGCCATTTGGCAGCAGCGCAGCGCGCGCAGCCCCGAGCGCGGCTTGCGCTACTTGGCCACCCGCTTTAGCGCCAAAGAAGCCTTCAGCAAAGCCATCGGCTTGGGGCTGCACCTGCCCATGCGCTGGCGCGATTGCGAAATCTTGAACCTGCCCAGCGGCCAGCCCAGTGTGCAGCTGCAAGGCGCCCTCAAAGACTGGTTTGCGGCGCGCGCCCTGTGCGCTCACGTGACCTTAAGCGACGAAACCGACTATGCCACCAGCTTCGTGGTGGTGGAGCACAACCCATGCAACACGCCCCCCTGATCATCGACGTCGCCGGCACCCGGCTGAACAAAACCGAGCGCCAGCGCCTCGCGCATCCGCTGGTGGGCGGCGTGATTCTGTTTGGCCGCAACTGGGATAACCGCGCCCAGCTCGCCAAGCTGTGCCGGCAGATCAAAAAAGTACGCCCCGACCTGCTGATCTGCGTCGATCACGAAGGCGGGCGCGTGCAGCGCTTTCGCACCGACGGCTTTACGCACCTGCCGCCCATGCGCGCGCTGGGCCAGATGTGGCTGGGTGCGGTGGCGCAGCCACCCGGCACCGCGGCGCTTGCCGCCTGCCGCGCCGCCACCGCTTGCGGCTACGTGCTGGCGGCCGAATTGCGCGCCTGCGGCGTTGATCTGAGCTTCACCCCGGTGCTGGACCTCGACCACGGCGGCAGCGCCGTGATCGGCGACCGCGCCTTGGGCGCCGATGCGCGCGTGGTGAGCGTGCTGGCGCAGGCGCTCATGCACGGCCTGCTGCAAGCGGGCATGCGCAACTGCGGCAAACACTTTCCCGGCCACGGCTACGTGGCGGCCGACTCGCACCACGAGATCCCGGTCGATGAGCGCAGCCTCGAGGTTATCCTCATGGCCGACGCCGCCCCCTACGGCTGG
>Ga0208735_100679_pt1 | contig 11908 bp, 10 predicted proteins | sample Subbio12Aug_8Aab_FD_184829 | JGI IMG/M metagenome (GOLD analysis project Ga0208735, IMG submission 184829) | Serpentinite rock and fluid subsurface biosphere microbial communities from McLaughlin Reserve, California, USA - CR12Aug_8Aab (SPAdes) | ecosystem: Environmental > Terrestrial > Deep... | reverse complement strand
GCAGCGGCCTGCGCAAACCCGAAACCGCGCCCGCCGTGCGCAAAGCCACCGAACGCGAATTCCCCGACGGCATCCCCGCCTACGGCGCCGACGCCCTGCGCCTGACCTTCGCCGCCCTAGCCAGCCTGGGGCGCAGCATCAACTTCGACAGCAAACGCTGCGAAGGCTACCGCAACTTCTGCAACAAACTCTGGAACGCCACCCGGTTCGTGCTCATGCACTGCGAAGGCCACGACTGCGGCCTGAGCGCCCACCCCGCCAGCAGCTGCGCCCATACCGACGGCGCCTACCTCGACTTCAGCGCCGCCGACCGCTGGATCGTCTCGTGCCTGCAACGCGCCGAAGCCGAAGTGGCCCAAGGCTATGCCGACTACCGGCTCGACCTCGTGGCACAAACCGTGTACGAACTGGTGTGGAACGAGTTTTGCGACTGGTACCTGGAGCTTGCCAAAGTACAGCTGCAACAGGGCAGCCCGGCGCAGCAGCGCGCCACCCGCCGCACCCTCATCCGCAGCCTCGAAACCCTGCTGCGGCTGGCGCACCCCATCATCCCCTTCATCACCGAAGCGCTGTGGCAAACCGTGGCCCCCGTGGCCGGGCGCTGGCCGCAAGACGCCCACGGCCAACCGCTGCCCCAGGCCAGCATCAGCGTCGCGCCCTTTCCCGTGGCGCAGCCCGAGCGCATCGACCCGGCCGCCGAGGCCGAAGTGGCGCAGCTCAAAGCCGTGATCGACGCCTGCCGCAACCTGCGCGGTGAGCTCGGCGTGTCGCCAGCGCAGCGCCTGCCGCTGTACGCCTACGCCCACAGCAGCGCCCAAGCCCAATGGCTGGCGCGCATGGCGCCGCAACTGCAGGCGCTGGCGCGCTTGAGCGAGGTGCGCCCCTTTGCCGACGAAGCCGCTTGGAGCGCCGCCGCCGCCGCCGCGCCCGTGGCCCTGCAGGGCGATCTGCGCCTGTGCCTGTACGTAGAGGTGGACGTAGGCGCCGAACGCACGCGCCTAGGCAAAGAAGCGGCGCGGCTCGAGGCCGAGAGCGCCAAGGCCCAAACCAAGCTCAACAACCCGGCCTTCGTGGCCAAAGCCCCGCCCGCCGTGCTCGAGCAAGAGCGCAAACGCCTGGCCGACTTCGATGCCACCCTGGCCCAAGTGCGCCAGCAGCTGCAGCGCTTGGGCTAGAGGGGATCGCAGGGCCTCAGCGCCGCCACGCCGTGGTTGCGCGGTTGCGCGGTTGCTTGCACTCTGATAAAGTGCCGGCAACCGCAGCAAAATCAGGTTTTGAAACATGCCTTCCGTCACCGTCCGCAACGTGCCCGATGAAGTGCATCGCGCCATCCGCGTGCGGGCCGCGCTACACGGCCACAGCATCGAGGCCGAGTTGCGCGACATCCTCGAATCCGCCGTTAAGCCCCAAGGCCGGGTCAAGCTCGGTTCGATGCTGGCCGAGGTCGGTCGCCAGCTTCAGCTTAGCGAAGCAGAGTTCGCCGCCTTCGAGAGCGTGCGCGAGCACTCACCAGCCCGCGCCGCGCAGTTTGAATGATCTTGCTCGATACCAACGTGGTTTCGGAGCCGCTGCGCCCCAAGCCAGAGGCCCGCGTCATTGAGTGGATCGACGCACAAGCCCTAGAAACGCTTTATCTATCTGCCATGACCGTGGCCGAGCTGCGCGCTGGCGTGGCGCTGCTGCCAGCGGGCAAGCGCCGCAACCACCTGCATGAGCACCTAGAAAAGCGCGTGCTGCCGATGTTTGCTGGCCGTGTGCTGCCGTTCGACTTGGCTTGCTCAAGCGCCTACGCCCAAGTGCTGGCGGCGGCGCGCAAAGCCGGCAGCGGCATCCAAACCGCCGATGCCTGCATAGCCGCCATCGCCTTTGCCAACGGATTCTCCGTTGCCACGCGCGACACCCGCCCCTTCGAGGCGGCGGGCTTGAGCGTGATCAACCCTTGGCTGGCAGCGTAGGCCGAGGGCAGCGGCGGCCTCAGCGCCGCCGCAGCACCGATACGTATTCGGGTCCGGCGGTGTCTTGCTCGATCAGCTCGTTGCCGGTCTGTTTGGCAAAGGCTTGAAAATCGCGCACCGAGCCGGAGTCGGTGGCGATGATCTTGAGCGTCTGGCCGCTGCTCATTTCGGCCAAGGCTTTTTTGGCCTTGAGGATGGGCAGCGGGCAGTTTAGGCCGCGGGCGTCGAGTTCTCGGTCTGCATTCATGGTGTGAGTTGTATCCTTTGCGGGGTATTTTAGCGCCGCGCATGCAATGAGCACACACCAAGCGCAGCACCCGGCAGAGCACTGGACGCGGAACACAGCGCCGCATGCACAGGCAGCGGCTCAGGCCGGGAATACCCCAGTGGACAGGTAGCGGTCGCCGCGGTCGCAGACCACAAAGGCGATGGTCGCGTGTTCCACCGTGGCCGCGATCTGCTGCGCCACCCAGCAAGCCCCGGCGGCCGAGATACCGCCAAAAATCCCCTCCTCGGCTGCCAGCCGGCGGCACATCTGTTCGGCGTCGGCTTGGCTCACATAGACCAGCTCATCCACCTGCGCCGGGTCGTAGATTTTGGGCAGATACTCGGGCGGCCATTTGCGGATGCCCGGTATGCGCGAGCCCTCGCTCGGCTGCGCGCCCACGATGCGCACCGCCGGGTTGCGCTCCTTCAGGTAGCGCCCCACGCCGGTGATGGTGCCGGTGGTGCCCATGGCGCTGACAAAATGCGTGATCCGCCCGGCGGTCTGCTGCCACAGCTCTGGGCCAGTGGTCTCGTAGTGGATGCGCGGGTTGTCGGGGTTGGCAAACTGATCCAGCACCCGGCCCTTGCCCTCGCGCTGCATTTTTTCGGCCAGATCGCGCGCGTACTCCATGCCGCCGCTCTTGGGCGTGAGGATGAGCTCGGCGCCAAAGGCCTTCATGGTCTGGGCGCGCTCGATCGACAGGTCTTCGGGCATGATCAGCACCATGCGAAAGCCCCGAATCGCCGCCGCCATGGCCAGCGCGATGCCGGTGTTGCCCGAAGTGGCCTCGATCAGGGTGTCGCCGGGGGCGATCTCGCCGCGTTCTTCGGCGCGCCGGATCATGGCCAGCGCCGGCCGGTCTTTCACCGAACCGGCCGGGTTGTTGCCCTCGAGCTTGGCCAGCAGCACGTTGCCCCGCGCCCGGTTGGCCTCGGCTCCGATGCGCTGCAGCGCCACCAGCGGCGTCTGGCCCACCGTGGACTCGATGCTCGGGTAGGCCGGTGGCTGGGCCGTGGCCGCAGCCGCTTTGGCTGGCTTGGATGCCCGGGCCGGCTGGCTAGGCTTGGCGGGCGATGTGGGGGGCTGGGTGTGCTGGGCGCGTGGCATGGTGGCTAAATCAGACGGTCTATCAGCAAAATGCGAACCGTGCGCCGGGCAGCGCAGGCCGCTCAAGGCCTCTAATGTGCCATAATCCAAGCTCACTCCAGTGCCGGAGTGGCGAAATTGGTAGACGCAGCAGATTCAAAATCTGCCGGTGTAACCCACCGTGCCGGTTCGAGTCCGGCCCCCGGCACCACCCCCTTGCAGCGCGCTCGGGGCCTCATCAAGGCAGTTCGCAGCGGTTCAGGGCTGCGCGGTACTTTTGGTCTTCGCCCATGATGTGATCCTTGAGCCAATCGCGCAAAAAAACCATCAAGCTCGCGCCTAGGGTATTGCGCCGGGTCTGCACCAGGCTGTCGCGCATCGCGGCGATGGTGTCAAAAAACGCCTGATGCTTCAGCTTATGTTGCTCCAAATCGGGGTAGGCGCTGGCCGCCATCAGGCCCTCTTCAAAGTGAAAATGAAACGAGGCGTAGCCGATCAGTTCGTCGATCACCATGGCCACGATCGCAGCTTCGCTGCGCCCATCCAATGACGCCAGCAAATTGATGGTATCGATTAAAAACAGGTGCTGCTCGTCGATCTGCCGGTGCCCCACGCTCAGGCTTTCATCCCACGACACCAGTTCGTGGCCCAGGCGCTGCCGCACCACCTCGGCCAAGGCATCCACCACCAAGGGGTCAAACTGCGTCCCCCTTTGCCTGCGAATGTAGTGCAAAGCCATTTCGCAGGCCCAGGCGGGTTTGTAGGGGCGCTGCGTGATCAAGGCATCGTACACATCGGCCACGGCACAAATGCGCGCCGCCAGCGGAATGTCGTTGCCAGCCAAGCCATGCGGATAACCGCTGCCGTCGTACCATTCGTGGTGGCTCAGGGCGATCGTTGCGCCCATGTTCAAATAGCTGCTGCTGTTGGCCATCAGTCGCTGCGCTTGCAGCAACATGCTCGCACCAGACACGGTGTGCTTTTGAATCACGCGGTGCTCGGCGTCGGTGAGCGAGGCCACTTTGAGCAAAATGCTGTCGGGCGTGGCTATTTTGCCGACGTCGTGCAAAATGCTGGCGGTCATGGCCAATTGCACGTAATGATTATCCAGCTCGGGCTGGAAGCAACCGCGCTGCAGCAAACAAAAGCCTATTTGCCCCACCATGCGCGCCACCCTGAGCACGTGCACCCCGGTATCGGAATCGCGGTGCTCGGCAAAATTGGCCAGCGCCACCACCATGGCTTTGGCGTTGCGCCGCACCAGCTCGCGCTCGGCCACCAGCGCGGTGCGGTCGCAATAGGTATAAACAAAGCCCCCCGCCGGCAAGGCTTGGGCAAAAATTTCGAGCACGCAGCCATTGGGGCGCACGCGCTCAAAACGCCGGCTCTGCCCTTGCTGCATATCGGCAAGGCGGCGCTGCACAAAGGCCTGCGGTGAGCTGATTTCTGGGAACTCGCCGCGCTGCACCAAAAACTCCAGCAGCGCCTGGTACGGCTGGCCCAAGAAAAAATCGGGCTCATCGATTTCGAGCAAACGCCTATAACTGGCATTGTGCCCGATCACCCGCAGGTCGGGTCCCAGCCAGAGCACGCCTTGCTCGAGCGTATCCAAAACCTGGTCAAACCCTTGGGCTTCAGGGGCCTCGCATGTGCTCATCATGATCGTCTCCTCCTGTTTTGCTGCACCGCACCCAGCAACGACGCCAACATGGGCTGCTCCAGAGCCGCACACTAGCCTGCCTGGGCTTTGTGTACCCGATAAAAGCGCACCGTGTCGGCCAAGTGTTCGGCCACCAGTTTGAGCTGCGACGACAGTCCGTAGGCGCTTTGTATGTCGTTGCGGTTGTCGAGCACGAGCTCGTGCAATTGCTCGAGCTTTTGCTGAAAGTCTTGCAAAGCCATGGCTTGCAATTCGATCAGGTTGAAAATAGCGTTCGCGTCGTCGTCGGGCGCCTGCCCCGGCTCGGCGTCCAGTAGCAGGCGCGCCTGTGCTTGGGTTTGCAGCAGTTTGGCTACCGCTTGGCGCATGGGCTCGAGGTACGAAACCGACAAAATCTGGCTGGCCTCCACCAAGCGATCGTATTGCAACTCGGTGTGGTCGCTCACCTCAAACAAGCGGCGGTTCAGATCGGCGCTGCGTTGATTGAGTTCGGAGCCGAGCGCCAGCACCTGCTCGGCAATCACCTTCAGGTGCATTTGCATGATCGCGCTGGCCTTCACGATCTGGCCGGTCTCGCCGTGCCCGCCCACCTCGGCTGTGCCCGACAAATCGCCCTGCGCTATGCGGTCGAGCCGGCGGATGGCGCGCTCGAGTGGCTCGACGCTGTCGCGCAAAAATATGCGCCCGACCAAAAACACCACGAACAAACCAAATGCGATGCCCAGCAGCGCCAACAGTTGTATCGTTTGGTTGCGTTGCACCAAGCGTTCCACATCCTTCACAGCCACGCGATTGATCGCTGCTTGGTGATCTTCGAGGCTTTGCTGCAGCACGACAAAATAGGGCAGGTACAGCGGTATCGCCGTCTGCGCTGGCGGCGGCGGCTGCTGCCCCGCTATGAGCGCTCGCTGGGGCGCTAGCACCTGCTGCTGCAACGCCGCGAAGTGATGCTGCAGCTGCTGCTGGTAGGTGCGTGTTCCAACTGTGTTTGGTAGGCGCAAAATTTGCTGCACCAGCGCTTCGGCTCGGGCTTCGCGGGCCTGCATCTGCCCAAGCAGGGCTGCGCGCTGCGCTGCGCGCTGCGCTGGGTCGGCTTGGACGGGCATGAACAGATAAAAATCGGCCAAACCATTGCGCATGTTTTGGAGCTCGCCCTTGAGCGCGCTGATTTGATCCACCGGCGTTATGCGCTGCTGCACCAGCGCCGTGGCCACGGTGCTGGAGTGCTGCAACCCGCCGACGCCCAATATGCCACCTACCAGCATCAGCAACGCAACAAAAACGCTGCCCAGCGCAAAACCCTTGCGTATGCTCAGTTTGGCCTTGTACGCCGTAAGCCAGCTTTCCCTAGATACGCCCACACCGCTGCGCCACCGTTCGTAGAGCGCTTGTGCGGCCTCGATTTCGGCCCGGGGTGCCGCTTCGCGCACCGACATATAGCCCACGGTTTGGTTGTTTTCGCGCACCGGCACCACCACCGCCCGCACCCAATAGCAGCCACCGTCGCGGCGCCGGTTTTTCACGATGCCGCTCCACGGGTGGCCTTTTTTGACGGTGCTCCAGAGCTGCTCAAAGGCTTGCTCGGGCATATCGGGGTGGCGCACCAAATTGTGCGGCTGGCCGATGAGTTCTGGCAGCTCAAAACCGCTGGCCTGCACAAAGGCCGGGTTGGCATAGGTGATGATGCCGCGCAGATCGGTTTTGGAAACGATGCTGACGCCGGTCGGCACAATGTATTCGGCATCAGTCACCGGAAGGTTTTTGCGCATGGCGGTACAGACCTTTGCTAAAAGGGGATATTAACGCTGCGGCGCCGGTGCCGCCCACAAACGCCGAATCACGAGCTTGGCCGACAGGCAGTTTTCGGGCGCTACGCAGTCGGTAATGGCGTATTCGCTCTGGTTGGTGTCGCGCAACAGAGGGGTCGAGCGCACCAAGCCATCGCGGTCATAAAAGGCATACACTAGGGGCGCGTGCCTAGGCGACGCAGACGTTTTGACCACCGCAGTTTCGTGGCTGGCCAATTTAACCAAAACACCAGGGGGGTACAAGCCCACGGTGCGCACCAGCAGGGCGATGTGTTGTTCGTCGAATTCTTTATTTTTGACGCCCATCAATAGTTTCAAGCTGATGGGCGGCGCCAAACCAGCACGCCTAGGGTTGGACAATACCATGCCGGCATAGGCGTCGGCCAAGCCCAAGAGCAAAGCGCGTGGGTCGATTTGGCTGCCACTCAAGCCCGCCGGATAGCCGCTGCCATCGAGGCGCTCGTGGTGCTGGCGCACCAACTTCAACCAATCGCTGTCGTGCACGCCATGCTGCTGCAGCAGACTGACCGAAGTCAGGGGATAGCTGCGCAGCTTTTCTTGCGCCTGCTCGGGCAAGGGTGTCACCTGCCCGTAGCTGCGATCCAAGCTCAACAAGCCCAAGCCGCGCGTCAGCCCGGCTTTAACCAAGGTGCATTGCTCATCGGCGCCCAGTTTGAGCGCTGCCGCCAGCAACGCCGCCACGGCTGCCCCCAGCACCTGTTGCGCGGCGCGGTTGTCGGCGGCTTCGCTGTGCAAAATGCACGCGGCCAGCGCTGCGTCGCGGTCGGTTTGCAGCAACTGCAGCAATTTTTTGGCGCGCTGCTGCAGGCTATCGGCTAGGCCCGCAATCGGGTCTGTGAGCTCCAGCATTTGCCGCTGCTGGCGCCGGTTGGCGATGGTTAAATCGGCACCTGCCTGAAACACGTTTGGCGGTGCTTCTTTGCGCACCTCGAGCGTTTCGGGCGCCCGGGCTGGGGCCGGGCGGGATTCGGTGCTCGCGCTTTGGGATGCGGGTGCAGGCGGCTCGGACTCGGGCGGCGACTTGGGATCGTACCCTACGTAGCAGCCACGGCCGATGAGCCGATCGCTAAAACCCGGGATGGTGATCACGTAGCCACTGCGCAGCAGCAAGCGCTGGTCGGCGTCGTAAATGGCAAACTTGATCGGCTCGTTGAGGGGCAAATCTTTGGGCGTGGCTTTGCGGATTAAAACGCTCATGGGCCACCCATGCCCGATAATCCATGGGCGCGCGCCGCACCACACCCACAGCCATAAAAACAAGCAACAACAAAAATAAGCGATATAGCAAAGATAAGCATCTTTGGCAATCCCTCGATCATATGGCAGCCTGCGGCTGCCGGTTAGACAGGTGACTTTGCGCCCCCGGCTTTCGCTCGGGTTAGCCTTTTATTACTTCAGCAGTGTGACAGATTTAAGGCCCGCTGGGTGGAATAGCCTACCTGCAAGCTGGGGCTTGGCTAAAATGGGCGGGCTTTGCACCGGCGCTGGCACAGCGGGCACTGCTGACTTGGCTCCATTCCACTCCCCCTCCCTCCATCGCTCCATGCTCACACTCGCTCCGTTTTTCGCCATAGTCGTTGGTCTGGCCGTTCTGGTTTGGGCCGCCGACAAGTTCATCGATGCCGCCGCCACGGTGGCGCGCCATTACAGCCTGCCGCCGCTGCTCATCGGCGTGGTGATCATCGGCTTTGGCACCTCGGCGCCCGAGCTGTCGGTGTCGGCGCTGTCGGCGCTGGCGGGCAGCCCCGGCATCGCGCTGGGCAACGCCTACGGCTCCAACATCGCCAACATCGCGCTCATTTTGGGCATCACGGCGCTCATCAGCCCGATCGTGGTGCAGTCGGGCATTTTGCGCAAAGAGCTGCCGCTGTTGGTGGGTGTGACGCTGCTGTCGGTGGCGCTGCTGTGGGATTTGGACATCAGCCGGCTCGACGCCGTGGTGCTGCTGCTGGTTTTTGCGGGCGTTATGGGCTGGGCAATCTGGCAGGGAACGCGCGGCGGCCAAGACACGCTGGGCGACGACACCGCCGCCGAAATGGACGCGCACACCATGGGCTCGGTCCGGCTGGCCTGGTTCTGGCTGGCTGCCGGGCTGGTGCTGCTGATCGCCAGCGCGCGGTTGCTGGTCTGGGGCGCGGTGCTGGTGGCGCAGTCGCTGGGGGTGAGCGAGTTGGTGATTGGGCTCACCGTGGTGGCGGTGGGCACCTCGCTGCCCGAACTGGCTTCGTGCATCGCGGCGGCGCGCAAAAAGGAGCACGACCTGGCCATCGGCAACATCTTGGGCTCGAACCTGTTCAACACGCTGGCCGTGGTGGGGTTGGCCGGGGCCATCCACCCGCTGCAGGCCGAACCGGCCGTGCTCTACCGCGACATGCTGGTCATGGCCGCGCTCACGCTGGCGCTGTTTGTGCTGGCGCGCACCCGGGGCGGCCAAGCCGGGCGCATATCGCGCGTCAGCGGCGGGCTGCTGGTGTTGAGCTTTGTGGGCTACACGGTTTATCTGCTGCTCACCACCGTGGGCGCGCAGGTGGCTGCCTAACAGGCCCTGCTGCGGGCGGCGCTGGGTGGTGCAGCCGTAGCCCCCGATCGCTGTGCACGAAGGCGAGCTGCGCCTGCACCGCGCGCTTGCGGCCCAGCGCAGAAGTTACTGGATGATTTCCATCCAGCGCACCACCCTAAACCCAGTACCGGTGCCGGTGCCGGTGCCGGTGCCGGTGCCGGTACCGGGGGGTGGAGGGGGATTGGCAGCGCGATTAAGTGCGGCTAGACTGTAGCGGACGGCAGGCGTACCAGCACCGTCAAATGGATCGTAGTTCGTCGGGCAGGCGGTGCCATCCGCGCGTCTGGCATCCACGATAACCGCCCCGTAAACGTTGGGGTTGCCGCCCATGTTTAAAGTACCGCAATTGCGGATAACGATCAGGCCTACAAACAATGCGTTGCCTTGCATCGTCAGGTTTTGGCCGTTGAGTACCAAGGTTCCCACTTCAAAGCTCGAGCCACCAATGGCGGTCAGCGTGGTTCTGCCGCTTTCTAGGACTGTTTGTGTTGGAGCCACTCCCCCTGGGAAAAAAGATTCAAACGTAGGGGGTGTTGTTGATGGTGGCGGGCTGAGAGCAACAGCAATGCCTGTTCCTCTGATAACACCATTGCCTGATGAGTTCAGGCCTTGATAAGGCAAGGTGGTATCATCATTATCTGGCGCTTTTTTACCACCACCACCCTGCACTTCCACACTGCTGCCAGCCCGATGGGTCAAGAACACAGCTGGCACAGCAGGCCTAGCTTGATCCGCAACTTGCGGCTGCATGCGGCAGCCACCGCCGCTGCAATCCAGTGGGGGTATGGGGTGGTTAAAACCCGACACAGTGCCGAAGCCTTCGTTAGCCCCCCCACCAGATCCGGCCGTGATACTGCATGGACCACCAATACAAGAAATGGCAGCGGGGGCATTGACTCGTGGGGCTGTAGTCGGTGGTGGTGTTGATCCACCACCTAGTGTGCGCTCTAATTCAATTCGTAAACGGGTTTGTGCCAGCACCGTGTTTCCATCAGGGGTGCGTGCATGGCCTTCAACCTCAACCACGAGTGGCGATGCGTTCCAAGCACCTATTGGAATCAATCTAAAGGTAATGGATGGATCATTAGTTGAAACAACACGAGTCAAAGCCACGGAAGGAGAATTACTCGCCGTGGGCCAGCCATTGGCATTAACCCAAGCCACTAGTCTTGCCCCACCCGCTTCTGCGGCCATGAAGGCGCGGGCGTGGTTGTCTTGGTTGGCGGCCATGCGCTCTTGCATCACGCCTGTGTTTAACGAGGTGATGGTAACCATCGACGCAACGGCGAGCAAAACGAGCCCAATGGCAAGGGCGGCACCGCGTTGCGTGGAGCGGGGTTTGAAAATTGGCTTCTTCGTCATGATAGCGCTCCTTGTCGATCAATTCAATTTAAAAGACTATTCGAACATTAAAATTAACAAATATCATGCCCAGCACACCGCATCGTGGCGCTGAAAACAGCCGTCGGGCCAATGGTTGTGCCTTCAGATTGCATCGCCAAATGCACAATGACGCTGCGGGGTGTAGCGCCGGCGCCGTCAGGAAACAATCTAAATCGTGTATCTGTCAGTGCATTTGCCGCACGCACTCCGGATACCAGAGTAACCGGCCCATGAATCACGTTTGCGAGGCCGGGCGTTGATACTTTATCAACGACAACACGGCATTCTAGTCGTCCATTTGCAACAAAAAAGACATTATAGGAATCTTCGTCTACAGCAGGCACTACAGGATTACCCAAACAGTCCCGGTGTACATCTGCCCCCAAAGCGGGCGGACCAGGTGATACAACCACCACAAGCACTTGATTATCAGGTACAACACTGGGCACACCACTAGGCGAACCCGTAGCAAGTATGGCTGTGTCAAGTGTCCGTATCGCAGCAAGCGTCCGTATTTCGCCTTGCTGCACCACCCTCGTGATGGTGTGCGAAGCAAAGCGAAAAGCCTCTTGGGCGCGATCCATCTCTTGCTTGGTTCGTGAGGTTTGCTGGTTGGATATGAAAACGATGGTCACGGCACCGATCATCAGCAGACCCAGCACCAAAGCGACCATGAGTTCGATGAGCGTGAAGCCACGCGAGTGGCGAGCAAGGGGTTTGGAGGTTTTCATTGTCACGTACCTCATGCTGGGCAAGTGATGCGGCCTAATGGTGGCGGCAGCATAAAGTGATGGCCTATTTGCTCTGCCTGTCCCTGAAAACGCCCATTCCAGCTAATGGTGATGGTCCAAACACTGGTTGGCGTAGCTGGTGTATCTGGCGTGGCAAGCACCGCCGTCCAGCCTTGAGCAGCAAAGGTGCCCGTGGCGATTTGCTCATCGCGCCAATTGGTAACTATCAAATCACGAGAAGCTGTCACAACGCATCCTTGAGCATCATATAAAATGCCCTCATTAGCCCACATGCGTTCAACCAAGTCGCGGGCTTGCAGGGTTGCAATGCTGCGCTCGAAGCTGGAATGGCTGGTTTGCAGCGACCTGAGCTGCAGCCCGGCCACACCCAGCAGCCCGATGGAGAGGATGACCAAGGCCACCAAAATTTCTATCA
>Ga0208735_100672_pt1 | contig 12014 bp, 10 predicted proteins | sample Subbio12Aug_8Aab_FD_184829 | JGI IMG/M metagenome (GOLD analysis project Ga0208735, IMG submission 184829) | Serpentinite rock and fluid subsurface biosphere microbial communities from McLaughlin Reserve, California, USA - CR12Aug_8Aab (SPAdes) | ecosystem: Environmental > Terrestrial > Deep... | reverse complement strand
GCGCTGTTCGACGATCCGCGCGTGCATGGCCGCATCGGCTGCCGCGATCTGGCCGCCTTGCTGGTCGCACTCGTGCGCGTGCCGGCCAGCGTCGGGCGCAGGCTGTCGGCGGTCGATCTGGCGACACTGTCGGCGCCGGCCGAGCCGCGTCGCTTCGTCGTCGGCCGCGTCGCCGAGGCGTGAGACGCCGCTACCACCGCCCTCGCTCGGCCATCGACTCAGTCGAAGAACTCGCGCTCGCCCGGCTGCGGCGGCAGCGCGCGTGACTCTTCGCCGCGGCGCAGCTCGACGCGGCGGATCTTGCCGCTGATCGTCTTCGGCAGTTCGGCGAACTGCAGCCGCCGGATGCGCTTGTACGGCGCGAGCTTGGCGCGCGTGAAGGCGAAGATCGCTGCCGCCGTGGCCGCGTCGGGTGCGTGTCCAGGGGCGAGCAGCACGAACGCCTTGGGCACCGCGAGCTTGAGCGCGTCGGGGCTGGGCACGACGGCGGCCTCGGCCACCGCCGGGTGCTCGATCAGCACGCTCTCGAGCTCGAACGGGCTGACGCGGTAGTCGCTGGCCTTGAAGACGTCGTCGGTGCGGCCGACGTAGGTGATGTAGCCGTCGGCGTCGCGCAGCGCGACGTCGCCGGTGCGGTAATGGCCGTCGCGCATGACCTCGGCGGTGCGCTCGGGCGAGTCGGCATAGCCGCGCATCAGCCCGATGGGGCGGCCGAGCTCGGCATCGGCCAGCACCAGCGCCAGTTCGCCTTCGTCGGCGCTGCGGCCCTCGGCGTCGAGCAACACGACGCGGTAGCCCGGCAGCGGCCGGCCCATCGAGCCGAACTTGAGCTTCTGCCCCGGCGGGTTGCCGACCAGCGCCGTGGTCTCGGTCTGGCCGAAGCCGTCGCGGATCGTCAGACCCCAGGCGGCGCGCACCTGTTCGATGACCTCGGGGTTGAGTGGCTCGCCCGCGCTCATCGCCTCGCGCAGCGCCACCGGCCAGTCGCCGAGGCGCTCCTGGATCAGCATGCGCCAGACGGTGGGCGGCGCGCACAGCGTGGTCACGCGCTCGGTGACCAGCGTGTCGAGCACGCGCCGGGCGTCGAAGCGCGCCTGGTTGAAGACGAACACGGTGGCGCCGGCGTTCCACGGCGCGAACAAGCAGCTCCAGGCGTGCTTGGCCCAGCCGGGCGACGAGATGTTCCAGTGCACGTCGCCGGGCTGCAGGCCGAGCCAGTACATCGTCGACAGGTGGCCGACCGGGTAGCTGCGGTGCGTGTGCTCGACCAGCTTGGGCTTGCTGGTGGTGCCGCTGGTGAAGTACAGCAGCAGGGTCTCGTCGGGGTCGGTCGCCACGCGCGAGGTGTAGACGGCGCTGGCCGCGTCGGCACCGGCGTAGTCGAGCCACTCGGCGGCCGAAGCGGCGCTCGCGCCGATGGCGATGCGCAGCACCGGCCCCGGCGCGTGCGCATCGAGGCCGTCGAAGCGCGCCGCATGTGCGCCGCCGGCGACCACCGCGCGCACGCGGCCGCGCTCGAAGCGGTCGACCAGATCGTCGCGCGCGAGCAGCGTGGTGGCCGGGATCATCACCGCGCCGATCTTGATGCAGGCCAGCATCAGTTCCCACAGCGGCGCCTCGTTGCCGAGCATCAGCAGCACGCGATCGCCACGCGCCAGGCCCAGCGATTCGAGCCAGTTGGCGACCCGGTTCGAGCGCGCCGACAGTTCGGCGAAGCTCAACTGCGTGCGCGCGCCGTCGTCGCCGACAATGACCAGCGCCGGGCGCGGGTTGTCGCGCGCGAGGTCGTCGAAGTGATCGAGCGCCCAGTTGAAGCGCTCCAGGCGCGGCCAGCGAAAGCCCGCGTGGGCGCGGTCGTGGTCCTCGCGGTGGGCGAGAAGAAAGTCGCGCGCGGCGCGGAAGCGGGCGAGATCGGTATCGGCTGGCACGGGGCGTCTCCTCGGGTCGATGGCAAGCAAAGGCGCGCGCTGCGGCTGGCGCCGCTGCGGCAGTCCGACATTGTGGCGGCGGCCACCACCAAAGCACCAGCGTTCACTACCCACCACACCTTGACTAGACCTCGCTACTGCGCGCAGCGCTGCAGGCGCGCATGGGCCGCGCCGACCGATCGCCAAGTCCTACGGAAAGGCACGGGTACGCGAGCTTCGGCCAGAGCAATCTTCAGCCTGCCATCGCGGTGCAGCATCCTATGAAGATCCGGTCACGGCAACCGAGAGTCCACCACCGGGTCAGGGTAAGTCCAGGCTTGCTCGAACAGCCCTTCTGTAACGACCATCGCATGCCGTCAGGTTGAGTCGACTGCACCTTCGGTGTCAGCCGGCAACTGCCTAACTTGCCGAACCGCGTTGGACAAGCGCGGCTCGTTGGCGGGCGCTTGCACTTCCATAACGATTAGGGAAGCTCTGAAAAATTCATCCGCACCGATTTTCTGGACATAAGGCGGAGCCTGTGTCTGAGGTTGCTCTGGTAGTTGTGGTTTGGTGCAGCTTTCTTGTTCATTCAGTTCGTTCGTTTCGGTTTTGTTACTCGTTTTTCTTTGCCGTCGCGCTGCTTTTTCGGTGCAGCAGGCGGATTTTGGGTGTCACGGTGCCAGACGATGCCGCATCAGGTACAAGTTGGCCAGTCCGAAGCACATGTGCAACTGCCCCAGATTCTTGGCGAGACCCCGATAGCGCACCTTCGCATGCCCCCACAGCTGCTTGACGATGCGATACGGATGCTCGCCCAGGGCGCGCAGCTGCGAGATGGCCCGATTGCGCTTCTTCTGCTGCTCCGTGAGCGGCTTGCCGCGCGCGGCCCGCGCGCACACCTTCCACTCGATGCCGGCGGCCTGCGCCATTTGCTCGGCCTCCTGCGACTGATACGCCGAGTCAGCAATCAGCGCCTGCTCGCCCCCATGCAGCAACTCGCCCAGCACGGTCGCATCGTGCACGTTGGCGGCGGTGGCCACCACCGTGAGCACCACACCGCTGCCCTCGTCAGTGCCGGTGTGCGCCTTCATGCCGAAGTGCCACTGATTGCCCTTCTTCGTCTGATGCATCTCGGGATCGCGCGCTTTATCCCGGTTCTTGGTCGACGGCGGCGCGGCGATCAGGGTGGCATCCGCAATGGTGCCGGTGCCGATGATCAGTCCCGCTTCGGCCAGCACCGCGTTGATCTCGGCAAACAGCTTGGCGGCCAGGTCATGCTTCTCCAGCAGGCGACGAAAGTTCAGCACCACCGTCTCATCCGGAATGCGATCGGCGCCGCCGCTGATGCCGGCAAACCGGCGCATGCCGTCAATGTCCATCAGCGCTTCTTCGACTCCGGGATCGGACAGGCTGAACCACTGCTGCAAACAGTGCACCCGCAGCATGACCGACAGCGGCAAGGGCGGACGGCCGCGCTCGCCCTTCGGGTACACCGGCTCGATCAGCGCTACCAGCCGCGACCACGGAACCACCCGATCCATCTCGGCCAGAAACTTGCTTCGCTTGGTGACCTTGCCTTTGCTCACGTACCCGCCAGTGCCCAATCCAAGCATCTGTTGCATGTCGGTGTCCATCATCGAAAATTGAACTCAACCTTCAACGCGCTCGCTCATGATTCGACGACATGAGCGAGCGAATAAATCAGAGATTCCTTAGAAGAGCCAAGGATCGTCTGGCGTGGAGACATTACCTAAGCTATTGCTGGCTCATGCTGCGGCACGTGGTCAGCGGCCGGCGCTGCGACAGAAAGCCTTGGGAATATGGCAGACCTTGACCTGGGGCGAAGTTGCAGCGAAGTCACGTGAGGTGGCTGCCGGATGGCTTGCGCTCGGAGTCGGCAGAGGCACGGCGGTGGCGATCCTCGGCCGCAACCGACCGCGTCTGTACCTGGCCATGCTCGGCGCCCAGTCGATCGGCGCGCTGCCGGTGCCGATCTACGAGGACGCGTCGGCCGAGGAGATCGCGCCGCTGCTGGCGCGCCTGGGCGTCGCCTACGCGATCGCCGAGAACCAGGAACAGGTCGACAAGCTGCTGCAACTGCGCCGGCAGACGCCGGCGCTGGCGCACATCGTCTACACCAGCGCACGCGGTCTGGACGGGTACAGCGACGACGGCCTGCTGTCGTTCGAGCGACTGGTCGAGGGCGGCCGGCCCCGGACAGGCGACGTCGACGCCGAGCTGGCGCGCGGCGCAGCCGGCGATGTGGCGGTGATCCTGCACACCTCGGGGACGACCGGCGAGTTGAAGATCGTCCGGCTCACGCACGCGGCGCTGATTCATACCGCCTCGGCGATCGCGCGCATCGAGGCACTGAGCGAGCGCGACGAGGTGCTCGCCTGGCTGCCGCTCGCCTGGGTCAAGCAGCACCTCGCCTGTTACGCGCAGTGGCTGGTGTGTGGTTTCAGGATCAATTGCCCGGAGTCGACCGAGACGGTGGCGACCGACCTGCGCGACATCGGCCCGACCTACCACATTGCGACCCCGCGCTCGCTCGAATCGCTGCTCGAGCACGTGACGCTGCGCATGGAGGGCGCGCCACCGGCCAAGCGCCACTTGTACCAGCACTTTCTCGCGGTCGCCGCCCGCGTCGGCGATCGCCTGCTGGCCGGACAGCCGGTGTCCGTGCTCGACCGCTTGCGCTACGCGATCGGCCGGGCGCTCATCTACTCGCCGCTCAAGGACGCGCTCGGGGTCACGCGCATCCGCGTCCTGCATGTGGCGGGCGAGGCCATCGGCCGGGAGGTTTTCGGCTTCTACCGCTCGCTCGGCGTCAACCTGAAGCCGGTCTATGGCAGTACCGAGTCCGTGGGTGTCGCCTGCGTGCCGCGCGAGGCGGCGATCGTCGCGAACTCGGTCGGCCGACCGATCGACGGCATGGAAGTGCGCGTCGACGGCGACGAACTGTGCCTGCGCGGACCGGGACTCGCGCTCGGTGTCGCCGACGCCAGCGGCTGGTTTCGCACCGGTGATGCCGCCGCCATCGACGCCAGCGGCAACGTGCGCATCATCGACCGGCACGCTGACCTGTTGACCGTGGCCGGGGTCCGGTTCTCGCCGCAGGAGATCGAGGCCCGGCTGCGCTTCTTCCAGTACATCCGCGAAGCCATCGTCTCCAGCGACGGTCGCAACAGTGTCGTGTGCGTGGTCAATGTTGACTACATCTCGGTGCGCGACTGGGCCGAACGCAAGCAGTACGCCTACAGCGACTACGGCGAACTGCTGGCGCTGCCGCCGGTCGCTGGCCTGGTCGGCGAGCGCATCGCCGAGGTCAACCGCGCGCTCGCCGAGTCGCCCGATCTGTGGCGCGCACAGATCAGGCGCTTCGTCGTGCTGCACAAGGAACTCGACGCCGACGACCGGGAGATGACGCGCACGCACAAGCTGCGGCGCGGCTTCGTCCTGGCCAAGTACGCGTCGCTGTTCGCGGCCCTGCACCGCGGCGATGCCGAGCACCGGGTCGAGGTGGCGGTGCGCCTCGACGACGGCCGCGAGGGAATGCTCGGTGCCACCCTGACGATCCATGAGGCACGCGTGTTCGAGCACGCCGGCGCGCCGACCACGGTGGCGGCGATGGTGCCGCAGCCGGCCTGAAGGAGCGCGCGATGGCCAAGCGCCGGATCGGTGACGTCATCCTCAAGGTCGAGAACATCTCGCTCGCCTTCGGCGGCGTGAAGGCGCTGACGGACGTCTCGTTCGATGTCCGCGAATGCGAGATCCGCGCGATCATCGGTCCGAACGGCGCCGGCAAGAGCTCGATGCTCAACGTGATCAACGGCGTCTACCACCCGCAGCAGGGCCGCATCACGCTGCGCGGCGAGGTGCGCCGCCGCATGGACACGCACCGCGCGGCCGAGCAGGGCATCGCGCGCACCTTCCAGAACATCGCGCTGTTCAAGGGCATGTCGGTGCTCGACAACGTGATGACCGGCCGCAACCTGCAGATGCGGAGCAACTTCCTGCTGCAGGTTCTGTGGTGGGGTCCGGCGCAGCGCGAGGACATGGAGCAGCGCCACAAGGCCGAGGAGGTGATCGAGTTCCTCGGCATCCAGCACGTGCGCAAGACGCCGGTGGCGCGCCTGCCGTACGGCTTGCAGAAGCGCGTCGAGCTCGCGCGCGCGCTCGCGGCCGAGCCGCAGATCCTGCTGCTCGACGAACCGATGGCCGGGATGAGCGTCGAGGAGAAGCAGGACATGTGCCGCTTCATCCTTGGCGTCAACGAGCAGTTCGGCACGACCATCGTGCTGATCGAGCACGACATGGGGGTGGTGATGGACATCTCCGACCGCGTCGTCGTGCTCGACTACGGACGCAAGATCGGCGACGGCACGCCCGACGCGGTCCGCAACGACCAGGCCGTGATCGACGCCTACCTCGGCGTCGCCCACTAGAGGAAGAAGGGCCCCGCGCGATGACACCGTTGCACATGTTCGCGGAAGTCGTGATCGGCGGGCTGATGACCGGCCTGATGTACTCGCTGGTCGCGCTGGGCTTCGTGCTGATCTACAAGGCGTCGACGGCGTTCAACTTCGCGCAGGGCGCGATGGTGTTCTTCGCCGCGCTGACACTGGTGGGCTTCACCGAACTCGGCGTGCCGTTCTGGTTTGCCCTGGTGCTGACCGTCGGCGTGATGATCCTGCTCGGCGTGGCCACCGAGCGCTTCGTCATGCGGCCGCTGGTCGGCCAGCACGAGATCACGCTGTTCATGGCGACGATCGGCCTGGCGTTCGTCATCGAAGGGCTGGCGCAACTGCTCTGGGGAGTCGAGGTCCGGCGCATGGACCTTGGCATCCCCGACGTGCCGATCGAGTGGTTCCTGACCAACACCGGGCTGCTGATCACCCAGTTCGACTTCTTCGCGGCGACGGTCGCCGCCGTGCTGGTGGCGACGCTGGCGATCGTCTTCTCGCGCACCAAGGTCGGGCGCGGCTTGCGCGCGGTGGCCGACGACCATGCCGCGGCGCTGGCGGTGGGCCTGCCGCTGCAGCGCATCTGGATGATGGTTTGGGCGGTTGCGGGGATCATCGCTTTGGTCGCCGGCATGCTCTGGGCCAGCCGCGCCGGCGTGCAGTTCGCGCTGGTCTTCCTGGCCCTCAAGGCGCTGCCGGTGCTGATCATCGGCGGCTTCACCTCGGTGCCCGGGGTCATCGTCGCCGGCCTGCTGGTCGGCGTCGCCGAGCGGATGTTCGAGGTCTACGTCGGCAGCCCGATCCTCGGCGGCGGCACCGAGGCCTGGTTCCCATTCATCTTCGCGATCCTGTTCCTGCTGGTGCGCCCCGAGGGGCTGTTCGGCGAGAAGATCATCCGGCGCGTCTGAGAGCCACGGAGCATCCCGACCATGTTCTACCGCCAAACCGGCAACTTCAGCGCCTCGTACGCGCAGGATGCGCGCATCTTCCCGCTGGCGCTGGACCGTGTGGCGCTGCTGGTGCTGCTGGCGTTCGCCGTCCTGGTGGTGCCCAACGTCGCAAGCCATTGGATGCTGATGGCGATCCTGGTGCCCTGGCTGGTCCTGTCGCTGGCGGCGATGGGCCAGAACATCATCACCGGCTATACCGGCCAGTTGTCGATCGGCTCGGCCGGATTCATGGCGGTCGGCGCCTTCGCCTGCTTCAACTTCATGCTGCGCATCGACGGCATGCCGTTTCTTGTCGCCGTCGTGCTGTCGGGATTGACGGCGGCGCTGGTCGGCGTCGCCTTCGGCCTGCCCAGCCTGCGCATCCGCGGCCTGTACCTGGCGGTGGCCACACTGGCGGCGCAGTTCTTCATCGTCTGGATGCTCGAGAACGTCGGCTGGTTCACCAACAACGACCCGGCCGGCGTGATGACCGCGCAGCCGATGGTCATCCTCGGCTTTCACTTCGACACCCCGGCCGAGAAGTACCTGCTCGTGCTGGCGATCGTCGGCGTACTCGCGCTGGCGGCCAAGAACATGGCGCGCTCCAACATCGGGCGCTCGTGGATGGCGGTGCGCGACATGGACGTCGCCGCCGAGGTGGTCGGCTTTCGCCTGATGCGCACCAAGCTGCTGGCCTTCGCGATCAGCTCGTTCTACTGCGGTGTCGCCGGTGCGCTGTTCGCCTTCGCCTATCTGGGCACCGTCGAGCCCTCGGCGTTCAGCATCCTGCTGTCGTTCCAGATCCTGTTCATGGTCATCATCGGCGGGCTGGCGACGATCCTGGGCTCGTTCCTCGGCGCGGCGTTCATCCTGCTGCTGCCGATCTTCCTGGCCAACTTCTTCCACTTCGTCACCGGCGGAGTGTTCGACCAGGCCCTGCTGTCGGCCTTCGAAGTGATGCTGTTCGGCGCCTTCATCATCTTCTTCTTGATCGTCGAGCCGCATGGGCTCGCCAGGCTTTGGCAGGTCGCCAAAGAGAGGCTGCGCCTGTGGCCCTTCCCGCACTGAACGCAGCGATAGCCACGGGGTTTGATCGTGATCACATCAATTCGCCGACTTCGACCGGCATTCGGAGACAGACATGAGTGAAGTAGACCGTCCTCGTAACCCTACACGCCGCGCAGTGGCCCGCACGCTGGCGGTCGGCGCCGCCGCCTTGTCGGCGCCGATGCTGTCGGCGCAGGCCAAAGCCCAGCAGTACATCGGCCTGCCGAGCTACCGCGTCGGTCCGTTCGCGGCGGCGGGCAGCGCCGTGTTCGGCGGCATCATCGATGTGATGACCCACGCCAACATGACCGGCGGCATCAACGGCGTCGAACTCATCTGGCAGGAGTGCGAGACCGAGTACATCCCGGCGCGTGGCATCGAGTGCTACCACCGCCTGCTCACCTACGGCGCCCACCGCAGCACCATCTTCGAGCCGATCTCCACGCCGATGGCCTACGGCGTGCTCGCGCGCCTGGCGGCCGACCGCGTGGTCATCCCGCAGTTCGGCTTCGGCCGCTCCGACGCGGCCGACGGTCGTGTGTTTCCGTGGATGTTCGCGATCATGACCAACTACTGGTCCGGCGCCTCGGCGATGATCAACTGGATCGGCTCGCGCGAAGGGGGCATGGAGCGGCTGCGCGGCAAGAAGATCGTTCATCTGTACCTCGACAATGCCTATGGGCGCGAGCCGCTGCCGGTGTTCCGCGCCCTGGCGCCACGCCTGGGCTTCACCCTGATCGAGCTGCCGGTGGCTCTGCCCGCCGGGCTCGAGCAGGGCGCGCAGTGGACGCGGATCCGTGCCGAGAACCCGGACTGGGTCATCCTCTGGGGCTTCGGCCCCGGCATGAACTCGACCGCGCTGACCAGCGCCGCGCGCATCGGCTTCCCACGCGAGAAGATGCTCGGCATCTGGTGGGCCGGCGCCGAGGACGACGTCGTGCCCGCCGGCCCGGCGGCCCGCGGCTACTTCGCCGCCGCGCTCGCGCCAGCGGGGCGCGACTTCGGCATCGTGCGCGAGATCGAGCGCGTGGTCTACGGCGCCGGCCGCGGCAACCTCGCCGACCGCGCGCGCATCGGCAGCGTCTACTGGAACCGTGGCCTGGTGTCGGGCAGCATGTGGATGGAGGCGCTGCGCACCGCGCAGGCGCGCTTCGGCCGCGGCCAGGTGATGGACGGCGAGCAGGTCCGCTGGGGCTTCGAGAACATCAACCTGACCGACGCGCGGCTGCGCGAGCTCGGCCTGCACGGCCTGATGCCGCCGATGCGGCTGACCTGCGCCGACCACGAGGGCGCCGGCGTCATCAAGGTCATGCAGTGGGATGGCACGCGCTGGAACGTCGTGACGCCGGATTGGGTCAGCTCGGACCGGCCGTTCGTGCGCGCGATGGTCGAGGAGTCCGCTGCCAGGTATGCCAAGGAGAACAACATCACGCCCCGGGTCTGCCCGGCCTGAGCCGCGCGACCGCGAGCTCGGCGGTGTTCGAACGCATTGCGCCGGCGCCGGTGGCAGGTGCCACCGGCGCCGGCGCAGTGCCGGTCGCCAGCGGGCCTTGACGCCGACTTCCTACCGAACCCAGGCTCGATCTCGTCCCAGTCACGGAGTCGTCGCGTGAGCGCTGTGTCAACCCAGTTCGTCGCCGATCCGGCCCCGGTCGTGGCGGCGCAACCGCGGCCGATACTCTCGGTCAACAACATCGAGGTCATCTACGACCATGTGATCCTCGTTCTCAAGGGTGTGTCGCTGCGCGTACCCACCGGCGGCATCGTCGCGCTGCTCGGTGCCAACGGCGCCGGCAAGAGCACGACGCTGAAGTCGATCTCGACGCTGCTCGCGTCCGAGCGCGGTGTCGTCAGCAAGGGGTCGATCGAGTTCCAGGGCCAGCGCATCGACCGCTTCACGCCGAACCAACTGGTGCAACTGGGCATGTCGCACGTGATGGAGGGCCGGCATTGCTTCGCGCACCTGACGGTTGAGGAGAATCTGCTGACCGGTGGCGACTCGCGCAATCTGTCGCGTGCCGAGGTCCGGCAGGAGTTGGACCGGGTCTATCACTACTTTCCTCGCATCGCGCAGCGGCGCACCAGTCTGTCCGGCTATACGTCCGGCGGCGAGCAGCAGATGACCGCCATCGGCCGGGCGCTGATGGCCAAGCCGAAGATGATCCTGCTCGACGAGCCGTCGATGGGACTGGCGCCACAACTGGTGGCCGAGATCTTCGAGATCGTGCATAGCCTCAACGACAAGGAAGGCGTGAGCTTTCTCATCGCCGAACAGAACAGCAACGCCGCCTTCAAGTACGCCAAGTACGGCTACATCCTGGAAACCGGCAAGGTCATGATGGAAGGTCCGGCAGAAAAGCTCGCCAACAACCCCGAGATCAAGGAGTTCTATCTCGGTCTTTCGAGCGAAGGCAGGACAAGCTTCCGCGATACCAAGTCGTACCGTCGCCGCAAGCGCTGGTGGGTCTCGCAAGCCCGGACTTGACCGCAGCCGGCGCCTCGCCGTCGGTGCGACGCCGGCACGCTCGGCGGCGGCTTGCGCCTAGCGCCGCCGCTGCTTGAGCAGTCGGTTCTGCTCGCGCTTCCAGTCCTTGTCGGCCTGCGCCTCGCGCTTCTCGAACTGGCGCTTGCCGCGCGCCAGCCCGACGGCGAGCTTGATGCGGCCCTTCAGGTAGTGCAGGTCGAGCGGCACCAGCGAGTAGCCGGCGCGCTCGACCTTGCCGATCAGCCTGCGAATCTGCTCGCCGTGCAGCAGCAACTTGCGCGTGCGCGTCGGCTCGGCGCTGACGTGGGTCGAGGCGGTCGCCAGCGGCGTGATGTGGGCGTTGAGCAGGAACAGTTCAGCGCCGCGCACGATCACATAGGCCTCGCGCAGGTGCACCAGGCCGGCGCGGATCGACTTCACCTCCCAGCCCTGCAACTGGAGACCGGCCTCGAAGCGTTCCTCGATCGAGTAGTCGTGAAGCGCCTTCTTGTTCTGGACGATCGACATGGACGACGGCGCGGATCCTTAGAATGCGATCGTAACAACCTCGTCATCGCCGGCCGCGAGGCGCCAGCGGACTCGGCTCATCGGCACCATGCACCGCGTCGAGCGCTCCGTGCTCGTTCCCTACAGCGCCGCCCAGATGTTCGGTCTGGTGGCCGACGTCAAGAGCTATCCGCGCTTCCTGCCGTGGTGCGCCGCCGCCCACGTGCGGCCGCAGAACGACGGCACCGTGCACGCGACGGTCGACCTCCACTACCGCGGCGTGCGCAGCCGGTTCACGACCCGCAACGCCCACCACGAGGCGAGCGCGATCCGCATCGATCTGGTCGACGGTCCGTTCCGGCGTCTCGGCGGCGAATGGACCTTCGTCGCGTTGCGCGACGACGCCTGCAAGGTGCACCTGCGGTTGAACTTCCAGTTCGCCAGCGGCGTGGTCGGGCGCGCGATCGCGCCGGTGTTCGAGGCGATCGCCAACTCCCTGGTCGATGCCTTCGTTCGCCGTGCGCACAGCGTCTACGGGCAGCGGTAGGGCGGCAATGAGCGGCGGGCAGCGGATCTGCGCCACGGTTGCCTACTGCACGCCGGCGGCCACGCATCTGATCGCCGTCGAGCTGCCGCCCGGCGCCACGCTGCGCGACGCGGTGCTCGCCAGCGGCCTGCTGGCGCTGGCGCC
>Ga0208735_100670_pt1 | contig 12093 bp, 11 predicted proteins | sample Subbio12Aug_8Aab_FD_184829 | JGI IMG/M metagenome (GOLD analysis project Ga0208735, IMG submission 184829) | Serpentinite rock and fluid subsurface biosphere microbial communities from McLaughlin Reserve, California, USA - CR12Aug_8Aab (SPAdes) | ecosystem: Environmental > Terrestrial > Deep... | reverse complement strand
GCGCGCCGCGCCCGCCGGTCGTCGGGGGGTAGTTACCGATCAACCGCGCAGCAGCGTCAGCACGTTGTTGGGCAGCGCGTTCGCCTGGGCCAGCATCGCCACGCCCGCCTGCTGCAGGATCTGGCCGCGCGTCAGGCTCGCGGTTTCCGCGGCGAAGTCGGCGTCCATGATGCGCGAACGGGCGGCCGTGATGTTCTCCGCCGACGCGCTCAGGTTGGCGATCACCGACTCGAAGCGGTTCTGGACCGAGCCGAAGGTCGAGCGCAGGTTGGTCACGGCGGTGATCGCGGAGTCGATGCGGTAGATCGCCGTGTTGGAAGCGCTCACCGTTGCGACATTGACCGAGGCAATGGTGCTGGTGTCCTTGGAGATGGTGGCGTTTGCTCCGGCGAAGCCCATGATGGCCCCGTCGCCGGTGATCACGATGTTCTCGTTGGCGGTCAGGGTCAGGCGGCCGCCATTGACGGCGGCGGCGTCGGTGCTGTTGTTGGTCGCGGTGGCCACCGTGCCGAGCGTGCCGTCGTTGAACACCACGCCATTCACCGTGCTGGGGCCGCCCGCGCCGGCGGTAATGCCGCCTGCAGCAACGCCGCCAAAGGTCTGGCCGATCGCGATGTCGCGCCCGTCGGCTGCGGAAAGGCGCAGGTTGCCGCCCGACAGCGCGGCGGTCACGCCGGTGCTGGACTGGTAGGCGTTGATGGCATCGGTGATCTGCTGGGCGGACAGGACGCCGTTGGTGTTCTGGTTGTGGCTGGCGAAGATGTCGACGCCGTTGATGCGCAGGCTGTAGGCGTCGCCGACGGCGGTGCCGGTCGTGGCGGCCACGGTGAACTCGATGTTGTTCGAGGCGGTGGCGGTCAGGCCCGAGACGCCGGCGGCGTTGATCGCGTTGGCCTTGGCGAAGGCGCTGCCGACCGACTGGCCGTTGGCCGTGCCGGCCACGGAAGCGCCGATGGTGACCGCGCTGCCGGTGCCGACCTGGAGGGTGCCGGCGCCGGACAGGGCCCCGGTGGTGACTTCGACCGACGAGGTGCCCTGGGCGATCTGGCCGATGGCGGAGCTGCGCATGCTGGTCGAAAGCCCGACGCTGATCGTCTCGCCGACGTTGGCGCCGACCTGGAAGACGGCGGAACCGAAGGTGCCGTCGAGCAGCCTGCGGCCGTTGAAGGAGGTTTGCGCGGCGACGCGGTCGATCTCGGCCAGGCGCTGTTGCACTTCGGCATCCAGGGCGGAACGGTCGGAGTCGCTGTTGGTGGCGTTGACGGACTGGACGGCCAGTTCGCGGATGCGCTGCAGGTTCTGGGCGATTTCCGCCAGGGCGCCTTCGCCGGTTTGCGCCAGCGAGATGCCGTCGTTGGAGTTGCGCGCGGCCTGGTTCAAGCCGCGGATCTGGGTGGTCATCCGCTCGGAAATGCCGAGGCCGGCGGCGTCGTCCTTGGCGCTGTTGATGCGCAGGCCGGAGGAGAGGCGCTGCAGGGCCTGGGACAGATCGGCCTGCGAGGTGTTCAGGTTGCGCTGGGCGTTGAGCGAGGCGATGTTGGTATTGATGACTTGCGGCATTTTCTGTCTCCTTGAGAGAGGTTGATTCCCGTCGGCCGCTTCGCTGGGGGCTGGCGCCGGCGCCGATTTGTTGCGCGGAACAGTCCGCGGACAGAAGCCTTATCGGAGCCCGGGCGGGAAACTTTAGCGTGTGCGTGAAACGCCGGCCGGCCGCGGCTTCAGTCGGCGTTGCGCAGCGCGGCGATGCGCTCTGCCAGCGGCGGGTGGGTCATGAACAGGCGCTTGAGGCCGCCGCCGCGGCCGCCGGCGACGCCGAAGGCGGCCATCTTGTCCGGCAACGGCTGCGGATGCAGGCTGGCGAGGCGCTCCAGCGCGGCGATCATGTTCTGCCGGCCGGCCAGGCGGGCGCCGCCGCGGTCGGCGCGGAATTCGCGCTGGCGCGAGAACCACATCACGATCATCGAGGCCAGGATGCCCAGCACCAGCTCGGCGACGATCAGGGTGACGAAGAAGGCCGGGCCGTGGCCCCCCTGGCTCTTGAAGATGACGCGGTCGACGAAATGGCCGAGGACGCGCGAGAGGAACATCACGAAGGTGTTGATGACGCCCTGGATCAGCGCCAGCGTCACCATGTCGCCGTTGGCGGCGTGGGCGACCTCGTGGCCGAGCACCGCCTCGGCTTCCGGGCGCGTCATGCGCTGCAGCAGGCCGGTGGAGACGGCGATCAGCGAGCTGTTCTTGCTCATGCCGGTGGCGAAGGCGTTCACGTCGGGCGCGTCGTAGATGCCGACTTCCGGCATCCGGATGCCGGCCTCGCGGGCATATTTGCGCACGGTGTCGACCAGCCAGAGCTCGGTGGAATTGCGCGGCGCGTCGATCACGCGCACGCCCATCGCCTTCTTCGCCGACCACTTCGAGATGGCGAGCGAGATGAAGGCGCCGCCGAAACCCAACACGGCGGTGAAAATCAGCAGGCTGCCGAGGTTCAGCCCCTGCGCCGTGAGGTAGGGCTCGACGCCCAGCAGGCGCATGGTGACCGACAGGACGAGCACGATGGCCACGTTGGTGGCCAGGAAAAGCAGGACGCGTTTCATGATGCAAACCTCTCGCGGTTCATGGACGACGGTAATCTTAGGACAAATTGACACATCGTGCCAATCGATTAATATTTAGAGAATGATCGATTAATACGAAGGGAACATAGTGTGCCGAGCCTCAATTTCAAGCACCTGCGCTACTTCTGGATGGTCGCCAAGACGGGCAGCATCGCGCGGGCGAGCGAGCGGCTCCATCTGACGCCGCAATCGATCAGCGGGCAGCTCGGCCAGTTCGAGGCGACGCTGGGCGTCAAGCTGTTCCGGCGCGTCGGCCGCGGGCTCGAACTGACCGAAGCCGGCCGGCGCCTGCTGGGTCAGGCCGAGCAGATCTTCCTGCTGGGCGACGAGATGCTCGAATCCTTGCGCTCCGACGCCCATCCGCAAAGCGTGACTTTCCGGGTTGGCGTGGCCGATTCCGTGCCGAAGCTGGTGGCCCATCGTCTCGTCGAACCCGTGCTCGGCATGGCCGAACCGGTGCGCCTGGTCTGCCGCGAGGGCCGGCTGACCGCCCTGCTGGGCGATCTGGCGGTGCATCGCCTCGACATGGTGATCGCCGACCGGCCCATGCCCGACAACCTCAACGTGCGCGGCTACGACCATTTCCTCGGCGAGAGCGGCGTCAGCGTCTTCGCCGCGCAAGCGCTGCCCGGCGCCGAGGCCGCCGCGTTTCCCGCCCTGCTCGACGGCGCGCCCTTCCTGCTGCCGGGCCTCGAGGTGGCCCTGCACGCGCGCCTGATGCGCTGGTTCGAGGCCGAGCGCCTGCGGCCGCGCATCGTCGGCGAATTCGACGACTCGGCCCTGATCATGGCCTTCGGCCAGGCCGGGGCGGGCTATTTCGCCGCGCCGACCGCGATCGAGGCCGCCGTCCTGCGCGAGAAGGGCATGCGCAGGGTCGGCCGCATCGACGCCGTGCGGGAGCAGGTGTATGCCATCACCACCGAGCGCAAGCTCACCCACCCGATCGTCGCGGTCATCTGCCGGCTGGCGCAACACGACATTTTCGGCGGCGCGGCGCCGCGGAAGAGGCCGCGCCGGGCGCCAAACGATCAGTTTTTATCGAAGTCTTCTGCACAATAATTCTTGTTTTATTTGTGTTCGCGCCGAGCTATGCTGGGGCCGTCGTTGCATTAACGATTACCACAGGAGACTGCCATGAAAATGTTTTCGATGATGGTTGCCGCCGTTCTCGCCCTCGGCGTCGGCCTGAGCGCGGGCGACGCCGAAGCCAAGAAGCGGCTCGGCGGCGGCAAATCGACCGGCATGGAACGCCAGATGGATGCGCCGAAACCGGCGCCGGCCGCCACCCAGGCTCCGGCCGGCGCGGGCGCCGCCGCTGCGGGCGCCGCCGCCAGGCCGTCCTGGATGGGGCCGATCGCCGGCCTGGCCGCGGGCATCGGTCTGGTTGCCCTGGCGTCCTATCTCGGCTTCGGCGAGGAACTCGCCTCGCTGCTGCTGATCGGCCTGCTGATCTTCGCGGTGTTGCTGGCGGTCGGCTTCGTCCTGCGCAAGCGCGCGCTGGCGCGCCAGCCGGCCCTGGCGAGCGCCGGCGCCATGAATTACCGGGCGCAGCAGCCCGTCCCGGCGAGCCGGGGCTATGAAGTGTCGATGCCCCCCCCGGCCGCCGTCGCCGAGACCGCCGCCGGGATTCCGGCCGACTTCGATGTCGCCGGCTTCGTGCGCAATGCCAAGGTGCATTTCATCCGCCTGCAGGCAGCCAACGATGCCGGCAATCTCGATGACATCCGCGAGTTCACCACGCCCGAAATGTTCGCCGAGCTCAAGATGAACATCGCCGAGCGCGGTCACACCGTCCAGGAAACCGACGTGGTCCATGTCGAGGCCGATGTGATCGACGTCGCCGAGGAAGCCGGCCGCTACGTCGTCAGCGTCCATTTCACCGGACAGATCCGCGAAGACCGGGACGGCCCGGTCGAGTCCTTCGACGAAGTCTGGCACCTGGTCAAGCCGATCGAGGGCAAGGGGGGCTGGCTGCTCGCCGGCATCCAGCAGTTCCAGTAAGGCACGCAAGCCGCGGGCCGGCCCGCCGGCCCGCGCAGCGGGTTTCCTCCTCTTCGGCGTCAGGCTCGCATCCCCTCGAGCCGGCGCCGTTTTTCGCTTGGCCGGCAAACTCCTCCGGTCTGGTAAGATGCGCCTCCCCTGCGGCCTCCCCCGCGCGGGCGGGTCGTCGGCACACGCGCCGGAGCGGACCCCGCCCGGCTTTCTTCATTGGAGTCACTGGAGTATTGGCATGCCGGTCCTCACCCTGCCCGATGGTTCGCAACGGAGTTTTGCCCAGCCGGTGACGGTCGCCGAGGTTGCGGCCGCGATCGGGCCCGGGCTGGCGAAGTCGGCGCTGGCGGGACGGCTCGACGGCCGCCTGGTCGATACCTCCCATCGCATCGAAGCCGACGCCCGCCTCGCCATCGTCACCGCGAAGGATGCCGAGGGCGTCGAGATCATCCGCCATTCCACCGCCCACCTGCTGGCGCATGCGTTGAAGGAGCTGATGCCCGAGGCGCAGGTGACCATCGGCCCGGTGATCGACAACGGCTTCTACTACGATTTCGCCTGCCGCCCGCTGACGCCGGAAGATCTGGCCGCCATCGAGAAGCGCATGGGCGAGCTGGCGAAAAAAGATTTCCCCGTCACGCGCGAGGTCTGGTCGCGCGACCAGGCCGTCGAGTTCTTCAAGTCGATCGGCGAGCGCTACAAGGCCGAGCTGATCGAGGCGATTCCCGCCGGCGAGGAGGTTTCGCTCTACCGCGAGGGCGATTTCATCGACCTGTGCCGCGGCCCGCACGTGCCCTCGACCGGCAAGCTCAGGCACTTCAAGCTGATGAAGGTGGCCGGCGCCTACTGGCGCGGCGACTCGAGGAACGAGATGCTCCAGCGCGTCTATGGCACGGCCTGGGCGAAGCAGGAGGAACTCGACGCGTATCTCCACATGCTAGAGGAGGCCGAGAAGCGCGACCACCGCAAGCTCGGGCAGCAGCTCGGCCTGTTCCATTTCCAGGAAGAGGCGCCCGGTGCGGTGTTCTGGCATCCCCACGGCTGGCGCCTGTTCCTCGACCTGATCGGCTACATGCGCCAGCGCCAGGAGGCCGCCGGCTACGTCGAGGTGAATACGCCCGACGTGATGGATCGCGCGCTCTGGGAGATCTCCGGCCACTGGCACAACTACCGCGACCACATGTTCACGACGCAGACCGAGGACGAGCGGGTGTTCGCCCTCAAGCCGATGAACTGTCCGGGCGGCGTGGCCCTGTTCAAGCAGGGCGTCAAAAGCTACCGCGACCTGCCGCTCCGGATGGCCGAGTTCGGCAAGGTGCACCGCTACGAGCCTTCCGGCGCGCTGCACGGCCTCTTGCGGGTGCGCCACTTCACCCAGGACGACGCCCACATCTTCTGCACCGAAGAGCAGATGGAGGAGGAGTGCAGGAATGTCGTCGCCCTGATCCTGGACATCTACCGGGAATTCGGTTTCGCCCAGGTGCGCATCAAGCTGTCGACCCGGCCGGAAAAGCGCATCGGCTCGGATGCGACCTGGGACAAGCTCGAGGCGGCGCTGTCGAATGCGCTCGACCGCATGGGCATGGCCTACGACCGTTTTCCCGGCGAAGGCGCGTTCTACGGCCCGAAGCTCGAGTTCGTGCTGCGCGACGCGATCGGGCGCGACTGGCAATGCGGCACGCTGCAGGTCGACATGAACCTGCCGGAACGTTTCGACATCCACTACGTCGCCGCCGACAACACCCACCGGCGCCCGGTGATGCTGCATCGGGCCCTGTTCGGTTCGCTCGAGCGTTTCGCCGGCATCCTGCTCGAGCACTATGCCGGCGCGCTGCCGCTCTGGCTGGCGCCGGTGCAGGCGGTGGTGATGAACATTTCGGCAGCCCAGGCCGACTATGCCGAAACTGTGGCGAAAAAGCTGCGGGAAGCGGGCTTGCGCGTCGATTGCGATTTGCGCGGAGAGAAAATCAACTATAAAATCCGCGAACATAGCTTGCTGAAGCGGCCCTATCTCGTTGTCGTCGGCGACCAGGAAAAGGCTGCGGGGTGGGTCGCCGTACGTTCGCGCGATGCGCGTGATGCCCGGGGCAGTCCGGATCTCGGGCAGATGTCCCTGGCCGAGTTGATCGAGCGCCTGACGCTGGAGCGCGCGGGCAAGGGCGTGGCGGTCTGATGTTTTTCGTTTTTGGAGATTTGCACCATCGCCCAGGATAAGACGCAGCGTGTCAACGCAGAGATCACGGCCCCAGAAGTGCGCCTGATCGGCATCAACGGAGAACAGCTCGGTATTTTCTCATCGCGGCACGCCCTTCACCTGGCGGAGGAGGCCGAGATCGATCTGGTCGAAATCGCGCCGATGGCCACGCCGCCGGTCTGCCGCCTGATGGATTTCGGCAAGTTCAAGTATCAGGAAGCCAAGCGCGCGGCGGAGGCCAGGAAGAAGCAGAAGGTCGTCGAGGTCAAGGAAATCAAGTTCCGTCCGGGCACCGACGAGAACGATTACCAGATCAAGATGCGCAACGTCATCAAGTTTCTCGGGGAAGGCGACAAGGCGAAGATCACCCTGCGCTTTCGCGGCCGCGAAATGGCCCACCAGGAAATCGGCATGCGCGTGCTGGAGCGGATCAAGACCGAGCTCAACGAACAGGCCGTGGTCGAGCAGTTTCCCAAGATGGAAGGTCGCCAGCTGATCATGGTGCTGGCGCCCTCGAAGAAGCAGGTGAAGCAGTAAGGCAGCGGGCAGTACCAACAAGCGGTCGTGGGTTGTCGAAGCGTTCCCGGATCGGGAGCCACCTTGCGCCGTGTCAAAAAGGAGATCTTCGATGCCGAAGATGAAAACCAAGAGCGGGGCCGCCAAGCGCTTCAAGGTGCGCGGTTCCGGCAGCGTCAAGCGCGCCTGCGCATTCAAGCGCCACATCCTCACCAAGAAAACCACCAAGAGCAAGCGCCAGTTGCGCGGCACGCTCGCCGTGCATGCGGCGGACGTCCGGTCCGTGCGCGCCATGCTGCCCAACGCCTAAGGAGCCCACGCCATGTCCAGAGTCAAGCGGGGTGTGACGGCGCGCGCGCGCCACAAGAAGATCCTCGACCAGGCCAAGGGCTACCGCGGCCGGCGCAAGAACGTCTATCGCATCGCCAAGGAGGCGGTGATGAAGGCGGGGCAGTATCAATACCGCGACCGCCGCCAGAGAAAGCGCCAGTTCCGCGCCCTGTGGATCGTCCGCATCAATGCGGCCGCGCGCGAGCTGGGGATGAAATACAGCACGCTGATGAACGGCCTGAAGAAAGCCTCGATCGAGGTCGACCGCAAGGTGCTGGCCGATCTGGCCGTGTTCGACAAGCCGGCCTTCGCCGCGCTGGCCAGCCAGGCCAAGGCGAAGCTCGCGGCCTGACGGGGCCCGCGCGAAGGGAGAGGGTCGCCGCGTTCGATCGGCGGCGCCTTTGACGGTTTCGAACCATGCCGGATCTGGAGCAACTTGTGGTGCAAGCCACGGCCGATTTCTCGGCCGCCGGCGAAATTTCCCGTCTCGAGGAGGCTAAGGCCGCCTATCTGGGCAAGGACGGTTCGCTGACCGCTTTGCTCAAGGGCCTCGGCCGGCTGTCGCCCGAGGAGCGCAAGGCGGCCGGCGCGGCGCTCAACGCGGCCAAGGCCGACATCGAAGCGGCGCTGGCGGCACGGCGCGCCGCGCTCAGGCGCGCCCAGCTGGCCGCCCAGCTGGCCGCCGAGGCGATCGACGTCACCCTGCCGGGGCGCGGCCAGACGCCTGGCACGATCCATCCGGTGACGCGCACCCTCGAACGCATCGAGCAGCTGTTCCGCTCGATCGGTTTCGAGGTCGCCGACGGTCCCGAGATCGAGACCGACTGGCACAACTTCACCGCGTTGAACACGCCCGAGAACCACCCGGCGCGCTCGATGCACGACACCTTCTACCTGCTCGACGAGCAGGGCCGGGTGCGCGCGGATGTCCTGCTGCGCACCCACACCAGCCCGGTGCAGATCCGCAGCATGCTGGCCCATGTCGAGAAATACAAGCACCTCGAGCGCATGCCCGAGATCCGCGTCATCTGCCCCGGCCGCGTCTATCGCGTCGATTCCGACGCCACCCACTCGCCGATGTTCCATCAGGTCGAGGGCCTGTGGGTGGGCGAAAACGTCAGCTTCGCCGACCTCAAGGGCGTGATGGCCGACTTCCTGCGCCGCTTCTTCGAAAGCGACGATTTGAAAGTCCGTTTCCGCCCCTCCTTCTTCCCCTTCACCGAGCCGTCGGCCGAGATCGACGTCGCCTTCATGCACGGTCCGATGGAGGGGCGCTGGCTCGAAATCGCCGGCTGCGGCATGGTGCACCCCAACGTGCTGCGCGCCGGCGGCATCGACCCCGAGAAATACACCGGCTTCGCCTTCGGCATGGGGCCGGATCGCCTGACCATGCTGCGCTACTCGATCTCCGACCTGCGCCTGTTCTTCGACGGCGACCTGCGTTTCCTCCGACAATTCCAGTAAAGCCGAGCGAGCATGCAATTTCCCGAGTCCTGGCTGCGCGCCCTGGTCGATCCGCCGCTCTCCACCGCCGAGCTGTGCCATCTGCTGACCATGGCCGGCCTCGAGGTCGAAGCGTGCCGTCCCGTCGGCGCCGACTTTGCCCGGGTCGTCGTCGCGCGCATCCTGACCGCCGAGAAGCATCCCGCCGCCGACAAGCTCAAGCTCTGCTCGGTGGATGCGGGCGAGCATGGAATTCTCCAGATCGTCTGCGGCGCGCCCAACGCGGCGGCCGGCCTGGTCGTCCCCTGCGCGCTGGTCGGCGCGAAATTGCCCGGTGTGCCCGGCAGCGAGATCGGGCAGGCCAGGGTGCGCGGCGTCGAGAGCCACGGCATGCTCTGCTCGGCGCGCGAACTCGGCCTGGCCGAGGACCAGGGCGGCCTGCTGACGCTGCCGACCGATGCGCCCATCGGCCGGGACGTGCGCGAGGTTCTCGCCCTCGACGACATGTTGATCACCCTCAAGCTGACGCCCAACCGCGCCGACTGCCTTTCGCTCACCGGCATCGCCCGCGAAGTCGCCGCCCTCACCGGCGCCGCGCTGACCTTGCCCGCGCTCGAGCCGGTCGCCGCGGTGCATGACGAAACCCGCGCCGTGGCCCTCGACGCGCCCGCCGCCTGCCCGCGCTACTGCGGCCGGATCGTGCGCGGCGTGAATGCCCGGGCAGAAACGCCCGACTGGATGAAGCGGCGCATCGAACGCTGCGGCGTGCGCGCCGTCTCCGCCCTGGTCGATATCACCAACTACGTGATGCTCGAGCTCGGCCAGCCGCTGCACGCCTTCGACGATGCCGAGCTGTCCGGCCCGATCCGCGTGCGCTATCCCGCTCCGGACGAGCGGCTGCTGCTGCTCAACGGGCAAAGCGTCGCCCCCGCGGCCGACACCGCGCTGATCGCCGACGGGCAGAAGGCGCTGGCGCTGGCCGGCATCATGGGCGGCGAACATTCCGGCATCAACGACGCGACCGCCGACCTGTTCCTCGAGAGCGCCTTCTTCGCCCCCGCGGCCATTGCCGGCAAGGCGCGCGCGCTGGGCTTTTCCTCCGACGCCTCCCACCGCTACGAGCGCGGCGTCGACTTCGAGCTGCAACGCCGCGCCATCGAGCGCGCGACGCAACTGATCCTTGCCATCTGTGGCGGCCGCCCGGGTCCGGTGGTCGAAGCCGTCGCCGCCGCGCACCTGCCCCGGCGGCCGCCGGTGCGCCTGCGCTTTGCGCGTGCGACCAAGGTGCTCGGCGTCGACCTCGGCGCGGCGCAGATCGAGAAGCTGATTGCCGGTCTCGGCTTCCCCTACCGCCGCGAGGGCGGCGAGCTGGTCGTGACCCCGCCTTCGTATCGCTACGACATGGCGATCGAGGAGGATCTGATCGAGGAAATCGCCCGCCTGCACGGCTACGACAACCTTCCCGCGCCCGCCCCGACGGCGCGCTGCGCCATGCTGCCGCTGCCCGAGACGCGCCGCGACGCGGCGCAGCTGCGGCGCCTGCTCGCCGGGCGCGGCTATCACGAAACGGTCAACTACAGCTTCGTGGCGGAGGAATGGGAAACCGATTTCGCCGCCAACGCGCAGCCCGTGCGGCTGGCGAATCCGATCGCCGGCACGCAGGGCGTGATGCGCTCGAGCCTGATCGGCGGTCTGGTCGGCGTGCTGGCCGGCAACCTCAAGCGCCAGACCGGGCGCGTGCGCGTGTTCGAAATCGGTCGCTGCTTCCTGCCCGCCGCCGCCGCGGAAACCGGCTACCGCCAGCCGCTGCGCGTCGCCGCGCTGGCCGCCGGCCCCGCCCTGCCCGAGCAATGGGGCGCACCGGCGCGCGCCGTCGACTTCCACGACCTCAAGGGCGACCTCGAAGCGCTGTTCGCCCCGCGCCCTCTCGTCTTCGCGCGTCACGCCCACCCGGCCCTGCATCCGGGCCGCTCCGCCCAGGTGCTGCTGGACGGCAAGGAAATCGGCGCGCTCGGCGAACTGCATCCGGAACTGCGCCAGAAACACGAACTGCCCGCGGCCGTGGCGCTGTTCGAGATCGACCTCGCCGCGCTGCTGGAAACGCCCCTGCCGGCCTACGTCGAAGTCTCGCGCTTCCCCGCCGTGGTGCGCGACCTCGCCCTGGTCGTGCCGCTGTCCTGCGCGGCGGCCGCCGTGCAGGACGTCCTGCGCGCCGCGGCGCCCGGGTTTGTGCGGGAAATACAACTGTTCGACGTCTACCACGGCGAGGGCGTGGCGCCGGACTGCAAGAGCCTTGCGTTCCGTGTCGCGATGCAAGATACTCGCAGGACGCTGGCCGACGCCGACGCCGACGCCGCGCTGGCGGGCCTGCTGGAAGCGGCGCGGGCGCAGTGCGGCGCCCGGCTGCGGAGCTAGGCCGGGGCGCAACGGGGAGAGAACAACAACGTGACGATGACGAAAGCGGAACTGGCCGACCTCCTGTTCGAGCGGGTCGGGCTCAACAAGCGCGAAGCCAAGGACATGGTCGAGGCCTTCTTCGAGGAAGTGCGCACCGCGCTGGAGCAGGGCGACGGCGTCAAGCTCTCCGGCTTCGGCAACTTCCAGCTGCGCGACAAGCCGCAGCGCCCCGGCCGCAATCCCAAGACCGGTGAAGAAATCCCGATCAGCGCGCGGCGCGTCGTCACTTTTCATGCCAGCCACAAGCTGAAGTCGGCCGTCGAGGCGGCGCATGACGGCGCACGCTAGGCGGGAAGCCCTGCCGCCGATCCCGGCCAAGCGCTACTTCACCATCGGCGAAGTCGGCGAGCTGTGCGGCGTCAAGCCGCACGTGCTGCGCTACTGGGAGCAGGAATTCACCCAGCTCAAGCCGGTCAAGCGGCGCGGCAACCGGCGTTACTACCAGCACCACGAAGTCCTGCTGGTGCGCCGCATCCGTCAGCTGCTCTACGAGGAAGGCTTCACCATCAGCGGCGCGCGCAACCGGCTCGACGAGCCGGCCGGCAA
>Ga0208735_100669_pt1 | contig 12130 bp, 10 predicted proteins | sample Subbio12Aug_8Aab_FD_184829 | JGI IMG/M metagenome (GOLD analysis project Ga0208735, IMG submission 184829) | Serpentinite rock and fluid subsurface biosphere microbial communities from McLaughlin Reserve, California, USA - CR12Aug_8Aab (SPAdes) | ecosystem: Environmental > Terrestrial > Deep... | reverse complement strand
AGGAAACCCCGCCCCGCCCCGCCCTCGCAAACCCGAAGCAGTTACGGTAGCAACCACTTCCTCGGGCGACATGGTGGTGAGCACGCGAGCGAGTGCTTCGTAGCCATCGCGGGCAATATACTCCTCAATTACCTCAGGGTTAATAACGCCCGTGTTACGCAAGGCAATGCGCAATTGCCTGTTAAAAAATTCCATTTCCCCATAGGTCTGCACCAACTGGCTGGTGAGGGGGTTGCGATAAAGTAGGCGCTGGATCGTCCTGCCCTTTAAGAGGTGTTCGCGGGCGATTTCGCGCGCATCGTCTGTCGTGACATTGCGATAGAACACGCCTTCAGGGTACACCACAATGACCGGACCGAGGTCACAAGTACCAATGCACCCTGTCTCGATCACCTTTATTTCTCTGTCTAATCCTAACTTGGCGTTCTCGTCTACTAAAGCCTCCATAGTGTTCAAACAGCCGGAGGATACACAGCCTGCCCCAGCACAGACTAACACATGCGACCTATAAAAGTTCACCCTTATTCCTCCTAGTTGCGGATGACCCAGTCTTCAATTGCCACGCCGCCTTGTACATGCTCCCTGAGGATGCGCCTTGCTCTTTCCGGTGTCACTCGGGCATAGAGGGTTCGACCATCGGGGGCGTTCACCTCTACTATGGGTTCGCGTTCACAAAGTCCAAGGCAACCTGTCTGCGTCACGACCACCGACAGAAGCCCTCGCTCGGCAATCTCTTGCACCAGGGCCCCTAGAGTCTCGCGTGCCCCGGCGGCAATGCCACAAGTGCCCATACCCACAACGACCCTCACCTCAGCCTCGCCTTCCCGAAGCTTCGTCATTTGACGGACTTCCTCCCGCAACTTGCGCAAATCTTCTACTGTTTTCATTGCTCTCCCCCTAGCAGCCTCTCTTGCAGAGCGATATATTCCTTTAGCCACTGAATAATTTTTGGGTGCTGCATGGTTCCCTCACAAATTTCACGCAGTTCGCGGCTGTCAAAGACAAAGACGCGGTCATCTACCTCGTGGCGATAAACTACCTCCACTTCGAAATTCACCGCCAGGATGGCGGCCAAAGTGTCGGCCATGCTGCCTAGAGGGGCTCGGTCAATATGATCGTGGGCGAACTCAACCCGCACCGTCGTCCCCCTGCCCACAGTCGACACAATGGTCAGGCCGCCGGCACAGAGCTCGGCCGCAGCCTGCAGCAATGGCAAACCCAAGCCCACGCGCCGCGTGGTGCGAGTGGTAAAAAAAGGGTCAGTAACCGACTGCAACATCTCCGGCTCCATACCTCTGCCGTCATCGGCGACAGTGATGGTCAAACGGTTGGCAGCCCTATCCTCAATAATAGTAATGGCAATTTCCGACGCCCCGGCCGCAATGCAGTTCTGCGCCAAATCGAGGATGTGCAGTGCTAGTTCTTCCATCTTAGTACTTTGCCAAGACCTCCTTGACCTTATCGACCTGCAGCCTGCCGTAGACGTCCTCATTAATGGTGATGACAGGGGCAAGGCCGCACGCACCAATGCAGCGGGTCACCTCAAGGGTGAACTTGCCGTCACCAGTGGTGTCATTTACTTTAACCCCGAGCTGTTTTTCTAGCTCGGCTAAAACCTGGGCCGCGCCGCGCACATAACAGGCGGTACCTAGACAGACCCCAATCTTGTACTGACCACGCGGCTTGAGCGAAAACAGCGAGTAGAACGTGGCTACGCCGTAGACCTCGCTGATGGGCACACCAAGAGCCTCGGCCACTTTTTCTTGCACCTCTTCTGAAACATAACCAAAGACGTCTTGCGCGGCGTGGAGAACTTGAATTAACGCCCCCGCGTCCCCCTTGTAGGCGGCGAGGATTTCCTCTAACTGCTCCCAGCGCGGGTCGAGCTCACCTTGGCTCGCGCACTGGCACTTAGAACCTGGCATCATTGTTCCCTCCTCAACATTCCTTGTGAGACATATCACTCATAAGGATACTTCTCCTTGAGGGCTTTGACAACACCTTCTGGAGAGCATTTTTCGATTTCTAACTCCCAAGGGACGTTCGCGGCTAGAACCGATAAATTATGGGCATCGGAATTCGTAATATAGGGGTAACTTCTGGTGGATGCCGGCTGCTTACGTCCCTTAGAGACTTCAATAAGCCTGATGGGCAAATGTTCCGGTATGAACCCAAGCTGAGTCGCCAGGCCATAAGTCCTATCCACATGGGCGGGGATGACTATGCCGCCCAGGTCGAGTACTGCCCGGCAAAGTTCGTCGACACCGAAAGTCGTTGGCGAAAGCAGCAGCTGCTCTTCCCAACCAATAATGCGGCTCCCGGCATCAAAAAAATACTGCTGTCCAAACAGGTCGCTGTCACCCTGCCTAGCAGGCAGCCGAGCATACACATCCGCACCAAAACTCTCAGCTATTGCCATATTGCCAAAAAGACAGAGCATGTGAACATCTTCTTTCGTCCACACCTCAAGCCCCGGCAGCACGATGAGCTTCTGACCCGCGGCCTCTGCCACCGCCCGCGCATTGCGACAGCTGTTGTGGTCGGTGATGGCAATGACATTGGCGCCAACCAGGGTGGCCATGTTGACAATGTTGGTCGGGGTCATCTCGCGATTGGCGCAAGGTGAGAGCGCGGTGTGAATGTGTAAGTCACAACGCACCTTAATCACGTCTGCATCCCCGAAGACCAAGGGCATATAATTGGCCCGCGAGCTCAAACGCCATAAGGTCGCTTTGCAAAAGAACAAGGCTCTCATCTCGCGCCTTGTCAATCAGCGCTGCGGGAACAGGGCAATTGACGAGGATCACCGCCCCAAGACCTAACAGTGATGCCACGGCAATAACATTCTGGTGAGCCTGCCTAGTCACCCAGAGGCAGTCAGGCGCGGCATGAGCCAGGACATCGCTCAGCATATCGGAAATATACCCTCCGGAAATTGGGCGATCGAGAAGGTCATCCCCCGTTAAGACTTCAAGTTGTAGCGCTTCGACAATGCTACGAAGATTCATTTTTCTCCCTCCCCATCTATGCGTTTCCTGCCCATGGCATTCGGCAGAAGAACCGTCAGACTTATTAACTCCTGTGCCAGCTCATTGACTTGCTCTCGTAGCACAAAATCACAGTCAGTAAGCACCGCCGTATCGCGCACGATGTCCTCAGCTAGGGCGCGACAGTGCGGCGCACCACAGGAGCCACAATCGAGCATTGGCAGGCGCTCGACAATTTTTTCAAGCTCGCCGAGTTTCTTAATCGCAACCTCCATGTCTTCATCTAGCTGAATGAAGGGGCGAGGGCTCAGATCTTGCTTGAGCACGAGCGCTTCCTCCGGCAGCGTGATTTCCGGCGGGGAATATAGAGGCAAAGCCCGCGCCACTTGGGCCACGCGCACTCGCGCCACAAACGGGTTCTCGACCACCAAGGCCCCGCCCACACAGCCCCCGACGCAGGCCTGCCCCTCAATGTATCTAACCCCGCGCAACCTCCCCATTTCGACCTCTTCAAGGACGGTGATGACATGCTCAATGCCATCTACCGCCAAGTAATCGTCAATGGCCACGCCCTCGCCTTCGCCGCCACTGCGGGCCCATACCAGACCCCGCGCGCTCCCGACCACAGGCTCTTCTTCCTTGACAGAGGCCAGCAGCCGGTAAGCATCGGCGTAGACTTCGGAGAATGAAAAGGCCCCGTTGAGTTGCGATTTGCCCACACCCACTGGCTGATGCACGGCCGTGACCTTGGCGGGACAGGGTGTTATAAAAAACACCCCGATGTCCTCGTCTTGGCAACCTGTTTCCCCACGCACCTCTGCTCTCGCTAGGTACGCCGCCACCTCCATAGGAGCTTCGATGGATACCAAATGGCGCGTGAGGTCGGGGAAGCGCACCTGGATGAGCCGCACAACCGCGGGGCAACTCGTACTGATGCGCGGAAAAGGCCCAGCCGTGGTGGCCAGGTGCTTGGCTATGGCGGAAGCCACTAGTTCTGCCGCCAGAAAAAGTCCGCGCACATGGGTAAACCCCATAAGCTTGACGGCCGCCAGCACCTTGCCCGGGCTCGGATTGGAGCGAAATTGCGCAAAAAACGACGGCGCTACTAGCCCCACCGTGTACTTAAAATCTTTTAAAGCAGCGCGGCTGTCTGTCAGGACAGATTTAGCCCGATTAGGGCAAGCCCGAATACACTGCCCGCAATCCACACAGCGGGCAGCCTCAATGCGTGCCTTGCCTTGGCGAACTCTAATCGCTTCGGTCGGACAGCGCTTAATGCAATTAGTACAGCCGCGGCATTTTTCCTCATCCAACTGAACGGAATGAAAATAGCTAGCCATTTATACCTCGCTGCTTGGCCCGGCAAAAGTCATATACAGGGCGGTGCCTTCTCCTACTACGGTGGTTATCTTCAGCGCGTCGGCGTTGCGGCGTATATTTGGCAAGCCCATGCCCGCGCCAAAGCCTAAAGCCCGTACATGGTCGGGGGCGGTGGAATACCCCTCTTTCATCGCTAGCTCCACATTGGGGATGCCCGGGCCTTGATCTTCTACCCAAACCTCTACCAAGGCCGAGGACACTCGTGCCTTGATAACTCCCCGATAGGCGTGAATGACAACATTTAGTTCCGCCTCATAGGTGGCCAGGGCGATGCGCCTCACTAAAGCCGGGGGGAGGCCCACTTGTTGCAGTACCCTTTTCAGTCTGGCTGCTCCCTCGCCGGCAATGCTGAAGTCGGCACCCTCGACCGTGTAAGACACTTCAAACGTTGCTTGCTCTCCCACTGTACACCCCCAGAAGAATTTGACCGATTCTGTTAAAAACATTTCGCCATAAACAATACTCACTCCTGCTATGGCCCTCTAGCTACTTATTTATCAAGCAGGGCGCGACGCGCTTCGGAAACGGTGTAGAGCGAACCTGCCACCAAGACCACATCGTCAGGCTGGGCCTCAAAGAGAGCCTGGCGAAGGGCCAAGGCGACAGAGCCATAGTGCTCACCAAGTAGCGCCCAGCTTCTGGCGATCGTGGCCAACTCGGAAGGCTCCGTGGCGCGGGGCAGGTCGGGGGCAGCAGCATAGAACCGTTTGACCAAGGGCGCGAGTAGCGCCAACATCTCGCGCGGCTCTTTATCCTTCATAATGCCGGTGACGAGGAGCACTTTTTTATCTGGCAAAACCTCCTGTAGCGTCTTGATGAGGGCGTTGACGCCATGTGTGTTGTGCGCCCCATCCATAATGACCAGCGGCGACCGCTGCATCACTTCGAACCTGCCCGGCCACTTAGCGGCAAAAAGGCCACGCTGTATGTCTAAGTGCGACACCGGCCAACCCTGCCCTTTTAGATAAAGGGCGGCGTCAACCGCTAGCGCTGCATTGTGTAATTGATGCGGCCCTAAAAGGCCAATCTCGAGGTCAAGCGAGGTAAACTGACCGGCATAGGTAAAACTCTGCCCATCTATACCCGAAAAGAGCTTCGTGGCCGTAAAATCATGGCCGTATAGGCGGAGAGGCGCTTCCCTCTGCCGAGCAACTTCCCTGATCACCCCTAAGGCTTCCTCCCCTTCCGCCGCCGTGATGACGGGCACACCCTGTTTAATAATGCCCGCTTTCTCAAAAGCGATTTTTCCTAAAGTATCGCCCAGAACCTCCATGTGATCGAAGCCGATATTAGTAATTACGGCTAGTGCCGGTCGCACCACATTGGTGGCGTCAAAACGCCCCCCTAGACCCACCTCGAGCACCAAGGCGTCAACCTTACTCTGGGCATAGTAGTATAGGGCGAGTGCTGTTATAAACTCAAACTGCGTGAGCCCCACTTCCTCGGCTAAGGGCTTAAGCATGCTGACTAAGGCGGCCAGGTCCTCCGGGCAGATATCGGCCCCATCCAGACCAAAGCGATTCGTGAACGAATCCATGTAGGGCGAAGTATAGAGCCCGGTCCTAAGGCCCGCCATGCCGAGAATGCCGGCGAGCATGGCCGAGGTCGAACCCTTGCCATTGGTGCCCGCCACATGTATGACTTTTAGTCTGCGTTCGGGGTTGCCGAGGCGTTCCAGGGCTAGTTGCATCCGCTCTAGCCCTAATTTGCTGCCGAAACGCCCGAGGCCATGAATGTAGTGGACAGCCTCTTCGTAGTTCACTTGAGCTCCCCTAGCCTCTTTTTTACCTGCGCGAGCTTTGCTTCGTACCCTGCCAGTTTAACTCGCTCTTGTTCTATTAGTGCTGGGGGGGCTTTTGCCAAGAAGCCCTCATTGCTAATCTTGCCTGTGGAGCGCATCACCTCGCTCATTAAGAGAGTCCTTTCGTCCTCTAAACGCTTTATCTCGGCCTCAATATTGACCAATTCCCGAAGGGGCAGGTAGATTTCTGCTCCGGTAACCACGACACTAACCGCTTCTTCTTTAGTGAGAGGAACAGAGGTGACAATTTGCACTCCCTTGCCCGAAGCAAGGGCCCGCAAGTACTGGGCTCCTCTGGTATAGACCTCGGCAAAGTCAAGGTCCCTAGGCACGATGTAGATTTCGGTTCGCTGCGAAGGGGCGACACCCATTTCGGCACGCAAATTGCGCAGTGAGCGCACCGCTTCCATGATGACAAGCATGCTCTGCTCCGCCGCCTCGTCCCCAAAACCAGCCTGGCTGGGCCACAAAGCGACCGTGATAGACGGTCCCTGATGCGGCAGGGATTGCCAAATTTCCTCGGTAATGAAGGGCATGAAGGGGTGCATAAGCTCTAGCGTGCGCGAGAGCACATAGGTGAGCACTTGCAAGGTGCTTGTCTTTCTCTCGCCTAACGCGGCAAGTTCAGTCTTGGCCATCTCAATGTACCAGTCGCAATACTCCGTCCAAAGAAATTCATATACCAGCCGCGAAGCCTCGCCAAACTCAAACCGCTCCATGTAGCGCGTGACCTCCATGGCAGTGTGGGAGAGACGGGAGAGGATGTACTTATCGGCCAAGGTTGTGGCCTCGCGCGGGGGCAGTTCGGCGGGAATCGCCACTCCCTCCGGAATGTTCATCTGCACAAAGCGCGCCGCGTTCCATATTTTATTGCAGAAGTTCCTCGTAGACTCTAAGCGCTCCTGATGAAAACGCATGTCGCCGCCCGGGGCATTGCCATTGACCAAAGTAAACCGCAAGGTATCGGCGCCGAATTGTTCAATAATCGGCAAGGGGTCAATGCCGTTGCCCAGCGACTTGCTCATCTTGCGTCCCTCTTGGTCGCGCACGATGCCGTGGATGAGGACATGCGAGAAAGGTACCTTACCGGTTAGCTCAAGCGACATAAAGACCATACGCGCCACCCAAAAGTAGATGATCTCATAGGCGGTGACCAAGACATTGGTCGGGAAGAAGCGCGCGAGGTCAGGCGCGTTATCCTCGGGCCACCCCAGAGTTTCAAACGGCCAAAGCGCGGAGCTAAACCAGGTGTCTAGGACATCGGTCTCTTGGACTAGCTCTGTGCCGGCACATTGCGGACAGGCGAGAGGCAACTCCCGGGCGACCACCATTTCGCCGCAGGCACAGTGCCAGACCGGCAGCTGATGTCCCCACCAGATTTGGCGAGAAATACACCAGTCCTTGACATTTTCGACCCAGTGCAAGTATGTCTTGGCGAAGCGCTCGGGGACGAATTTTACTTGGCCTTCCTTGACAGCGGCTATAGCCGGCTCGGCCAGGGGCGCCATGCGCACAAACCACTGCCGCGAGACAATGGGTTCAATGACGGTGCTGCAGCGGTAACACTGCCCTACGCTCATGTCATGCTCCGCCGTCTTCACCAGCTGACCTAGGCGCTCAAGTTCAATTAATAACTGCCGTCGGCACTCGTAGCGGTCAAGGCCTTGGTATGGCCCGGAATTTTCATTCATGGTGCCGTCAAGGTTGAGCACATTTATCTTGGCGAGGTTGTGGCGCTCGCCGATGGCAAAGTCGTTCGGGTCATGGTAGGGTGTCACTTTGACCGCGCCGGTGCCGAATTCCCGGTCAACATAGGTGTCGGCAACGATGGGAATTTGCCTGCCGAGCACCGGCAGCAATAACATCTTGCCGACCAGATGACTGTAGCGCGCATCCTCCGGATGCACGGCGACGGCGGTGTCGCCAAGGATGGTCTCAGGGCGGGTGGTGGCCACCGTCACGAAGCCGCCGCCGTCAGCAAGCTGATAGCGCACATGGTAGAGTTTGCCATGCGTTTCGGCATGCTCCACCTCATCGTCCGATATCGCCGTGTGACAACGCGGGCACCAATTGACGATGTAGCTGCCGCGATAAATAAGGCCGCGCTCATAAAGACGCACAAAGGTCTCGCGCACCGCCCGCGAGCAGCCTTCGTCCATGGTGAAACGTTCCCGGCTCCAGTCACAAGAGGCCCCTAACATGCGCAGTTGTTCGGTAATGGCCCTGCCGTACTCCTCTTTCCACTGCCAGACAGCCTCGACAAATTTTTCGCGGCCGAGGTCATGGCGTGTCTGCCCGGCGGCGAGGAGCTTGCGCTCCACGACATTTTGGGTGGCAATGCCGGCATGGTCGGTCCCGGGCACCCACAGGGCATCATAGCCCTGCATGCGCTTTTGGCGGATGATGATGTCTTGCAGTGTGTTATTTAGGGCATGACCAATATGCAGGCGATCAGTGACATTAGGCGGTGGTATGACGATGGTAAAAGGCTCGCCCTGCGGCGTGCTACTCGGCGTGAAGTAGCCCTCCTCCTGCCACCGCGCATGCCACTTCTTTTCTACGAGCGACGGGTCGTAATTTTTGGCAATTTCACTTGTCATACTCTTCACTCTCCTCATATAATAAAGAAAGCCCCTGCCCAAAAGGGCGGGGACATCCCGCGGTACCACCTTAATTCCCGCTTATGCGGCTCCTTGCTATAACGGGCTGCCCGCCTGGCACTATTTATTCATGCCAAGAGCTCCGAGACGACGGAGAAACTTGGCATAGGCGGGGCTTTCAGCCGCTGACCCCTTCTCTAAAGCCGTGTCCAAGCTCTCTTTCTCTTCACTGCTTTGGGGAAATTATATGGCTTTAGAATGCTTAAGTCAAGGTGAACCTTTCCCCATTATTGCTGCACCTAGGAGGAATACGCCATTTTCGTTTATTTGACAGCCACACATTGACAGGAGGAACCAGAGACCCTTGAAGCGTGGGCGTTAATAATCATTTTTTAATTTTTTTGTTTCTGTACAAATTTGATTCTACTGCAGTAAGTAAGTTCTACTTTTTTTTCATTCTTAATTACTCTCAGTCCTGTTCCAAGGACGACGGTGTAATACACCGTCGCTACGAAAAACATGATTATCGGTCGTAGCGACATGCCATTAGAGTGTTATTTTAGCATATTTAAAATCCATTACCATTGGGAACGCTTTATAGACACCATTGTTTGGCTATCATATGATTTGTTGCGGCAGAGTCGGCGTTATTGCAGTGGAATCAAATTTGTATCGACGCACCAAGGCCGCAAACTCTGTATTGACAAGGACATTGCCGCATTTTTTCGCGAGGGCTGTCAAAATCGGGATTATAGGCAGGCCGCGGACAATTGCCAGGGAGATAGGCACTAGCCCTCATGTGCCGGCGCTACAGCGCCCTAGATAGCGGCGTGACACCATCCCATCCACCGGCGCAACATTCGTCCTAGGTAGCGGCGTGACATGGCACGCCGACCCTCCCCGGGAACTCTCGGCATCGACTTCACGAAGAAAAGACTTCGGTGGTGAGGTAAAAAATATTTTAGCAACCGTCAAAAAATGAACATTTTCCTACACATTTGTGTCGACGCACCAAGGCCGCAGACCCTGTATCTATAAGAGTATTGCGGCCTTTTTTTCGCGAGGGGCTGTCAAAGTCGGGATTATATGGCTTTAGAAAACTTAAGTCAAGGCAAATTTCTACCCATTGTTGTCTTCATATAGGAGGAAAACCGCCTTACTCCGGCGAACAAAGCTTGGTCAAGCATAGATAAGGGAGGCATACCAGTGAACAGAGGCAGTGCAAGGGGCGGATTGCCTCGCTCCAGCCGCAGGCGGCACTATACACCTGCCATCAAACTCTATTTATGCAGGAAGCTTGAACTACGCCGACTTAAGCTGCTCAGGCAGGTCGAAGGCGTGGCGCTTGCGTTGCATGCCTTTCATGGCCCCAGAGAAGCGCTGGTTGTTATGCTTCTTAATAATGTGCAAAAATTGCTTCGCGCCGCCGGCGCGAGCATGTGGACCATAAAACAAGGTGGCCCGCACCTCGTGGGGGCCGGCAATTGGCCCGACATTGCGGCGTTCGCCGACCCGGAGGGCACTTTGGCTTTTGCAGACAAAAACTACATCATCCTCACCACCCCGCTCACCTACCCGGGGTTTGGAGAAAATACCATCCTCGCCTCCGCTCATTTTGCCGGTCGTGAGAAAATGCACACCAAGCAGCTCATCATGAACTCCCTCGCCAGGCACGCAGCCGTGGCTTTACAGAGGCTAGAATTAGAGGGTTTCTACAAAAAACATACGGCCTCGCTCGAACTTATGCGCCATGTCGCCGCGCGGTTTGCCGCCAACCTTAGCTTGCAGGACCTTTTTACCAGCATCTATACCGAAGTGCAGAAGGTCATGGTCGCCGACGTCTTCTTTGTGGCGCTATACGATAAGACTGCGCAAGAAGTAAATCTAGCTTGCATCTTCGAAGATGGGGAACAGGTTCCTCCGGTGCGGTTTCCTCTGAACGACGGTCCCACCTCCCAGGTCATTAAGATTAATACCCCTTTATTTATCAACCTCGTTAACACCGACATTCCCGGGGCCCTTCACTTCGGCAACGTCCAGAGAAACGCTTCCTCCATTATGATGGCCCCCATCGCCCTTCAGGACCAGGTCTTAGGAGTTCTGTCGGTGCAAAGCTACGACCATAATTCTTATACCGAAGATGACCTCCTGCTACTTTCCGCCATCGCCAACCAGGCAGCCATCGCGGTGCATAATACCCTGCTCTACGAGAACGCCCTCATGCTAGCGACCACCGACAGCCTCACCGGGCTGATGAATAAACGGGCTTTTCTAGCTACACTTGACGCTAAAGTAGCCCAGGCAACAGCCGATGAAGGCATCTTCTCCCTCATCATGATTGACTCCGACAGCTTAAAAATCATCAACGACACCTATGGACACTGCGCGGGGGATGAACATCTCTGCAATCTTGCCGACATTCTGCGCGCCGCGGTGCGCGAGGAAGACCTCGTCTGCCGCTACGGTGGCGATGAATTCATGGTCCTCCTCAGTGACACCGACGCCGCCATGGCCACCACCATCGCCAAACGCATTGTCGAGCGCGTGCGGCTTTCTGTCCACATGGTAGCCGGCAAGGCCATACATGTGACCGCCAGCGCCGGTGTGGCCGAGTTTCCGCTGCATGCCGTCGACCGCGCCCACCTCTTGGTCGCCGTCGACAAAGCCACCCGCGAAGCCAAAGAGCTCGGCAAGAACCGCGTCAGCACTCGGGAGAACCGGTAGGTAGAATTGCAGTTAATTGTCTGTTCCATCAGTAAGCGGGAGAGTGGCGTTGCTATCTATCCCCCATTTAACCGCGCGATTAAGCACCTTCGGCTAATCAATCTTCGCTGGAGCATTCCCATAAAGCCGCTATTAAGGACGCTGTAGCGCCGGCACAAAAGCCGGCGACCTCGGCGGTTTTGGGTCACGGACATCATGGTTGCGACCTAGGAGGGTCGGCGTGCCATGTCACGCCGCTACCCGGGGCGGTGTCTCGCCAATGTCGGGGATGTTGTCACGTCGACATCAGGGAAACTGTAGCGCCGGCACAAAAGCCGGCGACCTCGGCGTGTCCTTGGGTTACGGACCTTATGGTTACGTCCTGGGAGGGTCGGCGTGCCATGTCACGCCGCTACCCGGGGTGGTGTCTCGCCAATGTCGGGGATGTTGTCACGTCGACATCAGGAAAACTGTAGCGCCGGCACAAAAGCCGGCGACCTCGGCGTGTCCTTAGGTTACGGACCTTATGGTTACGACCTGGGAGGGTCGGCGTGCCATGTCACGCCGCTACCCGGGGCGGTGTCTCGCCAATGTCGGGGATGTTGTCACGTCGACATCAGGGAAACTGTAGCGCCGGCACAAAAGCCGGCGACCCCGGC